>FWWM01000056.1_pt1 | contig 354037 bp, 316 predicted proteins | sample 2228351 | NCBI WGS metagenome assembly FWWM01 (sample SAMEA103939774, study PRJEB20133) | metagenome
GGTTTATTTTTTTTAACTGAAATAGACTTTAATCTAGCTCTCGCCGTCCTTCGAGTGCTCGTGCTAGAGTTAGTTCGTCAGCATATTCCAGATCTCCACCTACAGGAAGGCCAAAGGCAATTCGCGTTACCTTTGTAAATGGTTTGAGTAACTGGCCGATGTAAAGCGTCGTGGTTTCTCCCTCCACGCTTGGGCTAATTGCCAAGATCACTTCTTGCGGTTTTTGTTGACTTACCCGCTGTATCAAAGCTTGCACGGTCAACTGTTCTGGTCCTACACCATCTATGGGAGAAATAACTCCGCCAAGGACGTGATACTTGCCTTTATATTCTCTGGTTTTTTCTAAGGCGATTACATCTCGAGAGTCTGCTACTACACAAATAGTACTATTATCTCGGTCCGGATTGCGACAGATTTCACATATAGGTTCGGCAGAAAGGTGAAAGCACTCCTTACACAAGCCTATTTGTTTTTTTGCTTCCATTATGGCTTGTGCTAAAGCAATTACTTCTGCTTCCGGACGTTTCAACAAGTGCAGCGCTAGTCTTTGGGCGGTTTTGGGACCTACTCCTGGTAAGCGTTGCAATTGCTCGATTAACTTAGCAAGGGGACGTGCGTAAACCGTGATTTTCTCTCCAGTGTGTGTACCTTAACTATAATGACATTGTTATAGAAATTTGGATAACTAATTCCATCGATCGCGTGTTTATGTTGTGGTGTTTGCAGGCGATCGCAGGGAATCGATCAAACTTGAGCGGCAACAAATTTTGGCATGCTAAGTTTTAAGCGCTTAAACATTGCTTTTCGTGCTTGCATTGCCAAGCTATCATCTAGAGGTGGAAGCGCGATCGCTTGTTGATACTTGAGCTGCAATGCAGTTTGGATTAACCAATCTGCAACAAAAGGATTTTTTGGCAATAGCGGACCGTGGGAATAAGTGGCAATTGCATTTTGGTAAAATGCTCCTTCTGTTCCATCTTCACCGTTGTTGCCAAAACCATGAACCACACGTCCTAGCGGTTCCACTTTTCCCAGCTTTGTGCGTCCACCGTGATTTTCAAATCCAATTAAATAAGGTGTGGTACCGCCTAGCATTTCTCTTAAATCCTGTACCAAACGAGTTGCGGTAACTTCTATAACTAAGTTGCCGATGCAGCGCCGTACATTTTCTCCTGGATGTACCGATACCATATCTAATATCCCCAAGCCTTGGATGCGTTGTCCAAAAGCGGGTTCGTAATAATGTCCTAGCAATTGGGGAGAACCGCAGGTAAATACTCCTGGAGTACCGTTTTCTATTTTTTCCCGGATGGCTTCAGCTTTTGCTCCTTGCAAGTCGCGCATGACAATTTCCTGTTGGCGGTCTTGCGCACCACCACCCACTATTAAATCTACCGAACGAATGTCATCTGCCGTGGCATTTTGATCTAGAGGTATTACTTTGACATTATATCCCCGCCACTGACAGCGGCGTTCTAAGACGATGACATTACCGCGATCGCCGTAGGTGCTCATCAAAGTCGGGTACAACCAACCAATTGTTAATTCGATTTGCCGAATGCTCATAACTCCTCACTTACAACTGATAAAATTTTTTCTTCTAGCTAGAAAATTACACATCTTAGCAGATACATTTTACTTAAGTATTTTCCACTTCCCTCGTTCTTCTGAATACTTGGTCAAAAAAAATGATAAAAATATTTCTTAGCCAGGCAAATAAAACCCTCCTTAGAATAGGCAAATATGCTCTTTAGCTAACAACAAAAAACTCAAACTTTTGAGTGAAAAATTTTTCACTTCAGCTGAAAAAAACCGCGGTATTTGACCGAAGAAAGTTTTTTATAAAAGCTGACGTTGTAAGGATAGCAGTTAATAAACTACTATCTCTACCAAGAAATTAACGAATTTTTCTACCTGTTAGCACTTCTCGTACATCTAACATAGCTGTGTAAGTAGGTAAAATATTTAAAATTTCATTGTTAGGAGTATTTTCTAAGGCGATCGCTATGGCTTGGCGCAGGTCTTCTTCGATAATCAAATTCAAGTGATTTTCAGCGGTCTTTTTACTATACTGCAAGCGTAGTGCCATATCGTAAACGCGATCGCCACTTACTACCAACGTTCCTCCCCGTTCGACTAATTTCTCCGTGTCTGCATCCCAGATCCAGGACACATCTTCTCCATCCTGAATGCGGTCATTCAATACTAGCAGTGTTGTTTTGTCGTTACTTTGGGTTACAACTCGAATAGTTTCGTTCATGCCCACAGGATTTTTAGATAATAAAATTCGTACCTGTTTACCATGAATCTGCAATTTTTCTGCACGACCAAACGCTGGTTGAAAGCTGGGTATAGTTTCGCGGATAGTAGCTTCATCAATTCCCAATCCCATAGCAGCAGTAGCAGCTGCTAAAGTATTGTATTTGTTATACAAACCAATGAGAATTTGCGGCCAGTGACGGCTATTAAGGATTGGTTCGCTTCTGGTAAAACCACAACTGGGACAGTTATATTCACCCATGTGGGATAAATAAACACCTTTGTAATCTAAGGCGTGTCCGCACCGAGGACAGTAGATAGAATCGACAGCATGGGGAATTTGTTCCAGATATTGCTGCGGTTCATTTAATCCAAAGAACAAAACTTGCTGCTGGGATAATTGCTGTCCGAGATAGCAAATAGTTGGATCGTCGGCATTGGCAACTATGATAGTTTCAGCAGGTAAAGTGGCGATCGCCCGTTGCCACCGCTTGCTAATAGTATCTACTTCTCCGTACCTATCCAACTGATCGCGAAATAAATTCAAACAAATGATTAACCTGGGTTGAATCGCTGCCAACACTCGTGGCAAAATATTTTCATCCACCTCTAGGATGGCATAATCTACATCTAGCCTTCCTAGTAAGTTGGTGCTTTCCATCAACGCTGCAATCAAGCCGTTTTCTAGGTTTGCCCCTGTAGCATTATGAGCAACACGGTATCCTTTACGTTCCAGTATCTCTCGTAGAAACAGCGATGTGGTAGTTTTACCATTAGTTCCAGCAACAAGAATCACTCCGTTTTTAACTTGCTGAGTTAACAATTGCAACAGGCGAGGTTCTATACGGGAAGCGATGGAACCAGGTAACACGGAAGCTGCACCCAAACGCAGCGATCGCACCATCAAAGTTACGCTTTTGGCTACCGAAACCGCCAAACCAAGTCGCAGCTGCTCTACAAATTGAATTTTTTTTTCCACGTTCGTACCCTAGTCTTCTAGTAGTTGCTGCTTTCAAACTAACAGCTAGCAATTTAATTTTGTGAGTTTAGCTAATCCTTCCTAAAAAAGCTAGTCACAATTCCACGCCTTTTTCCGAGCTGGTTTTATTTTCTTGCAGTCAACTTTTTTAGAGATAATCCCCTTCCAAAGGCGTTATCTTAAAAATTGGTGGCAAGCGCACTCAAATTTCTAAATTTTAAGTTCAAAGGTTGCTGGAAATGAAATTCATCAAGTTGCAATTTTTACCTGATTTATCGAGACATTGGCGACGCTTTTTATTCTTATGCTTGCTACTTGCATACCTGTTCATCCTTTCTGCCACACCAGCAAATGCCGGTCTTAAAGACGACAGATACGACGGAAATATTTTCGTAGTTTACGCTGGCAACGGTTCATTGGTTCCTCCTAAAGCTACCTTAGCAAAGGCATTGGCAGAGCACAAACCGGCGCTGTTAGTGTTTTATGTGGACGACAGCAGCGATTGCAAGCAATACGCGATCGTTGTGTCTAAACTACAGGCTTTTTACGGTGGAGTAGCAGAAATTATTCCTGTTAGCGTAGATACTATTTTACCCAAACAAAGTTATGCTCCTACGGAAGCGGGATACTACTACTCGGGTAGCGTTCCTCAAGTTGTAGTGTTCGATCGCTCGGGACAGGTAGTCTTGAACCAGAAGGGTCAAGTACCTTTTGAAACAATAGATGACACTTTGCGACAAGTGTTTGATTTGTTACCACGCTCTGTTTCCGTGGAATTGAAGCGGCGTTCCTTTAATGAATTAAATAGTGAATTAACAAAATAAATATAAATATCGGGGAGGTTTGAGTACAAGCTGATACCAAATTTTAATAAACCTCAGGGATAGTATACAAAGCAGCGCGGAAAGAAATAAATAACTAAGGGCGAAGGAATGACCAATGACCAGTAACTAATGACTAGTTAGAGTGTGTTCTGATGTCAAAGGTTTACACTACAGAGGAGCTAATCAAGATTTTGGCAGTTGAGCGCCAAGCATGCTTAAAAGGCGATCGCCTCAAGTTAGAGGTCGCAGTTTCTGGCAATCCTGTAATTGACCAATTTATCAGAACTGATGGGCTGCAAAAGTTTAGTGCCTATCAAGATTTTAAAGCCGCCATCCACGAATATCAAAAAAATACCAGGTTTCTGGCATTGTCTGGCGACAGATAGTAGTTAAAGGTAAAACTCTGCGCTATCCAGAAGTCGATTCTCAGTTAATTGCTTTATCAAGCGATCTAGACATCTTAAAAGCTGCTAAGAATTCGATTTTAGAATTTTGGAACGAAGTTACCGCGGAAATGGACCTATATTTAAGCGTTAATCACGGTAAACAATACCAAAAAATTCTCAAAGTGGATGTTGATCGGATTGCCAAAAGAACTGAATGGGCTAGCTTGTGTTCTTTTGAAAAATCTCACTTTTTAGAAATAATTTTACAGCTGGGTTGGGGTCAACCAGAAGCAGCTTGTTATAAAAGAGGTTTTCCAGCGTCCGGAAGTGAGTTTATTCATGCTGTCAATCCCGGTAACTATCCTATCGGGTAACTATACAATGTTTTTCAAAACAGCTTGGCAAAGCAGTCTTCTTGTGGAAGACCCATGCAGGAAAAAGTTGGGGTTGTAGGGAAACAAGAAATAGTTTCCGTAACCTCCTTATTTCCCCTTTTTCCGTCCAAAGCTTATTTTCTAGCCATTCCCCGTACTTGTAGAGAAATAAATTTTGGATATTTAACAGAGATTATCCCCGATTTTTAATTAACATTACTTGCACGATTTCAGTAGCAATATCAATGCCGATGTCTAAAGCTTGACCCAGATCGTTCAAAAAGATCCGTTCTTCTTGAGTGAAGTTTCCCTCCGCTAGAACCAAATCAGCAGTTACCGCAAAGACTGCTTCCCGCAATTCGTGAGGTAAAGATTTCTTCGCAGCATTGAATAAAGCGTCGATACCCTCACGTCTGAGAATTACTAAAAGTTTGTCTAGCATTTGGCTTATCATCTCGCGAGAATAGCTTTTGAACAACTTCATTCGGGATAGTGTGGATAAGATAGCATTTTCCTCCTGTTCAGAAAGATAGCCATCGGAAGTAGTAGTTGCAGTCAAGGTAATAGCAGCAAAAGCTTCTGCAAGACTAAGCCCGTCATCAAGTAAGCTTTGTATGCCAGGCATTTTGTCGAGTGAATCCATTGTCGTTTGCTCCGTTACTAATTTCTTCGCTGCGGTACAAATACTGAGAAATTCTGTTTTTTTAGTAAAATTTGTAACGCATAATTTCCTTCAGTATTTAGTGTTCCCAGGTTTAATGCCTAGCAAACAGAAGCACTCAATGGTTTTCGACAATAAGTCACAATTTTAGCTTAAGACTAAAGAAACTATTTGGAAGAGGCTTGGCGATCGCCCGTTCTTTCTATGGTTTCAATAACTGCTAAACCAATACCAGAAGCTGCAATGAGTAAAATTACAGAGACTAAAAAGGTGTTGACAAGAATCCGGAGAACTTCGTCGAAGAAAATGTAGGTGGTCATAGCTTGCTCTTATGAACTCAATGTTGCTAGTACTGTTTATTTCTCCACCAGTTGGTGGTCGATTTTCTCTCTGGAAAGTACCAGCATTTGCATCTTAACAAAACTTTAGGTCTTTCGCGAGGTAACAAGAACTTTTTTTCTTTTGAAAGATTAGACAAACTTTTACCAATATTTGATTAAGTTACACACTGACGTTAGAGTAATGCTACGAATTTATCTACCCAAGAATTACGCAATTTATTTTTGCGTTCGCTAGCAAACTTAAGTATATGTAGCTAGGGAAAAACAAGAGATTTTTTGCTGCTATCTTAGTTTCTTACTTGTCATTCCCTAGTCAAAGTTAATTTTCGTGACTTAGGAAATTTTTTGTTGCTCTTGCAAATGCTCTTGCAAATAGGCGGCTGCTGTTACTTTCCAGGGTAAAGTATAAAAAATTACATTTAGTTGCGTCGAATCAAACAGCGTTCGATAGTTGCCACTACTGATTGGGAAAGTGCTGTTAAATCGTAACCTCCTTCTAATCCAAACAGAATTTTTCGAGTTATTCCCAGACAATAATCAGTAAATAAACCGTAATCTTGAGGTTGCAAATTTATCCTTGCTAGCGGATCGGCTGCATTAGCGTCGTAACCAGCACTTACAATCAACAAATTCGGCTGAAAGTCTGATAAAAAGGGTACTACCTTTTTTTCAAACAGTGGTTGGTATACACTCAGATCGCTACCGGGGGGTATGGGTAAATTCAAGACGTTATTGTGAAATCCTGTTTCCGAAGCTTTGCCAGTACCGGGATAACAAGGATACTGATGTAAGGAACAATAGGCGATTTGGGGATTAGTCTCGACTATGGCTTGGGTTCCGTTACCGTGATGAACATCCCAGTCTAGGATAGCAACACGGTTAATTCCTGGTTGCTTAAGAGCATATAAAGCAGCGATCGCCGCATTAGCAAACAAACAAAACCCCATGCCATCATTTTTTTCTGCATGGTGTCCTGGCGGGCGCGCCAACACAAAAGCTGGGTTACCGGTCTGCAGGACCGCATCCACTCCATCCAACCACGCGCTTACCGCCAGTAACGCTACATCGTAGCTGCGGGGAGATATAGCTGTATCCGTGTCTATATAGCCGCCGCCGCTACGAGCAATTTCCCGAACTTTGTCAACGTAGTCTTGGGTGTGTACTTCTAAAAGTAATGGCATTAAGTGACGCTTGTCAACAGGTGTGGGCGATCGCCACTCTATTTCAGAAGCAAATGCTGCTGCTTTTAAGGCTGTAGTAATCGCAATTAAGCGCTCCGGCTTTTCTGGATGCAGGTATCCGGTCTTGTGTTCCAGAAATTCATCGCTGTAGATTACTGGTAGCATCTTCTCTATCTGGCAAATACATAAGTTTTATCTAACTGTTATTTTGCACCGGCTCGCTTGGTGTTGCAGCCAGGTGTACAAAACTAAATCTCTGCGATTCCTAAAACTTTAGTTTTCTCGTTCCTAACGAGATTGCAGTTTTTGTTAATTAATAATTTTTATTGATGACTTTTGCTTAACTATCTTTTCATAAAACTTTATTTTTACCAATATTTCTCCACCAAAATTGATTTATAGCTCCAATTAATATTCACATTTCTACTAACTTTTACGAAAAAAAATTTCACACAGCCGACATATTGAATCTTTGCAATTTCTAGAAAATTATTTACACAATATTCATGAATTATCAGTATATCTTAGGAAATGAAACGTTAAATTTCAGGAAATTTCAGGAAATTTGTTGGTTGGAAATTGATCATTAAATTGCTTTTATGCCAAGCAGATACCGGACATCGAACGTCCATCGCTTCTTGCAGGTGTTATTTTTGTTTATTTTTACTTGCAACTTCTGCGTAATGCATTTACCGCTAAGCCTTTGGCAAGAAGATCTAAGGCAGTAGCTGCAATTCCCAGTGTACCTCAAAATTCTGCCAATTCTGGTTTTTCAGTCTCTATCAATACTGGAAAACTACTACAGCAAGGTCTGAAAAAATACAAAGCTGGAGATTTCAAAGGGGCGATTCAAGACTGGAAAATAGGGTTAAGAAAATCTCAAGACGCTCGCAACTATGCTAGTACAGCGTTATTAATTGATTATTTAGCACAAGCATATCACCAAATGGGTAAAACCAAAGCAGCAATCGAGTACTGGCATCAAGCGATCGCTTTTTACCAGCAAGTAAACGATATTTTGAATGTAGGACACGTACTGGTTAAACAAGCTCAAGCATACAACAATCTGGGAAAAACAAACAAAGCAATTATACTTTCTGAAAATGCTTTGCAGATTGCTCGCACTTGCAATAATGATTTATTAAAGGTGGCTGCTTTGGTAACTCAAGGAGAAGCTTACAGACTGCAAGGCAATTACAAGCGAGCTATTTTCAATTTCAAATCCAGCCTCGAAATCGCTCAGGAATTTCCACATTCAGAATATTATTATTTGGCTAATAAAAAAAATAGCAACTACTTATATTAGTTTAAGTCAAATTAACTATCATCTTGCCAATTCTGCTTTCGAAGTAGGTGATATTGACGAAGCTAGAATTTTAAAAAGGCAGGCATTTGAATACGATCTAAAAGCTTTAAAATATTTACAAAAAAAGTTTGAATCTCGCTCGCCAGTACCAAGATAAAATCAGCGAAATAAATTTGCTTGTCGATTCCATTCTACCTACCTATCGCGTCAAGGAATTGCAACTAGCTACAGCCAAATTGCAACTAGCCACATCTTTATTAGCAAACTTACCAAATTCCCAGCAAAAAGTTTATGCTGCAATTAAACTAGCTCGGATTATACAATCTTTGCCTGGTGGTGAAATTTTATCTTTAGCTGCATGTTCTCAAAATCAACAAGATCCTAAAGTTATGGATTTACTGAATAAAGCTGTATCCATAGCTGTAAGTTTGCATGCAAAGCGAGCTTTATCTTTTGCTTTAGGTTATCTCGGTCATGTTTATGAATGTCAGCACAATTATCAGGAAGCGTTAACTTTCACTCGTCAAGCGCAACAAGCAATTGCAGGGGAATTAAATGCTGAAGATAGCTTATATCTGTGGCAATGGCAGACTGGAAGAATATTAAAAGCGCAAAATTTGTTAGTTGAGGCGATCGCTGCTTACAACCAAGCTATTGCAACTTTTGGACAAATCCGCGGCCCAGCGATCGCAGATTTTGAGGTGCAAATCGATCGCCACGAAACAGTAAAGCAAATTTATAGAGAGTTAATAGCAATTAAGTTAAGTTTAGAGGATCTCAAATCGGTTCTAACCACCATTGATGCTTTGAAAATAACAGAACTGGGCAACTATTTCGAGCAAGATTCAGAAGTCAAAACAGTTTATCAACCAAAGGTGGATTTGCTGAGAACTCCCCCAAATACAGCGATGTTTTGGTCGATTATCCAGCCAGAGCGTACGGCAATTATAGTTTCTCTTCCAAACGGTGAAGTTAAGTTTAAGTGGATCCAGCTAGACAGTCAAAGTATCAAGCAGGAGATCAACGCTTTTCGGATCGGACTGGAAAAACGCAGTGACATAATTTACAATCACAGCCAAGCTCAGAAGCTGTACAACTGGATTGTTCGTCCTTTTGAAAAAGATTTGCAACTATTGCAAGTAGAAACATTAGTTTTTATTCCAGACGGACTTTTTCACAGCATACCAATGGCGGCGCTTTCTGACGGCAAACAATTCTTAATCCAGAAGTACGCGATCGCAACGATCGCCAGTGTTAGTTTGATAAATACCCTTCCAACCCAACCGGAAAAACTACGAGCGCTGGTTGTGGGATTAACAAAAGATGCAGTAGTAGATGGTCAGCAATATCAAGCTTTAGCGAGTGTTAAAGAAGAAATCAATCAAGTCACAACTTTAATTCCAGGTAGCAAGCTATTGTTAGACGAAAATTTTACGCGCGATCGCTTACAAGCAGAAATTCACAAAGCAATTTATCCCATTATTCACATTGCAACCCACGGCGAATATGACCTTGTTTCTGAAGATACTTTCCTGATCACAGGTAACAATGAAAAGCTCGCCATTACTGATTTATACGCTATGATTCACAATGCAGCCATCAACGGTAACACGGTAGACTTGCTGGTACTGAGTGCTTGTGAGACAGCAAGGGGAGATGACCGTACAGGTCTGAGTTTAGCCAATATAGCGGTACTGGCCGGCGTGAAAACTGCTTTAGCATCCCTGTGGTCTGTTAACGATGCTGCCACGGTGAAATTAGTTACTCAATTTTACAAATACTGGCACAATCAGAGATTTAGCAAAGCCCGGGCCCTACAAAGAGCGCAGCAAGAATTAATAGCCTTAGGAAAAAAATATGCCCATCCCTACTACTGGGCGCCGTTTATTCTTTCTGGTAATTGGCTGTGAACTACCCAAACCCGAATCTGCTGAAAGCGCTGCAAATTAGACTTTCGCCCCATCCTTGGCCTTACCTCCCCTGCTACAGCTGAAGACGGCTAAACGATCCGCCTTTAGGATTCTAATTTCTCATCCCTGCTATTTAGCCTCACCCCGCAGGAGTACGGGTGGACTTCCGCACCGCAGCCTAAGGTAAATTCCAAGAAATTCCCCGCTGGGGTAGTTTTTCTAGACTTGCAAGGTCTTGTAGCAAACTTGCCGCAAGTTTTCCTAATTTTCCTTGGTTATTACCAGCTAAAGCTTCGCCTAGAGCATCATACCAGATTCCTGCTTCTGCATAAAGCTTCGCTCTTTGCAAGCTGTCCTGCTGGCGAGAAAGCATATTTTTCAACCTTGCCGGTATTGCCACGGTCTCGATTTCTGCTGCAGCAACTAAATTGTGGGAGGGACGGTTGCGGTTACATAAAACTTCTACTTGCCACAGATATCTTTGACCAATGGTTAAACCTGGTATTTGCAACGGTAAACTGATTTTCGTAATTCCGGGAAAACTCTGTAATTCCAGTTTATAAACTAAGTTCAGCTGCTCGTTTGGCTCGAGTTTATAGATTGTAAATTCTACAGGTAGCTTTTGACGGCTTGCTACATACCAAGCGAAAGTAGGATGGGATAAAGTAGTTTGTCCAACATGGGCGCTGGGTGCGAGTAAGGTTAAAGAAGAAGTACCAAAAGAATCGCACCTTCCCCTGATTCCTGAGGAGTCTGTGTAGCCCTTTGGTGCTTTTTGATCGCTGGGTGGTTGGTATGTAGCTAGGGCGTTCTGAGTTAAGAAAAGTGTTGTTGTCAAAGCAAAGATTCCCAAAACCGCAGAATAAAAAGTCTTGTGCAAGAGCCACTTTTTGCTCATCATCATCTTTCCTCTCTGGCATTGCACTAGAAAATTATCAATAAAAGTTGATTAATCCATCTTCTTTTAGTACTCAAGCAGAACAGAAACTAACTACAACTTTTTTTAATAACCTGAGTTTTTTCATAACTAATAACTTTTTTGCCCGGGAAAAGTACAGATTCTACTCTGCAAGAGTAGCAATAAAAAGTAAAAAGGACTATTTATCATTATTCTATTACTAAAAATGACCAAATTTTTTTTAGTTTTGGTTATTTTCCGCTAGCAAGATAAATTAATTTTTACAGATTTTTTAATATCTATTACTTGAGGAGTTTTGCACTCTTCACAGTAGAAAAACTTAAATAATACTGTTTATATATAAAAAATTATACTAAAAAATTGAAGGTAAAAAGTTGAAAATGCGATTTTAAATGCTGTCTGTGATATGTTCTCAAGTATAAAAATTATAATTCTTTTTGACTGCACTTCATTGTTTCTTTAAAGTTTTGCCATCTACATTCACCATATTTTCATCTTTTTCTGAAAAATTTTAAAAAATGTAAAAATTTTTGCCCTGGAAAAATAGGTTAAATAATTATTAAATTATAGTTATAAAATCTGCTTCAAATTTACAAAAAATATCTCCAAAACCATAACTTTGTCGCCGGCCAAGATAATTCGCACAATGTACCTCGAGGAGAAAGGGGCAAGCGGGTAAATTTTCCTTTTAGTTGTCGAGCCAAGTTTCTAAATTGCTGCGTTCCCCGACCTTCTTTATAAGAAATAATTCCCAAGCCATCGTCAACTATTTTGAGGGTGTACCATCCTTCGTTTTTAGTACAGCTAACCTCTAAACGAGTTACACCTGTGGCATGCTTTCCCACGTTGCACAAAGCTTCTTCTAAAAATCGACACAGTCCCCGTTTGTGGTCGATATTCAAATGGCCTTCTTCTATGGGGTCGAAAGTTACAATTTTTACTTTTAAAGTACTAAAGCAAGGAAATTCTCGCTCTAGTGTATGGTTGTAAACTTGATAAAGAACGGTGTGAATAGGATCTTGCAAATTTATAGATAAACCATTTCCTAAATAAAGACTTCTATCTTGAGATAGAGGTTCTCGCTGTAAAAAATCGTATATACCTCGTAGTTCGTAGTTTAATTTTTCCAGTTCTTTTTCCAATGTCACTAGCAATTCTTCTGGAGGTGAATCTTTTTCTCGCACCCGCTTGAGGGTTTTTGCAAGAGTTTGTAGGGGTCCGTTGTGAATAGTTTCGAAGGTACGCTCGATCACTGCTTGACGAGCTTCAATTCGAGAACGCAATGCTTGATCGTATTGATACAAAGCGGTTAGTGCGATACCGTTCAAATTTAAAACCAGGATTGCAGGTAGAAATGGAATCCACCAACCTCCCCACACTAAAAGCAGGTAACTAGTAACAATTAAAGCTACATTGGCAGCAGCAACAGTCAGCAGATTTATATATGGAGACTTGGTCAGTTTAGCCAAAGCAATTCCCAGTATACCCCAGCTAAATATCCAGAGATATTCCCAGCCTTCTGCCCAGGAATTTAATAACGGTCTGGAGTCAAGTACTGCACTAATAATTTGAGAAGTAGCGTGCGCTTGCACTTCTACGCCGTAGATGCGTCCGCTGGCAGGCTTAGCTGAGGCAACGCCAGAAGTAGTGATAAAATCTTTGATGCTAGAAGCAGTAATTCCGATAATAACAATGCGATCGCGTATCCACTCCGGTCGGAAATTTTCGTTTTTAATATCGTTTAAAGATATAGTTCTAAATCTTTCCGTACCGTTGCGAAAGTTGAGCATTACCTGCACTCCACCAGCATCGGCTCTGACGTATCCTCCAAAATTAGGGTAAAACCTAGGTATCTCGGTATTCCCAAATCTCATGGTTTTTGGATCGCGAATACCGTTTTCCAAGCTAAAACCTTCAGCAGCTAAGTAAGTTTTTGCCAAACACAAAGACAGAGAAAATTTATAACCTTGGGGTGTTGGTGTTGCTAGCAAGCTGCGTCGCAATTTCCCATCGCTGTCTATAATTTGGTCCGTAAAACAAACTTGCTCGGAAGGTAGGTTTGGAGGAGGAGCAATTTGCTCGGGTAATACTTTTTCGATGGCGATTAAGTTTTTGAGCTTTTGCAATAAAGCAACAAGTTTTGCATGACCGGGTTCTACAGGTAAGTCTCTGACCAGATCGAGACCGATGACTCTCGGTTGGAAAGATTGCAATTTCTCCAACAATGCTGCTATTTCTTCGTCTGGTATAGGATATTTTCCAATACTGCGGATGTCTTTTTCATTAATTCCGACAATCACGATGCGTTCGTCAATGGGTTCTGTAGGGCGCAAACGCAGAAAGTTATCAAAGGCTAGCCATTCTAATGATTGCATGGAACCGACTAGACGAGCGATCGCCACCAAAACAATCACTACGATTCCCGGTAACAGACCTACCCGCCAAATTGCTAGTTCTTCTTTGATTCTTTCCCAAGACTTATGCATATTTTTTTTCTCCAGTCATCTGTCAAAAGTTAAATGGTTAGTAATTGCTTCTACCAATTACCAACGACCGATGACTGTTGACTAGTCGATTAATCCTTCTTCTCTTGCTCGCATTTGCGTTTGAATGCGCATATTTTTTCCTTCTTCAGGGTAAACGTCTAAAGCATCTTGTAACTTGCTCCAGTAATGACGTACCATACGTTCGCCAACACACATCCTCTCGGCGATCGCCTTGTCTGTTAATCCTTCTTCAAATGCAAGAGTTAGCACCCTCAACCACTCTGGTTTCACTTCTAATCCAGAATGAATTCCTTTAATGTCTTTTGTATGAGTTAGCCCCTGTAAAGCCCAGTCTACCCTGGTTAACATTTCTTGACTGGAAAGACTTTTATCTGCAACTGTAAAACCTCCCTTATGAGCATCAATATCTGGTCTAATTCTTACTAATGTTCTGACATGGGCGCTTTGAACTACGATATTGAGGTTTGGGTAATTTTGCATCAAAGTTCTCAGTAGTTTCACTCCTGTCTCTGGTCGTGCTATTTTTCCCAGACTTTCAGGAAGAGAAAGATCCATGACCACGAGATCTGGTTGCATGCTTGATACTTGCTGCAGGGCTTGCTGGGCAGTTAAAGCTGTGATAAATTCAGCATCTGGATATTTGTTTCGCAATACGTCAATCGTCCCGCCCAAAACTGATTCGTGATCGTCAATAACAAGAATTTTTAATAAAGCTGTTGTGGAGAAAACTTGTCTCATAGCTAACACTCCCACTATGAGTAGACCGTTCGTGTTTAATGTGTTTTGTTTCTTAATTTACACCAATAAAATCACGGATATATATGAAAAATTTACCAAGAAAAGCAGCAATTTAAGCTCAGATTTTTACTGCGACAAACACACTTGCCAGATGTTAAAAATTTAAAACTTTCGCAAAGATAATCTAATTCTGGTAAATTTGTATAGAATAAAAGAGTGGATACATCAGGGTAAGTGATTCGTACCAACAAATGTCCCAAATTCGCTTGTTGTTCTAGTCTTATGTCCACTGAAATTGGCATGAGAATTTCAGGAAGACTAATCTGCAGTAACTCTTCCAAAGCCCTTAAAACAATCAAGCTGCGTTCTGGTGGTTCGTGTCGCCAGGAATTGGGCAAATCAATCCGAAAATAAAAGTGAGAATGGGATGTTAGCCAAGGCTCCAATACAGATTGGATAGCAAAAGGTAAGCTATCTTGCAAGTATACTGGAAAAAGGCGATCGCTGAGTCGAGCCAGCGAGTGATGGAAACGATCGATTTTTCTTAAGCATTCTTGAGTTTTACTGAGGGATAATTCTAAGTTATCTGTTGGTAAAAACTCTAAACTGCGACGAATCGTAAACGACTCTTGCAATAAATCATCTCGGATTTTTTCTGCTTCTAACAAGAGTTTGAGAGACTGTCTACAAGACCACCACCTTAATGCTTGTTGCGCCCTATAATAGGATTTAACAAACAAAATCAGTGTAATAATGTAGACTATTAAAACTAGAATTTGTACAGCTAATTGGTAGTTCACAGGACATTGGAATCTCAAATATTTTCCTAATCAAAGAGGGTGACACTAAGTAGAATATGGCATAATTGTGCCAAAGAAATCGTAGGAAATAGACAAGATAATTGCCACAATAGGAGATCTCGATCACAGAAAACTGCATAATTGATAACTAAAAGTGAGTATTTTTCTTTTCACAGCCAGACTGGGATTTTTCAACCAACCCAAGCAAACTAGTAATTATAAATCAGTAATTAACCTGGCCTTTCTAAGTATAAATTGTAGTGCGGTTTCTTGCTTGGAAATAATGTCAGCCGTAGCATTCATACCGACTCGGATATTACAGAGACGGTGATTATTTCCAAACTGTAGCCTTTCTGGCTGGATTATAGCTTCAAAGTAACCAGCATTGGAAGTAGCCGAAGTTGGGAGGGCGCTAGCACCTGCTGTGTTTGGAACTCCAGATGCGATCGCGTCAGGAGAAATGGCAGTAACAACACCTTTGAGAGTACCGTAATCCGGGTAAGGACAGGCATCAATTCGCAGTTGCACCTTTTGACCAATTTCAACTTTTTTAATTTCCGCAGCAGGAACCATCGCCTTGACAACTAAAGGCGCATGTTGAGGTACTATTTCTGCAATCGGTTGGGAAGGATTTACTACTTGACCGGCGTTGCGGATATAAAGCTTGAGGATCTTACCATCACTGGTAGCACGAATAATGCTACTTTTCATTTTCAGTATATTTTTTTGCAGTTCTTTTTGATATTGTCGAATCTGATTGCGCATTTCAATTTGGCGCTCAATTAAAGCGTTTTTTTCTTTCAGAAAAGCAGCAATGCTTGATTCACCTTTAGCACTTTCTTGAGCAATTCTTTCTTTGGCGATCGCTAAAGAAGCTGGATTGGGATTAATTGCAGCTTTAGCAGTTAAAACATTAGCGCGAGCAATATCAACCGCCTTTTGTTCAGCTTCAACTTGTAATTGTGCTTGCTTGACAGCTAATTTTCTCTGCTCGTAGTCACGCTTACCAATTGCTCCGTATTGGACCAATTCCTGAAAGCGATCGCGATCTTGTATGGCAAACTCTAAGTCCGCCTTCGCCTTTTGTAAACCAGCCTCCGCTTTTTGTAAATTTGCTTGTGCTGCTAACAAATCACTTTCAGCTTTTATCCGCTGGTCTGCATACTCTCTTTCATTGCGCGTCAACTCTGCTTTAGCAGCAACAATCGTTCGCTCTGTAAGCTTTTTATCAGCATTAATTTGATTGTCTAAAGCTTGAATTTGAGCTGCAATCTGAGCTAGCTGTAACCTGCTTTCTTCGATATTGCTTTGCAGCTGGCTGTTCTTGATGTATATTTCTGTATCGTCCAAACGAGCAATAATATCTCCCTGCTTGACAGTCTGATTTTCTCTCACGTATATTCCTTTAACAGTTCCCTCTATTTCCGGTTGCACCACTCGGATATCTCCCGCAGGACGCACCACTGCAGGAGCTTTTACCGTAACGTTGTACTTAATGTAAGAAGCTAGAGCAATTCCAATACCAACGTTAGCAACGAGAAACATCCCTGCTAGGGATGTCCACCGATTTACAGGAGGTAGGAATTCATCTGCACTTACCGAGGGAAGTAGTTTTTGATTGTGAGTGAAGAACATAATTTAATCAGTTTCCTTTAGCTATTTTTCAGGTTTCAAGGAATTAAAAAATCTAAATGATCTCCTGGTAGAGAACTTAACTCCTCCACAGAACCTTGAAGTTTTAACTTACCCTGCTCTAAAAAAACTATCCAATCAGCACGACTAATTACTCGAGGACGGTGACTAATCAAAATCGTCGTTTTTCCACGACGATGCTGTAATAATCTATCTAAAACTTGCGCTTCACTCACCGGATCGAGACCGGCAGTGGATTCATCTAAGATTAAGACCGGTGGATCAGTAACAATAGCTCGCGCTATCGCCAATCGCTGACGTTGTCCACCAGAAATATTAGCTCCAAATTCTCCTAAGACCGTTTGATATTTATCTGGAAGCTTACTTATAAATTCGTCAGCTTCTGCAATTTGGCAAGCTTTGACTATTTGCTCAAAGGAGATGTGCGGTGCTCCCAAACGGAAATTTTCAATAATTGAACGACTCCAAAAGTGAGCTTCCTGAGGAACAAGAACTATTTGTTGGCGCAAACAATCAAGAGCAAGGTCGTCTAAATTATAAACCCCAATGCGAATATTTCCAGATTGCAGCGGATACAAGCCTGCAATTAACTTTGCCAAACTACTTTTTCCACAACCAGATTTACCAATCAAAGCAACAACTTTGCCACCGGGAATTGTTAAAGAAAAATCTTGCAGTAAATCTAGCCTACCCGCATAGTGAAAATTAATATTAGTACAAACAATATCTGCATCCCCAGGAATTTTAGCAAATTGTTTTTTACCATTATCATCATCTTCGGGAGTGGAATCTATTACTTCCGTCAGACGTTGAATAGCAGTTTTAGCACGGGTATACTCATCAACAAAGCTAATAACGCTACTGATCAAAGCAAGGAAATTACCATTCATGGCATTAAATGCCAGTAATTGTCCAATACTGAGATTTTCCTCCGGTCTAATAACTAAATAGCCGCCAAACCACAACAACACCACACTACCAATGGCAGCTACCAAACCAGAAAACGTAACATTGACAATAGCAATTTGAATAGTGTTCAATGTGAGAGTAGCTAGATGACCAAATCGGCTTTGAAATTCATCCCAAAACTGGGGTGCAGCCGTGGTAGTTTTAAGTGTTAAAGCTCCTTTAAAGGTTTCTACTAAAACACCTTGAGCTTCTGCTTCCTGAACTAACAATTCCCGGGTTTTCAAGCGCAAAGTAGGTTGAAATAAAATTGTAGATACGGTCATGACCACAGCAATGACCATAGCTACTGCAGTTAGTTTCCAACTATAAAACAGCATGAAACATAAAGAAACTAATGCAATAAAAAATTGGCTGGGCAAACCAATAATAACTTGAGAAACTAACTGATTAATTTGGTCAATATCCCGCAGGCGACTGACAATTTCTCCGCTACGGCGTGCTTCGTAATAAGAAAGAGGTAATCGTAGAATTTGTCGCCCGAATTCTAGGACTAAACCTAATTGCAGCCGTTGAGCAAAGTGAGCAATTAAATTCGACTGTACAAAAGATAAACTTTTAGAAATAAAATGCATTACTACTACAGCTATTGCTACAGTAGTTAGCAGTCTCGTATCTCCCCTAACCAATACATCATCGGTCAGAATTTGCAGTAAAAAAGGGGACGCTAACGACAGTATCCCCAAAATTAAGTTTAATGGAATTGCTTGCGCCAAAATACCGCGCCAAATCCAAACTCGTTTCAAAAAGCGCCAAAAGCCGCCAACTTCGTCGTCCTTTTGGGCAAAAAAACGAATTGGGTCTGGCTGCAATAACAGCATTAACCAATCATTCCAATTATCTGCTAATTCTTTTTTAGTCAGATAACGAATGCCTACAGCAGGATCTGCAACTACACACTTTTTACCTTTCTTTCCGTATAAAACTACCCAGTGATTTCCCCGCCAGTGAATAATTGCTGGTAGAGGCGCTTCGTTCATGCGGTTTAAAAGCTCTGGTGAAGTTTTCACCGGACGAGCGTTAAATCCTAGTGCTTCTGCACCCCGTTTTAGCCCTAGTAAAGTAGTCCCAAACTGGCCAGTACCTACTGCTTCACGAATATGATTGAGAGTAAAAGTACGTCCGTAATATTTAGCAATAGAAGCAATACAGGCAGCGCCGCAGTCCTCTTCACTATGCTGTTTAACAACTTTATACTTCATTGGTATCTCATCCAAGGGATTGAAAGCTAGAACTCACCAGAGTTCTTTCTCAATCTGTACTTTTGGAGTCTAACTTACATAAACAGATACAAAAGCAATCTGTAGATCATGTTTAAAGGACTATAACCATATCGACGCATCCTACTTATAGTATTTCCGCCAAATAGATTACTCAAATCAAAGCCAATAGTCAGTTGGGAGAAATTGTAGCCAGTTTGTTGTTTTAATGAAGCACTCACACTACCGTTAGAAACACTTTCTTCATTAATGGCAAAAGTATTTATTGCCGTTTTTTGAATGAAAAAATTGTATCCTCCCACAACAGCTTCTTGTTCCTGTTCAGATAACTCCAAAAACAGTTTTGGATCTAGAAATTGAGAATATGAAAATGGAGCTTTGGGAACTGACATTATTTATACCTCAAAACCACAACCACACTCTATAATACACAGCTGTTGTAGATGATTGAGCACCGAAAGCGTCCTTTTTACATTTAGAAAATATTAGAAGGCGCTTTTGACAAGTTTGAATAAATTTTTCGCTTGTTGTATCTCCCCACTTGCTTGTCTGATACTTTGTTCCGGACTTTCTTCGGGTTCCGTGCTTGCTTGATTTGCAAATGGATTGAACGGTAAGTTAGTCGGAAACGTTGGTAGCTGTGGTGTTGAAACACCACCTGATATAGTCTCAGCAGACTCGTCTTTTAGTTCTTCCACTATCAAAAAAGAATCTTGTAGCTTCATTTCTTGTTGTAGCACTCCACGGGTAATTAAGTTGGCAAAGACTCCAGAGGACAATGCTCTGGAATCTTAATTGTAAATATTTATACTTTGAAATGAGCGTGTTAACCAACTACTCTATTGGAACTGAGCTTAACGGAAATACAGATTGAGGTATTCTTCAGCAGAGGTGAAAAGGAATGCGGTTGACAAGTTCTTAGTAATGAAAGAACCGTTGGGACCAGAAGCAATTGTCTTATTAAGATTTACCAGTTGAAGCCCATATTCAGTAGCGTCAAACTCACTTGCATTGATGAGTTGACCGCCACCAGAGGTTACTTCTTGCTGTTCTTCTGATAGCTCTAAAAACAGTTTAGTTTCCATTTTTTTTCACCTGAATCTATAAATTGCAAAACCTATCTAGGGAAAATTCCAGAGACCTTAATTTCTGATCGGAAACCTCTGGAATCTTTTTCGTAAAATGTGTTAACCAACTACTCTATTGGAACCGAGCTTAATTGAAATACAGGCTGAGATATTCGGAGGCGCTGGTGTTTAGATATGCGGTTGTTAGGTTCTTAACAATCGCGGAACCTTGCGGACCGGAAGCAATAGCCTTGGTGAGATTAAGAGTCTGAAGCGTGTAGTTAGTAAAGTCATGCTCGTAAGCACCAATGAGTTGACCGCCGCCACAAGTTAGTTCTTGTTGTTCTTCAGATAGATCTGTAAACAAATTAAGTTCCATAGTTGACTCCTTTGTCTGATGTGAATTCAAGTTGACTTAGCTTTTGTTATTACCACTTTATTTTGCTTGCTCAACTTGTTGCTTGATTTCTACAATATACGGCAGACAATAGTTCTCGCATTAACAATTTCTGCCAACTTTATTGCCTGCTTGAGAAAATACCATTGCAGGTTTACGCTATTAACATTTCCGAAAAATACATTCAAAAATATTCCTTTAGGAGTATTGTCTAAAATTGCAATTTCAGCATTGAAACTAAAGGCAATTAAAGTTTGTAGTGAAGACCTTCCTAATTGTGCACTGCTGAGGGTGGTATTGAAAAAATCTACACATTATTACACAGCAAAAATTTTTGCAAAAATTTTTCCACACATATTAAAGACGCCGAGAAAAATTGTACTCTGGCGTCTGGAGATCAAATCTAATTCAAATTACCTACTTAGATGAACTGTTATTATCTAAAAGTCGATCGTGAATGGCCTTCAATTTTTGTTGGCTGTTAACAGGACTGCGCGGAAGTGGTAGTTCTGTATTAGGCCAGGTCGGTAAGTCATTGCAGGGACAAAGCTCGGGTGGCATTCCCAAACTTCTTACTGGTATTGGCATACAGCAGCGTGCACAGGTGTGCATTTCCCAGGCGGGTGTTAATAGTTCGGCTATGGTTTCTTGGGTGCCTTCTAAATAGCAGTTACCTGCTTGGGGTGAGGTAATTTTTTGCCAGCATTCTTCAAATTCTTCGCTGTAGCGATCGCCTGCTATTACTGATTTTGGCCGCAAGGTATCTCTACCGTTACCGATAACTACCCTTTTGCCTAGTTGAAACCAATAAGCTAGATATTTTTTTACTTCTTGTCGGGATGCCATAATTCTAATTTTAAATTTTTAATTTCTAATTTGGAACTGGCAAATTTGGAATAAAAAATAAAGAATGCTTGTTGATTCACCCTTGGTGACGTTGTCTTGCCTTTTGATTCCCCATCGGCAGTGGAGTCCCGATAGCGCGAAGATTAAGTGCGTGACCGCCGGTAACCAGATAAACAGCTTCAGCAATTACACCTAATTGGCGTACTAAACTTCCCAAGCGATCGCGGAAAGTTCGACCTTCAGGATAAGCTGGTACTACACCCCATCCTGTTTCTTCGGCTACAAAAATCATATCTGCTTTCGCCAATTTCACCGTTTCTATCAAATTTTGCACGGTGTTTTCCCAGGTTGCTTCTTCCAGAGAGAGTAAATTAGCTACCCAGCTACCCAAAGAATCTATCAACAGACAGGTATTTGCTTCGCTTTTAGCAAGGGTAGCAGCTAATTCTACAGGTACTTCCAATGTTACCCAATCTTGGGGACGGCGTTTTTGGTGTTGTTCGATGCGTTGCAGCCACTCGCGATCGCTAGAATTAAAAGTTGCTGTTGCTACGTAAACTATTGCTTTTTGTGACTGCATTGCTATTATTTCCGCCCATTCACTTTTACCAGAACGTGCAGGACCCGTAACTAGAATAACTTTACTCAATGCGATTTCCTTAGTATCTTTTAATTAACTGGGGTTGCAATTTCTTATTGGGATTTTTGACAGCGGACGAATATAGGTAGATACAATTAATACTCAACCATAGTTGAGGAAGTGACAAATTCAGTCAAAAATCCAAAACAGCTGATTCAGCACTATTAAACACCAAAACTTACGACCTAGGCTAGAGATTTTTTTATGAAAGCAAGTTTGAAGCGTATTGAAGCAACTCTACGCGCTCTGGACAATCGCCACACTACTGAGTTAGGGGATACGGCCAAGCGACCTTTATCTTTTCGGATCGGTGTTGGGACTGCACAACAACCAGCAAAAGAAAATCCACCTCACCATCAGCTTCAACAACAATCTTCCCAAGAAAATTCTCAGTCTTGCCAAACTCCAGTACAAACTTTTTCCGTCGCAGAAAATGGTGGCCAAATGCCAATCCTACCTAAATTTAAAACTCCCAGCTTCAGCAATCATCGCCATGCAGCCAATCCGGCCTTGGCCGTGAATCTATTGCAAGAAATACAGGAAATTGTCGCTCGCTGGCAAGCAGAGTTACAGACAATTGTGCGGCAAATACAAGATGTTTATTTGGAAGGACCAATTATCAACGGTTGGTTAGAGTCCCGGACTGGTGAAGGGAAAAAAGCACAAACCGCTACCCTCCGCCATGCGGAAGTTGACCGTCTTATGGATTATGTAGAGGAAATTTGCGCTCAACAAAAAAAAGTATCTTCTCAGTCGCCCCGCACCAGCTACCATCTGTGTGGTTTAGATGCTTCTGGTACCCTGTGGTCGTGTCCTTGTCCTCCAGAGCAAGTTGCCAGTGTTAGCATGGCAATTGCTAGGTATCATAAATTGCGCCAACTTTTAGGACGCAAACAAGACATAGAAGCTCGGCTGACAAAGCTTGCAGAAAGTCTTGTGGTCGTACGCAGCAGTATTCCAGACCGGTAAAGCCAAGGAATATCTCCGAAGAAATTCGGTTGGTAATTTCGAGTTTTTGGTATAGATTATTGCCAATAGAGGTGAGATTTTGTCATTAGTTGGTAACAAACTCAACCGCTTTCTTGTTCGCAAGGATTGCTGGACAAGAGTAACTAACTAAAACAACAAATGACAACTTCTAGCCAATACTCGTGACGATCGCTTGTTTTCTATGCCAGAAACGACAATTTCTGCCATTATCTGTACTCACAATCGAGATAGCTATTTAGGTACAGCTATAGATAGTCTTTTGTGCCAAGAATTTGCCATGGACTTTGATGTGGTAGTTGTAGATAATGGCTCGAGCGATCGCACTCGATTGGTTGTAGAACAAAGAGCCAACCATCCTCGCCTTAAATACGTATTTGAACCAACTATCGGTTTATCTGTAGCTCGCAATACCGGTGCTCGTGTTGCCAAAGGGGAGATTTTAGCATATCTTGATGATGATGCGATAGCTTGCAAATCCTGGCTGCAGGCACTGTACCTTGCCTATCGAAATCATCCCCGATTGGCGATCGCTGGCGGGAAAGTGAGCTTGTTATGGCCCGAACACACCCAACCGCCACCTTGGCTATCGCCGGGTTTAGCAGCTAATCTGGGTGCTTACGATTTGGGCGATACTATCGTCTACATAGACAAGCCAAGTTTAACTCCCAGAGGCTTAAACTATTCTCTACGACGCAGCTTTCTAGAAGAAATTGGTGGTTTTCATCCTTATTTAGGTCGCATCGGCACAAAACTATTATCCAACGAAGAACTGCACATTACCGAAATCGCCCTGCAAAAAGGTTGGCAAGTTGCTTACCTTCCCGAGGCCCACGTGCTTCATCATGTTGCTCCCGAACGTCTCAAACCCTCTTGGTTTTTAAATCGGGGTTGGTGGCAAGGAATTAGCGAGTGTTATCGGGAAAAAATCGCTGGTTCTACAACTACTGTACAACAATTGCGTCGCGGTAGCGAACGATTTTTACGTGGTTTATATCAAGCTTTACAACACATTTCCGATCCCGCAGAGCGATTTGACAAACTCGCATACGCCTACGGTCAAATAGGGTATTTAAATGCTGCTATTCAGGATTTGAAAATAACAAGATAATTATCAAAGTTATTATATTATGTCGTTATCTAAAATACCAGTTTCTGTCTTAGTTCCAGCTAAAAACGAAGAAGCAAATTTACCCGATTGTCTAGCCAGCTTGCGCAGTGCTGACGAAATATTTGTCGTCGATTCCCAAAGCACCGATAGAAGCGTAGAAATTTCCCTAAGTTATGGCGCTAAAGTTGTACAATTTTATTTTAACGGACACTGGCCCAAAAAGAAAAATTGGTCGTTAGAAAATCTACCTTTCCAAAATGAATGGGTATTAATTGTTGATTGTGACGAACGTATTAGCCCCCAACTGTGGGAAGAAATTGCCCAGGCAATTCAAAATCCAGAATACAACGGTTACTATCTCAACCGTCGCGTATTTTTCTTGGGGAAATGGATTCGCCACGGTGGTAAATATCCTGACTGGAATTTGCGTTTATTTAAGCATAAAAAAGGTCGTTACGAAAACCTCAAGACAGAAGATATCCCTAACACAGGCGATAACGAAGTTCACGAACACGTGGTTTTAGAAGGAAAGGTAGGGTATTTAAAAAACGACATCATCCACCAGGACTTCCGCGATCTTTACCACTGGTTGGAAAGACACAACCGTTATTCTAACTGGGAAGCACGCGTGTACTTAAATCTACTTACAAATCAAGATGATAGCGGTACTATCGGCGCTAATTTGTTTGGAGATGCAGTGCAACGCAAGCGCTTTTTCAAAAAAATTTGGGTGCGATTGCCATTTAAACCATTTTTGCGATTCCTATTATTCTACATAATCCAAGGTGGTTTTTTAGATGGTAGAGCAGGCTATATATATGCAAGACTTTTAAGTCAATACGAATATCAAATTGGTGTCAAACTTTACGAATTACGTCAGTGCGGCGGTAAGCTCAATCCCAAATCAACCTTAAGTGTGAGTTAAAGCAGGGGAAACACCAGGGAAACAGTAATGACTAGCGAACAACCTTTGATAGATTTACGCAAATATGACCAATCTTGGTTTGACCGGGGTCGTCCGGGCTGGTATATTTTGTTGTGGTGGTTTGTGCAGGCGATCGCCTTTCCTCTGACTCTTCATCCTTTCAATAATTTGCGCTGTACCTTATTGCGCTTGTTTGGTGCTCGTATTGGTAAAGGAGTTATCATTCGACCGACTGCTCGTTTTACCTATCCTTGGAAAATTACCATCGGTGACTACAGCTGGATAGGAGATGATGTGGTACTGTACAGTCTGGACGAAATCCATATAGGACAACACTGTGTCATTTCCCAAAAAAGTTATTTATGTACTGGTAGTCACGACCTTTACGATCCAGCTTTCGGTTTGACAACAGCAAGCATCCATATCGATAACGGAGTGTGGATCGCAGCAGATTGCTTCATTGCACCAGGAGTGAAAATTGGAGCAAATGCTGTTATTGGTGCGCGCAGCAGTGTTTTTAATGATATACCCTCCGGGCAAATTTGTTGGGGAACGCCGTGCCGACCCTTGAATAAATCCAGAGAAATTGAACGTAATAGATAATAGCTAGTTTTTACCTGCTGCGAACACTTTAGTACGCTAACTTCTAGCTGCAAGACTTAGTCGGTAGTACACTCAAGAACTTTTGTTCCTACTGGGAAAAATAACCGTATATTTACTGTTTTCACAAGCTCGGGGTTCTTATAAAAAGAAGAACATAATACAGTAAGAGCGTTAGCCTGATCGAAAAGGAGGGTGTTTGCACTCCCTCCTAATTCCTTTTATAGCAGCACGGAGAACTTGTGAAAGGTTTACTCAAAAAGAGAATGTGAAAAACTGTGGTTGAGGGTGTTTGCAGCAAATTCAAAATCTGCAATTTAGGACTTTGTCAAGGTGAAAAATCGCAGTGGATAATATACAAGCTCAATCACATAACCGGCGATCGCTTGATAAGTTTTTGACAGTCGAGATTACTACGCTTGTGGTAGCGTCGATTGTAACGACGGTCGTTGGTGTAAGCGCTCAAACCACCTAGTCAACTTCGGGTATCGTAACTGCCAATTCTTGCCAAATCTGAAAGTGTAGTATCCTAGTCCTGAGACTGCTGCTACATCCACTGCAGTGAACTGGTCGTTAAGAAGATAGCTGCTAGAATCCAATTTATTTTCAAAAACAAAAAGCAATCGGTCAATTTCTTGTTGGTAGTAAGCTTGTAGTTGCTCGTCTGCTTTTGCACCTTTACCAATCTCGTACCACAATGCAACCACCCGGTCGATCAGGGAATCTGCTAGTTCCTCTCCTTGGCGACAACGCAGCTTTTCGAGGCGATCGTGGGGATAAAAAGGTGGGTGTGGGTAGGTTTCGTCCAGATATTCGACAATCAGCGTGGAATCCCAAAACACCAGTCCGTTTTCGTCTACCAAGACGGGAATTTTACCAATGGGATTTAGACTTAAAAATTCTGGCGATTTTCGCTTGATATCCGTCTCTATCAACTCGCAGGGAAGTTGTTTTTCTGCCAAAACAATGCGAACTTTGCGGGCGTAGGGCGAGCGCTGGGTATAGTACAGTTTTCTTGTCATAGTTGCTATTAGTTTGCGCTGCACGGTTTGGATCCGTGTTGTCATGTTTGCGATCGCATTACCACACGATCAATTTACTACTGAATGCGTGCATATAGATCGCACCTATTCCAGCAAAGCTATCTTGTGGCGCCCCTTTACTTAGGAAAAAATAACTTGTGCGTGGAGGAAATCCACGCCATGCTTTCTTGTGTGTAACTTAATTGCAAATTTAAGCAGCTGCAGGTTCTAACAATTTAATGTTAGAGAAAATAAATTCTTGAATTGATAATTGTCCTTGGGTTTCGGTGCGAATCACCCGTCTTTTGAGAATATAATAGCCACCCACTTTTTCGTACTCATCCAAGAATTCACTTCTACCACCTTTTTGCTCGCCAGTCTTGGGATCCTGGTATACGGAGTCGTAGGTGTGAGAAAGATATCCTTCCTCCGTATCATGGGTAGTAAAGGTATTAATGGTGACAACAACACCGTGAATGTGGCGATGAACCAAGCTGACTATATTATTGCGAACTTTGTATCTATCACCTTCAGACTTACCGCCAACAATAATTTCCACCGCACCTGTCTCGTCGGTAGTACCATAACTAAAGGTGTTGGCACCGTGAGTTTCTTCAAAGCTGCGCCGAATGCGATGAATGGCTATTTCCCAAGCTTGGTTGTGAATCGCTTGCTTTGCTTGCTCATCTTCTACCTCAAAAACTTCTGCTTTGAGATTGGCATCAATGCGTAGTTTGCCTGTAAAGACTTGTTCGTTGAGTTTGTAGGTGACATCTGCAGTATAGCCAGGAAAATTACGATCCCAAGTGTAACGGTTCTCGTAAGCAGCCCGGAAAAGTTCTTGGGCAGAAACTTGTGTTGCAGTCACGCCTTTCTCCTAAATATTTGTCAATTATGCTATCTTTTGAGATTTATTGCTATTAGTTAGCATAGAAGTAATTGTGAAGTTCTGCCTAGTCCCCAATCGGGTACACCTTTGAGTGCGCTGTATGACTCGTTCTCTTCATGCTTTGTTCGATGCGATCGCCAATGCCCAAAACGAGCAACAACTGTACCTCGCTGTCAAAAATACAGTGGGAGAGTATTTTGGCGTGGAACGTTGGGGTTTGTATTTGCTAGAAGACTTCCCAACAACAGATATTGGCGTGCAGACCATTCCTCAAGTTTGTCTGCAAGGTAACCCCGTGGGGCGCTACGTGGTAGAACGTCACGCTCCCGCCCACGAACAATTGATACTTGCTCCCGAAGACTGGAAAGAAATTTGTCCGCGCCACGATCACGCCCACGTCATGAGCGGTCCTGTGATCTGCAACGGTCGTGTGGTGGGAACGCTAAATCTAGCCCGTGCTTGCGGTAGTCCTGCTTTTGATGCTAACGATTTGGCGGATCTGAGCGCTTTGTGCTTGCATTTATCTGCAAAAATTGCTACCTTAAGAGCAAAACCAAAAACATTTCACTCTCCGTTGGTCAGTCGCCTGACTCCGCGAGAGTTAGAAATAGCTGAATTGGTAGCGCAAGGGTTAACCAACCCAGAGATAGGAAAAAGGCTTTTTATTACTCAAAATTCCGTCAAGCAAGCTTTAAAGCGGATGTTTCGCAAATTAGAAGTTTCCGCCCGCGCTGAGATGGTAGCAAAACTGCAGCAAAAAGTAGCTTGAGAAGCCATAGGTCAAATATACTGGCAACTCTACTAAGCAGGATGCCACTGCTTGCACTTGGGAACATAATTTGCAGCCGACATGAGGAAAATTTTAGGCATTAGTCTTCAGGATTTGCAATGCCACTGTCTTTGGTCGGCTGAGTTTCGTCAGTGATAGTATCTGCTCTAGAGCAATGTAAAAGTGGTTGGCTAGCAACAACAACAAACTCCGTTTCTCTGGAAGACTTGCGATCCTCCCATCGATCCAAAACATCTTTAATCAAAACTTCTTGGACCCAAATTTTGGCTACAACCGTCAGCGGTAGCGCAAGTAATAAACCTAAGGGACCAAAAAAAGTGAGGAAAAATAGTTGGGAAATTAACGTCACTGCTGGTAGCAGGGACACTTGATGTGCCATCACAATCGGTGTGAGGAAATTACCCTCTGTTTGTTGGATGATAAAGTAAAGACCCAAAACAGCCAGGGATTTCCAAGGAGTATCCAAAAGCGCGATCGCCATTGCCGGAACTACACTAATGGTGGGTCCGAGATTGGGTATTAAGTTCATGAATCCCGCCAAGACTCCCAACGCCAAAGCTGAAGGTATCCGCAACACAAATAAGCCGATCGTGCTCATGGTTCCTACAAAAGTCATGGCGATCGCAGCGCCTATGACCCATCCTTCTAAGGAAACTTCACACAGATCTAAAATTCCATCCACTCTGCGTCGGTAAAACGAAGGAAACAAGCGTATGAATAACTTGCGGTAGGCGATGGGATTGGCTAAAAACATTGCCGTCAGCACCAATACCAGTAAAATTTTCAAAATAATTTCTAACGAGCTAGAAACAATGGCAAAAGAACTTCCCAATAAACGATTGATTAAAGGTTGTGCTTGTTTGCTCAAACTGTTTATATCGGGAATGTAGGGAGTGAGTTGACCGGGAATGCGAGTTTCTAGCTGATCTAGCCAGCTATTTAGAAGTTGAAAGCCTTTGGGAACTCGATAAGTTAATTCGTGGAATTGCTGCACAAACGGCGGTACGATCAAGCAAAAAAACCCGCGATCGCAGCTAAAAAAATACCTACAGATAAAGATACGGCAAATCCTCTACTCATTCCCGAGCGTTGGAAACGTCTTACCAAACGATTTAAGGTCGTAGCTAAGACAACTGCAGCAAATATTAATAACAGTACTTCACGTATTTGCCACAAAATATACAAACATACAATTAAGGCTATCAAGCCAATCCACTGACCTAGATTCACATCCTAACTCCTACTGGCAGTAAAGAAACTGCTTGTTGTTTGCACATCAGCTAAGTTAGCTGATTTTAGCAAGTTTTCTTAGTTTTGTTTGTCCAGTAGTTGTGCTCTCCACAACAAGGCGATCGCCAAGCACACAGTCGGTGAAAATACTATAATCAAGACGTTCGTCACCGTTTGGGCAATAGGTAGGTAAGGACCCGCGTATTTAATCAAAACAGAAATAACAGCAGACAGTAAAAATACTTCCAACACAAATCCCAGCTGGCTTTTCATCACAGTACGGCAATTCCCATGTTTGTGGAGGGTATCTACGAAAGCAAATTGTAACGCCCAATCTTTACAATAAACTCAAGCAGAACTAAAAACACAACCAGTTCCTCAACTCAATTGGGAATCTGAGCTTTTATCAGCGTCCTGCTCGTACACCGCCATGATCTATTTACCAGTCTCGCTGCTGCTATTTGTATTACTACTGCTGCTCATACCTTTTTTGTGGTTGAGCGTGGCAGTAGATATAGTAGAAATAGCAGTAGCCAAGTTGGGCTTTTCTCCCAACGTTGCCCTTATACTACTGACACTAGTGATTTTAGGCAGCACTATCAATATTCCCATCTACCGTACTCAGTCCACCGTTGCCGTTGCAGATGACTTTATCGATCTATGGTTGAGAGAATTTTGGGGAATTCCGCTGCGAAAAGTCCAGTACTCTACCGTAATTGCTCTCAACGTTGGCGGTGGTTTAATTCCTGTAGTGTTGGCGCTGTATCAATTTACCCAAGGAAATGCCGTTGCAATTTTATTAGTTACTGCCATTGTTACAGTTATTAGCTACTATGCGTCGCGGGTAGTACCGGGAATAGGTATTCAAATGAATCCCTTGCTTGCGCCCTTAACAGCTGCGCTATCTGCAACTTTACTGGCGCCGTCCCATGCTGCTCCAGTTGCTTTTGCTGGCGGTATTCTTGGAACGTTGATCGGTGCAGACTTATTACACCTGAAGGATATTCAAGCCAAAAGTTCAGGAGTCTTGAGTATTGGAGGTGCTGGCGTATTCGACGGTATTGCTTTGTGTGGTTTATTTGCGCTGTTATTGAGTTGATAGTGGTTAGGAGGAAATAACTAACTACTAACCAAAAATAAAAACTTTTGCCTTGGAGACGAAATTAAAAATGCCTGTAGAAACTAATAACAAAAATCAATTCAAACCACCAAAACTACGCCAGTTTGGCGGTAGCTTGCTAATTCTTTTCACTTTGCTTTTACTGCTTAACTTTATTGTTCCCAGCTTTTTGGGACCAAGATTGCCACAAGTTCCCTACAGCGACTTTATCGCCCAAGTGCAAGCAGGTAAAGTCGATCGCGCCATTGTGGGAAGCGATCGCATCGAATACACCGTCAAAACCCAAACTCCCGACGGTAAAACTGTAGAACAGATTTTCCAGACGACACCAGTGGCAGTGGATCTGGATTTACCCAAAATCCTGCGCGAGCACAATGTGAAATTTGCTGCACCACCACCAAACCAAAACGGTTGGATCGGTACTCTGTTGAGCTGGGTAGTACCGCCTTTGATTTTCTTCGGGATTTGGGGATTTTTACTCAACCGCGGTGGCGGTGGCCCTGCAGCATTAACTGTGGGTAAAAGTAAAGCTCGCATCTACTCAGAAGGTAGTACTGGCGTCAAATTTAGTGACGTAGCTGGCGTCGATGAAGCAAAAGCAGAGCTGGAAGAAATTGTCGATTTTCTCAAAAATGCTCCTAAATACACTCGTTTAGGTGCCAAAATCCCCAAAGGAGTGCTGCTGGTAGGTCCTCCGGGAACAGGTAAAACCTTACTAGCAAAAGCGATCGCTGGCGAAGCTGGCGTTCCCTTCTTCAGCATCTCCGGTTCGGAATTTATCGAATTATTCGTAGGTGTGGGCGCCGCACGCGTTCGTGACTTGTTTGAACAAGCCAAACAACAAGCTCCCTGTATCGTCTTTATTGACGAATTAGATGCGTTGGGTAAATCTCGCGGCGGTCCGGGACCAATCATAGGGGGTAATGACGAACGAGAACAAACCCTCAACCAATTACTGACAGAAATGGATGGCTTTGATGCCAACACGGGTGTAATTATTATTGCAGCTACCAACCGCCCAGAAATTCTTGACCCAGCATTACGCCGTCCCGGACGCTTTGACCGTCAAGTTGTGGTGGATCGTCCCGATAAAATCGGTCGAGAAGCAATTCTTAAAGTTCACGCCCGCAACGTTAAACTAGCAGAAGATGTTGATTTGGGGGTAATTGCCGCTCGTACGCCCGGTTTTGCTGGCGCGGATTTAGCTAACCTGGTCAACGAAGCTGCACTGCTAGCAGCGCGACAAAACCGTAAAGCAGTGACAATGGCTGATTTTAATGAAGCCATCGAGCGCGTGGTTGCTGGTTTGGAAAAACGCTCTCGCGTGTTGAATGAAACAGAGAAAAAGACTGTCGCCTATCATGAAGTCGGTCACGCCATCGTCGGTGCTTTAATGCCTGGTGCTGGCAAGGTGGAAAAAATCTCCGTGGTTCCCAGAGGTGTGGGTGCTTTGGGTTATACCATCCAAATGCCCGAAGAAGACCGCTTTTTGATGATAGAAGACGAAATTCGCGGTCGCATTGCTACTTTGTTAGGCGGACGTTCTGCAGAAGAAATTGTTTTTGGTAGGGTTTCTACCGGTGCTAGCGACGATATCCAAAAAGCTACTGACTTAGCCGAACGCTACGTCACCCTTTACGGAATGAGCGATCGCCTTGGACCTGTAGCATTTGAGAAAATTCAACAACAATTTCTAGAAGGCTACAGCAACCCGCGTCGAGCCATCAGTCCAAAAGTTGCTGAGGAAATCGACCGTGAGGTCAAGCAAATAGTTGATGATGCTCACCACATTGCCTTGACAATTCTGCACGATAACCGCGACTTGTTAGAGGAAACCGCCCAAGAACTGTTGCAAAAAGAAATCCTGGAAGGTCCGCAATTGCGAGAGAAACTCAACCGAGCCAAACCACCTGCTGAATTAGAAGAATGGTTGCGCACGGGGAAACTATCGCAAGATAAGCCTTTGATGCAAACATTGCTGGTCTAGCGGTCAAAGTATAAATCGGTGCAACAAAGCGATCGCTCTTTTCCTTGGGCGATCGTTTTTTACTGCCTCCACAAATACTCGATTATCATCTGTCCAAAGATATAAAGAAAATGTTATTTCGTGTCAAGTTTTTGTCAAACAGGCTGTATAACCTTGAAAAGCTAAAAATCATTTTCTCAGTATTAATACTGAGTTGACAAAAAGTCGGGAAATTCACTTTCCCCCTGCGCACAACTCAGCAATAGGAGTATTTTTTTGTGATGAAGTTAGCGAACAAGGCCAGCGCTATTGTCAAAAATTTCTCTATCTTAGCCGCAACAGCAACAGCCCTAACTCTAGGAGCACTCCACCGCGCCCAAGCTGCAGCGGTCACCTTTGAAGGCAATCTTTCTTTCGGTAGTACCCAAACTGGCATAGTTCCAGGAGGAGACAATACAGAAAACCCCTCCGCATGGAGATTCTGGAGTTTTTTAGGTCAAGAAGGCGATCGCGCCACGGTCACGGTTAGAAGAACTGTAGACGCCCTCGACCCAGTTTTTGGTGTATGGTTTGGAACTGAAACAGATACCGATAACTACACTGACATCTTTTCAGATGGCGCAACCACTCCCCTAGTTGCCTATGGAGATGACGAACTACCACCAGCCACGCCAAACGGATTGTGGGGCGACTCCCAAGCAACCTTTACTCTACCAAACTCTGGTCTTTACACTATTGCTGTTGCTTCCTACGCATCCGAATCTACAGGCGAACCCCTCGGATACAAAATATCTCTCCAAAACAGCGAAGACGTACCCGAACCCCTCACCATAGCAGGTACCTTGCTAGCTGGCGGTATTGGTGTTGTCCTCAAAAAGAAAAAATCCCAAACAACTGCAAATCCAGAAGGTTAACCGAAAATATCGTACTTAGCTCGCTAGCTACAGAAAGCTGCCAAAAAGGGGATAACTCCCAATTATTTCCATCAAAACTGGGGCAAATTTTGGGAGTGTCCCTTATGCTTTCTGCTAACTGCATTCTTTTGTTCCACTGCGCTGCCAAATTTTAATCGTCTTATCCAAACTTCCGCTCACCAACATTTCCCCACAAGCAGTAAATACTACAGCCGTTACCGTATGCGCGTGACCCGTGAACGTACCTAGAAGTTCACCAGTGGCAAGATACCACAACTTAATAGTTTTATCTGCACTACCGCTAGCAATCGTTTGTCCGTCAGGACTGAGGGTAATAGCACATACTTCACCTTTATGTCCTTCTAACGTACGCAGCAATTCTCCTGTATCCAAGCGCCAAATCCTAATCGTTCGATCGCAACTACCACTAACAAGAGTTTTGCCATCCGCACTTATAGCTAGGGAACGAACAACATGAACGTGACCTGTAAGAGTGTATAACAACTCCACCACAGGAAATTTGCCTTTTGGCCGCAGCTGCCAAACTTTAATTTTACGATAGCTACCGGTGACTAAAATTTGCCCGTCTTGACTTAAGGCCAAACAATGAGCAGCAGTATCATCTAAAGACAAGGCAAACATCACCTGACGCTCTTTCGCGTCCCAAAATAAAATTTTTCTGTCATCTCCTCCCGTAGCTAGCATTCGTCCATCTGGAGTAAAAGCAACACAGCGCACCATACCATTGTGCTTGTGCAGAATATCTATCAAGTCTTGTGCACCCACATGCCACATTTTGATCGTAGAATCTGCACCTGCGCTGACCAAAGTTTGACCATCTGGACTGAAGGCTAAAGCATTAATTTCATCTACCAAACCCGACAGCATCCAAGGATGCTCTGATAAAGTGCACACCAACTCTCCTTTATGTAAATCCCATAGCTTTGTCTCTCCACGACTACCGCTTGCTACTAAAGCTGAGGTTCGACCGTTGCGATTTTCCAGACAAAAAGCCAGACAGTTAATTCCTTTTGTGTGTCCTTTCAAAGTTTGCCAACACTCCCAGTCTCCTATTATCTTCTTGAGGGGATGTTCTGGCGGTACGGTTTGAGTATTTTCTGCTACTGCAACTTCGTCCTCAGGTAGTTGATTGCGCTTGGTAATTGCCGTTTCTAAATACCACCTTAATCCTCCTGCATACAATAATTGACTGGGAGTAACGTAAGTTTTTGGCTCGCTCAATTCCATTTGATTTGGAGTTAGAAAACCGGCTACTATAGCTTGTTTTTCATAACCTCTTTTGCCATTAATCGGATACAACAAACATAAAAATATAAATAGTTGATAAATTTTCCCGTCTTCTGGAGTCACAGACCATTTAATCTTGTCTTTTTTGAGACTATTAAAACTTTCTTTATCTGCTGCACAAACAAGAATTTTAACTTGGGGATGCTCGGGAAAAAAGTAAGAAAATTTACTTTCACTTCGCAAATTGCCCCCATCATCTAAAAGCATATTTTTTACTGGATCTTGCGACACTTTTTTGACAATTTTGCCCAGAAGGTGAGCAATAACTTGTTCAACAATCTGCTCTCGCAAAATATAATCTTCTGCTTGCTGCTGGAAGTAAGTTGAAAAAGGTATAGAGCACTCAGGAAATTCAGGATAATCAGGTGGTGTGGGAGGCGGATTTTTAGCTAAAATCTCTGCTTGGCGACAAGCAGTTGCTAACAGTTTTTCCAGCACTTCGCTCCCAAAAGTGATGATTTCAGTGTGACATCCTTTAGCCTGACTTTCTAATAAGGGAACCTCAGGCGTTCTTGTTTTTTTCAGTCGGAGAAGGAAATCAGCTTGCTGAGTTTTGAGTAAGCTCGTCCAATCCATTGAAAACCTCGCAACGGTACTGCGACTTTATCGCCTCTGCGATCGCTTTTGGTCTGGTCAAAAAGCGTTAGACTGTCATGATTCGAGAATTCTTGTCCAACCCAGCGGTACGGACTAAGATTGCATCAAGTACGTTCTTGCGGCACGCCATAGCATACTTAAGTTAAGCCATACCGAAGCCACGGCTCAAGTTTATTAACTTGAGTTAACAAGCACTCAGTAATGTTAGCAGCTAAATAGCCTGTCCTTGACCCAAAGTCCCAAGAACAAGACGGGAGTTTTGCAACGCCGGATTTGTACGAAGAAGTATGAAGATGATGGCAGTTCATTCTAACGAACTTTAGCAGGAAAATACTGTTTCTGAAAAAGCAGTTCTTCCCAAAAAAAAAGAAAGTGAAATAACATAGTACGCTTTTGGAAAGCTACAAAACCAACTCAATAGCTGACTGGGTTTGGGAGTTGATTGTTTCCAATTTCTAAGGCGGTGGAGTTGAGCAGTAAAGAAGCGGGATTTATTTGTATGCCATTAATTTGTAGAAGAAACCGTCAATTTTTGGTTCGGTTAAGCTCACTGGTTGAAACTCAAGAAATTGGTAGATTTTGTAATGATAGTCTTGCAAAAATTTGCTTGTGGTACCGTGAACAATATATTCAGTCACAGCAGCAACAGCCCTGATTCTTTTGGTAACGAGGTTTTAAGCAATAACTTGCTTTGGCAATACGTTAAATCCATGAGTCCGGAAACAGTTGCTCAACTGTCAAAGCCGACTTCTAAGGAAGTATTGCAAGCAATCGAACAAACAATTGTTAGCATGTTGGGAGGCTTGCCTTCCGAAAGCTTTAACGTATTAATTACTACTAGCAGGGATAACTTAGGAAGACTGTTAGCCTCAGCAATGATGAACGGTTACCTGCTGCGCAATATCGAGCAGCGCATGGAGCTGGAAAAGTCTTTGCAACTATTGGAAACCGATTCCTCAGACTGAGCAGGCAGAAAAAATTACGGAAGTTTTTGACCGAGATTGCCTACAATAAAAAAGGCGGGTATTGCCCGCTCGACCGCACGTTGGTATCTTGGTGCAGATACTAGTAACCTCTTTACACAGCAAATGAATTCCTTTACAAACCAAGTTTATTCCGTAATTTGGCACAACAATGCCGTTTTACTGCTCGACCAAACCCGCATACCAAATGAGTATACGTTTGTAGAAATCAGTCGCAGCGAAGACATGGCAGTGGCAATTAAAACAATGATTGTTCGAGGTGCTCCAGCTATTGGTGTTGCTGCTGCCTATGGAATTTATCTTGGAGCGAGGGAAATTAACACTGATAACCGCGACGAATTTCTCAGCCGTTTGGAGAAAGTAGCGCAGATGCTACGCTCTACCCGTCCGACAGCAGTAAATTTGTTTTGGGCAATATCACGGATGATGAAAGTAGCCTACGAAACTTTGGGTACGGTAGAGGAAATCAGAACGGCTCTTTTTCAAACTGCTCAAGCCATTAATGCAGAAGATTTACAAACTTGTCAAGCAATAGGCGATCGCGGTTTAAAGGTACTGCCTTCCCATCCAGAAAAACTGACGCTGCTTACCCACTGTAATGCTGGAGCACTAGCAACAGCAGGTTACGGCACTGCTTTGGGTGTGGTGCGTTCCGCCTGGCAACACGGACGACTGGCAAGATTGTTTGCTGACGAAACCCGCCCCAGACTGCAAGGTGCAAGACTTACTGCTTGGGAATGCGTGCAAGAAGGCATTCCTGTAACCGTAATTACTGATAGTATGGCAGCCCATTGCATGAAGCAGGGTTTGATCCACGCAGTCGTTGTGGGTGCTGATAGAATTGCTGCTAATGGAGATACGGCAAATAAAATAGGTACGTATAGTTTAGCACTGGTGTCTAAGGCACACAACATTCCTTTTTTTGTGGCCGCACCCCTGTCTACGATTGATTTTTCTTTGGCTGACGGCAGTCAAATTCCCATAGAAGAACGGGATCCTGCTGAGATATACCAAATTGGCGATACTATATTGACGCCAGCAGGTGCAGAATTTTACAATCCGGCTTTTGATATTACTCCAGCAGAATTAATTACGGGGATTATTACAGAAAAAGGCGTATTTACTCCTGGGGAATTGAAGCACCTACAGGAAAAACAAACGGTGTGAGCAGGAAAATTTGGCTCGGTAGGGCGATCGCCGACCTCGGTGTCTATGAGTGGGTGCGATCGCGTTATACAATACAAATGTGCAACACAGTACAAGCTTATCGCTAGCTTTGTGTGCCGCCAATTACGGTAACAAGAGGAGACCATGACCCACAACGGACGACAAGACAAACTTGACCGAATTGAGCGGATGCTGCAAATTCACGCGGAAATACTAAATCAGTTATCTCCACTACTAACTCAGGTTGCGCAGATAGCCACCAGCACCGTTGAAAGTGTCAGCCGACATGATGGATACTTTCTCGCCTTGCAGAACAATCTCTTCACAATGCCACTGCTGTTCACAAACTACAGCAATGTCTGGAGCAACTGACAGAAATTGTCAAAACTTCTACTACTCAAAGCGTACAGCTTGCCAACGAAAACAATCAATACCTTCACCACAGCTAGTTGCGATTACTTGAGCAATCGAAGCGGTAATTTTCAAGCTCGAGAATAATTTGCCGGACTTTGTGCGATTTGCGATCGCCTCAGCAAATCAACAGCTGAATCGATGGCTTCCTCTACCGAAACATCATCAACAAACGAGTCAGTATGGTGACAACTAGCACGAGTACAATCAACACCACAAACAGGACAGTGAAGACGCCAACAGATCGCAGGACGATGGTAACGACGAGTCACGGGCCCGGCAGTAATTAAATTACCGCACCAGTAGATACCAACGCTTGCACATCCCACAGCCGCCGCCAGATGTAGAGGTCCGGTATCATTAGAGACTATAAGACTAGATAATTTTAACAGACCAGCCAGACCGCCAAGGGAAAGGCGATCGCATAAATTTTGTGCTTGAGCTTTCATTGTTTCAAGCACAGCATCAACGCATTCCCGCTCTAGCTTTGTACCGGTAATGGCAATATCAGCACCAGCAGCAGCTAAAGCATCTCCGACAGCAGCGAATTTTTCAGGAGCCCAGCGACGGCGGCGATCGCTAGCACCAGGATGAAGAATTACCAAAGGCTTGTCTGATAATGTCACAACAGTTTTAGCCTCAGCCAAATCTTGGGCTGTCACCGCTATTTGTGGTTCCAACTGAGTAGTTGTTGCACCAACCAAAGAAACTACTTCCAAATACCGCAGAATTTCTGGCTGATAATAAATGTAAGGAACCCAAAGATCCAACGGCACGGCATCTGGGGTTTTTAAACCCACAGTTAATTTCGCTTTCAAACGCAGTATAAAGGGGTTGGAGTAACGCCCGCCACCGTGCATTTGGATTGCCAAATCAAACTTTTCTTGAGCCATGCGAGCGAAAAATTCCGCTACCTCAGCTGGGTTTTCTTCAGTGTTAGCGTCTCCACGCACTCCCCTGCTAGGTGGAACAACAACAACTTTATCCACTGGTGACGGTCTGTTGGTAAGAAAAGCCGCATGCCAATCCAAAGCTAGCAAAGTAATTTCGGCTTGGGGATAGCTTTGCCGCAGCGCTGCTAAAGCTGGTAAAGCAAAGATAAAATCCCCGAGACCATTGGCGCGGAGAACGGCAATTTTGTGAATGTTTTCAAGTTTCATAAAAGTCTTTGGTAAATTTGCAGGTGCGATCGCGCTACACTCGACCAATTCAATTTTTCAACAAAAGTACGACCAGCTTCACCTAAATACCTGCATTGCTCAGGAGAATTCAATAATTGGCAAACTGCGTCTGCCAAAGCATCTATATCCCGAGGAGGAACTAGCTGTACTTTTATCTCATCCGGTAAAGGTGTAGGATGCTGCGTGCCTACAACTGGCAAATTATGAGCTAATAAAGTTAGCAGCGAACCACTTTTCATCGTCAGTCCCTGGTTAAAAGGCAACACCCCAATATCAGCACCAGTCAGATATTTTGAGGTCGTTTCAGCATCCAGATAGCCTGTGAAATAAACTTTATTTCCTAAATTTAACTCCCTTACCAAATTGTGAAGTTTATGCCAATAACTTTTTGCTTGTTCCCCCGGCAAGGCTAAACTTTCTACACCACCAACTAATAACAGTCGTGCCCGGGAGTGGGCAAGCAGGACTTTTTGGAATGCTCTTAAGAGTGTTTCCAACCCTTTGACTGGATGGAGAAAACCAAAAAAGACAATTACAAGCGTATCTGCATTCCAGTTACACGTTTGACGCAATTGCTGACGAGCTGTAGTTCGATCAACAGCAACGCACTCAACATTGGCGGCGATGGGAATATTGAAAACACGTTCTTGAAGATGCGGTAAGCGTTGGTAAACGATCGCTTCTGCTTCAGCGTTTGTGGTCACGATCGCATTGCTCAAAGTTAGCAAAAATCCATCTTCTCTATCCCACCAACCGCGACTTTGTCCCCACATTTTCAACCATTCCACAAATTGCGGCGCTAAATACTTAGGTTGCCATTCCCACCAGCCGTACTCATGTACGGTTGTTACGATCGGCTTGTTGTAGCCCGTCGCTCTTAGAAGCAGTGGTAGCAAAAAGATAGCACGCTCAAATCCATAAGTTCCGGCTGCGTGTTGGATATGTAGGATGTCAGCTTTAGTTGAATGTACTGCTTGTACCAAAGACATCAAATCAGCAAATCGCCAAGCTTTAACTACACCTTTGATGTTGCAATCGTTTGCTTGTTTAGCCGCTGTATGAGTAGTAAGAATAACAGATTTAACATTCTGCTGCTGCAGGGCATCTCGCCAGCAAAAAGTGTAGTGAGCAACACCACAATGCTTTGGTTTGTAAGTACCGGCAATAATAGCAATACGAGTCATAAGTAGCAGTTTGCCATCTCGATAGAAGAATAAGATTGAAGTTTGCTCTATAAAGCCGCTGCCAACCCCTATTGCCTTTTTTGTTCGCAATTTAACTTCTGGGAAGTTTGGAGGACTGCTGCTGCTGCTGCGCCACCAGCGTGAGACACCCCAAGGCTCCTTGCTTGTCGGCAATAATCGTGATGGGGTGAGCGTTAGTCGCCAGGGACTCTAACGAACAGAAACACACAGCAAGCAGTGCGCACTCTGTCTTTTATCAAGGAGAAGTAGCGTGGGGCTTTTCATTTCTTACCGTGAATGCGGAAGCTTACACCACAGAGGATCTGAGCAATTACTTCCTCTGGCGGAATTGTTTTGCTACAACCTTTTTATGCTTTCAAAAATAGTTCTAATCCCTGGGCAATTACTTCCTCTGGTGGAATATCCAAACATTCCAAATTGTAAGGACAGCTAAAGGCGTAGCACGGACTACACGCAGTCGGGCGGCGAAGCAAACGCGAAAAACCGTTGCGTGGTTGCCATTGTGACTCCAGTTCAGTTCCAGCAAACATTACCACAGCAGGTGTGCGGGTAGCATCAGCGATATGCATAACTGAGGTATTGTTAGTTAATACTAGTTTGGCGTTGGCAATTAGTGCTGCAAGTTGAGCTAAAGTTGTCTTGCCGATGAGATCTATGGCATACTCACCCAAGGTCGCCAGTAAAGACCCGCTTTTGTGACGATCTTTTTGTACGCCCGTCACCACCACAGGCATTTGCGTTGCTTTTGCCAACTCTAAAGCAGCAACAGCAAAACGTTGGGAATCATAGTTGCGTGATTGGCAGCTCGTCCAGGGATTTAATAAAAGGTAGGGAGGAAATTGACTCGCCGATAGTAAAGTCAAGGCTTCTTGGTGCGCGACCTCTGGAATTTGGATGCAAAGACTGCGTTCAATTACTTTGAAGCCAGCTGTTTCGAGCAATCGTAAATTTCTGTCAACTTGATGAATTTCATCAGGTGCAGCTGAAACTTGCAAAGTCAATATACCCTCGTTTGGCTCGAATTCTTTAGATTCTCCTATCCGCAAAGGAATACCAGCCAAATAACAGACAAAAGCTGCTGGGTGAGGACTTTGGCTAAAGCTGGTAAAAATAATCGCCGCGTCAAACTTGCCAGCTTGTAAAGTTCTGATTAGTTGCCACTCTCTTTCGGGATTGAAATCTAACTTACCCAAATCTTGCCAAAGAACCCGCCAAGGTAAAACTCGATCTACCCAAGGCAACAAAGTCCCTGCTTGCGCTCCCCCAGGACTTGCCATCAACGTCAAGCGACAGTTGGGTAAATTTTCCTTAATCGCCCGTAAAGCTGGACTGGTCAGGATCGCATCGCCGATATTATCAAGGCGCATGACCAGGATGTTACGTAAATTTTCAAGTTCGAGATTAGTCATTGGTTGTACTCATTTTCGATCAAAAATTTCTCTTGCTGCCGTTGCAAGGCAAGGGCGTTTAGTTCCAAAATTTCTCCACAACACCCAACACTTCCTCAACCGCAATTCCTTCCACACAACTTTGCCAACCCCGCTCTCGGGGACATGTGCCACTATACCAACATCTTTGTACCGTAAAATTACTGATGTTGCGTTCTGGGCATTCTGGATAGCCTTGTAAATTGGCGTGAGGAGGTGGCTGACCGTAGCGTCCGTGCCAAGAAGGTCCAAATAAAGTTATGGTTGGCACGTTCAAAGCAGCAGCTATCCGGGCCGGTCCAGTATCATTTGCTATTACTAAATCCGCGCCAGCTAAAGCTGCTGCCAAATCCCGCAACTTTCCCCAGGGAAAAATCTGCGCTTGTTTGCCGATCGCTTCTACAATGTTTGTTGACAGACGAAGATCGGAACCGACTAAAACAATTACAGTCGCGCCCCAACGCTGCTGCAAAACTCTACCTAAGGTAATAAAATTAACTTCAGACCAACGCTTGATTGCCATTCCTGCATCTGGACAGAAAAATACCAAGGGACGGTCCAAATGCTGAAATCGCTTTTGTGCTTGATTTAGTTCGGTTGGGGTGAGGTGGAGCTGGGGAGGTTTGATTGCCGTTGGTTTAATTAAATCTTCAGCAAGGAGGATTTCAACAAAGCGATCGCCTACCCGCTGATTTGGTGGAGGTTGTCGCCACAGATTCGTCACTACCCGCAACGCGCCACTATTTTCAATTACTCGCTCGATACCGTCATAATTTGTATCTGAGACGATCAAGTCAAAGCTTTCATTAGTTAATAACTCAATAACTGATTGTTTCGCCTTGCCAACTTTAGCATCAATCACCCGATGAATAAGTGGATCGGTTTCTAACAGTTCACCTGCGGGTGGAAAAGTTAAAACCGTAACCCCAGCTGGAGAATGAGAACGCGCAAGTGCTTGTATAGCAGCAAGGGCAATTAAAACGTCACCAATTCCACCCAACAATTCGACGAAGAGAATTTGACGCATAATTTAGTTTTAATTATTACATTAAACTATCGATTTTGTAAGTATTTATCCGCGGGCACGTCGCGATTTGGAATTGTTGTTGGTAGCTCTTGATGGTAAACACCAGAAGGAATAATTCCGCAGCCACCGTATAAAGCCATTAATCGCTGTTGCACCAAAACATCCTCGCCACAGTGTTCTGGAGGAAGTTCTTGCCAAAAGGAGTAGCCACCGATACTGCGAAGTTTAGCAGTATCGTAGATCGCACAACCACCCACCCAAGCAACGCGGTACTTGCGTTGTTGCTGTGGAGTCAAACCCAACTTTTGTTGAACGTGGTAGAGATTAGCAGCATTGTGCAAACGCCAGCGTTCCCATTCTGGTGTTTCAGGTTTAACAACCTCCGGCTGTACCCGCCCTTGCCAAAACTCGATTTTTTGCTCCTGCGGACGAACATCATTAATAAAGCTAAGTCCGATGACCGCACTGCCAACAAAACCACAGCCTTCTTCTTGAATTGCTGTTAGCATTCGTTCCACAACATAAGGTTCTAAAATCAAATCATCATCAAGAAAAAGTGCATAGGGAGCTTTTGCTTGCTCCAGCAAAAATTGTCGCTGCTGTGCAATACCTCGGCGAGGCAAATGTTTGTGAATTTCGACTTTGCGATCGTGCGCGCAAAGCACCCTTAATACTGCTTGAATTTCAGCTGTCTCGCAAGGATTGCTGTCTTCAGTTTGGTCAGAAATAACAACACGAAAATCGCGGTAAGTTTGAGCTATTAAACTTGTAAGAGTAACTGCCAAAGCAGTTGGACGATTATATGTAGGAATCAAAATATCGACGTTCATTTCTAGGCTTTTGCTTGCTTTGTTTGCGTACTTGGCGTTAATAATGTTGGAATTGCAAGCTGCTTTTGTACCGGAACTAGCAGCAATTCACAGACAGCATCCACCACAGATTCAGGTGTTACAAGACGTAAGCATTGATGGTGTCCTTCTGGGCAGATACTCTTGTAACAATATTTGCAAGATACATCGTGGAAGAGCACGCGATGGGGGATACCCCAAGGAGTATGCTGAGGATTGGTAAGGGCGTACAAATCCACAACCGGTGTACCAACGGCAGCAGCAATGTGGACAGGACCAGTATTATTGGCAATAAGTAGGGAAGACAGTTGCAAAAGTGCCGCCAGTTCGCTCAAGTTCAGGCATCCCACCAGTGAATGAACAGCAGCAGATTTTGAAGATGAATCATCAGTTACATTCGCAGCTTTCTTACCCAAATCCTTGGCGATCGCATCTACGAGTTCTTGCTCCCGGCCAGTACCGGTAAAAACAACTTGCATACCCATCTCCAGAGCTAAAATTCTGGCAATTACAGCAAATTTTTCTGGAGGATAGCGCCGTGAAGGAGCCGTTGCACCGGGATGAATGACAACGATAGGACGCTGTTTATCAATACCCAAGTTTTGGAAAATATCTTCCACCAGTGCTAAAGCTTTCTCTGGAACGTGCAAAGATAACCTTTCCTGTTGTGTATAACAACCAATGGTGCTCACCAAATCTATCTGACGGCGCACCTCATGGCGCACAAACTTTTCTGGTTCTGGATCTTTTACCCAATCTGTTAGCAATTGATAAGGATTTTCATGACAGTGAGCCAACCGTAAAGGAATATCCGCCAGGTAACACAAAAATGCTGATGGTAAAGGACTTTGGCTGTACACGGTAAAAATGACGGCACCATCGAACTTTAAGCGCCGCAGATGTTGAGCCATTTCATATTCAGGACGGCTATTTAATCGCGGTGCTGTCGCTTTTAACCAAGGTGCATCGTAGACAATTACTTCATCAATTTCCGGTACAAGTAAAGCAGCTGCTGCACCCGCACAAGAAGTAAGCAGCGTAATTCGACGGCGAGAATTGTATGCTTTCAAGGTGCGAATTGCTGGTGTCGTCATCAGGACATCACCAATGGTGTCCAATCTGATGCAGAGAATATTTTCAGCAGAGTGCCAGTTAACCATAAGGCTTCGGATTTATACTTTGACAAAAATCGTGATTGAAATTCAATTTCCTTTTTTAATCCCCAATTCCTTGTCTAGTGAGTGCGCGAATGCGCTCAATTATGCCAGTAGTGGAACGGTTTTCTACAAACGGCAGCAATCTTACCTCTCCACCCAACTGTTCTACTAAAGGTGCTTCTGGCAGTGTTTCTTGAGTGTAGTTACCTCCTTTGACAAAGATATCGGGACGAACGACACGAATTAAATTGCTAGGAGTATCTTCATCAAAGGCAATCAGATGATCGACACAACCAAGTCCGCTGAGAACTTGGATGCGATCTTCTAAAGTATTAATAGGGCGGGTTGAGCCTTTCAAACGCCGGATGCTGTCGTCGGAATTTAAGCCAACAATCAAGATATCGCCTAATGTCTTAGCATCGTTGAGATAGGAAACATGTCCGGCATGAAGAATGTCAAAACAACCATTGGTGAAGACGATTTTGTACCCGGCTTGGCGATAAGAGGTAACAAGCGCAGCAAGTTGGTTGAGATCCAAAATATATTTTGGGGATAACGCCTTTGAACAGGCAAATAAGGGGTAATGCGATGACCTCAAGAAAAAATTTCCCGCGTCTTCTTCCCCTCGTGTTTGGGTATTCAAAATAGATTTCCGCAATTGTTCGGCTTCACAAGGAGTTGTACCATCTTTTTCTACAACTACAGCAGCAGCAGCAGCAGCGAAATCGGCTGCTTGTGGTGTTGCAGCACCAGCAGCAAGAGCAAGGGTGAGGGCGCTCACAAATGTATCTCCAGCACCTGCAGTACGAGATGGAATTGTCGGTCGGGCAAAAGTGCGATAAGGTTGGGAACCCCTCTCGAAAATTATTCCACCTTCAGTGTCTAGGGTGACGGCAGCAATTGTTGCCCCCGTGAGTTTGAGTATCTGCTCCCCATAAGGCAGGATTTGCTCTACACGGGATCTGGCACTTCCTTTACCTGCTTTGAGAGGAGGAATGTTCAGCAGTTTCAAAACCTGCTCGTAGTTTGGTTTAACTGCGGTAATATCTAGGTGACAGTAAGCAGCAAGATTTTTAGCATCAACTACTAAGACGTGTTTGTAGCGCGCTTGCAGTTGAGATAACTTATCAATCACCCTTGGGGTCAAAATTCCGTAGCCGTAATCTGATACGATCGCTGCATCGCATTCTGGATATCTATGCTCTAGTTCTTCTATCAGCGCCTGTTCGGTATCTTCAGCAATAAAATCTGTGCTGCCAGAATCAAATCTGACTAGAATTTGTGAAGATGCCATCACTCTTTGTTTAGCCAAAGTTTGCCTGCCGGGCTGTAGGATTAACTGTTGTGAGGAAACCCCACGCACTGAAAGTGCCTGTTGCAGTAAAGTACCTTCCCAGTCATCGCCAATTGCTGAAATAAATGTTACTTTTCCACCCAAGCTGCGGATGTTAACAGCAGTATTAGCCGCTCCACCCGGAACATACTTGCTGTCAGTCACGGTCACAACTGGTACCGGAGCTTCTCGACACAGGCGATCGCTAAATCCTTGCAGATAACCATCAACAATGGCATCACCAATGACAACAACATTTAAACTGGCGATCGCATCTAATAACCAATTTAAATGCGCTCTTGCAAATGCAGAGTGTTGAAAATTAAAATCATGATGCTTCATAACTCATTTTTTTTGAGATTTCTGACAATTACTTGCGCTGCTGCCATTAAATCGGTAACGGCATAATGTGGTGTTCGCAGCAAAGACAGCAGCCACTCAGTTTCATTGCCGTTGTCAATTAAAATCGTTTTACACCCTACCCGATTACCAGCTTCGACATCATTGAGAATGTCACCAACAAACCAAGAATTTTGCAAATCAATGTTGTGTTCGCAAACTGCACGCAAAATTAATCCCGGTTCGGGTTTGCGACATTCACAATCAATTGCATATTCTAAAACCACACCATCGGGATGATGGGGACAATAGTAAAAATCATCCAGCATTACTCCTTGCTGAGAACAAAGTTTGAACAAATGCTCCTTAACTCCCACTAACTTCGATTCTGGAAAATAACCCCGCGCTACGCCCGACTGGTTGCTAATGACAATCAGTTTGTATCCATGTCTTTGTAGTAGTTGCAATGCCTCAATTGCACCCGGCGTCAGCTTCATTAAATCAGGGTTAACGTTGTAAGGCACATCCTCAATTAAAGTTCCGTCTTTATCCAGAAAAACTGCGCGATTCGCCATCGCTTAGAACTCCTCCTACCCTGGAGCCTTCTGTTGTGCCTTCTTTTACGGCCAAGAACTCTCACCCATCGGTAAAACCATCATCTCAGGGATTACTGTTCCTTCTGGTGTTGACAATAAAAAATGAATGGTTGCAGCCACATTTTTCGGATCTTGCAACTTGCTAGTATCAATATCCGGAAATCTATCTAGCAAAAATGGTGTTCGCATGCCACCAGCAACTAAGGCTGTAACTTTGATGTTGTATGGACGTGCCTCTACGTGCAAGGCGTGACTAAAGCCCAAAAGCCCCCATTTGCTGGCATGATAAGCACAAGCATTTGCCCAAGCACGTTTTGCGGCTGTGGAAGATATGTTAATAATGTGACCGCTGCCCTGTTGTTTCATTATAGGTAAAGCGAATTTGGACAGGATAAAAGCAGCACGAAGATTAACCGCAATAATTTTGTCCCAATCTGGAATCGAAAGCTCTTCAATCGAGACGGTTACATCCGTGCCTGCATTATTAATCAAAGCATCCAAGCGCCCGTATTGGGAGACGATTTTATTGATGGCAGCTTCGGCTTGCGCTTCATTGGTAACATCCATTACCAAGGGCATCACTTGCAAATTACGAGCTTGAAGAAAGCCAGCTACTTTTTGTGCCAATTCATCTTGGATATCAGCAACTACAACCCTTGCACCAGCTGAGGCCAAAGTATGACATATAGCTTCACCCAAACCGCGTCCGCCTCCAGTTACCAACACTACTTTGTTGTTCAGTTCTTCCATAGTTATTTTTCCTTTTTTGTCATTTAGATTTGGTTAGTTCCTACTTGCTTTTCAACCAATTCACACAAAATATGCATAATCAGGTGTTGCGCTTCTTGAATGCGTTGGGTATCGTTTGCAGGAACGACAATTGCTAAGTTTGCTAGTGAAAGCAGTTCGCCACCATCGCCGCCTAGCAAAGCAATAGACTTAACATCAGTAGCGCGCGCAGTTTTGAATGCTTCAATAAGATTGCGCGATCGCCCGGTGGTACTAATCCCCATCAATAAATCTCCTGGTTTAGCAAAAGTTTCTACCTGTCGTGAAAAGACATACTCGTAGCCAACATCATTTGCCCAAGCGCTCAAAAAAGATGAATCTGCTGTTAGTGCCATTACGGGAAGTCCCTGACGGCAAAAGCAGCGAAATTTACCTACAAACTCCGCGGCAAAGTGTTGGGCATCCGCTGCACTTCCTCCGTTACCGCATACCAGCACTTTACCACCCAAAGCAAAGCAAGTGCTCATTGCTTCTGCTACCTTTGCGATCGCCTGGGTAAGGGTTTGTCGGGATTTTTCCAAAACTGAAATAGCAGCTGCAAAGCTGTCCTCTATGAGGACAGAGAAGGAAGCTGGAAAAGAAGAGGGGATAGAGAAATGAAAATTTCTTTTCTCTGTTTGGCAGATAGTCAAAAATCCAGACTTGTTGGCAGCAGTAACTAAAGATTCATCTGAAAGCAAAAAAGGACAAGAAGGAACTTTTTGCAGGATTTTCTCACTCCTTATTGTCCTTGTCTGCTGCTGGTGTTCTGCTGCAGTGAGAACTTCTTCATACAAAGCAGCAACGGCGCTCGTTACCTGCTTCCAGGTAAACTTTTGATGAACGCGTTGAATTGCCTGACGGCTCAAACACTCAAGTACTTGAGGATTTTTGTAGAGGTAGGCAATTTTTTCGGCAATGACATCAGGATTGTTTGGCGGTACAAGATATCCGGTTTTACCGTCTTTGACGGTATACTTTATACCACCAACACGAGAGCCAATCACAGGCGTTCCGCAAGCCATGGCCTCTACAGGTGTGATTCCAAATGGTTCGTATAAAGGTGTTGTAACAAAAATATCAGCGGCGCTGTAATAATATTTCAGTATCTCTCGCGGGCGGCGTCCGACAAAAGTTACTTGTGACTCAACACCTTCTTGACGAGCTATAACCTGCAAACGACCAATTTCAGGCGTAAGATGAGGATCTGGTTCTTCTGATTCACCCCCAACAATTAACAGTCTTGCTTGCACGCCATGTTGTCTGAGCAGGCGACCAAAGGCGCGAATTACCGTATCAACTCCTTTACGGGGTACCAAACGTCCCAATTGCAGGATAAGATTTTCATCGATTGGCAAACCAAGCTTTTGACGGGCTAGGGTTTTTTCTACTTGCCAAAATTCATCTTCCTCAAAGCCGCAAGGAATAATTCTGATTTTGTTTTTGCGGGCGTTGTAAAGATATAGCAAATCCTGCTCGTCTTGGGGACACTCGGCGATGATGCGATCGGCTTGGGCAACGATGCTGTCTTCGATGGCAAAGCGGCGATCGAGAAATTCGTCAGCATCTCCTTGCCAAAAACGACGCACGCGTCCGAGAGCATGAAAGGTGACAACAAAAGGTATACCTAAAATTTGCTTGATTTCTGCTGCCACTATTGCTGACATCCAGAAATTGGCATGGATTAAGTCGTATTGTGGTACCAGCCGAGTGTTCTTTTCCTGTGTTTGCTGAGCATTGTTTTGACAAAAATCCAGGACACAGGCCGTAAATTCTTTCATATACGGCAGCATGTCTTCTTTGCGCACGTATTTGGCAGGCCCGGCGGGTACATTAATAATCCGAACGCCATCCATCCATGGGATGATTGCCGGTAGTTGGTCATTATCCCGTCTGGTAAAGACATCAACTTTGTAGCCTAAGATAGCTAGATGTTTGGCTAGCTGTCCTACATACACGTTTTGACCGCCGCTATCTACACCCCCGAAGGTACCAAGCGGCGAGGCGTGTTCGCTAATAAGAGCAATGCGTTTAGTCATTAGTTAACAACTGATAGTCATTTTGAATTTTTTCTGCCATCAGCTAGCTGTATATGTTCTATCTGGTGGAAGCAACTAACAACAGCTTTGAAAGCAGCATCCCAATCTTTGAGAAAGCGTTGGATGTGAAAGCGTTTTCGTGCTGTTTCTATGGCACCTTGACTGAGGGTGCGAGCATGGTTTTGATTGCTTAAAAGCTGGCGCATTCTGAACTTCAGGTTTTCTAAATTCGTATCTACGTAGCCAGAAACTCCGTTTTCTACTACTGTTGCCATTTCTGTAGTTGCTAGTCCAATGATTGGTAAACCCACCATCATAGCTTCGCAAACGGCAAGTCCAAGGCTGGTATAGCGGATAGGATTAAAGAAGAAGCGGTAACGGGAAGCAAATGCCGGCAGCTGGTGATGGGGAATCTCGCCTAGTCCATTCAGTTCTTCTGAACCCATACCTACCAAATCTAGGGGAATATCTTGGCGAATGCGTTCAAATACATCAGCACCCAGACGACGGCCGCGCGCTCGCAAGCTGTTGACTACTACCAGTCCTTTTTCTAACTCTCCTGTATAGCGAACACCTTCAGGCACTACCACACCGTGTTCGATGACGCAAGTCGGAGTGCAACCACTATCCCACATCAACTGGTTAAAGTGCGTGACGTGAACTAGCAACATGTCCGCATCGTCTACGATGTGACGCGTGTTGGTTGGATTTTCTCGCGGGGGATCGTGCTCTAGATAAATTCTGGGAAGCTTCTGCTGCGATCTGGAAAGAATTTCGTACTGGTCTTGTGAGTAATTCCGCTGCGATTGAAACAAAATACAGTCAATGTTGAGATTTTTAACTTCAGATGCTGGAACATCATGAACGTTATCCGGCCAAGACAAACCGCCCAAACGACCGCCATAACCTTCGGGTCGTCCTGGTTTAACAGGCAGGTAAAAATGATGCTGGCTTTGATGGGTGAGGTAATAAAGATAGCTGCCATGGACATGCCAGGTAAGGATACGTAATGGTCGCATGGTTACTTGATAGCGTCAAAGGAAATATTGACCTTGCTTGACAAAAGCAGGTTATGACAGTTGCTTAAAAGCTGATGCTAATAAAAAGAGGTAATAGTTTACGGGATCAAAGCAAGCAAGCGCTTGTGAAGAAGCAAAGAAATGATTTTTTGTGTTTGGTGGGTCGTCTTGTATTCCCCTGTCGTTCCTGTATTTCTGTTCTGGCTTTACCCAATGGGAAAGAACACCACCACCGAATTCCTGCGACTGACCGATGCGAACGGGAATTCCTGCCAGATAGCAGATGTAAGCAAGGGTATAAGGTGATTCCCAAGGATTGGTAAAAATTACAGATGCATCAAAAGAAAATTGGCGAATTTTGGCAATTAAGGCAAGTTCGCATTCGGGATTCCTGAAGTTGCTATCAGCACCTTCGTATACCAATGTACCGTCTACCCAAGGTATCTGTAAACCTAACTCTTTGGTAGCAGGAGATACCATTAAAGTTATGGTTGCGTCTGGTAGCAATTGACGCAGCTGCTGCAGAGCAGGAACTGTTAGCATTAAATCTTGGTGACTGCCTATTCGCATCACCAATACTCGCCGTAGATTTATTGAGGTATTAAGTAACAATAGCGACCTCTTGAGCAAGTAAATCTTCTACCTGAGCCATTACCTTTTCTGGGGTAACGGGAAGATAAGAGTGGGAAAAAATGTGGGGCTTAGGGAACGGTGAATCTGACGGTTTAACGGTGCCCAGCGATGTGGGGAGGAATTGGTAAAAATTACCACGCTTTTGACTTTGAAAGCAGCTGCTAGATGGGATACGCCTGTATCATTGCAAATTACTAGGCTGGCTTGACTGACAAGAGCTGCCATTGCACCCAAGCTTGTCTTTCCGGCTAAGTTAATTGGTTGGCAGTGCATTTTCTCTACTAATGCTTGGGTTAAATTTGCTTCTGATGCTGTACCTGTAATTACTACATGGAAACCACGAGCGGCGATCGCATCAGCAACAACTGCAAAGTTTTCTAAGGACCAACGCTTTTGTGCTGCACTTGCACCCGGATGAATGCAGATATATGGTTTGGGCATTTGCGCAATAGTTGCAAAGTCCTCATCTTGCAGAGGAAATTCCAATTCGTCACCTCGGAGCGGTATACCCAAAAACTCCATCAAACGTAGGTGACGCCATATTTCTGGTTCGTTGTCTGGGTAAGGTAGAAAATAGTTGGGATCGGGATTGTAATAACCGGGAAGATAAAAGCCAGCGTTAATCCGAGCGCCCAGCAACACTGTAAAGGAATTGATAACAGTACCGTTACCGTGCATTTGCAATGCTAAGTCCAGGTGTTCGTTGTGGACGCCGAACAGAAACTTTAGTAGCTTGCTCCGAGAAGGCGGTATTTCTGGAATGCCTGGATAGCCGGGAAACTCCAAGAATTTATCCAGGTAATGATTGAAGCGTTCCACAAAAGAACGCGCCCAAGGTAAACCGATCAAGGTAATTTGGGCTTGGGGAAATGCTCCTCTGAGGGCTCTCAAGGCTGGTACGACACACAGTAAATCACCTAAACCGGGTAGCGATCGCACGATCGCTATTCGAGAAATTGACAGTTGCTGCAAAACTTGATGTTCATGGGACATACATCTTCTCAGGCAACTATTTCAAGATTAGTTATTTTTTATTCTCGATGCATTGGGCATTTGACTAAAGTATTTTTTCTCTCAGCGACAGTAATTATGCAAATGCACAGTTTTTTTGCCTTCATAAAAAGTGCAATAGTAAGGGTTAAAGAGTTACTATAGGATAGTCTTTGTTCAATTTTCTGTCCTTTAACGCCAAGTAACATGAAGCACCGCTCGCTAGCTTGGTGTAGCATGCCTGAAGGCGTATAGGTTTTACTGCTTTGCTACTAGAACTAACACACAACTAACTTGGGATTGCTTTTGCCATGTTTTTACTAATTTTTCCCACTATAGTTAGTAGACTCCAAATAACATACAGCTTCAGGATAGTTAATTATTTTGGGTGATTTAATACTTTCTGTCTGTCAAAGGAGTGACTGGAAAAAATATAGTTTAACTCTTGAGTTAGAGAGATAACTAACTTTTGATCTTTCTTGTTGTAGATTGTTTTGTGAAATCAATAACCTAAATTATCGGAATTGTTATCAACAATTACGCAGGAGAGTAGCGAGTGAATCAAAACGTAGGGATTTGGAATAGCTCTTCCCTCAGTCAGTCAGCCATGCTACCGCGCACGAAAAGTTTCCTATCCGCATCTTTGTTGAACGCTATTACACAATTTGAGCAAGTCGCGACGATAGTTGCAAAACGAGTAGCGCATCTTTTATGTGCAGAAGTTTCTATTACTGATGGATATGGTCTTGTAATTGCTAGTAGCGATCCCAAATTAGTTAAGCTTGCCTCCGATCAGATCTATAAAAAAAATTCCCATAATTATCTGCGCATACCGTTATCATTTAACGGACAACTTGGGGAAGTAATTGTCAGCAAACCGCATAATGGAGAAGTGATTTCTCCGCGATTAGTGCAAGAAGTTGTGGAGTTGGTAATTAATCAAACTACAGCCATCGATACCTTGCTCAATCAACATCAGTTGAAGGACAAATTTATTTATGACCTGCTGCACGGTTTGATTGAGGAGGAAACAACTATTGCTCGCTACAGCAAACTCTTAGAAATAGATTTAAATCCGCCTCGTGCAGTTATTTTAATCAATGCAGCTGATTATATTTTAGGAAGCAATATTCACCATCAACGCCAGCAAGAAAATGTGGAGGTGCAGGTACAGCAGCGGGCAAATTTTTTGATTCGTAGTATTGTGAGCTTTTTTCATTTGCCTAACGATACTATTTGTGCTTATCTGGGTGATGGAGAGGTAGCAGTCTTGAAGGCGAGCGATACAAAAAATTTGGGTAGTTGGGCAAATTCTGGCGATGTACCGCAACAGTGTGGTTCTTATTGGGCAAATTTAACGGCGTTGAAGCGAGCAGCTAGAGCATTATTAACGCGCTTGCAGGATGATACGGGTGTAGCGATTAATATCGGTATTGGTCGCTACCACCCTGGAATTCGAGGACTGGCGCAATCGTATCAAGACGCGCGAGCTGCTTTGTCTTTGGGCAGTCGATTTTGTGGCTATAATCAAGTACATTGTCTGGATAGTTTGGGAATTGCTGCCTTTATTGGTATTGGAGATGAGCGAACAAAGATTGAATTAGCTACTTATTTACTCAGTCCTTTGGACCGAGAACCAGAATTGCTTGCTACCCTTGATGCTTTTTTTGCTGAGGATTGTTGTCCGTCTTCTACAGCTAATCGCCTTTCTATCCACCGAAACACTCTCAGTTATCGATTAGATAAAATTCACCTGCTGACTGGTTTCGATCCCCGTCGTTTTGACGATGCAGTACAGATACGTTTAGCTTTGCTGTTAAGAAAATGTTGTTTGCAAACACCTTAGCAACAATCAGGGTTTGCTAGATGGTTAGAACCTTTTTGAAGCGAACAGCTATGGGCTAATTAATTCGGTGGTGGATATAATCTATTACCGGTGTTTTTATCAAATACGAATAATTTACTTAAATCTAATGCTAATAAAAGGCGATCGCCAGGGTGGGGAAGCATGCCTGCATTTGTTTGTAAATTTACCATGATTCCAGAACCGGGCAAAGCGGTGCGAATCAAAGTTTCCTTCCCCAGGGGTTCCACTACTTTCACTTCAACTACCAGCTGTGCTATTTCTTGTGTTTGTGTGATTTGGGTTATTTCTGGTTCGCCAGCTATGTAAATGTGTTCCGGACGGATACCCAAATCCACTCCTTGTCCTTCTCGTGCTTGCAATTTATCTTTTATGCTTGTGGTGGCTGGTATAATTTGGCCAGTAACATCAAAACCTGCGGCAGTGTATCTGGCTGGTAAGACATTCATGGGTGGACTACCGAGAAAAGTAGCTACCATACGGTTAGCAGGCTTGGCGTAAATGCTTAAGGGTTCGCCGATTTGTTGGATGCGTCCTTTTTCCAGGACTACAATTTTATCAGCCAAAGTCATGGCTTCTACTTGGTCGTGGGTGACGTAGATGGTGGTAATACCGAGATTGTGATGTAGTTGTTTGAGTTCAGCTCGCGTGTCGTCTCGCAATTGAGCGTCTAAGTTGGACAAAGGTTCGTCAAGGAGAAAAACTTGTGGTTGTCGGGCGATCGCTCTTCCCAATGCTACTCGTTGTTGCTGTCCGCCGGAAAGCTGTTTGGGTTTGCGTTCTAAGAGGTGTTCGATAGAAAGCGATCGCGCTACTGTTAAAATTCTTTCTTTAATAATTTTGGGATCGACTTTGCGCATTCGTAACCCAAAGGCGATATTTTCTGCTACCGTCATGTGGGGATACAAAGCGTAATTTTGAAATACCATAGCCACGTCTCGTTTTCTGGCGGGGACATCGTTCATCAACTCATCCCCTATGTAGATTTGACCGGAAGTTGCGGTTTCTAAACCAGCTATGGTGCGCAAGATTGTGGACTTACCGCATCCGGACGGTCCTACCAAGACCCAAAATTCACCGTCGGGGATTTCAAAGCTAATATCCTCTATGGCGGTAACGTTATGAAATTTGCGCTTGATATTTTCTAAACGAACGCTAGCCATTGTTCGATGTGGAAGTTGTGATTTGAGATGGGTGAGAGCGATCGCGTTTTTTCCCTGTGGAATTTTTCTGCATTCTCAAGTATTTCACCCGGCAATTTTTTACTACTAATATACCAGTAAAAACAAAATCGTAACTACTGTTTCGTTTTGAGTAGCGGTGAAAATGGGTTGGAGTTGATAGCTTTGCATTCTTTAGTTTTCCTCAATTGGATTTGGTGGTGTGGAATTTGCCATTTAGGATTTGTAATTACCTGGATTAATATTTTTTGAAAATTTTGAAAGGCTGTTGCTTGGGGCTTGTTGCTTGTTATTTTGACCAAGCTGGATGAGCGAATAAAGAGGCTATTACTCGCACGCCTCGCAATTGATTGGAAAGGGGTAAGTGTCCTTTGGGAGCAGTTAAATCCCAGATAAATTCATGGGGATAGCGTGTCCAATTGTAGCCTTTTTTCCAACCGATTTTTATCCAGAGATTTTCCCAATTTTTGCCTAAAGCTAACCAAATTTCTCGCTGTACTGAAAAGCCAAATTTGCCTTCGGAGTGAAGCAACCATAGGTTGTTTATAGTCTGTAAATCCGTGACGGGGAAGTTATCTACTTCAGTGAAATACAGCCATTTGCGTTTGACTGCGTCAGCACCTGCAAGTTCGCACATTTTTTGTAAAGTCATGCGATCGGCGGCTTGAAAATCTTGAGTGACGAGTAGCTTTTGCAAGGGACTGTAATCGATACCGCATTCTGATTTCAGAGGTACGACGCCTTCAGGAAAGTTTGTTTGTAAGAATTCTTGAACTTGAGGTGAATCACAATTGTACAAAATTTGGTATACTTTGCCATCAATCCAAGTGGGATTAGAGTTGCGACGTTGTAGCAAAAATTCCATGAGAATATCTAATCCTCTACTTTCCAATGCGGCTAGCTGCGGGATCAACTGTTGTTGAACTTGGGTTGACCCAGCGATTAACTGACGGCGCAGGGATTCGATGTCAAAAGAAGAGCCTGATACAATCATTGGGTCTGTCATGCCATTACTTTTGCAAATGGGAGCGGTGAACAAGCGTTTACGGACAATGCTGATAGCGTAGAGTAGTTTACAGGAAATTGCCCGCAAAACCTACCCTTTTATATTTATGGTTTCACCGATAGAAATGGGGCGATCGCAGATAGCGTCTGTAGAGCTAAAAAATTCTGGCATTTTCTGTGTCTTAGTTTTGGCTGTGGTTTAGCGGTGGTGAGTAGCGGTATTCTCACGTGCGGAACTGTTGCTCGTTGTTTGTGACTGTAATCTTGTTGTGTATAGTTCTTCATCGCTGGTAGTTTGCTGTCTGTTTTCAGAGTATACCAATTGCGCTTCCAGGCGATAAGATAGCATCCAGAGACTCTGCTAACTCCTGAACAAAAACTCTGTCTTCTAACCTTTATTAAAACAGGACAGGACAAAATTTGTTAGCCTTCCAAGCAAGACGGGTAGTTGGTTAGTAGTTGCGAGCTGGAGGTAATAGGAGTTATTTGTGCTACTAACCGCCATTAACTTATATTGTCGCTGCGTTGCGATCAGGAGTGTGCGAATGTACGAGAAAATCACCCCCCCCTCCACTGGAGAGAAAATCACTTTTAAAAACGGTGAACCAGTTGTTCCCGACAATCCGATTATTCCCTTTATTCGCGGCGACGGTACAGGTATAGATATCTGGCCTGCTACGCAAAAAGTGCTCGATGCTGCTGTAGAAGCAGCATACGGGGGTAAGCGAAAAATTAGCTGGTTCAAGGTTTACGCTGGAGATGAAGCTTGCGAATTATACGGTACGTACCAGTATTTACCCGAGGATACCCTGACGGCTATTAAAGAGTATGGTGTGGCCATCAAAGGACCGTTAACAACTCCCGTCGGTGGTGGCATTCGTTCGCTGAATGTAGCATTGCGTCAAATTTTTGACCTTTATGCCTGCGTGCGTCCCTGTCGCTACTATGCAGGAACGCCTTCTCCCCACAAAAGTCCAGAAAAACTTGATGTGATCGTTTATCGAGAAAATACGGAAGACATTTATTTAGGAATTGAATGGCGACAAGGTAGTGAAATAGGCGATCGCCTGATTGAGTATCTCAATAAAGAACTGATTCCTGCAACACCAGAACACGGTCAAAAGCGAATTCCCTTAGATTCCGGTATTGGTATTAAACCTATTAGCAAAACTGGTTCCCAGCGTTTGGTACGGCGTGCGATCAAGCATGCTTTGCAACTACCCAAACACAAGCAGTTGGTAACTTTAGTCCACAAGGGCAACATTATGAAGTATACCGAAGGTGCTTTTCGTGATTGGGGTTACGAATTGGCAACCACCGAGTTTCGCGCTTGCTGCGTCACCGAACGAGAATCTTGGATTTTGAGCAATAAAGAAAACAAACCCGACCTCACTGCCGAAGAAAATGCCAGAGCGATCGATCCCGGGTTTGATACTTTCACTGAAGAGAAAAAAGCTCAAATTGTCAAGGAGGTAGAAACAGTTCTTAACTCGATTTGGGAAAGCCACGGAAATGGAAAGTGGAAAGACAAGGTAATGGTAAACGATCGCATCGCCGACAGCATTTTCCAACAAATCCAAACCAGACCGGATGAATATTCTATTTTGGCAACTATGAACTTGAATGGCGATTATCTGTCGGATGCAGCAGCTGCTATTGTGGGCGGATTGGGAATGGGACCGGGAGCAAATATCGGCGATGAATGTGCTATCTTTGAAGCTACCCACGGTACCGCACCCAAATATGCAGGATTAGATCGAGTCAACCCCGGTTCGTTAATTTTATCCGGAGTGATGATGTTAGAGTACCTCGGATGGCAACAAGCCGCAGACTTGATCAAAAAAGGTTTGGGAGATGCGATCGCCAACCGTCAAGTCACCTACGACTTAGCACGGCTTATGGAACCACCTGTTGCACCTTTAAAGTGCTCTGAATTTGCACAAGCGATTATCAAGCACTTTAGCAGTTAAAATTAAAGCCCTCAGACTTCTAGTCTGAGGTCTCCTAGAAAACTTATGGCAGAAATTTACCTGAGGCTTTTGTTTACTGCATCGGCTGCTTCTTTTGCACCTTGCTTGATACTATCAATCGGATTAGGATTGCCGGTTGTTTCTTCAGCGGTCTGTTTCAGATAGCTACCAGCACCTTTGGTGTTTTCCTTGATATTTTCTACTCCTCTTTGAGTAGCGCCAGCAAAATCTTCAACAGCTCCTTGAACTTTTTCTCCTACGTCTGCGGCTTTCTGTTGAATATTTTTACCTAATTTTCCTGCATCCGCACCAACCCGACCCACAGCTTCTGCTGGATTGCTTGTTTGCTTAGTTGCTTGCTTTTGTGCAGCATTTTCCTTGAGAAACTCAGCTTGTGTTTTTGCTTGGCTTGCTGCTTCTTTGGATCTGGGGTCTACATCACTAAAGTTATTCATTCCCCCTTCTGGAGGATTGAGAATATTCTCACCTTTGGGAACGTACACTTCCGCATTTGGTCTGACAGCAGGTTGGGAAGACTGACGCGGCGATACAGCATTTGCACCGGTGCAGGCTTGAGTAAAGAATAGTAAAATTCCCGCCATAAAAACAGTTAAAATCTGGCGCAGGTTAATTTTTTGAATCCAAGTAATTACTTTGTTCATGCTACAACTCCTTGCAGTTATTCAATCCGATCTAAATTTTAAGCAATACCCAACCCAAAATTTGCTAATACTTGAGATTTGGAAGGGATTACAAACTCTCTCCTACTTAAGAGAGAAAATTTATTTTATCTGCGTCTGTGTCTGGGGTGAAATTTTTGTTATTCCGGTCTGGTAGTCGCTGCGTCTGTTTTTTCTTTCAAGAATCCTGATGCTTCTTCTACTGCTTCTTTAACTGTCTCGAGTCTTGCTTTGACTCTTTCCCCAACATTGGGTTCGTACTGAATTTGTCCACCCGGTTGTTCCTTTTGAAAATCTTTTTCACTTTTGAGTGGAAATTCTCCTTCCTTATAGACTCTTCCTTCAGGACTTTCTGCACCTGGATAAAGCAGTTCCTCGCTATTAACGCCGTTAGCAATCAATCCTTGCAAGTTAAGTGGAAGACTAGCTTGCTTTTGTCCAGATTGGGACATTTTTAGGTTCGTATACTTATCTCCACCATTTTTGTAGGGATTATTTTGACCGCCAGCTTGCACTGCTGGATTATTGGGATTTGCTGCCTGAGAGTAGGGACTACCACAAGCAGTGCCAACTATCAATAATAACCCAACCACAAAGGTAGTTAAAATTTGGCGCCATTGCCATTTTTTTAACAAAGCGGTTAAACTATTCACTAAGTCCTCCCTTCAATTCCAAACAAGATTAGTCGCTGAGATTTCCTCTTCACTCAGCTGCTTTTTCTTGCGGGATTTTTATCATCAATCGCTTTTTAAGCGTACGCAGTCAAAAGGTGCCCTTTCCTCTAGCCGAAGTCACATTCTTTTTCACAAAAGTTTGTTCTTTTTCTCTGACTTGAGAGAGATATAAGTTTCGATAATTACAACCTTGAAAATTGCCCGCCGCATTTAAGGTGACCAAGCACAACGAAAGCAAAATTTTGCCAAAACAGTTCCTACGAATTTCAACAAATCTGCCCGAGTCAGTACTAGCTTAATTTCTACTTCTGAAAATTTCTGAAAAAAATTGATTGTATTATAAGTAGAGCTGAGGCTATGCTCAAAATAACTGCTATATCAGAATCATCATACCATAAATGCTCAAAAAATTTTCACGCTGGCTAGTTTTAGGTGGAACACTATTTTTTTTAGCCACAGCTATCAAAAACAATTGGCAAGAAATTTCCGCTATAGAAATTGATGCACTAGGGTGGGGAATAATAGCGATCGCCACAGCTATAACTCTACTAGCACACACGTGGGCTGGTTGGATATGGACTTGGATTCTCAAAGATTTAAATCAACCGGTGGATTCTTTTGATTTCATCTATGTTTACTTAAAAACTAATATTGCCAAGTATTTACCCGGTAATGTTTGGCATTATTACGGGCGAATTCTCGCTGCAAAAACTGCAAATGTTCCCACCAGTGCAGCTACTATTAGCGTGTTGCTAGAACCGTTACTCATGGTAGCAGCAGCTTTGATAATTGTTTTGCTCGGCAGTTTTTCACTTGCAAATCATACTAGCTTGGTTTTGCAAACAGCGCAAATACTTAGCTTAGTTTTAGTACTTTGTGCAATCCATCCTCGGTTTTTAAATCCCTTAATTAACTTGCTGCGTCGTCGGAAAGCTAAAAAATTTGAAGATACTGCTGCTAGTGTTGATTTGAGAATGAATAGCTATCCCCTGCGACCTTTGTTAGGAGAATTAGGTTTTTTGGGATTGCGCGCTACAGGATTTATTTTAACAGTACATGTATTGGAACCATTACGTTGGAGTCAAATTCCTTTGTTGCTGGTAGCTTTTAGTTTGGCTTGGTTGCTGGGATTAGTTGTTCCAGGAGCACCGGGAGGGTTAGGTGTTTTTGAAACTACAGCGATCGCTTTATTGCAAAATTATTTTCCAGCGGCGGTAGTAATTAGTGCTACAGCAGTGTATCGCTTGGTCAGTATTCTAGCTGAAACCAGCGGTGCGGCTTTGGCCTTTTTAGGCGAACACTTCTCCAGAAGCTGGCGATAAACCCATTCCAAATTACCAATTATTTTACTTTGTCTTTTTTTCCTCTGCTTTTGACTGAGAAAATACCTGGTAATTATCTAGATTACATTCTCCTTCGCTAACTGACTTGTCTTCTTCAATCTTAATTAAGTTATATTCAACATTTTCGGCATAAATTGTAAATGCGATCTGAAAAATTTCTAAAAAATTGATTAGCCACTTACACTCTTGTTCCGAATAATTTTCATAATAACGAATTAAACTTGCAATGCGAGCTTCTAGATGACTGCGGGAGTTGGGAGAAATAAAAATTATTTTCAAAAGTACAATGGCTAAGGTCAGAGGATGTCCCTGAACAATCAATAAAATTAATAAAGGTGAAGGTTCGCCTGTGTTATCTATTATCAAGTAATCGATGACTCGATTGCAAGTTCTCAAAAATAAGTCTCTATTAATCTTCTCTTCATCGTATTTTGCTTTCCAAGGTAATAGTTTTTCTGATAAATTTTGCTGTAAAATATTGACAATTTCTGGCTGAGAAATTGAGTAAATTAAATATTTAATCAAACTAATTTTGAATTCGATAAAAGTTTGATTTTGAGTTTGCTTTTGAAAGATATTAGCAAGATTTTTATAACTAAATACTCCTTTTTTAACAATAATTTTCTTGATTAAACGCAGGACATCATCTCCTAAAATACTAGGGTTTTTATAGCGCGTATTGCTAGAACTATTCAATTGCGAATGAGCAATATGCATTGCTAGTTCAAATTTAAATTTATTTTTGAGTTTTCGGGAAGCTTTTCGAGCTGCTTCCTGCTGTTCTTGAGAATTTTTATGGTCTATAGCTTGAGCTGCAAGTAAATAGGTAGCATAACGATTTATCCAGGGAAGCGAAGCTCTATTTTCACTGCGAATGGCAAATAATTTTAGCTCTTGAAAATCCGGACTAGTGAGAAAGTTTTCTAGCCAAATTTGGAAATTATTTTTGATTTTCTTTGTGGCGAGATGGCGACGGTGATAATCAACTAATATTTCTACTAACTGTTGGATATATTTATATTTTCTACTATTTTCCCAATTGTTAACCAAAATATAACAACAACGTTTGAAAGTATGATGAAAATCTTGCTCGTTGTCAATGAAATTTCTGAGCTGATAAATTACTGAAGCAGCATCTAAATTTACAGCATCCAAGTGGTCTAGAAACAAACGCTGAAATTCCTGCAAAACATCTTCTGGAGACCGTTTGTTTACGATTTCCAGCAAAAAAGAGTAAATTTTGTCTTGTAAGACCTGTATATCTAAATTTTTGCTTTCATTACTTGCAAAACTGTTAGCCGTCATTCTGTTATTTATCAAGTAAGAATAGAGGTTTAAAGAAGCCACACTCAAGATGTCCCCAGGATGACTTTTTGGGGTAGAATGCAAAGAAAGAGAAAAACAAGAAAATCAAAAATTAGTTGCTCCATCACAATGACTTTGACAAACTGCTAATTTCTAGATGCGAAAACAGGAGAGTAACATTTTTACAGCTTAGCTTTGCTAGGCAAGAGTATCAATCTACTCTGGAATAATTAAACTTTTTCTTTACAGAAATCGGTATACGGGTGCAGGATGTATATTCTGCAACAGTAGTCAACAAATCTTAAATTAGCAAAGATTTGCCGAAAACGCACCATTTGGATTGTAAAGGTTATGCTGAATCTAAGTGGTAAGGGGCATACCTAAATTGCCTTGACTTGATTGTGCGGTAGCAGAACTACCAAGATATTGCAGCACAAAGAGGTAACCGCAAGGTGTTAAGGACGCTTTTGGTTATTGCAGTTGGTTTTTTACCGTCTTTATTGTCTCTGTGGTTAATGCGGAAAACGCAGTCGAGGACGCGCTTGCTGTTCAGACGCGCTGTGATGAGTATACCAAGGGAACAAACTCGTATTTCTACCAGTACAGAAGCTAGCGATCGCTATTACTTAGAAGGAGTGGGTTACTTAATTGGCGATATTAGCTGCAAATACAATGCTCGTTCTGGTTACCTGCGCTGCGCTGTCAATCCTAGCGGACCGTGTGAAAATTGCCGTTATTTTGAACCGAAGGAGTTTGGAAGTAATGTCAACAAATATTGACAGTTTTGAGTTTTTCGCCAAAGTTGGCAATGTCCTAACAGCTCCAAGGTCTTTGAGCAGTCCAATGGCGATCGCTGGATGGATAAACTTCTACTTTTTGCAAACCTACCTGAGAAATTAACTGTTTGACTTCGTCTAAGGTTAACGCAGCGTGGAGAGAATCGCGAAATAATTTTTTCTGGTGTTCGTTGTATTCTTTACCGACACTTTCAACTAAAGCATTCAAGATTTCTTCATCCGCAGGTCGAAATAGATCGCGAAGAAAAATAGCGCCGTTTGGTTTTAAAACGCGTTTAATTTCAGAAAAAAAAGACGCGGGATCGGGTAAATGGTGGACGAGGCTATTAGACACAACCATATCAAACTTTTCATCTTCGTAGGGCAGGTGCTTAGCATCAACTAATTCCAAGCGTATCCGGGATTGCAAATTAGCTTGTTGAACGTGTTGAGAAGCTATTTGCAGCATACTTTTTGCTAAATCGATGGCGATAATTTGCCACTGCGGTTGCATTTGACACATCAAGACGGGAATGCGACCGGGACCAGTACCAGCATCTAATACTAAAGCTTTTTCTGGAGGACCAAGGGCGATCGCTTGTTTGGCAAAAGCAGTATTGACCTCCGTTAAGTCCATCGCGTCATACTCGGTGGCCTCCAAGAGAGTGTCCATCACTTCCGGTTCTAAAACTCTTTCCATTGTTTGCTCCTCATGTTTTCCTCAAACATGCTTTTTTGGGTACGTGAAAGATAAATGCAACTTTTAGGGAAGACTAAACATATATCACCAAAAGAAATTAAGAAAATTAGTAAGGTTACCTGAAACACAAATAAAAACGGTACGATTATTGACAATTTTAATCAATGTTTACTAACAGCACTCCCGATCCGCAGCAGCACCAAGAGTATATTTTGCAAGCGTCTAGGTTATTGCACCAAGGAGTTGAACAGCAACAAGCAGGTGAATTATCTGCTGCCATCAAATCTCTAGAGCAGTCATTAGCATTATTTCAGATTGGGGGAGATTGTCAAAAACAAGCCCAAGTCTTTGTTATTTAGCATCGCTCGCCTATACTGCGGGAGATTACATCAATGCAGTTTCTTACTCCCAGCAATGTTTATCTTTAGTCAAGGACAGACAAGATTTACAGCTGCAAGCGTTGTCCCATTTGGGAAATGCTTATCGCCATTTAGAAGAGTACGATCGAGCTATAGAATCTTTACAAGCATGCTTGCAGATTGCCCAACAGTTGCAAGACAAGCGAAGTCAAATAGCTGCGCTCAACAATTTGGGATTGGTTTATAAAGCTTTGCAGGATCTACCCCGAACGATCGAACTGCAGCAGCAAAGTCTAGAAATTATACGACAGCTGCAAGACTGCTGGGGTGAAGAACAGGTACTGAAAAATCTGGGCAATTCTTGTTATGCTTTGGGATATTATGCTAAAGCGATCGATTACTACCAGCAGTGTTTAACAAAAGTACGTTCTCGCCATTGCACTCGCACTGCTATACAACTGCTCAAAAATTTAGCTAATGCTTGCCATGCTATGGGAGAATACCATCAAGCGATCGCCTATCACGAGCAACGTTTGCAGCTAGCGCGGGAAATTCAAGATTGGTATGCTCAACAACAGTGTTTGAGAAGTTTGGCGGTTGCTTGGGAAACTTTGGGAGATTACCGCCAAGCGATCGTTTACTACGAACAGCTTTTACAATTGGCAAGAAATCTCAACCACCGTCGCAGTGAAGAACAAACCCTCACCAGTTTAAAAATTGCTTGCTACGCCGCCGGAGATTGCGTCAAAGCCATGGAATACGAACAGCAGTTAGCGAAACTTCTTTAACGACTGTGGAAATAAATAATATAAGGAAAAATCAAAGCCGTATTCCTAGCGTCTACCGCAACAGGCAGATTTTGCGACCCTCAAAAAACTTTCGACCAGCACTGGGCAAAAATCATCACTAATAAGCCAATTTTAACATACTTCCTGCTCAGCTTAGCATTTAATTTTACAGAAGTAACGAGAGAATATTGCCAACTCCTGATAGGGGTTGGATAAATTTCGACTCGGCACTTAAAAGGTGCTGTTAATCCTTAAGCTGGGCTGCAACGTACTTCTCAATTGTGTTACTACAAACATTACCCGCAATCGAGACAAAGTAACTACAACTCCCCATCAAGGGCATTTTCTTGAGATGTGGAAACTTCTTTCTCAATACATAACAACAGTAACCCATGATTGTACTATACTTTTCCCATGCAAGTAACTCGTACCCTAAAAATTAAATTCCACCGCCTCGATCTTGTCAAAGCATCAATATTTGCCAAGACAACTGTTACCTGTACTGAACTTGCAAACAAATTGTTAAAGCTACCAGTTAAGGAAAGAAAGAAACTAACAACAGCAAAAGTTGTAACTTTCTTAATCCGTATAGCTCGAGGACAAAATTTGCTAGCAATAGCTGTTCCCAAACAAGGAAAAGCAGAGTATGTTCAGCTATTTCTGTTTGATTGTACCTTGTACTGAGCTAGATGCAAAATCCCATGGGTTAAACCCCTGGAAGTGTCAAAATTTATAAATCCTATTTCACATTTAGCATTTCAACTTTCATGTTATGAGTAGCGAACATCAACTCAGTCTTTTTGAAGATTCTTGTAACGAGCAAAAAGAACTGATTCCAAAAGACAGCAAAATTCCTATTCCTGCTGGTACCTATGCTGATATGACTGAACTGGCCCGACATTGCAATCAATGTCATCGCTGCGAATTAGCAAAAACTCGCACCCATGCTGTGGTTGGTAGGGGTAATCTCAAAGCACCCATTATGGTTGTTGGAGAAGCGCCGGGACAAAACGAAGATGAAACCGGACTACCATTTGTGGGGCGAGCAGGACAGCTTTTAGAAAAAATTTTGGCATCTGTTAAGCTGGATACAGAAAAAGATGTATACATTTGCAATGTTACTAAATGCCGGCCACTCCAAAACCGAGTTCCCACAAACGAAGAAATCGAAGCTTGTAAACCTTATCTGTTAGAACAAATTCGCTTGGTTGCTCCAAAGATTATTCTTTTAGCGGGTGCAACAGCAGTTAAGGGTTTACTTGGCGATAGGCGAGGAATTACCAAAATTCGCGGTACTTGGATAGAGTGGCAAGGACGCTTGTGCATACCAATTTTTCATCCTTCTTACCTGCTGCGCAATCCTTCTCGCGAAGTCGGCGGTCCCAAATGGTTAATGTGGCAGGACATTCGTGCCGTACGTGCTAAGTACGATGAAATATGTCAAAGTGGTTAGTAAAATTATAATGCCATCGGCACACTGCGCGAACGGCCTTATCGGCACGCCCAGTCAAACACTACTGTTGGTCGGACAACAGCAGTGCATTTCCAGGCTATACCAAAGCAGCGACTTTTTCCACCAAACCGGCAAATAACTTCAAGCCATCGGTATTACCGAGCATGGCGTCTGCTGCTCTTTCTGGATGCGGCATCATTCCCAGTACGTTACCTGCGCGATTGCAAATTCCGGCAATGTTTCTCACAGAGCCATTGGGATTTTCTGCGTGGTAACGAAACACAACTTGACCGTTATCTTCCAGTTTTGCTAAGGTAGCTTTATCTGCGTAATATCGTCCTTCTCCGTGGGCGATGGGCAAGGTGATAATTTCACCAGGATAATAAGCTTGCGTCCAAGGTAAATCGTTGCGCTCGACGACCAAAGAAACGCGATCGCAGATAAAGTGCAAATCTCGATTTCTGACCAACACTCCTGGTAGGAGTCCTGCTTCCGTTAAAATTTGAAAGCCATTACAAATACCGAGAACAAATTTGCCCTTTTGAGCGTGTGCGAGCACCTGCTGCATTACCGGTGAAAACCGCGCGATCGCGCCGCAGCGCAGATAATCTCCGTAGCTAAAACCACCAGGGAGAATGATAACATCCAAATCGGCAATATCCGTTTCTTGGTGCCAAACCATGCGAGTGGGTTGTCCCAGCAAATCTCTGGTGACGTAAGCAACATCGCGATCGCAGTTAGAACCGGGAAAAACAATTACACCAAATTTCATCTTCAGTTAACAGTTAATAGTTAATGGTTGGTTACAAAACGCTCTCCTTTAATAAACTCCTGTTTGTGATTCTACTTCTATCAATTCAAAGCGATAATTTTCAATGACTGGATTTGCTAGCATTTGGTCACACATTCGATCTAAATCTTTTCGAGCTGAAGTTTCATCTGGCGAGATGACATTCAACTCGATGTATTTGCCAATGCGTACCTGTTCTACGTTATTGTATCCCAATTGTTTTAATCCAGATTGTACTGCGACTCCCGCAGGATCTAAAACGGAGGGACGAAGGGTAACAAAAATTTTGGCTCGATATTTCCTTTGCACGGAGCTTTTCCTAAATACTGCGATCGCTATACTATATCTTTCTGTTGCAGCTAAGCGACAATAAAATCAAAAAGCTATTGGCTTGCTAGCTGTTAGTCGCCAAAATACCCATTCTCAACAAAACTGGCTTTGGTCTGAAATTGCCATGAAATCCGCTCACACCCGTTCCCAAGAACGTATTCTCAACCTTCTCAAAACCCTCAAACAAGGCATTTCCGCCCAAGATATTTACGTAGAATTACGCAATCGCAATCAAAGCATGGGCTTAGCAACCGTTTATCGTTCTTTGGAAGCCTTAAAGTTAGAAGGCTTGGTGCAAGTGCGGACTCTTGGAAACGGTGAAGCTGTCTACAGTTTAGTACAACAAGACAAACACCACCTCACCTGTTTGCAATGCGGTACCTCCATTGCCATCGACCAATGTCCGGTTCACGAACTCGAGGCTCAATTGCAAGCTACCCATAATTTTAAAATTTTTTACCATACTTTAGAGTTTTTTGGTCTGTGCAGCCAATGTCAGCAAGCGACCCAACAAACTCCTCATCTCGAGTAGTCAAGCAGGTACAAAAATCAGCAACAGTTCCCCAGACAGTTGTTTTCCAACTTTTTTAACCAAGACGACGGTTACTTTCTAGTGAGTGTTGATTGTCCGATATTTTTTGAGAGTCCGTAGAAACATCGGAGACAATAGAACGTATACCTTCCCAAGTGGCAGGAATGGTGCGCGGGTCCATAAACATGACTTTACTGCTATCGCTCTTGCCAATGGTAGCACCCATATCCAAATAACCCAAAGCAAGTAATACTTCTAATGCTTTCTCGGTGGTGGAGTTGCCTTTGATTTTTTGCGCGAGCAATTCTGCAGACTCAGCAATAGCTTGCGCTTTGAGAACTTGCTGCTGGCGTTCGGCTTGAGCTTTCAGCACCAGTGCTTTTTGTTGGGCTTCTGCTTCTAAAATTACCGCTTTTTGCCGCGCTTCTGCTTCTAAAACTTGTGCTTCCGCCTTTCCTTTGGCGCTGTTAATAGCAGATTCTCGTTCTCCTTCCGAGGTTAAAATTGCTGCTCGCTTGCGCCGTTCTGCTGACATTTGCAATTCCATCGATTGCTGTACTTCCTGGGATGGAATAATATCCCGCAATTCTACCCGTGTTACCTTTACTCCCCAAGGATCCGTGGCAATATCTAAATCCCGCAACAAAAGTTCGTTTACTTCCGAGCGAGCTGTAAACGTTTCATCTAATTCCAGCTTGCCCATTTCCGCACGAATTTGCGTCATGACTAAATTTACCATTGCCGCTTGCAAATTTTCCACTTTATAGTAAGCTTTCTCCATATCTACGATGCGCCAGTAAACTACCGCATCAACTGTGATTTTGACATTGTCGCGGGTGATGCACTGCTGGGCAGGAATGTCTAAAACTTTCTCGCGGATCGTTTCATGGAAGACAACTCGATCGATAAAGGGAACAACGAAGTTTAATCCCGGTTCTAATTTTTTCTCAAAGCTACCCAAGCGTTCTACTAAAGCTTCGTTTCCTTGATTGACTACTTTGACAGAACTAGCTAAGGCAGAACCACCCAGTACTAAAGCGACCAAAAATTAAGATATTTTCCATTGTTCGTCTCCTATAAGTTACTGTTTTGGGATAGGTGTTTACGACTCGGGAAGTTATCCAACCGAAGAGTTTTCTGGCATAACAATTAAGGTAGTACCTTCACGCCCGACTACATAAACTCGTTGATGGGGCGCGATCGCTAAATGTTCGTCAAGACATCGTGCTTGCCAAGAGTTACCTTCGTACAATACCCGTCCTGTTTTTCCTACAGGAATTTCTGTTAGCGTTTCGGCAAAAACTGCATTCGCAATTTTTGATTTACTGCTTTTTTTGGCAAGCAACCGACGACAAAGTCCGGTGAAAATTATCGAAAGCAACAGCCAAACCCCTATCTGCAGCCATAACTTTCCTAAAATCCCCACTGACAGGAACGCCACTATGAAAGCGCTAATTCCCATCATCAAAGCGACAAAAGCCGTGGGTATAAATAGTTCTATCAAGCACAGAGTTATTCCCAATCCGAGCCAGAATATGGTAGAACTGGATATCCCTGTCAAAGTATAAATTGGCATAATGCCATCCCGAATATTACTTAAATAGTTTCCGAAAATTATGGTGAACGTGATAGCTATACCCAGCTATTTCTCAAATATAAAGCTAAAATTTTGACATCAGCTTTGGTGAATTTTTGTATCCCGGGCAAACTCAAAAATTTGTAAATTCAGTTTAATCCACCTTTGAGTCTTTGACAGCAAGATTTAATCGAACTTCACCAACCAATTCGTTTTCGTTTCTACACCTGCATGAATTCTACCCCGCGGTTAATTTCCTGTCCAAATCCTGCGTGCGATAACCCCGTTAATCCTGTGGAGAACAGCGCCTGCGCCCATTGTCGAACTCCACTAATCAAACGTTACGTTTGGGCGGTTGGAGATGTAGGCAAAATTTCCCCAGAAAAAAAGGTGGGCGATCGCTACCAGGTGATTGCAGCGCAAGTTTGGCTGGACACCCAACCAGGAAAATTACCAGATCTACCAGAAAAAATACCCGAGGAAACTATCCCCTACCTGCGTTTGTATCCACAGCGATTGCACCTACCGCAAGTCCACGGATTTGTTCGTTGCCCAAAATTACAAACAAGTGATATTCTCTTGCTCGAGAACATACCAGTAGACGAAACAGGAAATCTCTATCCCGCGATCGCCCAATCATGGCCGCAAGCAACGCCAACCAGACAAATCTACTGGTTGTGGCAAATTCTACAACTGTGGACTCCTTTATCAGAATTGGGAGTTGCAACCAGTTTGCTCAAACCAGACAACATACGAGTGCAAGGTTGGTGCGTGCGATTGTTACAGCTGCTGCGCTCAGAAAAAGCACAAGAACCTAGCCTGCAGGATCTGGCTCAATGCTGGCAACCCTGGGTAAGTGTTGCCAAAACCCAACTAGCCGCTACCTTGCAGAAAATTGTCTGGCAAATGAGTAACCCCGAAGCTGATATCGCGACTATTTCTGCTCAAATCAATGCTTTGTTGCTTGCATCCGCTGCCCAATTACCCTTAACCATAAAAATGGCAGGTGCAACTGACATAGGTTCGGAACAGCTCAGCCACAATGAAGATGCTTGTTTTCCCACTGCCAACGATTCCATAGACGATCCCCTACTACTGCAAGCGGCGATTATTTGCGACGGGATCGGCGGACATGAAGGTGGGGAAGTGGCAAGTTTTTTAGCAATGCAGTCTTTAAAGTTGCAAATCCGCGCTTTAGTGCAAGATGCAACCGCACAACCGGAAATTGTACCTCCCGAGGTGTTGTACAAGCAATTTCAGGCCTGTTTGCGAGTTGCAAATAACATAATTTGCAATGGCAATAACGAACAAAAACGTGCAGGTACTCAACGCATGGCCACAACCGTTGTTGCTGCGGTGCAAATACAACAAAATATTCCCCCCATCGCTGACTTGCACTCACAAAATGCTCGCGAATTCTACATAGCTAGTGTCGGTGATAGCCGTGCTTATTGGATCGCAGCTAATTACTGTTTGCTGCTGACGGTTGATGACGATGTGGTCAAAAGAGAACTAAGCAATGCTCGCAGTTTTTATCACCAAGCACGACAGCGTCCGGATGCAACTGCTTTGACCCAAGCACTAGGTACAAAAGATGGAGAGTTTCTTCTTCCTTTTATTGAGCGCTTGCTGGTGGAAGAAGATGGTATATTGCTATTGTGCTCTGATGGCTTTAGTGACAACAATTTGGTAGAACGGTCTTGGCGAGATTATGCCTTACCAGTTTTAAAAGGTGAAGTATCTTTGGAAGATGCTCTCTACTCCTGGATGAAATTGGCTGTGGAGAAAAACGGTCACGACAACATTTCCCTGGTTCTGATTCATTGTCGTGTTTCCTCAAATGAACTTGTTTTGGCTGCTGGTGAGCGATCGCAACAATTAGAAACGCCACAAACACCAATACCTGCACAAAGCTCACAACCACCTTTAGATTTCGACCTTTCCCCCAGCGAATCCGAGGCTTTACCTGCTACGGTAACTACAAACGTTCTCAACAACAAACCCCATCAATCCCCACTCAAATTTAGACTCACAACATTTTTGACTGTATTGCTGGCAAGTATAACGCTAGTGCTGTTAGCTTTATTACAATTTTCCCCGCAAGGATTTCAGCACCTTTGTCAAAAATTTCCTTTTATGCCACGGCAGTTTTGTACCTACTTAAAGTAACTTTTTATACTATATTTTTTCCGGATAATTCCACAAAAAATGTTGCGAAACCAGCATGTTTTTTGCTAGTTTAAATAATCATATCCATACAATTGCCAAAGTCCCGATTATAGCAACTTCAAGCAGGCGCAAAAATCCTTTCGATTCTACGCTCAGAATCGCTCCCTAACTCATATTCTCAATTCTTACCTTGACTGTAAACAATCTTTGCAAGCATTCGAACAAATCTTCATATGGGATTTATATAAATAAATTTTATATAAATAAATCAAAAATATATTACTATGAAGTTGCTATCCAGCACAAACGTATACGTAAATCTGGTCATTGTTTAACACTTAACCTCACAACCACCGTGGAAGAACTTCTGGAAGCTGTAGAAAGAATTTTACAACATAAGCCTCTCAGCTCCATTCAGTGGTTTGTGCTCCATCAATCATTGTTGGGCAAAACCTACGGTGCAATGGCTAAGGTATCGGGCTATCGTATCGACTATATAAAAGAAGTTGGCTCTCAGCTATGGCAAGACCTTTCCGAAGCACTAGGAGAGAGAGTAACCAAAAAAAACCTGCACATAGTCTTGAGCAAAAAACTTCAAGACAATACTCATCTATCTCCAAAAGAATATCCGATTATTGAGCGCAATTTAGAAAATGAATTTCCAGACCTAGCGTTCTTAACAAGTAAAATCGACTTTTCCAGCGGTCCCATACCACCGGATTCTCCTTTTTATATCAACCGTCCTCCCCTAGAAGAAATTGTATATAACGAAATTATGCAGCCTGGTTGTTTGCTGCGGATTAAAGCACCCAAAAAAATGGGAAAAAGTTCGCTGCTCAACCGAATAATTGCTCACGCTAAGAAACAGGGTTGCCAAATTGTCTATTTAGATTTCCAAGAAGCTGATGAAGACGTTTTTAATTCCCTAGACAGATTTTTGCGTTGGTTTTGCATTAACGTCAGCAGACAGTTAAATCTCTTTCCTTGCTTGGACGACTTTTGGGATGCGCAAATGGGTAGCAAGGTCAGCTGCAAAATCTATTTTGAAGGATATTTGCTGCGGTACATAGATAGTAAACCTGTCGTCCTTGCTTTGAATGAAGTTGATAGACTTTTTGAATATTCTCATATTGCTCAAGACTTTTTACTAATGCTGCAATTGTGGCACGAAGCAGCAAAGCAAGAACAAATTTGGCAAAAACTGCGGATAGTAATAGTCCACACAACAGAAATTTATATTCCACTCAAACCCAATCAGTCTACCTTCAACGTAGGTGTAACAGTCTCCATTCCACCTTTTACCCTAGAACAAGTACAAAATTTAGCACGATGTTACGGAATCGATGGGATCTGGGATCGAAAAGGAGCGCAACAACTTGCGTGCTTACAAGCAATGATAGGAGGACATCCCTATCTAGCAAATCTAGCACTTTACCATTTGCGTCAGGGGAAAATAACGCTAGAGACGTTGTTAAAAACAGCTCACACAGCAACTGGAATTTACAGTCAACATCTCAAACAACTATTATCCTGTCTTCAAGCTGAACCGCAATTACTCGCAGCAATGCAACAAATCGTCACCGCTCATCAAAAAGTACAACTAGAGGCGATCGTTGCTTACAAACTTGAAAGCATGGGTTTGGTAAAACTAGATGGCGAACGAACTCGCATTAGCTGTGAGTTGTATCGTCTTTATTTTCAAGAGCAGCTCGGAAAACAACATCCCGTTAATAGTTCCCAAAAACTCTTAGGGAAACAACAAAAAGAATACTCGCTGACTTCATAAAACCAAATCAAATCCAGAAGATAGCAGGGTGGTCAGATGAAGGGTTCTTTTTACTTTTTCATCTTCCACTCACATACTTCTGCAAGCTAACCAGCTTGGGTCTAGCGTTGAAGAACACAAACAAGACGAAGGAATCGCTATTTATAGCAAAGGATAGGTGATTGCAAACAAAATTTTTATATCATAGGCTGAATAAAGCCAATATTATTTATTAGCCATTTTCAGAAGAAAAACTTTATAGCACTTCCAAATATCATGTGGGAACTTAATACTACAAGCCCTGCAAACCTCCTGGGCTTTTTATCTTTAATTAGTTACATACTCACCTTGCTTCCTACTTGCTTAAAAGTAGTTTTCCCACATCTGAAAAAGACTAAAATACCAGCGACTTTATTAAAATTCCGGCGCCAGTTAGGCATTCTGGCTTTTGTGTTTGCTTTTGGACACGCTTGGGCTTTAACAATTAAAAGAAATCTAGATTTTTGGGATTTAAAAACATATCTAATTTACATGCAAGGAATTTCAACATTTATTATATTCATTCTTTTAACTGCTACATCTAATGATTTGAGTGTCAAGAAGCTCAAGAAAAATTGGTGGAGATTACACCGGTTGACATACTTAGCAATGTTCCTACTGGCATGGCATATTTATGACAAAATGTTCGGTCAGTGGAGCCTTGTGACTCCTCTAGGACTTTTTGGTATTTTACTCACAATTATCCTGTTTTTAATCAGACAGTATTTAGAATATCAAGAGAAATTAAAATTGATGGGGAAAATCATCCATATCCTCTGGCGAAAACTCGAGATGAAGTACATGAAATTATGAATTTATGCCTCTTTATCATCTGCACAAAAATACAATAAACCTTCTATTTTTATTATTAATTATCTTGTTGATTGGTGTAGTTATTAAAGATTTACCATTCAACAAAAATTTTTTCAACTCTCCAAAACACTCTCCTGAAAATCAGCGTTTTTTAGACGCTAATTCTGTATGGATATATGCAGTTGCTATCAGTCATGACGGACAAGTAATTGCTAGCGGTGGTTATGACAAGAGTATAAAAGTTTGGAACTTGAGTACTGGAAAATTAATTCATACTCTCAAGGGACACACAAACGCAGTAGATACCATTGCTATTAGTCCCGATGGAAAGATTTTAGCTAGTGGTAGTTGGGATCGTCAAGTTAAGTTATGGGATTTAAAAACGGGTAAACTTATCGATACTTTATCCGGACACGCAGACGATGTTAAGTCTGTAGCCTTCAGTGCAGATGGAAAAACTTTAGCCAGTGGTAGTTGGGACAATACAGTCCAGCTTTGGAATGTAGATACAAAAGTAAAGCTTCATACCTTGAAGCATTTCAATGCAGTCAGAGCAATAGCCATAAGTCCAGACGGAAAAATTCTTGCCAGTGGTTGTGAAGACGGGAAAATAATAATTTGGCAGTTGCATAACCCTCAAATCAAAATTCCTTTGGCAGCTCACAATCAAGCAGTATTATCTTTAGCGTTCAGTGCAAATGAAGAAATTTTAGCCAGTGCTAGTCAAGACCAAACAATTAAGTTGTGGAATATAAAAACGGGTCAATTACTTCATACTCTCAAAGGACATCATCAAGCTGTTTTTTCTGTCAGTTTTAGTCCTAACGGAGAAAAGCTTGCTAGTGGTAGTTACGATCGAACGATTAAATTGTGGAATGTCAAGACGGGGAAATTAATTCGCACTTTAGAAGGACATAATAAGGCAGTTCGGTCTGTGGTTTTTAGTCCCAACGGACAGAATCTGGTTAGCGGTAGTACTGACGATATGATTGGGATTTGGCAGCTATTCTAACTAGTATTAAATAAAAATAAAAAAGAAAAAACCCCTACAGCGTAAGGGTTTTTGGATAGCGTTCAAAATACTATTGATTTTCTAAGAAATTGGGAGTGCCATTTCCACCATTGCGACCAACAGCAGGAATTTCTATCAGTTCATCTGTAGCTTTTCCTGTACCATCGTCTACAACAGAATTTTGGTCGCCTGGATGGCCGTTGGTGATAAACAGTTGCGGGTGGTCAAAAGGTGCTTTCTCAAAGCGGACTCGTTCATCAGTCAAGCTTTTGAGGAAAGCTATGATATCCTGTTTATCCTGGGCGCTGAGGTTGAGCACTGGTAAAACACCAGGAAACTCTCCATCGCGAAAATCCCCACCACGACTGTAGAAATCTAGCACTTGCTCCAAAGTTAATTGTCCGCCATTGTGGAAGTAAGGAGCAGTTAATTCAACATTGCGAAGTGTGGGTACCTTAAAGGCTCCTTCTACACCCAGGTTTTCCTCGCCAGTAGGAATAACCGGTGGATCTTCGCCGAGTAGTTGCTTGAATGTACCTTTTAAAGCTAGTCGAGACTCCGAAAGGGGATTGCCAAAAGGATCGTTACCGCCAACACCACGGTCTTCTTTTGTGGGTCTGACACCATTGTTCAAAAAGCCAACATCTTCTACAGGTTGTCTACCAAATCGCGCTGGCGCAATGCGTCCTGTCTCGCGTATGTGACTAACAGAAGCAATGGTAAATTCTGCGCCGAAATGGCAACCTACACATCCTTGAGTTTGGAAAGTTTCCAATCCCCGCTTTTGCTGTTCGGTTAAAGCAGAACTGTCTCCTTCCATATAGCGATCGAAGGGTGTATTGTCAGAAATCAGTGTCGACTCGTAGGACTGAATTGCTAGCCCAAAAAATAATGGGAAATTGTACTCTATCAGCCGATACTGATTCTTTTGTGGTGACTTGGGTCGGTCAATTATAGTCCGCGAACCATCAGAATTAATTTGCACCCATTTATTAGACCTCCACCATTCTGGACGAAAGGCGTCTTTAATTAATTTTTCGTAGGACATGGTTCTCAGACCAGGTTTGGGATATCTGCTGTCACTACCCAAAACGCTGTCCTCTGGATGTACGATTTGCTTACCCAGGGGACGAAGGGGAAGTAGTCTGTGACCTCTTTCAAGCGTGTTTGATTCAAATTCTTGCTTGATTTGCCTGTAGTTGTGAACTCGTCCCAATTTGTTGGCGATGTTTTGAAAGGTACGACCATCAGCTGACATCTCAAAGGTACTGACTGGCGGAGCCAAAGCTTGGGATGCTAAAGATGCATTCTTGAGGCTAACTTTGACAAGTTCTAGCTGATTAAAAGCGGTAGCTTTACCGACAAAAGCGTTGGGGTCTCTCAAACCCCAGGGATTTACTCCGTTAAAAATATTCTGTGCTCTTCCATCCCAAAAGTTACGGAAGTTGAATACTGCATCGATAACCGTTGGTGCATTGCGTGGCTCGACTCGCCGCACTTGAATACCTTTAACGTTAAAGATGGGGTCATCTTTTTTGTTTACCCTATCTTCGGCTTGACCGGGAACAACTTCAACAAACTCCGAATAGAATACTCCTTGGGAGGATACGATATCGTTACTGTCAGACAGAACTGTACTGCTAGCGTCATCAGGATTTGACAGCTTGCGTAACGGAAAATCTTCTGGTCGGAGCTGGTAGTTTGCTCCGCCACCCACTTGGAAGGTTGCATCCTGAACTACGGGGTCGTCAATATTCGCACGCTCAACACCGGGATTGATCTGATTTTTCGATCTGTTGTCTGCTCCGGCGTGGAAGTGACAGCTAGCACAAGTAGTGATACCGTCGCTACCAAGTTGCATGTCCCAAAAAAGGGATTTTCCTAACTTGATTGCAGCTGTCTTGTCTCGAATGAATTCTGCAATATTGTCAGGCTCCGGAACAGACACAGTTTTCAGTGAAGCTATGGCTGGTGCTGGGGTTACCTGCGCTGATACTGCATGTCCGCAGATGATAGCTGCACTTACCAGTATCGCAATCGTTATCCCTTTTGAATACTTCTTCAAACCAAATCGTTTGCTCAGGTCAAGAAAAGGAAAACCGAAATTCTTTTTGGTTTTCAACCTTTTGTCCCGGGACAATAGTCTTTGTAGTATGCCCATTATGACAATTCCTGCTGCAAAGCCACATCATATATGCTGAGATAAGACAGCTTAAAAATTCAGAAAACATACAATACAACTCTTAATCTTGTCTTAATCCCGCAATCCTATTTAAGTTGTTAGATTATTCTTTTGATATCATTTGTCATCACAACTATTTCCGTCTGTTCGAGTTATACATACCTCCTTTCCTACCAGGCTTTCTAGGCTTGTTTATCATTGCTAGTTTTGGAATTAAACAAGATGGTGTAAGGACTTTGGTACTTGGCTCGAATTAGACGTGTATTGTGACAAATGACGAATCAAAATCCAGATTTAAATATCTCACAATTGCATCTAAATTTCTAGATATATAATTAAATCTTATCAGTAAACATTGCCAAAGTCAACAGCGTAAGGTATTGAGATGAAAAAGTTTTTAATTAAGTTCATTTTTAGCTAAAAACCTTAAGGATTAATTTGACAGAAACTTTGATTTGAAAGGTAATTCAATTATTTTTGGTTTGCAATCACCGCATATTTTCTTGTATAAAATAATTTTATTATTAGCAATTTCCATCCCACTTTTCTTACTTTCCATCCCACTTTTCTTACTTTTTTACAAAGTGATAGTCTGGTAATGATTATTTATTTTTTTCTGGAAGTGTTATGATATTAAAGATGATTATCTTGAGCGAAGATTACAGAATTCAATAAAATATTGATATACTAGATGTGGGTATCTTGAGATGCTGGCATAAATCTAGCTTTTTACTAATCAAAAATGAGTAATATTTATCACCTGTAATTTTTGCAGGTAATATTAATTGTCTTCTAGGATTATTTAATTAGACTATCTGAAAAACAAAGTACGCGGCAAAGGAAAGAGGATGGAATATTGGCGGTTTCTGGCTAGGGAGTGATAACCGCCATCTTCTCTAATTTCCACAGAGAAGCTGGTTTGTTTAACACCAGCAATTTGTGGGGTGGTACTAGTAAAAAATATGCAAGTAGTAGTTATGATGAGCAGGAATTTTTGGAGTGGAAAAAAAATTTAGTAATCGAGGGAGAAACACAAACCCGAAATTTTTTTCTCCAAGGACTACAAGCAGAAGGATTCTGTGCGATCGCCGCTGAAGATGGCTTTTTTGGTATGCAACAAGCACAGGAGCAACTACCAGATTTGATTGTTAGTGAAATTAATGTTCCCAAACTAGATGGATACAGCATCCTTACTAAGCTGCGACAAAACTTTGCTACAGCAATTATTCCTTTTATTTTCGTGACTGTGAAAGCAACTCGCAATGACATTCGCAAAGCAATGGAGTTGGGAGCAGATGACTATTTGACTAAACCTTGCACTCTAGATGAATTGCAAAAGGCGATCGCTGCTTGTTTCCGCAAAAGAAGTATCCTCCAGCACTGGTATACCAGAAAATCTCAGCCCGAGCGGCAAAGAACAATCCAGAATAACACCGCGATCGCATGTCAGGTCTGCACGGAGCAAACCCCAGCTAGTCATCTCAGACAACACCAAACACGTGCTCAAATCAATAATTTTGAGCCTGCATTTTTGCCAGATTCTCTTATCAGTGAAGTTTTTAGTTTTATAGAAGCTAATTATCACCAACAAATCACCCTCAGCGACGTAGCGGTTGCAGTTGGTTATTCCTCAACTTACCTTACTAATCTAGTACGGCGTCAAACAGGCCAGACCGTCCAAAACTGGATCATCGAACGTCGAATGGCAGCTGCTCGTAGCTTGTTATTAGAAACTGAGGAAACAGTAGAAGAAATTGCCATAAAAATAGGATATCACAGCGTAGCTCATTTCTTTCGTCAATTTCGCCAGCATCATGGCACAAGTCCCCAAGCTTGGAAAAAAAGCAGCTTGCAGCCAAACAAACAACAGCAAAGGAATTGCTATTCATATCAAAGGATAGGTGATTGCAAATAAATTTTGCACTCAGATATGCTTAGTACTATCAACAATATTTAACACGAATTAAAAATTACCATGGTAATTACCTAAAATTGGGACGAGTAACTCAAACTGTGTGAATTATGCCCGACTAAATTAATTTCTTTACCGAATTTTACTTCCTAGCTTCAGAAAGTGCAGTAATTATCTTCACCCTACTTCAGCACAAATAATTTAATTTTTGCTCTGAGCTTTCAGACAAATCAATATATTAACAAGCCCGAGCGAGCAACACCAAAAATAGCAAGAAGCTTGATTTCTAGTTTGGCAGTAAGTAATAAATATAAATATAATTATTTTTAGGAGTGTGAGCTATGAAAATTATTGTTATAAACACTCGAAATTTGAGCTTAGAAATTCAAAAAATAAGTGCAAAACCTAGCAATGGGAACGTGAAGTGAGAAAAGAAAGCATAAAGCCATCAAAAGGAGCTCCTGGGGAAGTATTTGCAGTGTTTTGTCAGCGAATCATCCCTGCAATGAAGAGATACTAACGACTAAAAATCAATTCAAGCTCAATGCAATTTTTGGGAACCCAGACAAAATTGGATTGCAGTCTGACTGCGTGCTTTCTCAAAGAAGTTTCGAGGAATTACCAATGAACTTGGATACCTACTGTTATAAAACCGAAGGTGGCATTTTAGTTTCTCGCTCTGTCACTAAAACTTCGATAGAAAGTGGGATTGAAGAGATTTTATTACGTCTGGATTCCCAGCGGGGAGTATTGCTCAAAAGTAGCTATGAATATCCAGGGCGATACAAAAGGTGGGCGATCGGTTTTGTCAATCCACCTCTAGAACTTGTTACTAGAGATAACAATTTTACACTCACCGCACATAACGAACGAGGCATGGTATTGCTGGAGTATCTTGCAGAGCGTTTGTGCAAACAACTACAGCTTCAGGAAGTTAGTTGGAAAATTAACCGCGTTACCGGTCGTGTTCAACCTGCAGAACACTTCTTTCCAGAAGAAGAAAGAAGCAAGCAACCATCTGTTTTCAGCGTGATTCGCGAAATCCTATATACCTTCCGCAGTTCAGAAGATGACCATCTAGGACTTTATGGTGCATTTGGTTACGATCTGGTTTTTCAGTTTGAGCCAACAATGCCAAAGCATTTAAAACGAAAAGAAGACCAGCGAGACTTAGTACTGTATTTACCTGACGAACTATTAATTGTTGACTACCACCAGCAAAGCGCATTCTATTTCCAGTACGAATTTACAACCAACAATGGCAGCACCAGGGGTTTACCGCGTTACGGTCAAGTCATAGATTATCGCGGTAAGACCTTGAGCGTTACTCAAGCTTGCGATCATGCACCTGGAGAATACGAACAGCAGGTAGAGAAAGCCCTGCAGTACTTTGTGCGGGGTGATTTATTTGAGGTTGTTCCCAGTCAAAGCTTTTTTCAGGCCTGTGACAAATCCCCAACCCAGCTGTTTCGAATACTGCAGCAGATTAATCCTAGTCCCTACGGATTCATCTTGAACTTAGGTGGAGAGTATCTAGTTGGTGCATCTCCAGAAATGTTCGTGCGAACAGAAGGTAGGCGTGTAGAAACCTGTCCCATCAGCGGTACTATCAAAAGGGGAGAAAATGCCATTGATGACGCAGCTCAAATTCTGAAATTATTAAACTCAGGTAAAGACGAGGCAGAGTTAACCATGTGTACGGACGTGGATCGCAACGATAAGTCAAGGATTTGCGAACCTGGGTCAGTACGAGTCATCGGTCGTCGCCAAATAGAGCTGTACAGTCATTTAATTCATACAGTGGATCACGTTGAAGGAACGCTGCGACCTGAATTTGACGCGCTGGATGCATTTTTGACCCATCTTTGGGCTGTTACAGTTACAGGTGCGCCAAAACGCTCGGCTATGCAGTTTATAGAACAGCACGAACGCAGTCCTCGGGGTTGGTATGGTGGAGCTGTTGGCTATCTGACCTTCCAAGGCGACCTGAATACTGGTTTAATTTTGCGGACTATTCGATTAAAAGATTCGATTGCAGAAGTGCGAGTAGGTGCAACAGTCCTTTATGACTCTATTCCAGAAGCGGAGGCCCAGGAAACAATTACCAAAGCTGCTGCTCTTTTCCAAACGCTTTACCTTGCCAATCATAAAAGTAGCGATTCGTGCAACGATTTAGTACCCAAATACCAGCAAGCAACTAGTGAATCTGGGAAAAAATTTTACTCATCGATCATGAAGACTCTTTCGTGCACACTCTAGCCAACTACATTCGTCAAACTGGCGCCACCGTCAAAACACTACGCCACGGTTTCTCAGAATGTGTTTTTGATACAGAAAATCCGGACCTTGTGGTTTTATCTCCAGGACCTGGTAGACCGGATGACTTTCATTTGGCGCAGACGATCGCAGCTTGCATCAAACGGCAAATTCCTATTTTTGGCGTTTGTTTGGGATTGCAAGGAATTGTTGAAGCTTTTGGAGGCAAACTAGGAGTTCTTGACTCTCCCCGACACGGTAAAGTGTCTCGGGTTTTTGTTGTTGCTGCCGACGCTGTAGCCTTTAAAGATTTACCGCAATCCTTCGAAGTTGGTAGGTACCACTCTTTATACGCTCTACCGGAAAGTTTACCACAAGAACTCCAAATTACAGCTATCTCTGATGACGGCATCATCATGGCTATCGAGCATCAAACCCTACCAGTTGTTGGTGTTCAATTTCATCCAGAATCCATTATGACCTTAGCTGGAGGAGTGGGTCTGGCAATTATCAAAAATGTAGTTAGTGCGCGTGCAACCAAAAAATCTTCCTCTAGTTGCTCTGTTTGTGTGAGAACAAGCAGGAAAGCAAGTGTATAAAAAGCCTTATTCCACCCTATTGTTGAGATTCGGTTTTCCATGAATATAAATAACAGTGTCTCTACCCCACAAACAAACAATTATGCGGGGGTAAACGCTCATTCTTTGACAGCAAAAGCAAGCTCTATTGTGGAAGAACACAAACGAAAAACTGCTTTTTCGTTACGTGATTTCTTAGCTGCCTTATGCAACAATGCTAGCAAACCTAGCTTAATTGCAGAAGTTAAGAAGGCCTTGTCCACCAAAGGAGTAATTTGTACCGATTTGGATGCAGTGAAAATCGTCCAAGCATACGAACGAGGTGGTACTAGCTGCATATCTGTATTGATGGACTGCAAGTTTTTCCAAGGTAGTTTTGAGAATTTGCGAAAGATTGGAAACAGCGTCAGAGTGCCGTTATTGTGTAAAGATTTTATTATTGACCTTTATCTGGCACAAGTTCACAAAGCAGATGCGGTACTTTTGATTGCTAGGGAATGGGTGCGATCGCTGTTTGGGAAATTTTCTGCAGTTAGCGGAGTCGAGATCTGGGTATGACTGCTTTAGTGGAGGTGCTACCCCCTTGCAGAACCCGATCGCGTGCTGTCATTACCAAACGTACAATTGGTTAGGAATTAACAATCGCAACCTGCAAGACTTCACCGTTGACTTACGCACAACTCAACGCCTGTTAGCAGAACGTCGAGAAAAATTAACTAGTTTAGTATACTGGTTGTGAACGAGTCTGGTTTGCATGCGTTTTCCGATCTAGCCAAAGGAGAGTCCTTGGTCAAGCAAGGCAATATCGAGCAAGATATCAGGAATTTATTAAAATTTGCTAGTTGCGAAGAACCCTGGTAAGAAAAAAGCAAGTTAAAGTTGCGACAAAAGTTTTTCTACCTCAGTACCTCAAGCATTTTCAATGACCTCTATATCTAAATGTTTTGAATCTTTGCGAGCAAGCAATCAGTGTGCTTTGATTCCCTTTATTAGCTCAGGCGATCCCGATCTCGAAACTACCGCAGAAGCTTTACGAGTTTTAGATTGCAGCGGCGCGGATTTAATTGAACTGGGAGTTCCCTACTCCGATCCGTTAGCGGACGGACCTGTTATCCAAGCTGCAGCAACTCGAGCTCTCAAACAGGGAACCCGCTTGGCTGACATTTTAGAAATGGCTCAAACAGTTACTCGCAGCTTGCGAGCGCCGATTATCCTGTTTAGTTATTACAACCCGATTTGGAATTGGGGGAAAGTTTCCTTCCTACAAAAAGCAGCAGCATCCGGAATTAAAGGCTTAGTAATTCCTGATTTACCTGGGGATGAAGCGGGCGATTTGCTAGAGCTTGCTGATGGAGTGGGAATTGAAGTGATTTTGTTAGTAGCTCCTACCAGTTCCAAACAACGCCTAGAGGCGATCGCCTCCCGAGCGCGGGGATTTATTTACTTGGTGAGCGTAACAGGTGTTACAGGCGCGCGCTCCTCTCTGCCCGTCAGCGTTAAAAATATGATACAAGAAATCCGAAATATTACAGATAAGCCGGTTGGTATTGGTTTTGGCATCTCGGGGCCGCAACAAGCTTACCAAGCAAAAAAATGGGGTGCAGATGCCGTGATCGTCGGCAGTGCCTTTGTAGAACGTTTGGCAGAAACTACCCCCTATCGAGGACTGCGAGCGATTAGAGATTTCTGTCGCGATTTGAAAGCTGCCATCCAAGACTAGTTTTGTCAAAAATTTACACTCAAGTTTGGCTGATGTATGTTAATAAATACACAAACTATTGCTACCACAACTCAACTGCTCAGTCAGCAACCCGACAGCAATGGCAGATTTGGTCAATTTGGCGGCAAGTACGTACCTGAAACATTAATGTCCGCTCTGAGTGAGTTGGAAAGCGCCTTCAGGCAGTATCGCAACGATCGCCAGTGCCAACAACAGCTGCGGGAACTGCTACAAGACTATGTAGGGCGCCCTACCCCTCTCTACTTTGCCCAAAGACTAACTGCTCACTACGCCAGAGCTGACGGCACGGGACCGCAGATTTACTTAAAACGAGAAGACTTAAATCATACAGGAGCTCACAAAATCAACAATGCTTTGGCGCAGGTATTGCTAGCAAAGTGGATGGGCAAACAGCGCATCGTAGCGGAAACAGGAGCAGGTCAGCACGGTGTAGCTACCGCAACAGCGTGTGCTCGTTTGGGCTTAGAATGCATAATTTACATGGGCATCCACGATATCAAAAGGCAAAGTCTGAATGTCTTCCGGATGCAGTTGCTGGGAGCACAGGTGCGACCCGTGTCAGCGGGAACGGGAACTCTCAAGGACGCCACATCCGAAGCAATCCGAGATTGGGTAACAAACGTCGAAAAGACCCACTACGTCCTTGGATCGGTTGCAGGACCGCATCCTTACCCAATGCTTGTGCGAGACTTGCAGGCAGTAATTGGCAAGGAAACTCGCGCCCAAGCCATGGAGAAATGGGGAGGACTACCAGATATTGTTATTGCTTGTGTAGGTGGAGGTTCCAATGCCATGGGAATTTTCCACGAGTTTTTAGATGAACCTTCCGTGCGTCTGATTGGAATTGAAGCTGCAGGTGAAGGTATAGACACGCAAAAGCATGCAGCAACTTTGACAAAAGGACGAGTTGGAGTACTGCACGGCGCCATGAGTTACGTGCTGCAGGACTCGGATGGTCAGATACTGGAGGCGCATTCCATCAGTGCTGGACTAGATTATCCTGGAGTCGGACCCGAACACAGTTATTTGAAGGAGATCGGACGCGTACAATACTACAGCGTTACAGATCGAGAAGCCCTGCAGGCCTTTCAACGCCTTTCTCAATTAGAAGGAATAATTCCAGCATTAGAAACAGCTCATGCGATCGCAAGTTTAGAGAATCTTTGTCCGCAGCTTAACAGTGGTAGTCCCCGAATTGTAATCAACTGTTCTGGTCGCGGAGACAAAGACGTGCAAACAGTTGCTTGCCAAGAATAACTGATTGGAAACTTACTGCCAGTATTTTTATGGTTACAGCAACAGTCAACGATTTCCCCAACTGGCCTGCATTATTGGAACAATTACTACAGCGCCAATCACTTTCGGTCTCTCAAGCTTCTGATTTAATGCACGCCTGGCTAACACAAGCCATTCCTCCCGTATTGTCGGGTGCAATTCTAGCGGCAATAGAAGCCAAGGGAGTATCAAGTGAAGAATTGTTGGGTATGGTCAAGGTTTTATACTCGCAATCATTAGCGGCCACCTTGGGCGATCGCCTTGTGGATACCGTTGGTAGCAAGCACTTCAGTACTAACTGCAAGCAACAGCGATCGCTGGTTGATACTTGCGGTACCGGTGGAGATCGAGCCGCAACTTTCAACATTTCCACGGCTGTTGCCTTTGTAACTGCTGCTGCAGGAGTGAAAGTTGCCAAGCACGGTAACCGCTCCGCATCCGGTCAAACCGGTTCAGCAGACGTGTTGGAAGCTTTGGGTCTAAATTTGCAAGCAAGTATCAGCACAACCGTAGCAGCGCTGGAAGAAGTTGGCATTACTTTTTTGTTTGCACCAGATTGGCATCCAGCTTTAAAAGCGATCGCCCCTTTGCGAAAAACCCTGAAGGTACGAACAATTTTCAATCTTCTCGGTCCGTTAATCAACCCCTTGCGACCGACCGGACAAGTGGTTGGCGTTTACCATCCACAACTAATTGAGACCTTTGCACAAGTTTTAAACCAACTGGGAACTCGTCGGGCTATAGTCCTTCACGGACGCGAAAAATTTAGATGAAGCAGGCTTGGCGGCCGATACAGATCTCGCTATAGTAGCACATCAAAAAATCCACCCACTAATATTAAATCCCCAAGACCTAGGTTTAACTCCAGCTCCAACTAGCGAACTGCGAGGTGGAGATGTCCGAAAAAACGCGGAAATTCTGCAAGCGGTGTTACAAGGAAAAGGTACCCAAGCTCAGCAGGATGTAGTAGCTTTAAACACAGCTTTAGCACTCTACGTCGGCGAAGCCATACCCGAAGACAGTGATTTTTTTGATACTTTTGCCCAAGCCATCGTTCTTGCCAGAGAAATTCTTCGCAGCGGGCTAGCTTGGAAAAAGTTGCAACAGCTTGCTCAATTTCTTCGGTAAAAACTTGATTTTCACACCAGAGCGTGCGTGTTGTTTGTTGAGAGTATTCTACCTATGGATATTAAAAGAATTTTGGAAATGTGCAAGCAAGCCAATCACCAACAAGGAAAGCGAGTAACCATTTTGGGTGCTGGTATTGCAGGTTTGGTAGCAGCTTATGAACTAGAACGTTTAGGTCACCAGGTAGACATTATCGAAGGTAGTTCCCGCATTGGCGGTCGAATTTGGACCCATCGCTTCGGAAACGCCAGGGAATCTGCTTATGGGGAACTTGGAGCCATGCGCATTCCCAGGGAACACAGCTACGTTTTGCACTACATCCGCGAAATGGGACTGGATAACAAGCTGTGCAAATTCGTCACGGTCTTCGAAGAGGAAAATGCTTTTATGAATATCCAAGGTCAGGTCTTTCGTATGAAAGATGCGCCTCGAATATTCCAGCAGCGCTATTTCCACATCTTTTCTGACCCTCGCTACAGCGAGAACACCAAGTTGTTTGCAGCCTGGTTCAAGACCATAGTAGATACCATCTCCCCTGGCAATCTGCGCCACATTCTAGAGTGTGACCTTTGGGCAAAATTGATGGACGAGATGGAAAGATTAGATTTGCGGCCGTACTTCCAAGACAACGGCGAAACTATAGACCTGCACGGTTTTATCAAGGCCAATCCAGTTTTGCGCGCCAAGTGTAGCAAAGCCCTGGATATGTTCCTCAGCGATATCCTGGTTGAAACAAGCCACGATTTATTGCAACTTGAAGGAGGAATGGATCAGCTTGTCAACCATCTTGCTGCAGCAATCAAAAGTCCGATAGCGTTGAACCAAAAGGTAGTCGGTCTGGATGTAGGCGAAGACGGCGTGAAAGTATCTTTTTTAAAGGAAGGCAGGTTGCACGCACGCCATTGCGATTACGTGTTGTGTACCATCCCCTTTTCCCTGGTGCGTCAAATGGATTTGAGTGGGTTTGACAACGACAAATTGGCCGTGATTCGCAATACTGTTTACTGCTCGGCTACCAAGGTCCTGTTTCACTGCGCTCAGCCTTTTTGGCAAAAATATGGCATTAGCGGCGGGGCCTCCTTTAGCGATGAAGGCATTCGCCAAATTTATTATCCTTCGGTAAAATCTCACCCTCACCAAAGTAGTACGCTACTGGCTAGCTATACCATTGGTGATGATGCTGATTGCTTGGGAATGATGTCTGCTCCAGACCGTTATGAATACGTTAAAAATGCTGTGAGCAAGCTTCATCCCGAAATTGCCCAACCGGGTATGATTTTGGATGCAGCAGCGATCGCCTGGGGTAACTACGACTGGAGCGCTGGTGGATGTTCTATTCCTTGGGGAGGTAACATCACCAGCGAATCCAACCACCACATCCACTACCTAGAGGCTGCCAGACCTCAAAAAACACTATTTTTTGCTGGCGAACACTGTTCCAGATTTCCTGCTTGGCTTCAAGGTGCTATCGAGTCTTCATTAGAGGCTGTATACGATATTGTTGCTCATCAACCAGCACAAAAAACCGATGTCCGTTCGGTAAATAAGCTAAAAATTCATCAAAATCAAGATCAAAAAGCAAAATTGCGCTCAGAATTAATCTCTAGCCCCAGCTAGCATTGTTTTCCAGGCAATATGCCTTTTTGAAAAGCTATGAGCATTTTGGATTTTCCCCGCTTACACTTTCAGGGTTTTGCCCGCATTCACGCCCCCACAGGACAGAAAAATGGCTTAGTCGATCTAGGTAGCAATACTGTTTATATCAACGGTAATCCCTGCGATAGTAGCGTTTGTCCATCTGAGTTCCACGAATATCTGTATCGGTTGGGACCTCGATTTAATGCCGAGGGACAATGGGATGAAAACGGCCCTTTTAGCATGGCAATGGGATGGGATTTTGGAGGTAACGGCCACTTCGCCATTGATGCCAAAATTATTAGCGTGCAACGTCAGTTTGGAGAAATTGACCAAAGTGACCCGGTGGTAGGACGCAGCGTTGACATGTGGGGTCACTACAACGAATACTTGGGAACTACTTTCAATCGTGCCCGTATTTTTGACTGCGATCCGGCATCGAATTGGACAACCACAATCATGGTGGGACAGTTCACCTTTGGACGAGAAGGTAGTTCTCATGCAGTGCCGAATATGCTATCTGCTCCTGTAGAAGGAATGCAACCGGCAAGATGGCAAAATTTCGATTATATTCGCCAATTACCCCCCCATTCCTCAACAGTGAGTTTCAGCGTGCGGCAGTACATCAGTTTACTATTTCTAAAGCAGCCAAAGACTTGCTGTGGACCGAGCAGTCAGCAATTTCGCCCACGGTGTGTTTGTTGCGCCAAGCTATGAACCGCGACGATGTGCTGGGACTGGTGGTGCAATTTGCCTTAAGCAACATGTCAGCTCCGATGCAACCTGACTTACCTACTTTTTGGGAACTGCACGGAAGTATCGGTTTGTGGTGTCTTGGCGAAATGAGTACCTATCCCCACGGACGGTTGTTGGTTCCAACTTTGGAAAGCAAAAGCCAGCTCGCTCCTGGAAGAAAAAGAGAAAAAACTCTATCCAACCTTAGCCTTGAGGTTACTCCCCAAGGTGTGAGCCTGAATATGGTCTTAGCAGTGCCTTGTGTCGGACGAGCAGCCAAAGCGGGACCAGGACCAATTCACGCCATCGCATCCATGCTTGATTTGGGTGAATTGGAATTGCGTACGGTGACAACTCAACGGTTAGTGGCACGAATTCCCGCACCAGTTTACCAACGAGGAGCATACGTGCTCACGAGCGGAATTTTCGATCTACCCTTGGCAGAACCCTTTGAGAACCTGCGCCAAGAAATAGAACAGCAGGGTTTGTGCATTGTGGATAAAAGCGGACAAATTTTAGTTCGAGAAAAAGAAATCAATCTTCAGACAGATGACGCCTGTTTGTTTTTAGAATTTCCAGAGCCGGACAGCAATCAAGATGGCATAGAGGAAATAGAAATACGCTCTTTTGTCAGAGGTCGTCCGGCGCCGGTTGCAAGGATTTACCTGCGTCAATTTTACAATCCCAAAGCTTTACCCCAGCTGCGCTACGAATTTCTGCAACAGCAGGCTAACTGTGGTCAAAATTTTCACTTTCCTAGCAATGCCAAACTAAACATTGTCAATTTCAAACCAGGAAAGCGAGGGGAAAGCAACGATTTTGCTCCTACATGCGTAATTGCAACTAACTCTCAGGGGCGGGGTTGGGTAAGTTTGCAAGCGGTCCGCTCTGGAACTGCGCGGGTATTGCTATCGGACCGAGCCGACGAATTACCTTGTGACCCAAATCACCCTGATGAAGCAGCGATCGCCTACGACAACGATGACGTTCTTGGCTTTTGGTCCGGTGTTGGCTTTTTTGCTGTTCGGGTGCTTCCCAATGATTGGCATTTGCTGTCAGTGGAGGAGAAAGCAGTAGACTTCCACTTTATTTACAAGCACGTCTTGGCTTACTACGAGCTGTGCTTTAGTTTTATGAAAGCAGAAGTGTTTAGCCTGGGCGATCGCTGCAAAGTAGAAACCTATGCCCGGCTGATTTGGCAAATGTGCAACCCGCGCCATCGCAACAAAACTTATTACATGCCTCCCACGCGAGATTTGTCAAAGCCAAAGGCGATGCTTTTGCGTCAATTTTTGCGCAACCAGCAGCAACTTGGGTACGTTCCTCCTGTGCAAGGGCGACCAAAGCGAACTCAACGCTCCTTGCAAACTCGCGAGGCATTGTTTGGTGCTCTGCGACAAGCTGCAGAAATAGAAGTAGCGGTTATGCTGCAGTATATATACGCTGCTTACTCGATTCCCAACTACGTTACCGGTGAAGAATACGTGCGTCGCGGCTTGTGGACCGAGCAACAGCTACACCTGGCTTGCGGTGACGGTAAGGAAGTGCGCAACTACGGTATGCGAGGAGTATTGCTAGAAATTTCCCACGAGGAAATGATCCACTTTTTAATCGTCAACAACATCCTCATGGCTATGGGTGAACCTTTTTATCCCGCAGTGCCTAATTTTGCAGACATGAACCGACGCTTTCCCATAGAAGTTGACTTTGCCTTGGAAGCCTTTAGCGCCACAACGGTACAGCGGTTTATGCGCTTGGAATGGCCTGACTTTCTCGAAAAAGACCTTCCTGGTGATGACAAACCAAACGCTCCAGAAACCACAGAATACCACCCCCAAAATGGCTACAGTTCTATAAGCGAGCTATACCGACAAATTCGTCAGGCGATCGCCTCCCTTCCAGATCTGTTCGTTGTCAAAAAAGGTAGTGTCGGTGGCGAACACCATCTCTTTTTGCGCCCAGACTTTAACAAACTTCACCCAGATTACCAATTGCAAGTAGATGATGTCGAAAGCGCCTTGTTTGCCATTGACTTGATCGTTGACCAAGGAGAGGGATGTAACCCCAACTCACCCAAGTTTGAGCAATCTCATTTTCAACAATACCGGCGCATGGCTGCAGCCCTAGCCGAACAGCAGAACAACAGCAACGCTGCTACAAAAGGCCAACCAGTACCGTGGAATCCCGCCTATCCTGCTTTGCGCAATCCCACACTTCGCAATTGCCAAGACGGCAACACCAGCATGGTTACTGTCCCCGAAACCCGGGCTGTGATGGAAATCTTTAACGAATGCTATTTCATCATGATGCAGCTGATGGTGCAGCACTTTGGATTCATGCCCACTGCCAGCCTCAGGCGTTCGAAAATCATGAACGCCGCCATTGATGTGATGACGGGAATGATGCGTCCCTTGGGCGAACTGCTAGCGAGCATGCCTTCCGGAAAACCCGGCAAAACTGCCGGTCCGAGTTTCGAAATTACCATGCCCGCCTACATTTCCATACCAGATGTGGCATGGAAAGTGATAGCCCGTCGATTTGCATCCCTTGAGCGCCAAGCCAGAGAATCTGAAGTCATTCCCAGCACCGTATGCGAAATGTTCGATTTCTACAGAAAGTTCTTTGAAGATTTAGCCCGGCACCCGCAAGCACTAAGCTAGCTCGAATCTACCTTTCACTACTACTCACCACTAAGATAGCACTCATCGTTATGAGTAACACCACAATTGAAACAGATGTCCTGATTGTCGGCGGTGGTCCTGTTGGTTTGGCAATGGCGTTGGAACTGCGCTACCAAGGTATCGACTGCCTTCTAGTGGAAGAATCTAATGGAGTAATCACCCACCCCAAGGTAGGTACTGTCGGTCCGCGCTCAATGGAATTCTGTCGTCGCTGGGGTATTGCCCAACAAGTACGCGATGCAGGTTGGCCTTGCGATCACCCTTTGGATATCGCCTGGGTTACAGCTGTGGGCGGTCATGAAATTTTTCGGCTCCACTTCCCGTCTGCAAGAGAAAGGCCTTTACCTGCCTACACCCCAGAACCAGAACATCCCTGTCCCCACCACTGGCTGATACCACTGCTGATACGCAATCTCGGCTTGTATCCCCACGCAGGACCAGTACAGCTCGGCTGCTGTTTAGAAAGTTTTGAGCAGGTAGATAATGGCGTCAAAGCCTGGGTCAGATATCTAGACACTGAAAGCACAAGCACGATCGAAGCCAAATATCTAGTGGCTTGCGACGGAGCCAAAAGTCGAATTCGCAAGGCATGTGGCATAGAAGCACCAGCTTATCATCCCACACGCATCTTTCAGAACATTCTTTTTCGAGCACCAAAGCTACCGGAAATTCTTGGCCCGCGCCAAGCTTTGGTTTTCTATTTGGTTAACCCCAACTCTTTGCGCTATCCCCTGCGAGCCATTGACGGAAAACAATTGTATCGCCTCACAGCAGCTCCCCACCCCAATGGCCAGCTGCAAGATCCCCAACAAGCAGTTCGCAACGCACTCGCTGTCGACACGCCCTTCGAAATTCTCTCCAACTTGCAATGGCATCTTACCCACCGAGTCGCCGAACGTTTCCGCAGCTGGCGTGTTTTTCTTGTTGGTGATTGTGCCCACACTCTTTCGCCTTCAGGAGGTTTTGGCATGAATACCGGGATCGCCGACGCCGTCGATCTCGGCTGGAAACTTGCTGCCACAATTTCAGGCTGGGCTGGTCCCTACCTCCTCGATACCTATGAAACCGAACGGCGTCCGATCGCGCTGCGAAACATGCAAGAAGCAAACGTTAATTTACAACGCACCTTAAAACGCACCGTACCTCCAGAAATTGTGGAAGATTCTCCCCAAGGTGAACGAGCACGCCAACAAATGGCTGCGAAAATGCAACAAGGCGATGTCCGCCGAGAATTTGACGCTCCAGGAATTCACTTTGGTTTCCGCTACGAGTCACCCGCTATTATCCCTGACAATTCTTCGCCTCCTAGTGACGATCCTCACCAATGGACTCAAAGTAGCTATCCAGGTTGTCGAGCACCCCACGCCTGGCTAGAAAGCGGTAAATCTACCCTCGATCTGTTTGGTCGCGGTTTTGTGCTAATGTGCTTCCAAGGTCAACAGAAGGTAGAAGCCTGGAAACAAGTTTGTCAAAAACGAGGTGTACCTTTTACAAGCATACAAATCAACAACCCTGAAATTGCCAATCTTTACGAACGTGCTTATGTCTTGGTACGACCAGACGGACACGTAGCTTGGAGAGGCGATAATTTGCCTAGCAATCCAGAATCCATCATCGACCGCGTTCGGGGGTGTTTCAGCCGTTAATTGCTTGCTTTTGCAACTAAGTGTGAACTTGCTGTGTATGAAACTTTACTACGCTCCAGCCTCTTCCTACTGCCAGCGCGTTCTCATTGCCCTCTACGAAAAGGATATAAATTTTACACCAATCGAGGTGAATCTTTTCGATCCGCAAGAACGTGCTCGTTACATGGAAATTAATCCCTTTGGAAAAATTCCTGCCCTGGTCACTGACAACAACTGGGTAATTATTGAGGCTGCTATTATCATTGAATACCTTGAGCAACACTTTCCCAATCAACCCCGCCTGATTCCCAAAGACCCAGAACTAGCTTTGAAAGTTCGCCTGTTGGAGCGAATTATCGATGTGTACATTAATTCCGGACGTGAGATATTGTTTGCTGACAGCCAGCGTCCAGTATCACAACGGGGTGGCAAGGAAATTGCCAAAGCCAAACGACTCCTGGAGACAGGATGTACTTTGTTAGACAAGCGACTGCAAAACCATACCTGGCTGGGAGGTCAAGTTTTTTCTCTGGCTGACTGCGCTGCTGCTCCTACACTCAATTACCTGCGTATAGTTTACAACTACGAACACCTACATGCCCTCGCGGATTACGTGAAGCGTTTGCACTCAAGACCTTCGGTTATGCAGGTGCAACGCTCGGGACAAAAGCAAATGAGTCAGATGTTGTCCGCACTGCCATACCCGTTGGAATTACCACCTTTGCAGGAAACACAAGTTACTCAAAAATAACGAGCACGCTCTTTTAAGAGTATAAATTTTTACAATTTTTTTCCTAAGAAATTGGAAGTTAACTGAATGACAATCTCTAAAATTGAAAGATTAAATCCTTTTGTAGCTGAAGTAATAGAAGACCCCTACAAATATTACCGCAGCTACAGGGAACAAGACCCGGTTCATTGGGGAGTTTCCTCGAATCCTCGCTTGCCTGGTGCTTGGTATCTGTTCCGTTACGATGACGTTATGCAAGTACTTGAAAGCCCCAAGTTTGGTCGAGAAGCTTGGCAAGTCCGAGAAGATGGTGAAGGCGCACCCGTTCCCCTTGCTTACCAAGGCTTTCATTCTATAGTCAATAATTGGATGGTTTTTAGAGATCCGCCCGCTCACACGCGGTTGCGATCGCAGGTACTTAAAGTTTTTTCACCCAGGATGATTGAAAGTATCCGCCCAAACATTGTCAAGATTGCAGATAGCCTGCTAGACGATCTGCTTGCTCGCGATCAAATGGACTTGGTGGAAGATTTTGCCTTTCCTCTACCAGTTATGACCATCGCCAGTCTGTTGGGCGTAGATCCTAAAGACCGCCCCCTGTTTCGCCAATGGACGTTGGCTTTACAGCACGCAAGTACTTCCCGTTTGACTCCTTCTCCACAAATCTACGCCCAAGCGGAACAGGCAACTGGAAAGTTGATCGACTACTTCCAGCAAGCGATCGCCCAGCGTCGCCTTCAACCGCGCCAGGATCTGATCGCAGCTTTGGTCAAGGCCCAAGATGAAGATAACAAACTCAATGACGAAGAAATTCTAGCCACCTGCATTCACCTGTTGACAGCAGGACACGAAACCACAATCAATCTGATTGCCAAAGGAACGCTAGCATTACTCCGCAATCCCGATACCCTCAAACTGTTACGCTCTCATCCCGAATTAATAACAGCAGCAGTGGAAGAATTAATACGCTACGACAGTCCGGTGCAAATGGTAACGCGATGGGCTTTTGCAGATGTGGAAATTGGCGGTAAAACCATTCGACGCGGAGACAGTGTCGGGTTAGTACTTGGTTCTGCTAACCGAGATCCCGCACGCTTTGTCAACCCTGACACCCTCGATATCCAGCGCCAGGACTGCAAGCATTGCGGTTTCGGTGGCGGTATTCACTTTTGCCTTGGTGCTGCTTTAGCACGCGCAGAAACAGCGATCGCCTTGAATGTTCTCCTCAACCGCTTACCCGAGCTGCATTTGATGGATGAAAAGATTGAATGGGCAAATAACATTGTCTTTCACGGACCAAAACACTTGCGGGTCGCCTTCAGGAAAACTATTGGCTGAAACTTTGGTAACTATTCGTTTCATCACAGGAATAAAATCATGGTCGGACAAGATTCCATTCCCACCGAGAAAAAAGTTTGTTCCAAACTCGCTCAGGAGTTTCAACCCTTTATCCAACCACAACTGGATGATCCCTACTCGTTCTGGAAGCGTGCTAGAGCTTGCGAGCCCATATTTTACAGTGCACTTTTGCACGGCTACGTGCTCACGCGCTACGAAGATATTCTCAACGTCCTCAAAGACCCAACACGATTTTCTTCCGCAGATAACCTCCAACCCATCGTGACCTTTACTCCCGAGGTCATAGAGGTGCTCAAACAAGGCTTCCCTTTTGTTGCTGATTTGGTAAATAGCGATGGCGAACTCCACAAACGCTTGCGCGCTCCGTTTGTAAAAGCCTTCGCCCCAGAACGACTGCAAGCTTTGGAAGATTCTATTCGCGCTGTTGCTAACAGGCTAGTAGACAATTTTATCAATGACGGTCAAGCTGATATCGTCTCTCAATTTTCTTACCCACTACCTTTGGAAGTTATCCTCACCATGTACGGTGTCCCCTTAGCAATGATGGCAAATATCAAAAAGTGGTGCCATGATATGACAGCTTTGTTTTCTTCCCAACTAACACCGGAAAAACAACTAGAGTGCGCTCGCAGTTTTGTCGCCATGCAGCACAGCGTTGCGGCCTTGATCGAACAGCGACGCCAAGTTCCCCAAAACGATTTGATTAGTAGCATCCAGGACTCTGACCTGAGTTTAAACGAACAGGTTATTGTTTTGTGTGGTTTAATACTAGCCGGACACAAAACAACTAGTCATTTGATTGCCAATTCCATAAAACTTTTGCTGGAACAACCGCAGTTATGGCAAGCAGTATCTAGTATTCCATCACTTATTCCTGCTGCTGTAGAAGAAGTACTGAGATACGATGCTCCTGTCCCAGCAATGATTCGCACTACTACCGAGGAAGTTGCGATCGCCGGAACTACCCTACCCCCAGGTACTCGCCTATTTTTAATGTATAGCTCTGCTAACCGCGATGAAAATCAGTACAGCAATGCCGATCGCTTTGAAATCGAACGCTTTAAACACTCAACTCCTAACCATTTGGCGTTTGGCCATGGAGTTCATCATTGCATTGGCTCAAATTTAGCTCGTCGAGAAGGACGCATTGCTCTAGAAGTCTTGTCTTTGAGATTGCCAAACCTCAGACTTTGTCCCCACCAACAATTGACCTACATTCCAGCACTGATTAATCGTAGCTTTACAAGTTTATTTGTGGAGTGGGATCTCACTTAAAAAATAATTTCGTAGTTTTGGAGTTAACCGTTTTATCTTTTCTCAAGCTGCAAATTGAAACGGTAGGATCCATAACTCTTCCACAAATTAAACCCTCCCTGATAAGCAACGCTTAAATGTTTGGGCGATAGTGTGCCTGTGTCTGTTGAGCAGCAAATATTTGTTGCAGCGAAATTGCTGTACCATCCGGTACCTGGTGCTCAGTTTGCGATCGCCCTTAGTTGCCTCCAAAATCCAAAGCAGCGCTCAAAACCCTTAGCCAATATCTCTAAAATCACCGTTTCTCCGAAAATCAAACGTGAAAATTTCCACACTATTAAAGTGGCAATTAATTATAATTTTTGCTTGCCAATCCCATTCAATATGACACAGAAAATATTAAAAATAATTCTCGAAAATAGCAAGTAATAAATGTGAGCAAAATTCATCAAGATAAGAATCTCTACATCATTAGCTTTCTGACATTAATGGCAATTTTAGGAGGAACAATTTATAACCCTGCCCTGCCAAACATAGCAAAATTTTTCCATGTCTCTAGCGGACAAGTTTCGCTGGTATCAACTCTCTTTCAACTACCAGGAGCAATTGTCACTCCTATATTTGGCGTTTTAGCTGATAGTTTTGGCAGAAAGCAGGTTCTTGTTCCTTCGTTAATTGTGTTTGCCCTTGGCGGAGCTTTTAGCGGTCTTGCTCCTAATTTTCGCAGTTTGGCAGAATGGCGATTGATACAAGGCATCGGAACTGCAAGTTTAGAGTCTTTACAACTAACTGTTATTAGTGACCTTTATACAGGTAAAAAGCTAACTTCTGTAATGGCTGTCGTAGCTAGTTTAAATGGAATTAGTTCGGCAATTTTCCCTTTGGTAGGGGGACTTTTAGCTTCTTTGAGTTGGCGACTTCCATTTTTAACATCCATATTTGCTATTCCAATTGCTTTGCTAGTGCTAACAACATTAAAGCTGCCAAAACCAGAACATAATTTCCAAAATTTTCAACTCCAATCTTATTTACAAAACACTTGGAGCAGTATTAACAACTGTCAGGTTCTCGGACTGTTATTTGCAGTTATGTCTTTATTTATGCTGCAAGTAGGAGCTTGTTTAACTTATCTGCCAATTTTAACAGCAAATCAACTTGGTGCTTCTGAGTTAGTCATAGGTTTGATTTTGACCAGTCTATCTTTGTCTCTGGCTTTAGTTGCTTCTCAACTGAGATTGTTAACGCAGCATTTTTCTCAGATACAACTTATTCAAATCTCTTTTATTTTCTCTGGAATTGGATTATTAATTATTCCTACAGTTCATAATGTTTGGCTGTTATTGATTGGAATTGTCTTTCTTGGTGCAGCTCAAGGTATTGCTTTTCCATCTACTCAAGCACAGCTAGCTATGCTTTCTACACAGGAATCTCGAGCTGGTTTTATGGCTGTTAACTCAACTGTTCAGTCGTGGGGACAGACTCTCGGTCCTTTATTAGCAGGTATAGTTGATGCTCTTTGGGGAACGCAAGCAGTTTTTTATGCTAGCGCTGTTTTTTCTTTTGCCTCATTTATCATTTTTAAGGCGTTAATTTCCAAACATTAATTCCTAAAATGACAACTAAAAAAGTAGGTTTGAGATGCAGTACTTGGACACAAGCGATCGCAAGCTGAAAACACCAACTCAACCAACTAACTGAGGGATGCAATTAATTTCACTACTCGTTCTTTGATTTGATCTCGAATCTGACGAAAGGTTTCTATTGATTTCCCTTGAGGATCTTCTATCTGCCAATCTTCAAATACTTCCCTTGTTATCCAGTCTGCTGGGAGATTAACTCCACAACCACACAAAGAAATAACAGCATCGTAATCCTGGGGATGAAAATTACTTAACGGCTTAGAAGTTTGGTGGCTAATATCTATTCCAATTTCTGACATTACTTGCACGGCCATCGGATCTACTTGCTCTGTTTCCAAACCAGCGCTGGTCACAGCAATTTTTCCTTTGCCTAGTGTAGGAGCAAATCCTTCTGCCATTTGGGAGCGCCGGGAATTCTTTTGGCAAACAAACATGACTTTTTTCACAACTTTATATCCCTGGGAATTTTGACTTTAATTAATTATTTGCTTTCCTAAAGCTAACAGCAATTAGTATTTGTTATTCTATACTTTACATCCATACTTTTAAGTAAAAATAGGCGCTATTTTTGGCATGCTAAGCCAAATTCAAAGTCTAGTTTGGCACGATCGCACCTTATATTCTCACCGATTTACTTCCTTTACGCTCTCAAGTCTTGAAATTTGTTGGTAAGGAGACTGTATAGTATCACTGCTACTTGCGCTCCTAATATGGGTGCAACCCAATAAATCCAGTGATGTTGCCAAATTCCTCCTACCAATGCTGGACCTAGGGAACGCGCTGGATTCATACTTGCACCGGTAATTGGTCCCATGAATGCTGCTTCTAAACCGACAGTCAAACCAATTGCCAGACCACTAAAGCCAAGATGAGCGCGGCGATCCAGTCCGGAACCTAAAATTACAAACATCAAAATGAAACTGAGAATAGTTTCTAAAAGCAAAGATTGCAGCCAGTTACCGTTGTATGGTAGGGTCGCTCCTAAATTTGCAACTTTTCCCAGGCTGAGCAATAACAAGCTCGATGCAGCGCAAGCTCCTAGGGATTGCGCCAAAATGTATGGCAATACTAATTTTTTGGGAAATATGCCACTTGTCCAGAATGCTAAGGTTACCGCTGGATTGAAGTGGGCTTTGCTAATATGCCCGATAGAATAAATCAAGGCGGCTACTACTGCACCAAATACAAAACTAATTCCTACATGGGTAACAGCTCCTTTACTAACTTCGTTCACTATCACTGCACCCGTACCTGCAAACACTAAAATAAAGGTGCCAATTGCTTCTGCTAGTTGTTCTTGCCAAGAGGGTAGTAGAAGTTTTTTCAAACTCGGGCGCATGATTGATGATTTACATTTCAAAAAAAATTGATATAATTCATTCTATGATATTTCAATAAAAATTGATAGATGGAGTAAGTTCTCAGGAATAATTTTTATTTCCCAATCCAGATCCAATCATCTTGTACTTGGGCGATCGCGCCACCAGGAAAGGGATCGGTTTGGGAGCGGTTGGGCGCTGTAATTAAAGCGGTGAGTTTTTCAATTTGCTCAAAATTGGGAGCATCTGGAAGTAGGTGTTGTAGCAGTTGTCGCATGACGCGACGTTGTAGAGCAACTGGTGCTTGTTGCAGTACGCGGCGATTGAGTTTGAGGGGAAGACAGCAAGATTGTTCTGTTGTTTTGTCTTGTTTGCTCAATGCTTCTTGTTTTAATTGCTGGGCGGCTTTTTCCAGATACTCGACTTCTGCTTGCAGCAATTCTGCGGTTTGGGCTAAAACCGATTCAATTTGTGGATTGAAATGCTGGCGCAAATAGGGTATTAGTTCTTGGCGAATGCGATTGCGAGCGTACTTCCAATCTTGATTGGTAGAATCTTGCCAAATTGGCAATTGATTTTGCTGACAAAATATTTCTGTTTCCGTGCGGGTTAATTCCAACAATGGACGGACAAGCAGAACGTCATCGACGAGCAAACGTCGCCAGCTTAAGGCTTGCAAGCCATCAGCGCCGCTACCGCGAATTAAGTTATAAAGTAGGGTTTCGGCGCGATCGCTAGCTGTATGGCCTGTGACGATGCAGTTGTAGTTGTGCTGCTTGGCGATGGCGCCCAAAGCTTGATAGCGCCAGTTACGTGCAGCTGCTTCACTTTTTAAAGGCTGGGTGGCTACTTCTAAATAAAAGGGGAGGTTCCACTTTTGAGCAATGTTTGCAACGTGTTGAGCATTTGCTTGCGAATCAGGACGCCAGCGGTGATCGCAGTGAGCGACACCTAAATTCCATCCCCATTTAGGCTGTAAATCTAACAGTAATTTAATTAAACACAGGGAATCTTGTCCGCCAGAGACCGCAACTAACAGGCGTTGATGACGTTCAAACAAGTGGCGCCAGCGGATAGTGCGATGGATTTTTGCATGTACAGCAGTCCATACCATTTTAGGTTAATTTCGTTCGCAAGCCTGCCATGGCTTGGTTTTGTCAATTTTGAGTTTGCTGGCTATCTTATTAGGGATGGAAGTGAGGTTTCTAAAAGAACCATCCATAAGAATGTAAACCCTTACCCAACAGATTTACTCCCAAATAGCAAATCCAGACGACAACAAAACCGCTAGCTGCTAAAATTGCTGGACGACGTCCTTGCCAACCACGGGTAATGCGGGCGTGGAGGTACGCTGCAAAAACCAACCAAGTGATTAACGCCCAGGTTTCTTTGGGATCCCAACTCCAGTAGGAACCCCAAGCTTCGTTGGCCCAAACAGCACCAGCAATAATACCGATTGTTAGTAAAGGAAATCCCAGTCCGATGACTCGATAGCTGATATTGTCTAGAGTTTCGGCCAGACTCAGGCGTTGGGGTGAAAGAGGTTCGTCGGAAGAGGTGAGGTTTTGGGGTGAAGTTTTTTGTTCGCTGGCGCCAACAGAAGCAGTTACCAAATCCAAAACTGCTGTTGTTTTTCCGTTAGTATTGCTTTCATAGCGGTTAAAGCCGTTGTTTTCTGCTACTGTTTTGGAGGTTTGAGTAGCTAGGGGAGTGGGTTTTTGCAAGCGGAAACCGTTACTGCGATAGCCACCTGTACCGACGGAACTACCTTGGAGTTGGATATCTTGTCCGCGAGTAACCACCAGCAAAGCGATCGCCAACAGCGAGCCCACCATTAAAGCTGCATAACTCAACATCATAACGCTGACGTGCATCATCAGCCAATTCGATTTCAATGCAGGTACTAATGGTTCGGCTAGTTGCATTTGTGCAGGCAATGTCAGAGTAGCAAAAGCGGTTACACCCATCGCCACGGGAGCGGTGACAACTCCGACCAAACGACTGCGACTGGTGTTTTCTGCGATCAAATGGATGGTGGTTATTCCCCAAGCTAGGAACAACAGAGATTCATACAAATTGCTCAAAGGAAAGTAACCTGCTTCTAGCCATCGCGCTCCTAATAAGGTTGCTATGCACAAGTTGGCGATCGCCATTCCTGCTGTTCCTAAAGTTGGTAAAAAGGGTAAGTTTTCGAAAGCTGCTCCACACCAATAAACCAACATTGTCACAAACAAGACTGCAAACGAGGTATTGTCTAGCAAGTTCTGGAGTTCAACCAGATTCATAATGATTTTCTCCCCCGCGGATGGAATAAAAAGAGTTTTTTCTGACAGTTTCGATCCTAATCTGTTTCGGGCTAATGGTGGTTTTCCAAGGAAGGTGGTGTTGCAAAAGAGATAGAATTGATTGTCGGGCTTGGTAGGGGGGCAACTTGGCTACCTTTTTTAAGTTCGAGAAAAATTTCGTAGCGATTGCTGCGACTGTCGTTGACTGCGGTTGCCATCCCTATGGAGTTTGTTGCTGCTATTAATGCTTGTTGATTTGGTAGTAGAGCTGGTAGAGGAAAGTTCTTCGCTGCGTGTTCTACATCCAAGAAAAATTGACTGTTTGTAGCAGTTAGCCCTAGAGGAACTGTTTTTTGAAATACAGGATTTGCAGCGAGTGGGTTTTTAGGTCTGGGAATAATTTTATCGGCAACGGGAGCACCTATCGACAAAAAAGCAACGTTGCCATCCAACCACCCGTGGGTAGCGGTGAGGGTACCCAAAGGTCCAATCCAGTTGACAACAGGTTTTCCAGCAACTATTGCCTGTTGGATTTGGAATTGGTATTGATTTTTCATGACTTCGTCTAGTTGTTTGAAGGAAGCTTCTGCACGAGGGCGATCGCTTGTTTCTACCATAAACAATAAAGAAGCACGAAAATTATCGGCTGAACTGGTGGGACTGTTAGGAATTACCGCTACGGAAAATTCTCCGTCCATCCAGCTGAGCAAGTCTCGCTCTAAATCAAGATTGGTTAGAGATTTTACCCCTTTTTGCAATTGTTCCGGAGCAATTGGCGAAAGCGGATTTCCTTGAGATGTGGAAACGTATTCTGTCCACATGCGCTGCAGGTTAACACCAGAAACCATCATTAATGTTTCGGACGGAACTCGGTTTTGCATTCTTGCAGCTGTGTTTTCGACTGCTAAGACTCGCCTGCTGTTGGGATTGAGCCAGGAAATACCCTTAATGCGTATTCCTTGGGATTCTAGGGTTACTGTTCCTGCTAGACCTTGGTTGTTTTGTAACTGTGCTAAAACTTGGGCCGGTAAATGTCGGTTTCCAGAAGCGGCGGCTATTTTAGCAGAGTCGGGTACATTGATGTAAAACTGAGCAAAGGGCTGTTGCGAACTGGTAATTTTGGATACGTTCTCGGCAAAACCGGCGCTGTTGGCTAGAGATGTTCTATTTTTATAAGCTTGTATAACTCGTTCTGTTGTTTTAGGATTATCCGTAATAACTAAAAAACGCCGATCTATTAGCGCTGCTGAAAATTTTTCTCCTGATGGAGAATTAACTTCTTTAATCGCAACGCCCTCATAAGTGCGGTCGATCCATTTTCCTTGTTTGACGGATTTTGGTTGTGCGAGAATTTTTTGAGCTTTTTGTTGGTCGGCAATGGGCAATACTACCACTAGTGACTGCTGTTTGTTAGCGGTGTTTTCATTGCTGGCAAGGCTTTTAGGCGCTTCTTTGTTTGCTTGGGGAGCAACGATTGCAATTGTTACTTGCTTTCCCACCCAAGGGCTGATATCTTTTTGAAAGTCGTAACCGTTGTTGGTCAGCAGGCGATCGCGCCATTGCACCAGGTTTTTATCTAGTTCTGCTTGAGTTTCTTTGGTACCATATTCCCGCAATTTTTGCCACTGTCCGGGATCGGTAGTCAGAGAAACTGCAAACAAAGCATCTTGAGGAATTATATTTGCACCTACCGGCAATTCTCTAGAAAATAGCTGTCCTTGAGTAAATAACCAATATGCTGCTATTATTCCACCGCCGATTAACAATCCAGCGGATGAAAGCGTGAGTACTGCAGATGGTTTATTTTTCTTCTTCATTGACGAAATAGACACAACAGGCAGCGCCATTGGTAAAATACCTCTTCATAACGAATTTGTTACTTGCTTTGTTGCCGAAGTAAACTCGCAGCTAGCTTTCTCCCTAAGGAGTGCGAGGGATTGTATTTTATTGACTGTTGAGCAATTATGCTTCGGCTACAAGATACCATTTCTTTTTGAAATTTTGGGGAACTACCTTTACCTAAGGTCGATAAAAGCTGCTTGCTTTTATCAATCCTGTTGATTTTTTTACTGTTTTGTTTCCCGTCTCATACGGCGCTAATTTTTAGCTAAATTTCTTCTGCACAAGTCACAAGAAAATTCTCCGAAATTACCCTATTATATATATGCTCACAAGTTCCAGTCCTTGGTATAGATTAATAATAATTTCTTGGCAAGTAGCTAAATTTACCATCTTCTGGCGAGCAAACACTATTTATATAATTTATTCAATTCAATAACTAAGAAAGTGAAATTCTGTGTGGTTTTCTGAAAAAGCAGTCAAGACTTGATTATTAAATAGCAATTTTTCTTGGCAGCAAGTGTTAATAAATGCAACAAAAACTTAAGCCTGCGGTCAAATAGATTACAAAGCGACCACCCAAAGGGCGATCGCCATGCCTGCAAGTATTTTTACAGTTAAGAAAATACTTTAAACAGACTGGGTGGGTCCCAAATATTTTGTTAAATAAGGTGAAAAAACTTCATAAATTAAAGTTAAGGGTTTTCCATGATGCCAAAACAAGTAATGGCGTCCCCAAAAGGGCCCTTTTTGAGCAAAACCATACTCTAATTGCTTGCAGTGACCGTAGTAAATTCCTTGGATATCTCGATACAACTCGGTGCGCAGACGAGCTAAGCTAGCCCAGATAGGCAATGAACGGTTTTGCAAATACTCATCTACGTGAGAAGCTTCCCACCAGGAAGTAGCATACGCCAATCTTTGACCAGAAGCAGTACGCAGCCAGACTTGTCGCCGCAACCGCGGTCCCGGTACAACTTCAATGAGATCGGGAGCACTATCCAAGTCCATGCCAATTAATGACATGTCAATAACATCCACTTCTATGGGCTCGCCCGTTAACAATTGCAAGTGTCTGGTGGGAGAACCGTCTCCTAAAAGTAGCAGTTGCCAGGCCGGCGCTAGTTGAGCGTGAGGCAAACCTTGTTGAATAACTTCTTCCCCACCTTGCCAGAGGGGAGTAAGGCGATGCCACTGCGCTGGCAGCGTTAAATTGTCTTTGGCTGTAAAAGTAGCAGTTGTCAAGGTCTTTTACAAATCTTTACCTACTTTCCTTCTTCTATGAAAGCACATAAAACTGTAAAAATTACCCTGCCCGAGCAAACAATAGAGAAATTGCCAAATATCTGGAAAGGAAAGTTGCTTGCTCAACATTTATCAAGTGCGGATGGCGAGACTCGAACTCGCATGGCAAAGCCACACGCCCCTCAAACGTGCGCGTATACCAATTCCGCCACATCCGCGAGCTTTCACCGACTACTAAATATAGCACAAAAAAATATCTATAGTGGAGTAATACTTGGATATTTCGAAAATTTACCGTTCACATGGGCAAAATTCTTCCACGGTTACTCGCACAAGAAATGATATTAAAAAGGAGTATAGCGAGATGGTGCAGACACAAAAAGACTTGCCTTGGAGTCTTTTGGCTGCTGTGCTGTCAGATAGAAGTTTGCGCTTTCCTTATCTGGAGCGACAAACAAAAACTGACACTGCAGCAGTAAGTGCTGGTAGTCTGGTGAAAACTCGTAAAAGCAGTGAAGTCCGAGCTTTGGGCTGGGTCATCTCCTGTCATAATGTAAAATCAGGCGAAAGCAGTGTTTCAAAAGTGTCAGGAGAGATTGTCAATTTACTAAACTGATATCGAAGCAAGAAGATGAAGTTTGACAAGATACTAATTGCTAATCGGGGAGAAATTGCACTTCGCATTCTCCGGGCCTGTGAAGAAATGGGAATTGCGACTGTAGCAGTACACTCTACCGTTGACCGCAACGCGCTGCACGTTCAACTTGCTGATGAAACGGTTTGCATTGGCGATCCTGCCAGTAGTAAAAGTTATTTGAATATTCCTAACATTATTGCTGCGGCTTTGACGCGCAATGCTAGCGCCATTCATCCCGGGTACGGATTTTTGTCCGAAAATGCTAGGTTTGCGGAAATTTGTGCCGATCATCACATTGCTTTTATTGGTCCTTCTCCGGAAGCGATCCGGTTGATGGGCGATAAATCCACGGCGATTCAGACGATGCAAAAAGCAGGAATACCAACCATACCAGGAAGTGAAGGCTTGGTGGAATCAGAAAAAGAAGGATTGGCGATCGCCAGAAAAATCGGCTATCCCGTCATGATTAAAGCCACTGCTGGTGGTGGTGGAAGGGGAATGCGCTTGGTGTGTTCGGAAAACGAATTCGTGAAATTATTTCAAGCTGCTCAGGGCGAAGCTCACGCTGCCTTTGGAAATTCTGGAGTATATTTGGAAAAATATATCGAACGTCCTCGCCATATAGAATTTCAAATTTTGGCAGATAACTACGGTAACGTTATCCACTTGGGTGAACGGGATTGTTCGATTCAACGCCGCAATCAAAAGCTGCTGGAAGAAGCTCCCAGTCCTGCTGTTGATTCCGTGTTGCGGGAAAAAATGGGACAAGCAGCTGTGAAAGCAGCGCAGTTTATCAACTACACGGGAGCAGGAACTATTGAGTTTCTTCTAGACAAGTTTGGGAATTTTTACTTTATGGAAATGAATACCCGCATTCAAGTCGAACATCCCGTTACCGAAATGATCACAGGGGTAGACTTGGTGGTAGAGCAAATCCGCATTGCTCAAGGAGAAAGATTAAAGCTGACTCAAGACCAGGTAGTCTTGCGAGGACATGCAATTGAATGTCGCATCAACGCCGAAGACCCCGAACGTGACTTTCGTCCGTGTCCTGGTAGAATCAGCGGTTACCTTCCACCTGGAGGTCCTGGAGTCCGAATAGACTCCCACGTCTACACTGATTATCAAATTCCCCCGTATTATGATTCTTTGATTGGTAAGTTAATTGTTTGGGGACCGGATCGCCCTACAGCTATTACCCGCATGAAACGAGCGCTGCGAGAGTGTGCGATTACCGGATTGCCTACCACTATTAGCTTTCATCAAAAAATTATGGAAAATCCCCAATTTTGGCAAGGAAATGTCTATACCAATTTCGTCCAAGAACTGCTTTTAGCTAACTAAAGGCAGAAATTCCCAACCAGGAGCTAGTGTAGCCTATCGGTTGACCGAGGTACTAACCACTCCCAAAACTCCTCATTTACCTAGACATCATCGTTAGCAGTCCTTGCTGGCCGAGAAGAATTTCTCTGAGCAAACTGCAGATTCCCACCCAAACAATCGGTGTAATGTCGACTCCTCCTAAGGGTGGTATTAACTTTCGCGTTGGTACCAGAAACGGTTCCGTAGGCCAGGCCACTAAATTCAAGGGAAAGCGATTGAGATCGACTTGGGGATACCAAGTTAAAACAATCCGAAAAATAAACAAAAGTGTCAGCGTTCCCAAAACTAAACTGAGAGTCCAAACAGTGAGGTTAATAGCTGTCATCGTTCGAGCTTCTTACTCTGGAATGAAAAAGAAAAACCAAAGCCAAAAATTTAAGCTTTGTAAAGCTATTTTTTATGATTGTAGCTAAATGGGTGGCCAGCAAGTTTATTTGTGGAAAATTATTGCTAGTTACCAACTGTTGGAGTTAAGTAGATGAGCACAACTGCGGTTTGACACAAACAACATCATGGCTCGACTAACAGTACAACAGATGTGTATTATGCACGGTTGTGCTCGCAGGGTGTAAGAGACTATTAAAATGAGGATGAAGAGTGTAAAAAAGGTTGAAAACTATGACGCCTTCTTTAGCAAATTTTCTTTGGAGCTTGGTTTGGGGTACTGTTATAGTTGTTATTCCCGTAACCGCGGCTTTGATTTTTGTTAGCCAAAAAGATAAGATTCAGCGTTCTTCATAATCTCATGAAAGTCAATTCGACTCTCCAAACTTCCTGCAAGTCAGTTCGTTGCTGGTGGTGCAGATATTTTGGATGCTAAGCTGGCAAAGAATGACTTTTGAAGTTTGGGTGGTAATGTAGAGACGCGATCGCAGTTGCACGGACAGAAACCCGATTTCTGCACGGTGCTACTATCGTTTTTGCGTCTCTACAATATATTTATGTCTTGTTAGAGTAGAGATTTAAATTCTGACTGGATAAGATAGATTTTAAAATTGGGAAAACAGAAATGATAACTTTTTGGCTGAACTCAGCCAGCGTTCTGGCTCAAGTAAACTTTGGAGCAAACTCAGCCAGCATTTTGGGAATCTTCTTGGCTGTAGCTGGAGCAGCACTGTATTTTTTGCGTACGGTACGTCCAGAACTATCCCGAGATCAAGATATCTTTTTTGCAGCTGTAGGTTTGCTGTGCGGCTTTATCCTTATTTTTCAGGGGTGGCGACTAGACCCAATTCTGCAATTCGGTCAATTACTTTTAGTTGGATCGACGGTGTTTTTTGCGATTGAGAGTATTCGCCTACGAGGAATAGCTACTCAACAAGCCAAGCGCAATACTCCAATAGTAGACGATGAACGAGAAGTAAGCGAAAGTTACCAGTATACTCGTAGAAAATCTCCCTACAAAGCTCAAGTGGACGCGCAGTTAGATCCGCTACCTTACGACGACGAATACGAGGAAGAACGTCCTCGTCCCCGGATTCGCGGTAGTGGAGACAACCGCTCGTCTCGTAATTCTTACTACGAGGAAGAACCTCCACGTCGTCCAGAACGTCGCAATCTCAGCGACAAACCAGAACGTCGCCGTAGCGCTACGCGTCCGACAAGCCGTATTTCAGACAGGTTAGAAGATGACTGGGACACTTCTTCTTCTAGCAGAATTACAGAAGATTGGGATAGTCCCGCTAGCGAAGAAAAAAGACCTGCTCGGCGCAACAATAACAGCTCCTCTTATTTGGAAGAGCAAAGTGACGAAGTTACAGAGACCACATCCAGACCGACGAGAAGACGTCGCCCACCGACTAGTTCTGAATCCCGAGGAGAGCGTTCGGAGGATGATGCAATTCCTACCGATTATGTAGAGTACAGACCGATGAACAACCCCCCAAACGAGTCAGATAATTCGGTCAATTTTGACGATGTATAAATTTACTGAGGCGGAGGCTGTCAAAGTCCAGTACTAAGTAAAAAATTAGATTTAGATCTTAAGTATCGGCTCCAAATCGGCTCCAAACACAAGTTTATTGGAGTCTAATTTTTGCTTTGGCAAGTTGGGGTGGGTTTGGGAATCCCAGTTTAACCCTGGCGCTAGGAGCGCTATGTAGTCTTGAAACTGCAAATTGCGGTCAACGAGCGTCTTGGCTGGGAATTTTTTTCTTGGAAGGCTTCATAATTAACATCACAGTTGGATGCTATGGTCACCCAACTCAACTCTGCCAATTTGCAAGCAGAGGTTCGCAATTTTACCATCAATGTTGATGGCAACGGAAGAATCGCTTTTGAGCACAGCCATAAAAGATAGTTGGATATGCAGTATACAAAAGTTCGGGGAAAGCATTGAACCTACCCCGAGATCTGCAGTAAAATTCGCTTCCCTAGTGCCCTTATATTTTAATTTTTTGCGTTTTCTTCCTTGACTGCTGCAATTAAAGCTTTGACTTGCTTTGTACCTTCAGAAGGCTCAAACGAGAAGGGGAATTTATTTTTATCTAGCATTCGCAAACCAAGGGGTACGATCGCCAGCAATCCTTTTAGGTCTCTAAAGTAGTTAGCAACCACTTGTAATACAAATTGAGGTTCGTTAATCCAACCTCCTTGTTCGACCATCTTTACCAATCCTTTGCGGTGGCGTAAGGGGACGCTGTCGGGTACTTGTTTGTGAGCGAGAATTTCTTGTTTGATTTTGGTAATTTGATCTAAGGGAGCAACACCCATTGGACAAACAAAATTGCAGTACCAACAACGAGTGCAACCCCAAACTCCTTTAGTTCCTTCGTTGTATTTTTGCAGGCGATTTTCTGTGTCGCTATCGCGGGAGTCTGCTATCATCCGGTAAGCTTTGGCAAGGGCGTGAGGACCAACAAAATCGCGATTAACTTCAAAACCGTTGCACTCGGAGAAGCAAGCTCCACACATAATACAATTGCTAGTTTGTTCGAGACGCGATCGCTGTTGTGGTGTTTGTAAAAATTCTTTTTCTGGTACTTTTTGAGCTGCTGTATTTACATAGGGAGCGATCGCCTCTAGGTTGTTCCAAAAATCCTTCATATCCACCACTAAATCCTTAATTACAGGCATATTTCCCAGGGGAGCGATGGTGATTTCTGGAATGGTATTGGCGCTGTTTGCAGCTGCAAGCTGTTTGGCTGTTGCAATTTCACTGCTGACATTTTCCTTGCAAGCTAGAGCCGAACGTCCGTTGATTCGCATGGCGCAGCTACCGCAAATTGTATTGCGACAATTTTTCCGAAATGCTAAAGTTCCATCTTGTTCCCACTTAATACGATTGAGGCAATCGAGAATGGTATTGCCTGGTTCTACCTGCAGAAGGTAAGTCTGCACCACGGGAGAAGAATTTTGTTGTTGTCGCGTCACCTTAAAAAGTACTTCCATCGCTATTAACCTATGTCTTGAAACCAATACATCTACCCTGCAAAATAATTCCTATAGCCAGATTGCTTGCTTTCTAAGTTAGACTCTTGTCGCCCTTGCTTCCAAAGTAGCTGTTAATATGCTGCTAATTAGAGAGCTACTGATTTTTGTTTGGGGATCGACATTAAAAACTTAGTTCTAGAAGCCCTAGATGGGGTTAGCGACAGTTTTGTCAACCGCCACACCTATTACCTATAGGATATAACTGTACGTTGATGCTAACAAAAGTAAACCTGTCTCGGGAAAAATCTTCCCATCCCCTGCCAAGGGCATTATTTTGAATATATAGAATTGTTAAAGCTTTCGATCGAAATCTTGAGGAATGAATAAGCAGCACAATAGTATGATAGATTTTTGCCTGTTGGCAATCAAAACACTCGAGAATGCAACTGAGCTGCCAAAACTGCTCGTCTGATTTGGATGAATTTTTATAAAATCCTTGTCCCAATACTTAGCAACGGTAATAAAGCGGGAGGAAAATCCTCACCGCTTTTTGCTTTGCCAAGGTCAGGTATTAAGATATTAAAGTGTAGCAGTAAAATTAATTCAAACTTAAACAATAAGTTTGCTATTATTATTGCATGTTATTATTTAATATAAAATTACGAAGCAACAAAACCAGTAGAAATAGCCGTACAAGTACGGCGAAAGCAGCTTTGTTTCTTCGAAATGTAGAGAGGCAAAATGTTTCGTCTCTCATAGCAGGATAAAAAAGTGTATGTCTGGAACCTAATGTCAATACTATGCTGTTCTAAGCTTAAGAGTATGCATAGAGAAAACCTGAGGACTAAAAGTTAACAAACAAAGGCAAGCACTGAAAGAAAAAAGCCTGTTAATGTACGGTTCTGCGGCTAAATTATAGTAGTAGGACGTATCGGCTTTGCAAAGTTGACTGAAAATGACACCGTCACAGTAGTGCCAAACAAGAAAAATGCTTTATTTTCGATGGCAAGTGATGGTTAAAAATGCCGTCAAATCAGTGAAATTAATTCCTGTGACAGTTATGGTCTCTAATGAATGGCGCCCAACCCAAAAGAGGTTAATTCTCTGTGAACAACAGGAATTTTACCTGGCATGTTAGTCAACAACTAGCATTATACAAATGTCGAAAAGCCAAATAATTGGCAACAGACACTATCTTTGAATAATTTGGAGAGAGTAAGGACAATTTGAGCGTAATGACTGAAACTGCAACCGCACCATTAACTGGAAAAGCACTGCTTGCTAAAGTCAAAGAACTTTCCCATTTACCGCGGCGAGAAAGAGCGAAGCAGTGTGGCTACTACACAGTTACAAAAAATAACCAGATTCGTGTTAATTTGACCGATTTTTATGATGCTTTGCTATCAGCAAGGGGAATTCCCTTGAGTCCGGAAGCACCCAAAGATGGCCGCGGTCGCGAACCTACTTATCGGGTTAGTGTCCATCAAAACGGTCAAATTGTTATCGGTGCAACATACACCAAAGCAATGGGATTAAAGCCCGGTGATGAATTTGAAATTAAGCTGGGATACAAGCATATTCACTTAATTCAGGTGGACACAGATAAAAAAGGAACTCAAGCGGATTTAGAAGCTGACTCTGAGGATGAAGACTTAGAAGAAGAGGAGTAAATTTTTCTAATAGTGAGGTAAGTTAAAGTTAATGCTAGAAAACTTATCCCTAAAGCCAATAAAATTGGCTGCTTTAGTTTCTAAATTTCTTGCTCCTGAAAAATACGATTAGACCTCTTGCCAAAAAGACTGCTTTTGAGAGAGGCTGGAAGAAGAAAGGGAGAAAAGCTAACAACAAAAGCAATTGTTGGTGGTGCTGAAGGAGCGATCGCACCACTACACCGCAGAAAAGTTGCTGGAAAGATAAAAAAAGCTTTTCTCTCTGCAAGCGAAAATTACAATGACAAGAAGTCTGTCGTGTTTTTATCTATTTTTTCGATCGCCTTATCGAAATTGGGAAACGTACCAGGACTGTTTACAGTCATGGTTTTTTTCATAATGTGGGTAGGGTGCTGGTTACCCATAGCAGCACTAACATTTGTAACTATAAATTGGCGACTTCACCAACCTTTACAACCACAACAAAAGCTGTTTTTATTAATACCGCTATACCTATTAGCACCATTAATTTTTTGGGTAGTTACTGCGCTCACCAACACGTCTTTTTCAGATTACGGCGTTCTTACTAATATTTCCATACTAGGTTCTTTTACTCTGGGTTTAAGCTTGGGACTGCTGAGTTTGGCGTTGATGTTTTTTTGGCAGTTATGGTTGGGTTGGTGCAAATTTAATAAGTCTAATATCAAGCAAATATTATCACTCTTACTACCTACATTTTTGGTAGCAGTAGTAGTGGGTGGAGTGGAAGAATTAGTGTTTCGAGGTTTTGTCTTCACGCAACTACAACGAGATTATTCTCTGGGGATAGCAGCAGCGATTTCTAGCTTGATATTTGCCGTACTGCATCTGGTATGGGAACAAAGAGAAACTGCACCTCAACTACCGGGACTGTGGTTAATGGGAATGGTGCTGGTGCTAGCAAGATTTGCTGACAATGGAAACCTAGGTTTAGCTTGGGGATTGCACGCGGGTTGGGTGTGGGCGATCGCCACCTTAGATACAGCGCAATTGATTGATTATAGCGGGCAAGTTTCCCCATGGTTAACAGGTAAGAATAAAAAACCCTTAGCTGGGGTAGCGGGAATTTTGTGTTTGCTGCTAACCGGGGTAATTTTGTGGTTGTGCGATCGCCTTTTTTCCAACAGTCCGTTTTTAGCGGGTATAGTTTAGTTTGCTTGCGTCCTGTTTTTCGTCACTTGGTTTTTAAAAACCTACTTGGCAAAACTGCACAAAACCAGCTATGGGAGCTTATCTAGGTGCGGCGAGAATTTCGCTGCTATGCTTGATTGTAGTATCCACCAGCCGCAGATAAAAGTATAAATTTAAACAAAACCCTCCCGGCATAAAGATATGAGTTTTAGAGTCTGGGTTAATAGATTATTAATTATCTTTCTAACGCTCATTACCCTTGTATTTATCCTTGTGAATAAAAAACTCAAGCTACAAACAGACAGCAACAGCACACCCAATTTCATTCCCGAAGCTGGTATTTGGAGTCCGACAAATTTCAAGTTGCAAGCGGTGAAACAAACAGAAAAACTTCAGTCTTTCTCCCCATCTTCGCAAGCAAAGACGGTAAAGGAACAACCGCCATTAAAAAACAATCAAGCAGCTAAAGTGCAAAACCCCCCTCCACCTTCTTTTCGACTGACCAAAGCTTTTCAACAATACAGACCCACCTGGGAAATTGCCTTAGCAGATCCCAGTAATTATGGAGAGCGTTACACCACAGATATTAATGGCGTACCCGTTAACAATCAAGCTATTGTAGTATTGCATGAAACGGGGGATTCTGCGTCTAGTGCTATTAATACTTTTCAAACGCCCCATGAAAATAGCGACGAGCAAGTTAGCTATCATGCCATTATCAAGTTAGACGGGACAGTTGTTTATACAGTCCCGCCGCAAAAGCGAGCTTTTGGTGCAGCCAATTCTGTTTTCGACGGACCGAACGGTCCAGAAACGGTGCAGACTAATCCCAACTTACCACCATCTGTGAATAATTTTGCCTATCACGTGTCTTTGGAAACACCACCAGAGGGTCGCAATGACAAACCAACTCATATCGGATATACTGATGCCCAGTATTACTCTCTGGCTTGGTTAATAGCCCAAAGTCAAGTTCCAGAGGCGCGGATTACTACCCACAAAGCGGTAGATAGGTCTGGTCAAAAAAACGACCCCAGGAGCTTTGATTTTGAGAAATTTTTTCGTTTATTGCATCTTTTTCGCCAGCCAGTTGCAGTCAACTAGCTACCTGCTGAAGCTGTAAATTTTCTGGGTTTTTAGCTGTTGGTAACAAACAGACGAAGGTAAGGTTCCTGCGGGAAAGGTTTGTCGATCTAATTGTACTTGTAAGTTGCTGAGGGGATCTACGCCGGGGGAGATGAGAAATTCCAGCTTTTGAATATAAGGTAAGGTGACGAGGTTGTCGAGAATTTTAGCGATCGCCTGAACGTAGGGATGACCTTGTTGCGTGTACCAATCGTGAGTTGCCAATCGCGGTTGATCGAATCCCAAGTGTACGGTGAGGGATGGTTTATCAAACAAGGCGATCGCCAAAGGACGTGCTTCTTCCTGTAGCAGTAATTCCTGGCTTTTTGCTAGGTGGCGCAATTTTTCCAAGCGTTCGTAGCGTTCGGTAACTGCTTGCGGGTCATCTTGCCAGTGGATGGCGACTGTGACCAGATAAGTCTGCAACAGCATGTGACCCAGCTTTTTCGCTTTTGTGGCTAGATAGTTGGAATTGTAGTTATTCGCTTCAATTAACAACGGTACCCGGTCTACTACTTCCATGTTGTAGCCTTTAACGCCGGCAATTTTGCGGGGATTGTTTGTAATCAAGCGAATTTTGCGTACGCCCAGGTCCATGAGAATTTGGGCACCCATACCGTAATCTCGCAAATCTGCGGGAAATCCTAAACGTTCGTTTGCCTCTACGGTATCCAATCCCATATCTTGTAAAGAATAGGCTTTTAGTTTGTTAATCAGTCCTATTCCCCGTCCTTCTTGGCGCAGGTAGACGACTACGCCTTCGCCTGCGTTTTCTATCATTTTCAAAGCTGCTTGCAGTTGCATGCGACAATCACAGCGCAAAGAACCTAAGGCGTCACCCGTTAAGCATTCCGAGTGCATGCGCACCATGATCGGTCGCTCGCCAAATTGGGAGGGATCGCCTTTGACGATGGCGACGTGTTCGGAATTATCTAAAGTATGGCGATAGGCGTAGATTTTGAAATGACCGAACTGGGTGGGGAGATCGGCGACGGTTTCGCGGATGACCAGGCGATCGTGTCGCAAACGGTAGCTTATTAAGTCAGCGATGCTGATGATTTTGAGGTTGTGATGTTTGGCGTACTCGATTAGCTGCGGTAAGCGCGCCATGGAACCATCGGGGTTTTGGATTTCGCAAATTACTCCTGCGGGGTACAATCCGGCAAGTCGGGCTAAATCTACCGCTGCTTCTGTATGTCCTGCTCGTTTGAGCACTCCTCCTTCCTTGGCTCGAATCGGGAAGATGTGACCGGGACGGCGCAAATCTGAGGCTTTTGTGCTAGGGTTGATGGCCACTTGGATGGTACGAGCTCGGTCTTCTGCGGAAATACCTGTGGTTACACCTAGGTGGGGAGCGGCGTCGATACTGACGGTAAAGGCAGTTTGGTTTGTATCTTTGATGTTGCTTACCATCAATGGTAAGTCTAATTCGTCCAAGCGATCGCCTGTCATTGCCAGACAAATCAACCCCCGCGCTTTTACAGCCATAAAATTGATTATATCTGGGGTAGCAAATTGGGCGGCACAAATTAAGTCGCCTTCGTTCTCTCGGTTTTCATCATCTACTACCACAATGACGCGACCAGCTTTTAACTCTGCTAAAGCGGTGTCGATCGAATCAAATTCAAAGGCTTGGGTTGAAGTAGTCTTGGATGGAGACACAGATTCTAGCTACCAAAGGTAAATTTTTTTTACAAATTTTCTGTTTTGATTTTACCTTTTTTATGAGGCTTGGGGTGGTAAAAAGGGACCAGCCAAATACTTTAGGATAAATTTTCTGGTTCGGATTCTTTGACGGGAACCACCAAACAATCAAGTTTTTGGGTGTAACTGCTTTGCAAAACTGGTTGCTGTTGCTTGGTAGTTGTTTGTTCTGGTATGTTTACGTTCTTGCTTGCACCTCCTGCTAGGGTATCGCGCTGGTTGATGAGGTAGATGCTAATTAAAGTCAAGCCAACTCCCAGCCATTGTAGGGGACTGAGCACTTCTTTGAGCAACGAGCTGCTAAATAATAAAGCAAATACCGGCGTTAGGAAGGTGAGGGAACTAAGGCTGGTCAGATTGCCACAGGAAGCAAAATAGAAAAACAATCCGTAGGCGATCGCGCTTCCAAACACTGCAGCGTATGCCAAAGCTATTGCATCTGCTGCTGTTAAATGCGATAATTGCTGCGATTCTGTTACCGAGGAAATTGCCCACAAAGGCAGACCACCCAATATCATATGCCAACCAGTGGCTGTGACGGGGTCAGCGTGGCGACTCACAAATCGAATTAAAACCGTTCCCACGGCCATGCTAAAAGCAGCTAACAGCATTAACCATTCGCCGCTTTGAAATAGAGAATCGAGGATGTGCGGGATAGCAAAAGCAATGCCTTGCAACTGCTGTTGCAAATCGACTGGTGAAATAATGGCATGATGAGAAAAAATACTTATAATCCACTCATCGGGTAAGCCAATCAAACTAATACCCATAACGCCCAATAAAAGTCCTAGCCATCCCCACAAGCCTATTTTTTCTTGAAACAGCCAAGAAGACATCAAGGCCACGGCTAATGGTTGGGAATCTATCATTACCGAACCCAATCCTGCGCCTGTTCTTACCAGTCCCTCTGCCAAAAAACCTTGAAAGAAAGTGCCATCTACTATGGCAAATAAAGCTATCCACAACCAGGCTAACAAACTTTTGGGTTGGGGTCTGCCCATGAATGCTGCTGCTATTAAAATCAGTACCCCGGCTGGTAAGATTCGCACTCCCGCCATGAATAATGGTGTTGTGTGGGAAATAACTCCCTTCATCGCCACCATAGCCGTACCCCACAGGAAAAAGGGTGCGATTAAAAGTAGGGGAGCAAGAGGTAGTCGAGATGCACTGATTTTCAGCTGCATGGATAGAGAGTCGCGCCTTTTTTTTCACAACTGCAAAAATGCTTTACCTAATTTTACCTAAACATTGCGTTTTGTAAAGCAAAGAATGCTTAGTTGTGATGCTTTTGATTATAGGGACTAACTACAACCAACGACAGAGGATTCCAAAGTTGGTATTAATTCTACATTGAATTCTGCCTCAAAAACTGCTTTTTTGTAATCTAAACTCCACAGTTCCAAGCTACAGTCATCATCGGGGCGAGACGGATAAATTCGCATTTTTAATTGTCGCGATGGGGGATCGAATTCGCATTGCAATTTCGTTATTGCTCCAATTTGGCGCCGGTCTAGAGCCACTGCCAGTCTTAAAATAGCACTTAATTGGCTGACAATTTGCCGGTGCTCTTTGTGCACGAGATTGCGGAAATTTTCGTGTTTTTTCTTGGGCGGTGATTTGCGGTGGTAGCGGGCTATGTTGGCAATAATTTCTATTTCAGTTTCGGTATAACCGAGTAATTCGCCATTGCGAATGAGATAGTAAGAGTGTTTGTGGTGAGAGTCGTGGCTGACATAGTGACCGCAGTTGTGTAATATGGCAGCAGCCCATAACAGTTGCCTTTCTTCTGCTTTCCAGTTGTGGAGAATGCCTTGGGTTTGATCAAATATACTCAAAGCAAATCCGGCGACGCGATCGCTGTGTTCCCAGTTGACTTGGTATTTTTTGGCACTCTTGATCACGCTGCGCTGCCGAACCGAACTTTGGTAGCGCCAACGGTCTTCTATCAAGCCATGGGTGAGCATCCAGTCTACGATTACTCCTTCTCGCAGAGAACGCTCGCACACCACTAGGGATTCTACTCCCAACAGACTCATGGCTTCCTGTAATATTACTGCCCCTGCCAGTATAACTTCAGACCTTTTTTCTGGCATACCGGGTATTGCCGCCCGTTCGGAATTAGTCATTTTCCGCAGGCGATTTACCCACTCTCGCAAATCTTTGAGACTGAATTGATAGCCGTTGAGGGTATTGGGAACAAAACCTAATTTTTCTCGAGCGTGGATTGTCGCTATCGTTTCGATGGTACCCGAAGTTCCCACCAAACGAGGATGTTCGCCAAAGTGTAGGTTTGCCAATATTTCTTCTACGGAACGTTCCAGCATTCCGCGCGCGTATGCTTGCAGGTATTGAAATTCGGCGTTACTAATTGGGTCGGTAGTAATCAGTTCGTTAGTCAGTCGAACTGCACCAATTTTTGTGCTGGTTAAAGCTCGCTCTTGATAGCTATCGCCTAAAATTAACTCTGTGGAACCACCGCCAATGTCGATGATGACGTGGGGTTGGTTGTTGAACTCCATTCCGGACAGCACGCCCAAGTAAATTCGCCGTGCTTCTTCTTGTCCAGAAATTAAGTCAACGTTCAGACCCAGCTCGACTTCTACCTTTTGTAAAAAATCCTTGCCATTGGGAGCTTCTCGAACAGCGCTAGTTGCTACAGCGATGATTGTTTCGGCGTTGAGAGTTTTAGCTACTTCTTGAAAGCGCCGCAAGGTAGCGATCGCTTTTTCCATTACTTCTGGTTTTAAGCATCCAGTGACTAAATCGCGATCGCCTAGTCTTACGGTTTCTTTTTCTCTGCCGATAATAGTAAATGCTGGCAGCATTGGTTCTATCTGCACGATGACCATGTGCAGAGAATTTGTTCCCAAATCAATAGCAGCGATGATTCGCTGTTGCTTTTCTGTTGGAGCTGATACACTCCCCCAGTTAGTAGAAACTACATTCACCATCTATGTTGTTCTCTCTGTTTAGGATGGTAGGAGCCGATGACGCCGAGCTATGTGTTCGGCATTACCGTATTACACAGCTAGTTTGTGGGTAGTTCACCCGGCTGCAACAGCAACTGAAAAGATTAGTAATACTGATTTCAAGTTGCCACTAGAGATTTTGCTTTTATAAATATCAAATAACAAATATCAAATAAAATTATTCTAGATTATGTAAAGTTGTGTGAACGGCAGAGTTTATTTCCAGTCCCAACATTTTTAGTTGCTCATCTGAACGAAATTGCTATGCTAACTACGCCAGAATCAAAACAGGAACCGACATGGCTTGCGATCGTCAAGCTTTTGCGATGGCACAAACCAGAAGGACGATTGATATTAATGATTCCTGCACTGTGGGCTGTATTTTTAGCAGCAGCTGGAAAACCGCCTTTACCGCTGGTGGGAGCAATTGTGGTGGGAACTGTGGCTATAAGTGCAGCTGGCTGTGTAGTAAACGATCTGTGGGATAAAGATATAGACTCGCAAGTGGAAAGAACCCGCGATCGCCCCCTTGCTTCCCGTACGCTTTCGATCAAAGTTGGTATCGTTGTCGCCCTTGTTTCTTTTGCATGTGCGGCAGTTATCGCTTTTTATCTTAACCCGCTATCGTTTTGGTTGTCTGTGGCAGCGGTTCCGGTCATTCTGCTTTATCCAGGCGCCAAACGTGTTTTTCCCATACCGCAGCTGGTACTTTCCATTGCTTGGGGTTTTGCAGTGTTGATCGGTTGGAGTGCTGTAACGCACAACCTTTCCTTCCCAACTTGGCTGTTGTGGAGTGCAACGGTACTTTGGACGTTGGGATTTGATACCATCTATGCAATGAGCGATCGCGCTGACGACAAGCGTATAGGTATTAATTCCAGTGCCCTATTTTTTGGTGATTACGCTTTTGTCGCTGTGGGAATTTTCTTTGCCGGTACTGTTTTTTTTCTATCTTGGCTGGGAGTAGCCCTACAACTTCAACCAGCCTTCTGGTTCAGTTTAGCACTTGCTTTCGTTGGTTGGCTGTGGCAATTTCTAAGCTTAATGTCAAAAGACTTACCTAATCACATGTATGGAAAATTCTTCCGGCAAAATGTCTGGATTGGTTTTACCATCCTTGTGGGAATGATTCTCGGCAGTTATTAACTCAGATATGTTTGAGCAAAAGACTAGGATGCTGCTGCCTCTGGCACGGTTGCTATGTATTCTAGCATTCGAGCTTGCAGTTTTTGATATTGCTGCTTGAGGAGATTTTTACTCAGCTGCAAAGATGATGAACTCGGTAGAGTCTGACTTTGTTCAACCCAATTTTTCAACATTTGCCGCTGTTGTGAGGCAATATAACTACTTTGCACGTTAACGCAAAAATGAGGTGCTTCTAGTGTAAAAAAAACTAAAGGATAGCGTTCGTTTTCAGCTAAATAACTTACCAAGCGACGCTTTTGAGGATTTTGCATATCCAGGTAACAAGGTAGCCACTTCGGACCAAATTCTCGGTGGTAGAGCAAAGTAACCCACAACAGCGTCGGATGCGGTGATGGAACAAAAATAAACTGGTTGCAACGCACTGAGGAAGTATACTTGCTAATGTCTTGCAAAGACATCATTAATAAAAGTGCCGTTACACTGCTGTGATTCCCGATGTCTACAAGCTGGGGAAAAACTATCTCTTGAATCGGCTTATTTTCAGGCCAAGTTAATTTTTGACATGCTTGTTGTATCGGCAAAGCCAGTCCAGAATGGGAACAGGAAGATACATGAGGGAAAGTTGTTGTTTCCAGTCGGGACAAAGTTGAGTCAGGTTGGGAAACAGATGTTGTCTCCAGTGTTAAACTTTCTAAAACTTTCAGGACTTCACCTAAATTTTGAGGGCGATCGCCAGCTGATTTTGCCAAACAAGCCATGATTAAATCATTAAGCCTCTCAGGCAATTTTAAATAGGGATTGACATCAGCTATCTTCCGTGGTACTTGAAAGTGATGAGCCTTGTACCAAGCACCAAAAAAATCCGTTTCCGGTTTCCAAGGCTTTTGATTGGTGAGCATTTCATACATCATCACTCCCAAGCTATAAATATCGGAACGCTCGTCTAATTCACTTCCGTCTAATTGTTCCGGAGAACAATAAGGTAAGGTACCGTGAAAAGTCCTACTCGCACCCGTTGTCGTTTTCGTTGTTAAAAATTTCGCAATTCCAAAATCTAAAATTTTTACTAACTGACCAAGTATGGGATCGGGAATAACTAATATATTGGCTGGTTTAATATCTCTATGTATAAGCGGATAAACCTTACCGTCTATATTAATACCTTGATGAGCACACTGCAATCCCAGACAAATTTGACGACAAATAGCAACAAACATCGGCAAAGGAGTAGGAATCAAATCTTTCAAACTTTTACCGCACAGATACTCCATTACGTAGAAAGGCTTGCCGTTTTCACTCACACCGTAATCTGTTACCCTTACAATGTGCAAGCTCTGTTGGCTCAAAGCTGCACAAATTCGAGCTTCACGAGCAAAGTCCTCTTGCATTTTGTCTCCTAAAACAGTTTGAGACAAAAACTTGATAGCAACTGGTATTCCTCCTAACAACATATCATCTGCTAAAAAAACCTCTCCCATGCCTCCTCTACCAATTAATTTTTTTAATTGATAACGATTAGCAATTAATTTCGGAGCGGTTGTAGAGTTAAATAAACCAATATTCATCATTACAACCTCAACCACAAAAAAATAGTCGCGTCATCTCTGTTTTCATGCCGCTATTTCTCACTGAAAAATTAAGTATGAGGAGAATTATTTGGTAAAAAATCTAGAAATAATTCCGCTAACTTCGAAAACCAAGTTGCTTTGACAGTCAATCCATCTTGCTTTTGTTGTTCGGCTAGATTCTGAACGATTTCTGATTTCATACTTTCATATTCCGACTTCAATATAGCCTTGCTTTCGCTCAAGGAAATAGCTTTGTCTGGTAAATGATAACTCGTTTCTAAAAACTCCGATAATTGCTGGCGCTGAACCGGAGTTAATGTCAAAGTGATTACCTTGGCGCAATTCATCGGTTCTTCTAAGGCAAAAAATAACAAATGATAATAACCAATTTCTGCTAAAAGACGTAAGATTTTTTGTCCTTGACTATCTTTAAGATCTAAAAAGTAAGATAACCATCTTGTAATTTTGATTTCTTCGTCTGCTAACATAGTTATCCACATTACCACTGGATATAGATTTTTTTGAAAAAGAAATTCTATGCAAGTATTCTTGTCCAAAAAGCTGGCTATTTCTTTCTGAGGCAACATCGCCCAAAAAGTAGGTACAGTACCTTGTTGGGTATAAAGCAAATGTGGAAAACAAATAGCAGCTACAGGTTTATTTTTTGGCCAAGTCTTTTGCAAGCAAAGCTTTTCAGACAAAGAGGTTATAGGTACTAACTGTACCTGTTCGGGAACACGACCAGAAATATTAATAGTGGCGGTATCTTTATTATGTTGACGCTGAATCTGCTCTAAAGTTTCCAAAATTTGATTAACATTTTGGGGACGATCGCTGACTTCTTTAGCTAAACAATCATTGACCAATTTTTTTAGTTCCTGAGGTATTTTGATCTGGGGAGCAACTTCTTCAAGTGCAGGTGGTATTTCAAACCGATGAGCTTGATACCAATCACCAAAGGAATGACTTTTAATTTGGAATGGATGTTTACCTGTTAGCATTTCAAACATTAGTACTCCCAAGCTATAAATATCAGAGCGTACATCCAATAACTTCCGCCCTTCCATGTGCTCGGGAGAACAGTAAGGTAAACTACCTATAAAGGACTTTGTAAGTGTCATTCCAGAGCGTTCAGTTAAAAACTTAGCAATACCAAAATCTAAAATTTTTACAATTTTTTCTTTTTTGGCATCTTCACTAATGAATATATTTTCTGGTTTAATGTCTCGGTGAATAACTGGATATACTTCTCCCTTGATATTGACACCTTGGTGAGCACACTGCAAACCCAAACAAATTTGATGACAATAATTTAAGAAAGTAGATAAATTTAATGGCTTGACTTTGAGAATCTTTTTAAGATTTTTCCCCTGCAGATATTCCATGACATAAAAAGGAACTTTCTCCTCTGTTACACCATAACTAAATACTCGAACGATATGTATGCTTTTACGACCTAATTGAGCACCAATAAAAACTTCTCTGGCAAATCTTTGCAACATTTGTTGATTTACCAAATTTAAAGATAAAATTTTTACTGCCACCGCCATACCACCTTTGACAGAATCTTCTGCTAGGTATACTTTACCCATTCCTCCTTTGCCGATGACGTCTTTAATTAAGTAGCGATTATTGAGAAGTTTACCAATGTAATCGTCTAATTCTTCTTCTTTTTGCAGCTCGTTCTGATTACTATCGCGTTCTGACATAAAAACTTTTCATCTCCCCACAGCAACAAAAATTTTTTAAATTTTTCATACTTGATTTTAACTACTAGCAACAAACCAAAAGGATTTTAAGCCTTATTTAACACATTTGCGAATTAATAAGTATGAGAAATTGTACGGAAACTCCGCAAGGAATATATGAATTTTATTTTTAGTTCCGTAGATATACTAGGTTTTCAAAAACAAATATAAAATGATTTTTATGCCATAGATTTGCGGAAAATTAATTAGCGTTGTCCATTGCAAATGAGATGGCGTAATAACCTCAAAAGTGATGATTCTCTTTTTAGTTTAAAAGCTAATATCTGGGTACGTTGAAGAAAGTTGAAATTATTGTCACTAATGAGTATTAACGAGCGGTAGCCGCCAGGTAATTTAGAACCCAAAGTTAAACCTTCGATGTTATCCAACGATATATTCAATTTTCCCAAATCCAACAACAAGCTTTTTTAACTGGTTTGATATTTTGAAAATTTGCTGCTAAAAGACTGCGAATATGGTGGATATCAGTTGCTCCTTTTAAAGAAAATTGAAATAGAGCTGCCTGAAACTTCAAACCAGTAAAATGCCGTTCCAAGTTGAGAAAATGTCCTTGATTATCTAGAGCTAATAAATCAGCTAAGCCACTGATAAATTTGTGGGAAATATTAAAAAATAAACTGGAAGCAACCGGTTCGGTCAAGTAAAGAAATTCTTTTTCTGGCTGACGGGTATGTAAATTGTATTGTTCAATGCGACAAGGAGTATTAGTATTTGGCGCCGCGGGAGAACCATCCTGAATCAAAGCATTTTCGGTAGCAGTGAACAAATATTTTTGATTCGGTGTAATTGTCAAACTTTCTAAAGCTAAATTGTTGCGGATACCTTGCTTACCATTTGCAACTGGTAAAAATTTATCAGGAATAGGTAAAGTTGTGACTTCTTTTCCCGAAGCTAAAGAAAACTCTTTAATAAAAGGACTAATAGCTTGATTGGCGTCACCTTCGGAAGAAATAAAGACAGTTGCTTTGTTAGTGACAGCGATACCTTCAGGGTCAATACTACCAGGCGAAAAGTTTTGGCCACTTTCATTGCTTAAGAAAGTCACAGCAACAGGAATAACTCCGCCTTTGTGAAGCGAACCTTTGCTTAAGTCTATTTTCAGAGTGTAAATGCGAGCAGCTGTTTTGTTGCCGCGGTCGTCAGATACGGCGTAATAAAGGTCGTTTTGCTCATCGTAAGTAATTCCAGATAATCCTCCTATCTCGGTATTTTGAAACAACAAGCCTGTGGGCAAGGTAGCAGAACCGATAAAATCTATGCTTGTTATCTCAGCAGTATTGAAGTTTGCAGAGAGCAAAACAAAGACACTGAAAAAGAGAATTAATATAAATAGATAAGGTTTAAGAATTGCTAGGTCTTTATAAGAAAGCACATCAATAGAAATTATTTAATTATTTATACAGCCAATAGTATTTATCCTGAAAAAAATTAACAAGCCAATCTTTGACGCTGCGGGTGGCGCGACAATCATCTTCGTTGTAACGTTGTATAACTTCTAGCAAACTGCGATCGCCTGTTTTCAACCAGCGATCGTACCAGTAAATGCATTTAGCACCGCTTGCTTGCGGATCGCGCCATTCAAAACCCAACCAACGGGCGATCGCTTTTAAGGCGTAGCTTTCTACTGGTAGAGCTACGCTGCGGGTTAATTTTTCATACACATCGACAAATCTATTGAGTACGGGTTGCACACCAACTTCGGGAGTACGGTAAAGTTTTGCCAGTCGCTTGACTGCATCAGCTTCGTAAGCACAAAAATGATATATTGGTGCCTCTGGATATTGCCACACCAAATCCAGAAATTGCTGCCAAATTAATTCTTCATCTTCTGGCTTGTATGCCAGTAGAGAATAAAATTTTTCTTTATTAGTTTGCTTGTCGACAACCAAAACTCCTAACAAGTAATCTAAGTTTAAATCTGGTTGGGCTTCAATATCAAAATAAAGTTCTACGGAAGTTGGAAATTTCATTTCCTTATTGATAGTGCTTTTTGATGAAAACTCCTCTGTACTTAGAACCGGTGGTAATTTTTGTTGCTTTTTTGTCGACGATGCGGTGTTTGGCGTCGCAATTTCTAAACCATGGGGAATAACTGGTACGCTCCTTAAGACAAGGGGACGATTTTCCAGGATAGATCGGGCTTGTAACACGAGTTTGTAGGCTACTTCCCTATCAAAACCAGGAAGATTTTCTAGCGTAGCTGGACTTGTTTGCGACAGTGATTCTACTGTAGTAATATTTAATGCTTTTAGTTGAGTGTAACGAACGGGTGTAATTCCTGGTAGAAGAGAAAGATGTTTTTGGGATTGGGCGATCGCATAACAGCTGCTATACCAATGGCAAAGATTACAGCGTTGACGACTAATAAATAGTTCTGGTGCTGTTAGCTGTTCTAGAGATTGAACGAATTCCTGAAGAATATTGTGCATTTGCGGTTGCCATTTTGCCAAGTCCACGCAATAGTGCTGTTGTTTACCGCGCAAAACTAGCCAAGCTGTTTTTGGTTGTGCTTGCTGTACTATTGCCAATACTTGGGCGTGAAATGCGGCTACAACTTGATATTCTTGCTTGGGACGCTTTCCTAGTTCAATGCTGACTGGAACGTAGATCCAATCTCCAAAACAAGATTGTCCTGGTTGCTTGATGAGTAAATCCGGACAGCTAACTAAGGTGTACTTTTGAGCTTCAGTTAAAGAAGAAGAGACAGAGAAATGGCTGTAAAAAGATGCAGATACGGTTTTTAATAATTCTCTATCATCTTCCCAATTTACTGGTTGCTCGCTGCTTTTTATCTGGCGGGTATCTGCAAGCGAGGAAACCTCTGCAACGCACAAATGCTTTGAGTCTTCGTTTTCTAACAGTTCCAGGTATTTAGCTAACAGCACGCCTTGGTGAATGCACTCTACTCCTTGCTGCATCAGCTCTATAGTAGCTGCGCTTCCTTTTTGCCAATCTCCCAGTTGATAGTTTGGTCGGCAATAGTTCCATTGTGCTAAAACTGTTCTCTGGTAACTGATTTTGTCTTGTTGCAGTTTCAACAGCAAATCGTTGGTAGCATCTATTTCGCTGCACTCACCGCGGATATCTAAGTAAGGTCGGCGCTTGCAGCGTTGAAATTGCAGCAGGTGTTCAGCATTTATTAACATTACTTTAAGCTAACAATAATTAGCTGGTTGTGGAAGTAACCCAGATAACTAAACTCACTGTTAATAAAGGTACACTGTTTGCGGACTGGTGAAGAACCAGCTAAACTCTATTCCTAAAATCGATCAACGTCTGCAAGTAAGCATCTGGCATTCCCACATCAAAACTCTTTCCTTTGACAATATATCCTGTTATTCCCTCTGATTGGCGCAATTGTTCCAAACACGTTGTTAATTGAAATTCTCCGCGTTCTCGCAAGTTGTTATTAATATTGCTTTCCAGAAAATCAAAAATTTTGGGTGTAAGTACGTATAATCCGAACATACATAAAAAATAGTCTTTTTTTATGCCTTCTACACGTAGGTGCTGGCGTGCGTACTCAATAGTAGGTTTTTCGTAGATTTGTGTCAAAGACAAAATAGAATTTTTCTGTTGCCATACTCCTTTAACGCAGCCAGCCTTAGAGATAATTTCTGCCGGCATTTTTGTCAAACCAACAACGCTATGATTAACTTTTTTATATATTTCTAATAATTGACCGGCACAAGATGTTTCGATTTCGGATGAGTAAATATGGTCGCCCAGCATTAGTAAAAATGGCTCGTTGTTTATCCATTCTTTGGCGCAATACACAGCATGACCGTAGCCTTGTTGTTCTTTTTGAATCAAAAATTTAATTTTGTCACCCATGTCTACCAGATATTTGCTGTATTTCTGATTTTCGGGTGAGAGTTTCTCAAAAAGTTCTGCTTTGGGTGGAAATTTAAATAAATCTATAAAAGTTCTTTTATCTTCTGGTTGCACGACAATTCCAATTTCTTCAATTCCAGCGTTGATAGCTTCTTCGACTATTAATTGAATTACAGGTTTAGTTCTGCCATCTTTATCTAGAATTGGAAACAGTTCTTTTTTAACAACTTTAGTTGCTGGAAATAACCGAGTTCCAAAACCGGCAGCAGGTATGACAGCTTTTTTAACTTGTTTTGTTTGCATAAATCGTCAATTCGAGACATTGCATTTGGGGAAAATCTTGTTTGATGATTTCAATAACTTTTTGTTGAGATTCCTTGTCCTTGACAATAAATTGTGCAGTTCCATCTCCTTGGGAACCAACACCTTTTCCACCCCAAATATAAGGTTGAATTGGTTGATGATTCAATAGTTGGTGCAGAAGGGGTGCTGTTAGTTCCTCTGGGCAAGCTTCAATCAGATGCTTATCAAATTCTTCCTGTGCTTGCTTCATCAAAATGCCGATTTGTTGGGCTTGGCCTTTTTCTATAGCACGAATAGCAGCTTGAGTAATCTGATAGTTAATAGAGCCGAGATATTTTTGAACATTTGCTTGTACTCGGTTGTAGGCGAAAGGATAACACTCGTTCAGGCTCCTGAGAATTTTTTGAGTATTTTTGCTGGCTCCCAGATCTACTATGACAAAAAATAAGTCCTTGGGAACACTCAGTTCAATAATATCAATGCGATCGCCATCAAAAATCATAGCGATGGGACGATTACCGTAAGCACAAGCTTGATCCATCCGTCCGCAGCGAGAAGGGGTAGTAATTTCTCCTAGATAGGCAATTTCCATCTCTTCGCGAAGCGACATTTGGAAGTTATACACTTGGTTAAATGCCCTTGCCACCAAAACGCAAATAGCCGCGCTCGATGACAAACCTTTTTGAACTGGTAAATCTGTGTAGTAATTGTCAATTTCTAGTCCGCCCACACCTCGGTCTGCTCTGATCAGAAATTGGTAAGCAACACCAGCAGCATAACTGAAAAATCCACCGCTTTCGGCTTCCAGCAATAAAGCTTGTTTTTCCATCGGTATGGTCAAGGTTCTGCGGCTACCGTCGCTCAAGCAGGCGTGCAGAATCAGTAGATTGGGATGGGGCTTGACTTTTGCATACAGCCCCTGATTTGTACCTACCAAGAGCGCGCAACCAACTTCTAGTTCTGGGTTGAGGGTACGATAACCTCCAGCCCAATCACTATGTTCGCCAAACAAACACAAACGCCCGGGAACAAAAATTTTCATATATGTCTTTTATCTTACCTTTGATAGACTGGCATTCTTAGTGATAAATTCCTAGAAACAATAGCATGCTCTTATACCTTATTGTTCTCGGGATTGAGGTCAAACCTTTAGAAACAGTACTTTTGTAATAGTAGCTTGTTGCTTTGTTATACTAGTGTCAGTTGAGAAACTGTCACTCACCCAAGTCCTCGTTTTATCCGAGAGAAGATATCCTGAAATTTGTGCAAGGAGTAATACCACTTCACCATATGTTTGCCACAGCTTATTTTCGCAGTAGCCTAGGAGTAAAGGTTTCTTGCGAACATTGAATGTTGCATCAAAAAAGTGAATTGGTAGGTATTGATATTAAATGCGCTTGAGCCAGCAAACCTCTCAAGCGCATTTACGTAACTAGCGCTTCATAGGAAATAACACATCTCAATTAGCCAAAACAAAGTTAATCAACTTGCCTGGTACCACGATCACCTTTTTAACTTGCTTGCCTTCTATGTAACGTCGAGCAACATCTGATTCGCGAGCGTACTTTTCCAACTCGACTTTGTCCGCCTGAGCTGGGACTTGAATCGTGCCGCGGGTTTTGCCCATAATTTGAATTACCAAGGTGATTTCATCGGCAACTAATGCTGCTGGATCGTAGTGGGGCCAAGATTCGGTGTGCACTGATTTGGTGTTTCCCAACAAATGCCACAATTCTTCGGCGATATGGGGTGCAAAAGGTGCCAGCAAAACGACTAAGGTTCGAATACCCTCTGCGTATACAGGCGAATCTTTACAGGTAGCATCAGCAAGCACGTTACTTAATTTCATCAATTCCGCAATGGCGGTGTTAAATTGATACTCGTCTTCTACGTCTTCGCTAACTTCTTTGATAGTAGAGTGAATTGCCCGTCGCAAGTCTTTTTCTGCTTTAGTCAATTCGTTTGTACTAGCGCGAGCGATCGCTCCACCACGAACCTCAACAAAATCAGTTACCAAACGCCAAACTCGGTTCAAAAAACGAAACTGACCTTCTACATCTGCTTCATCCCATTCCAAGTCTTTTTCTGGTGGCGCTTTAAACAGGATAAACATCCGAGCCGTATCCACACCGTATTTTGCTATGACATCTTCCGGCGCTACGCCATTTCCCTTGGATTTAGACATGGTGGCGTAAACCAGTTCTAAAGGCTCACCCGTCTTGGGATCGCGCGGATCGTTAGGATCGACAAGGTTGGCGGGAATCCATTTATCTTGACCAGATTTATTGGGATTTACGTAAGTCAAACCCAGTACCATACCTTGGGTAAGCAGGCGTTGGAAGGGTTCATCAAAATTTAACAAGCCTCGATCTCGCAATACTTTTGTAAAGAAGCGCGAATACAGCAGGTGCAAAATTGCGTGTTCAATTCCACCTACGTATTGATCCACAGGCATCCAGTCGTTAACTTTGGCAGGGTCGAAAATTTGCTGTTCGTTCTTAGCATCCGGATAGCGCAAGAAGTACCAAGATGAATCAATAAAAGTATCCATCGTGTCCGTTTCCCGCTTGGCAGGCGCACCACAATTCGGGCAAGGTACATTTACCCAGCTTTCCAAGTTAGCCAAGGGCGAACCACCCCGTCCGGTAATTTCCACATCTTCCGGTAATTTCACAGGCAAATCTTTCTCGGGAACTGGCACGATTTTGCAGTTGGGACAGTGGATGATGGGAATGGGCGTTCCCCAGTAACGCTGCCGCGAAATTAACCAGTCTCGCAAGCGATATTGTACTCTTTCTTTGCCAAAGCCTTGCTTTTCGGCATATTCTACGATCGCTTTTTTGCCTTCTGTAGAATTCATACCGCTAAACGGACCAGAATTTATCATTATACCTGGTTCGGTGTATGCCTGTTCTAGGGCAGAAGGTACCGCTTGTGCTTCTTTTGATGGTGCAATTACTACCTTTATTGGCAAATTTCGTTCTTTGGCAAATTTGAAATCCCGTGTATCGTGGGCTGGTACGCCCATCACCGCGCCAGTTCCGTACTCATAAATTACATAGTCGGCTATCCAGATGGGAATTTCTTCTTGTGTAAACGGATTGATAGCTTTACCACCTGTGGGGATACCCCGCTTGGGCTTATCTTCAGCGGTGCGTTCCAACTCGCTTTCGTTGGTAATTTCTTTAACAAATGCTTCTACCGTTGCTTGCTGTTCGGGTGCAGTTACAAGCTTAGTTAAGGGGTGTTCTGGCGCCAACACAACGTAGGTAGCACCGTAGACCGTGTCCGGACGCGTGGTATAAATGCCTATTTTTTCTTCTCTACCGACAATGGGAAATTCTAAATACGCACCTGTGGATTTACCAATCCAGTTAGCTTGCATTAATTTCACGCGTTCTGGCCAGCCTGTTAATTTGTCCAAGTCATTTAATAACTCTTCGGCATACTCGGTGATCTTTAAAAACCACTGTCGCAATAATTTCCGTTCCACTTTGGCTCCACTGCGCCAAGAACGTCCTTCACTATCAACTTGCTCGTTTGCCAATACGGTTTGATCGACGGGATCCCAGTTGACTGCTGCTTCTTTTTGGTAAGCTAACCCTGCTTGGTAAAACTGCAAAAAAATCCACTGCGTCCATTTATAATAGTCTGGAGAACAAGTAGCTATTTCGCAGTTCCAGTCAATCGAAATACCCAGACGTTTCAATTGCTGGCGCATCTGGTCGATATTTTGATACGTCCATTTTGCAGGTGGTATACCTCGGTCAATGGCAGCATTTTCTGCTGGTAAGCCAAAGGCGTCCCAACCCATCGGATGCAGTACCCGATACCCTTGCATTCGCTTGAGGCGGGCAATTACATCGGTAATGGTGTAATTGCGAACGTGACCCATATGCAAACTGCCCGATGGATAGGGAAACATAGATAGGGCATAATATTTGGGCTGAGTGCTATCTGTGGGAGTTAGATCTAAACCTTGTTCAGCCCATTTTTTTTGCCATTTTTCCTCAATGGTTGCTGGGTTATATCGGGAATCCACTAAAAATTCTCCTACTGGATCTGTTATCTTGTCTGCCTCCATATTTTAGATGGTAGGCAAAGTAATTAAGTTTGGATAAAAAAGCAATGACTGATTTTAATGAAAGTTTTTCTCCATCACTGCGAGTTTTTGTCTACGGTACCCTCAAACCAGGTGAAGTCAATTACCAAAGATATTGTGATGGTAAAGTAGTAAAAGCTACTAAGGCTTTCACGTACGGTCAATTGTTTGCTTTACCAGAAGGCTACCCAGCTATGACGCCAGGTCGTCATCCTGTCTACGGGTACTTGTTAGAATTTTCCTGTGTTGATGTTCTTACTGATTTGGACGAACTCGAAGATTACGACCCTACCAGAGCTAGCTGTGAAAATTTATATTGTCGGCAAGAGGTAGAAATTTACGATCTGCAAGGGCGATCGCTGGGTCGGGCCTGGGCATACTTCATGACACCAGCTTTGGTTGATAAGTTGGGAGGGATTGTTGTCCCCAATGGCTGGTGGACTGGTAATAAGTAATAAAGACGCTTTTTGACAAGCGTCCCGTGATTAATTTTTTTATATTTTTATTTACGAATTTTGAGAATATATTGTCATTCCTAATTTCCGTTAACAAGCCAACAGTGGAGCCTTTAGTGATAATCGTTTTCCAGATCCCACGATTTCAGTTGCTTTTGTGGCTCGATGGCAGGTGATTGTGGGGATGATTCTGCTGCCTTCGGAATAGCCATGATCGGGTTGTTGATGGCAAGCATTAATGGTGCAGCAGCAACCGGCTCGGATTTTACCTGTGTCTGTTGTGTTGGTTGTTTTTGGGCTAATTTCGGTGTTATTTCGTTGCCTGGAAGCAGAGTAGATATTGCGGCAATGACGGTAGCAGCTACAGCGGTACCTCCGCACATCCAAGCTAGGCGACGGCGACGCAGACGAGCCATCACTTGTTGAACCGTTTGTTCTAATGGTTGCTGCGACTGCGGTACAGGCATGGTTCGCAGACCCTGACGCAGCTTTAGCAATCTTGCATACAAACGTTGTACGGATGGATCTTGCTCCAGCCATTGTTCGACTTGTTTGCGTTCTGCTGCTGTTACCTCTCCGTCGAGGTAAGCACTTAATAATTCGAAGCGATCGCGCTTCACCATATCCATAGCACCCGTTGAATCATTGGTATGGTTTCCCTTCCCCTCTGAAAAATCAGAGAATTGCAGGTGGGAATAACCTTGAAAGGGATAATCAGTAGTCATCTTAACATTATTACCAATTCAGGCACGGGTTGACACAGGTAGCTTGCTAAAATTAATCATACTTTCTCCTGCTGGCAAAGGAATTCTGTATTTTTTTACAACCCCTTAATAAATTATAACATCGTCCTTTTTTGCAAGTTTTTTCCAAGAATTAAGTAAGATTTACGCATCCAGATAATTTTGTAACTGGGCTTGCAACCTGGATCTAGCTCTGGCGATTCTCGACTTTACTGTTCCCAAAGAAACTCCGGTAATTTCGGCTATTTCCTCGTATGCCATGCCTTCAATTTCTCGAAGGACAATGGTTGTGCGAAATACTTCTGGTAAATCGGCGATCGCTTCCCTTAATTGTTCGTAAAATTCTCTAGTTGTCAATTCTTCCTCCGGTCCGGGAGTATCTCCAGCAATTTCCCAATCCATCTCGCCATCATCTACAGAACGGGGAGCATCCAACGACACGGGAGTGACGACCCGTTTGCGTTTGCGTAACTCGTCGTAAAACAAGTTAGTGGCAATGCGACTCAACCAGCCTCGAAATTTTGATGGTTCTTGCAATCGCTTAATATTTCGATAAACTCTAATCCAAACTTCTTGAGCCAGATCTGCCCTATCAGGCCAATCTGGTGCTAGATGGTATAAAACCCTATCTACTTGGGATTGATAGCGACGCAGCAGCTCCGCAAAGGCAGCACGATCGGGACGCAGTCCTGCTTGACAGCGCAAAATCAGGTCGTGGTTGGAGAGTTTGTCAACTTGCACCGATGCTTCCAGAAGTTTGGCATCAACCGTTGACCAGGATACAGTAATCGATTGACTCATAGATCGTACTGGGTTTAAATCATCCCTATCTATTAGACCTACTGAGCTGCACGAAGTTCCTTGTCTAAGTGACGGATTTATGACTGGAACACTGTACACCTGTCAAAACACGCGTTTCTTACGTAAAATCACTTAGGTTTTAAGTAACCTAAGCTGCTATTTGCCTGGAAATTTCCAATCCGTTTGACTGTTATCAATTCATCACATTTCTTCTCCAAGGACCGCATTACCTGTAAAAATCTTAGTTTTCAATTTTTACAGGCGATTTGTAACATGTGGTTGAAACTAAACTATCAGCTTTGCTGAAGTTAATAGCAATAATAGTTGCACCCCGCTTTTGGTTGCAATTAAGACCGTTATTTTGTCGGTAACCTTACCAAAATAGTTGGCTTTGGTTCTTGTGGTTGCTGAGGATTAGCACCAGCATGGGATTGATTGGTTACGCGAACTTGCAAAAACAAATTCAAGGAGAATGTAATTGCGATCGCTAGTAGTAATTTTTCCAACATGGTCTTTCTCCCACCCACACCGCTATATTGATTGACTGCTATACCTGTTGGTTTCCAGAAAGTGAGTTTTTTAACTTTAGTTTTTCAGATCAAAAATGGCAGAATTTGTATAGCCCTAGTTTGCCCGCGAGTATCAAAAAATAGATGATGAAACTAATAAAAGTTTGTAAATTTTTGGTAATCGGGACATCGCCAAAATAAGGTTTAGCAGTCCGTGATTAAGTGTAAATACACTACAGACACACCTATTTCCTAATGTAGAGTATGTTAGGAACAACTATTGACACAAAAAGAAGGCTCGGTCAAAAGGGTAGATGGGAGAGAAAAAAGATGGTGATGGCAAAAAATGAGTATGTAGCGCGCGTAGCAATGCTGCTTTGTTTTGGTACGGCAATTCTGTCGCTGGCCGTTCACTGGCATCTATCTGCGTCGACGACGCCTGTCGAAAGTTTTGCAACTCAAACACAAGGTGCAGCTACAGCAGCAGACACAACAAGCCTTAGCAAGCTAGGACAAGCAAATAACAATGCGTCGGGACCTTTACAACTGCTGTTGGCAAAAATTTCTACTCCCAAAACTCTCCCATTTTCTGCACCTGCTCAGCAAACAAAAGTGGTAGTTGATTTAAGCGATCGCCGTGTTTACGTTTACCGCTTCGGTCAAGTAATCGCCAGTTATCCCACAGGTATTGGTAAAAAAGGTTGGGAAACGCCTACAGGTACCTTCCAGGTGACTCAAAAGCAACTTCACCCAGCCTGGCGTCATCCCATCACTGGTAAAGTATTTCCCGCAGGGCCTGACAGTCCTCTTGGAGACCGATGGATAGGTTTTTGGTCGGACGGGCGCAATCAAATTGGTTTCCACGGTACCCCAGATGACGAACTAGTCGGTAGCGCTGTTTCTCATGGCTGTTTGCGCATGCGCAATCCCGATGTTCGCCTGTTATACGAGCAGGTGAGTTTGGGGACACCAGTAGAAGTACGGAATTAATTAATTAATTGATAGTTGTGAGCCAGCAAGGAATCCAAAACCCACAACCACAAACTACTTAGTTGTCTGGGGAGTGGGATTTTTGCTCAAAATTGGGCGCGTAGACTTGAAGTAAATTACTGACTTGACGCAAAATCTCATTGCCAGTATTTTTACCCAAAGCTTGTCGTTCTGGAAAGAAATTGGGTCGGTCTAGGTAGCGAGCGATCGCTTCATTAACTCGTTGAGCGATTAGTTCTTCCAGTTCTGCTTTAGCGCGCTGGCGTTGATAGTTAGCACCCTCTTCTGTGGTTGCGTACAAGGGAGGTAGGCGATTGAGAGCATAAGCAGCAATATCTCCAACATCTAGAGAGCTTTCACTGGTAGCTTCAATTTCCGCCACACGAGCGATCGCCTCGGTCAGAACCAGCTCTTCCATGACGTTGATAAATTGTTTGCGTGGTACCGCCACCACTTCACCGGTTAACAGTGCTCCCATCAAGCGATCTAACGCCATATACTCTTCAATGGAGAGTTCGCTAGCATTGTCGCAAATGCGCCCGACTTCTGCTTCCATGGCTGGTGTCAGATAACCATCCTGGAGAGCTTGTTCCACAATTTTTTCTATACTCATAACGCTCATTTTCTCTAAGCCATCTGAGCAAGGTAGGGACGGTACCGCTCTAATTTATTCTGCCCAATTACAAGCAGAATATAAACAAAAATTTACTACTTGTATTCTTGATATCGCCAGGGTACGGGATCGACGGATTGACCGTTGACATATAAACCCCAGTGTAGGTGGGGACCTGTGGAAGCACCGGTAGAACCTACCGCGCCAATTACTTGACCGGGTCTGACAATATCGCCTTCTTTAACGTCAATGCGACTCAGATGCATAAAAATACTAGTCACTCCTTGACCGTGGTCAATGCCAACAACGTTACCATGAACTCGGAATCCTTGGGATACCTTTCCTACCAAAGCAACTCGTCCTGCAGCAGGAGCAACTACAGGCGAACCCTGGGGACCAGCGTAGTCAATACCCCGATGGTAGTAGTCTTTAGCAAACTTCCCATTATAGTAGCGGCGTACGCCGTAAACAGTTGTAATCCTACCAGCATTGGGTCTGAGAAAAATGCCCTGCCAATACTTTTTCGGTGTTTGCAAAGCTTTAAACTCTGCTACGCGCTTGAGTTCGTATTCTGTAGCTTTTACTCCTGCAGCCTTTGGCGGTAAAGTAATGCGTTGGACGGGAAAGTTGCGATCGCGCACCCATACTGCCAAGTTCCGTACCTGACCATCTCCCGTCACCTGAATTGTTCTGGTTCCAGGTTTTTCTAGCGGTGTTGTGGGAATAAAAGCCCGATACTGATTGGGAGCGATTTCAAAAGCTGGATAGGTTTTATTGCCAACGGTAACCTTAGGATTGCTATCAGTTTTAGGATTGTCTAAATTAATAAAAACCGATAGCGTGTCCCCTAACTTGGGACGAGACGGATTTACTTTCACCTGCAAAGCAAAAGCTGCAGGTATTGCTAAAATCACGGGCAAGGTAGCAACCATTCCCGCCACAACAGCAATTTTGCCAGAAAGTTTAATTTTTAGACCAGACATAATTATCGATACTCTAACTGTACTGTTGAGAAACAGACTAGGGCAGTAAAGGTTAGTTCCCTGAAAACAGAACGTACAAAGCTGTTATAAGCTTTACAGAGAAGCTCTCCACCGCTATATAAAAATTTGTATGCTGAGGTTAATAGGTCTTAATGGTTGTTTGAAAAAGCTGTGCAAGAAGATTTTAGGTTAATAGTTGACTTGGTATCAGTTCTCGCCGTCGCAGCCTGTGGAGGGCTGTTAGCAGCGCTGTTGCGACAACCTGTTTTACTTGGGTATTTGATCGGTGGTATGGCGATCGGTCCTGCTGGCTTGGGACTGATAAAAGAATTAGTTCAAGTAGAGACTTTAGCTCAGTTTGGTGTCGCCTTTTTATTATTTGCTTTGGGAGTGGAATTTTCCTTTGCACAGCTCAAAAAAGTGCAGGCGATCGCCCTTGGCGGTGGAAGTCTGCAGATTGCCCTAACGATTTTGGTTACCGTTTTAGTTTGCGCAGTCACGGGAGCTTGGGGAGCTTTACCAGCTAAAGGCGTATTTTTGGGAGCGATTTTATCTTTGTCTTCTACGGCGGTAGTACTCAAGTGTTTGATGGAGCGCAACGAAACGGAAACGCCCCACGGACAAGTGATGTTGGGTATTTTGGTAGTGCAGGATTTAGCCTTGGGACTGATGCTGGCGGTACTACCAGCTTTACACCAACCAGGAGAATCAATTGGGATCGCAGTCCTTACAGCTTTAGTTCGGATTGGTTTGTTTGCTGCAGGTGCAGTAATCGCCGGAAAGTGGCTAATTCCACCTTTGTTGCGATTGCTAGCTCGTACCGAAAGCCGAGAACTATTTTTATTAGGAGTAGTAGCGCTGTGCTTGGGAATAGCCTTGCTAACGGAATATTTGGGACTGTCCATTGAAATGGGAGCGTTTGTCGCCGGTTTGATGATTTCAGAAGTGGAATACGCCGATCAAACTCTCACTTATGTCGAACCTTTGCGAGACATTTTTGCTAGTTTGTTTTTTGCCTCCGTTGGCATGTTAATCGACCCCCTGTTTTTGTGGAATCACCTGGAATTAATTTTGGGGTTGGTGGCGTTGGTATTTATTGGCAAATTCTCTATCGTCGCGCCTTTGGTGAGGTTTTTCGGCTATTCAGTCAAAACGGCGTTAATAGCTGGCTTGGGTCTTGCTCAAATTGGAGAATTTTCTTTTGTGCTTGCTAGTGAAGGACAAGCATTAGGGCTGGTTTCCCGACAAATTTATTTGATGATTTTAGGAACAACAGCGGTCACGTTAGTATTTACTCCTTTTGTACTGCGCTTGGTACCGACACTGTTCAACTGGGCAGAATCCATTCCCTGGCTCAAACCTTATATTGGTGGAGAAGACAAGCCACTAGCAGTCGCAGAGGAATTACCGGTCAAAGACCATGTAGTGGTCTGCGGCTATGGGCGAGTAGGTCAAAACTTGGTGAAATTGCTACAGCAGCACAACTTACCTGTAGTGGTTATCGATCAATCTGAAAGTCGAATTCAACAATTACGGGAAGCTAGAGTACCGTATGTTTACGGAAATTGCGCCAGTTTTTATGTTCTGGAAACTGCTGGTGTCCAGCAAGCCAAAGGCATGGCGATCGCCATTCCCGACCCCATGAGCATTCGTCTTTGCCTCAAACGTGCCTTAGAATTATCTCCCGATTTGGATATAGTTGTTCGCGCTACTGACGATAAAAATATTGAGATCCTTTACCAACTGGGAGCGCGAGAAGTCGTGCAACCAGAATTTGAAGCTAGCTTGGAAATGGCAACTTATATCTTAACGGTTTTGGGATTGCCAACTGCAGCTTTGCAGCGGGAAATGCAGCAAATCCGCAATCGCCACTATCTCGATTTGCGACCAGAACAATCAGCTTCTCAAGTTTCCCGCCACCTGCGCCAAGCTACTCAGGATTTGAACAGTCGCTGGTATCCCCTACCAGATGGTTCGCCCTTAATTGGGATGAGTTTAGAGGAGGCGGATATGCGTTACCTCACAGGGGTTAGCTTAATGGCCATTCGTCGCCAAAATGGCGAAGAAATAGATTATCCCAACACCGACACCAAGTTAGAAAAGGGCGATCGCTTGTTAGTGGTAGGATCTGATGACGAACTGGCAGCTTTGAATGAATTTGCCCTGGGTAGAGCTGCAGTTCCCACAGATAATAGTGCTTGTCAGTGGATAACACTCAATAATGATTGCCCGGTGCTTGGTAAACTTCTGGGAGATTTGGAGATCCTGCAAAAATTGGCAGTACAGGTACAGGCGATCCGCCGAGATGGCAAATTTATCCGTTCCCCAGATCGCAACACGAGTTTGCAAGCTCGCGACCAATTGCTGTTATGTGGTAGCTTGCAAAGCTTGGAGCAATTAGAAAAGTTCCTAGTTCCCAAAACAGAACAGTCCCCGTCGCTTCCCACTACCATTAAAGCTGGGGAAGGACAAGGATAAAAGAAAGCTCCGGCTAGCTTTTAGCCTTTCGGTTTAATGTAGGCGATCGCCTGCTTCCACACTATCGTCTGTTGGTTGTTTTCGTCCACCAGACAAATGCTGTGATGATCCTGCCAAATAACTTTTCCTGTCAATATTTCGTTCGTTAGAAGTTTAATGTCTATGGGCGATGCTTGTTTAATCAGGTTTTGTATTTGCCTGTTACTAGGCAGTGAAGTGTCAAATTCCGCGATCATAGTCATTAGTAATTAACCATCGGTCATTAGTCATTTATGCGTGACTAGTGACATGCAAGAAAATACAAATATAATTCACCACTTGGCAAAATGGCAATCGAATTTACTAAGTACCACGGTTTGGGCAATGATTTTATCCTGATTGACAATCGCTTTTCATCCACGCCCCTACTCACTCCCAAGCAAGCACAAAGTTTGTGTGACCGCCACTTTGGCATCGGCGCTGATGGTGTAATTTTTGTCCTGCCTGGAGTCAACGGTACGGACTACAGCATGCGAATTTTTAATTCCGACGGTTCAGAACCAGAAATGTGCGGTAATGGAATTCGCTGTCTGGCTGCTTTTTTGGCAGAATTAGAAGGCGATTTTCGCCAAGGTCACAAATATCGCATCCACACTTTGGCTGGTACGATCGTGCCGGAATTGATGCCCGATGGTCAAGTGAAGGTGGATATGGGTATTCCTTTGTTACTCGCCGGTGAAATACCCACAACTTTGTGTCCAGCTGGTGAAAAAGTCATTAATCGCCCGCTGGAAGTAGCAGGAAAAATTTGGGAGGTTACTTGCGTGAGTATGGGCAATCCCCACTGCGTTACTTTTGTAGAAGATGTAGCAGCAATTCCTTTAGAAACTATCGGTCCTTTGTTCGAGCATCACCCTGTTTTTCCCCAACGCACCAACACTGAATTCATCCAAACAGTACGCCGAGATTACTTGAAAATGCGAGTCTGGGAACGAGGTGCTGGTGTTACCCTTGCTTGCGGTACTGGAGCGTGTGCGTCCGTGGTAGCTGGAGTTTTAACAGGAAGATGCGATCGCGCTGCTACTGTAGAACTTCCTGGAGGCTGTTTGCACATCGAATGGTCAAACGCAGACCGACGAGTTTACATGACCGGACCTGCAAAAAAAGTTTTTCAGGGAAAATATCAACTGTCTTAACACTTTACCCCTAAAGCAAATCCAGCTCGCCCTTTTTCCACCTCGACGTCCGTACCGGTCTTGATTCTCCCACTACCCCTTTCCCATCTTACCACCATCTGTATTTGCTGCCACAAATCATCAATTTCAGATGTTTTCACCAGGTATGTTGGGAAAGCAATCCATTGCAAAAAAATGCACCCACCAATCTCAAAATCACCCCTTTGCAATTGATATCGATCGCGAAGTGCTCTGTTGTGAGCATCTTTCTCAGTAATTTCAGGCGTTTTGTTTTTAACTAACGGTTTTTCATGGCGACCATAACCCCACAATAACTGGATTTTTAGCCACCAAAGAAAAACTTTTTACAGTCACTTCCTAAAACAAATATATTAGTGTTGAGACGTTTAGTCAAATTTAAAACATGATTAACCGATAAAAAGTCCTCAAAATCGCTTTTATAAGTAAAATCACGTATAAAAATTTTCTAAATAAATTCCGAAAAGCAAAAAAAGCCTTTTTATTCGTAAATTTACTGAGATGAGGGTGCAAATAACTGAGAAATAAGCTTTTTATTCACCCAACAGGGTGAATGCGTAACACCAAAGAGCTTCTACCCTTAAAGCAGAAGCACCTTTAATAACCCTGGCAAACGTGCTTATCATCAATTGCCCAAAAGTATCGAAGCATGGACGAAATTGCAAACACCCTATACCCATTGAATTCTCAAGCATGGTCGTCGCGAGAAAAAATAGCCGCTTGCATACCAGGGATAATATTTCAATTTTTACAGCGGCAAGATGGTTTTCAGACCGTACTTTATATTAGTTCTGGTTGCAAACAGTTGTGCGAGTTAGAACCACAAGTCGTACAAAAAGATTTTCGGATACTTTACAAACTTCTTCATCCGGAGGATGCAAAAGCATTTATAAAATCAGTTGCTCGTGCGCGGGTTGGTGCACAAACCTGGCGTTGGGAAGGTCGGATAATTACTTTTAGCGGTCAACTCAAGTGGATTGAAGGTTGTTCCCATCCCGAAAAACTAGCAAATGGAGACATTATTTGGGAAGGGGTGTTGATAGATATTACAGCTCGAAAAATAGCCCAGCAAAAATGGCAAGAAACCGAGCTTTGCTATCGAGCAATTTTAGATGCTATTCCCGATTTAGTATTGCGCATCAGTCGCACTGGAGAGTATTTAGACTGCAAAGGTGAAAGTGCAGCAGAAGTAATTGGCAAAAATGTGCGAGAGTTGTTACCGTCTGATGTAGCTTCTATTTACCAAGAGGCGATCGCCGAAACTTTAGCTAGCGGGAAGTTACAAACGCGTGAATACCAACTGTTAACACCTTCAGGAATAAAAAATTATCAAGCGCGCTTAATCAAAAGTGGAAAAGACGAAGTGCTTGTAATTGTCCGAGACATTACTGAATGCAAACAAACAAAATTAGCGCTGCAAACTTTGGACCAAAAATTTGCTTTAGCTTTTCGTTGCAGTCCTAATCCCATTACGATCAGCACCCTGCAAGAAGGACGCTACATAGATGTTAACGATAGCTTTGTCCAGCTAAGCGGTTACGAACGTTGGGAAGCAGTGGGTCGTACTGCTTTGGAATTAAATATTTGGGCCAACCCTAGCGATCGCATTAAATTTTTACAAAGTTTACAGCTGCAAGGAGCTATTCGCAACCAGGAATTTGCCTTTCGCAAAAAATCCGGACAGATAATTTTAGTGCAAGTTTCTGCCGAGATTATACATCTAGATGGTACTCCTTGCCTGCTTGCCGTCAGTCAAGACATCACAGAACGCAAACAAGCGGAACTTGCTTTGCGCGAGTCGGAGGAAAAGTTTTCCAAAGCTTTTCATTCTAGTTTGATCGCAATTGCTATTCTCAGGCTAAAAGACGGATGCTACCTTGATGTTAACGATGCTTTCGTGCAAATGACTGGTTTTAGTCGAGAGGAAGTAATAGGTTGCACTTCCAAGCAGTTAAATATTTGGATGCATCCTGCTGACGGGGACACCGTCTCAAAGCAGCTGCAACAACAAGGATCCATTCGCAATCTGGAAACGGTATTTTCTACCAAATCCGGTCAAGCATTAGTGGTGCTATTTTCTGCCGAGAGTATCACCATTGCTGGTCAGGCGTGCATGTTGTGGGTTATTCATGACATTACCGAACGCAAGCGCGCAGAAGAATTGCTGCGTTTGTCTGCAGGACGCGATCGCTTGTTAGCACAAACATTGGTACGAATAAGGAACTCGCTGCATCTTGAGCAAATTCTGCAAACTACTGTTAATGAAGTCCGCCAATTTTTGCAAGTAGATAGGGTATTTATTATCGTTAACGCCTGCAATACTCGATTTAGTATCGTTGCAGAATCAACAGATCCAAAGTATCCTGCAATTGTTAGCTGCAAGAATAACTTCCATCGCAGGTTTTGGCAAGAATTGCAAACGCTGCTGCTGAGCGAGCAGGTGCGCGTAATTGAAGATATTACCCAAATACCAGCATCTCCCCAGATTGCGGCAGTTTGTGAAAAATTTCAAACTCAAGCTATCTTAGCTGTACCAATCATGGTTGGCGAAGAATTGTTCGGGGCATTAATTGCTAATTCTTGCAGCAAGCCACGTGCTTGGCAAGCAATGGAAATAGATTTGCTGCAGCAGTTATCACAACAGTTGGGTATTGCTATCCAACAAGCTCGACTTTACAAACAATTAGCACAGCTCAACGCCAATCTAGAACGTCAGGTACAACAGCGCACTACGCAATTACAGCAAAAAATCCAACAATTGCAAGAAATTCATCAAATTAAAGACGTTGTGCTGCATACAATTTCTCACGATTTGCGCACTTGCGTGGTGGGTAATTTGATGGTGTTGCAAAATCTGCTCAAAAATCAGGAAATAAACAGCCAACCAAAAGATGTGCAGTCTTTGACCGCAACCGATGGGACACAAAATCTGGAGGGAATAAGCGGTGCGCTTCCTTGCTCTTATCCCTTGGTTTCTACTTCCAACAGTTTTGCCACAACTGCAGCTGGAAATAGCTGTTGCGGGTCTTCGTCCTTGATTTGCGTACCTAGTTCTACAATCGAGCGAATGATTCAGGGTAATGACCGCCAGCTGCGAATGATTGATTCTCTACTAGAAATTCATTCTAGCGAGACCCAGGGAGTGATTTTAAACAAAGAGGTAATTTCATTTCGCAGCCTTGCAGAGGCTATTGTTAAAGATATAGAGCCAATGTTAAAGCAAAATCAAGCCTGTTGTCACAAGTTGCTTCCTCAGGATTTACCGCTGGTTTTTGCCGATCCGATTCAATTGCAGAAAGTATTTGTGAATTTAGTGACGCACAGCTTGCAAAAAAATCCACCAGGATTAAAACTAAAAATTTCTGCCCAAGTGGAAGCAGAAATGATTCGCTGCACGATTCAAGATAATGGCGTTCCCTTAAACAAGCTAGAGTGCGATCGCTTTTTCGAGCTGCAAATTCAAAAGCCACAAGCTCGTTGTTCTGCAGATACTAGTTTGCAAATGTATATTTGCAAGCAAATTATTAAAGCTCACGGTGGCGAGATTGGTGTTAGCAGCAACCGCAAGCAGGGAGTGACTTTTTGGTTTACCCTTCCTTTAGCAATTCCACCTCTGGTGGCTCGCGAAAAGTAGTAGCAGTTAGTAGATAGTAATTATTTTCCTACCTACTAACTTTTCGCCATTAACCATTAGAAGATGGTTGGTTGATTTGGTAAATATAGTAAGTTGCCATGGGAATAATGGTAGCAGCAATTAAAAGTCCTACTACCCAGGCGACAGCATTGCCTGTATCTGTTTTTTCTCCTTTTTTAAAGGTACTTTCTACTTGTAGGTTGTCAACTACTTTGGGCGGACCGGGGTCGGGTTGACCGGAAAGTACAGCTACCAGGCGATCGCTCGCATCTAAAAAAGCTTGATTGTATTTGTCTCCTTGGCGCAAAGGAAAGGTTAGCGTTTCGTTAGCTACGCTTTGAGCAATTTCTTCTGGCATTGTAGACTTGACGCGATCGCCGGTGATGATGGCGGTACCGTTGGTGACGGTATCGATGGTCAACAAGACTTGATTAGCTTGTGCTTCTTTTGTGGGAAACCATTTTGCAAATAATGCTTTGGTAAAACTTTGTGGGGTTTCGCCGTAATCTAGGCGACGAACCGTTACAATTCTCACTTCATATCCAGTTTGGTTTGCTAATTCTTTAAAGGTGCTGCTGAGCTTGGCTTCGTTGATACGGCTAATTACGTCAGCTTGATCGACAACCCAGGTATCGGGCGTCAGATCGGGGATGTCGTACACACCTGTGGCTTTAGCAGGTGTGGCAACTAGTAAAGAGGCCAGAACAACCACCGTCAATGGCAATATCAGCCACTGAAGGTATTTTTTCCAGTTTAATACTTGGCTGAGGAGCTGTTTCATCGGACATTGATAGCAAAAGACAGACTTCCACCAAAAATACTACACAAATACTGGCGATGCTTTCTAGCGATCGCCTGTCGCTGTTGGTATCGGATAGCTTGCTGTTGGCAATTCGCTGCTGCTTTTAGCTGTTTGTTTGAGAGGAATTTCTAACCAAAACTGAGTACCTTTGCCTATTTCCGATCTGCATTCAATGGCGCCGCCGTGTTTTTTGACTACTATTTGGTAGCTAATAGCAAGTCCCAGTCCCATACCTTTACCTACTGGTTTGGTAGTAAAAAACGGATCGAAAATTCTTTTTCTCACCTGTTCGGACATTCCCGGTCCGTTGTCAGCTATGCAAACCACAGCGCGCTTGCCATCCCCGCTTAATCCCGTAGAAATTCGAATTTGTAAAGTATCTTTTGGCAGCAAATTTTTTTCCTTATCAGCGTAGCACGCAAGTTCGTCGATGGCATTGGCCAAAATATTCATAAATACTTGGTTGATTTCCCCAGCATAGCATTCGACCAATGGTAAATTGCCGTAATCTTTAATTACCTCAATGCCGGGAAACCCCGCAGTCGGCTGACAGCGATGTTGTAAAAGTAACAAGGTGTTTTCGATGCCTTCGTGCAAGTCCACAAGCTTAATACCAGCTTGATCCAAGCGAGAAAAATTGCGCAGGGACACAACAATAGCTCGGATCCGCTCCGCTCCCACTTGCATGGATGACAGTATTTTTGGTAAGTCCTCACTGAGAAAATCTAAATCTATGGCGTTGGCTTTAGCGTCAATTTCTTCGTTGGCTTGAGGATAATACAATCTGTACAGCTGCAAAAGTTCCAACAGTTGCTGGGTGTAGTTAATCGCATGAGCGAGGTTTCCGTAAATAAAGTTAACGGGATTGTTAATTTCGTGAGCTATACCCGCTACCAACTGTCCCAAACTAGACATTTTTTCTGTATGAATCAGCTGTGTTTGTGTTTGCTGTAACTGTTGGAGAGCGCTTTCTAATTGTGCGGCCTTAGCCATGGCTTCTGCTTCTGCAGCACGACTTTGCTCGTATAGCTGCGCTTGTTGAATGGCGATCGCCGCCTGATCTGCTAACTGTTGCAATAAGTCTATTTCATCATCGTGCCAATTTCTGGGAGCACTGCAGTTGTGAGCAATTAGCAGTCCCCAAAGTTGCGTGCTTGTCTTGATGGGAACGATCAAGCAAGCTTGTACCTGCATGCTTTGCAAAAATTCTTGATGACAGGGACTCAAAGAAGTAGCAAAAACATTGTTAATTGCTCGTACTCTGCCGCGAAAATAAAGCAGGGTATATTCATCAGGAAAACATTCCGGTGGAGCTTTCATTCCCAGCACGGATTTCCAGTTGCCGTTAACTTCTTCAAAAATAACTTGACCTTCGGTATTGCTCAAAAACTGATAAATCGCTACCCGGTCTGCATGGAGCAATTTTCTCACTTCAAAGACGATGGTTTGCAAGATTGTCTGCAAATCTAGGGTGCTGTGAATTTGGTCTGTAATTTGCTTGAGTAAGTTAGAAAACTGCAATGACTTTTGCAACTGAGCGGTTTGCTGTTCTACTTTACGTTTTAAGTTGAGATTTAATTGTTGTACCTGCAACCGCATGCTTGTAACTTTTTGGTACATCAGCTGCTGCTGCACAGCCATAGAAAAGTGATGGTATAAAGTTTCGGCAAGGGAAATTTCTTGTGGTTTCCACTGTGGTGCTTGTCCTTTTTTGTGTTCTCGCCATGTTGTAAAAGAAAGCTGGGGTAGGCGTTGCTGATGATTTTTTTCACCGCATCCAGCCCATACAATTTCGGTATCGAATTCGTTGCGAAAAATGGTTAAACAACCGAGAAATTTTTGGCGGTAATACAGGGAAATCACTAGCAGCGCGCGGATGCGAGTTGATTGAAACAAACAAGCTAAAACTTTTAATTGCGGTTGTTTGTAGAGGTCTTGAACTGCTAGGACATGACCGTGCTCGGACTGAGCTATCCAATTTTGCCAGCTGGAATGTTCTTCTATAACTTGGTTTTCTGATTCTGGTGGCGATGCTGGCTGCACGCCCCAAGTGTACAATTCCTTTGTTGCCTGGATGTAAAGTCTACCACCAACTCCATCGAAGGCCGCAACAGTTTCTGCTAATGCTTGCGAAAATTGAATTTCAGGAACTGTGTTCAATAACAAACTGACGCGATTGACTATAGCTTCTCTTTGTTGCTCGGCGCGGGCTTGAACGAGTAAATTATTAACACTGACTGCTAAAGATAACTGCTCGGCTACTTGCTGTACCGTGCGAATTTCCCGCTTCAAAAATGTTCGCGGTTTACTGTGGTGAGAGACAAGCAATCCCCACAACTGCGGCAGTGTTAATTCCTCTTTTTGGTCGTAATTTAAAATTGGCACTACTAGGGAAGACTGCACGCCCATGGCTTTTAAGTATTCCAGATGACAAGGATCTACCCGTCTGTACTGGAAATGCTCGCTGGCGATCGCTTCTTTTTCCCCCGTATTAAACCACTGCAGCGAGGATAATCCTATTCTTCCTGTTGATACATCTACAATAGTACGTTGCCGCGCCCACAGATACATCTGCCTGGCTTCGTTTGGAATGTTATCTGCAGGAAAATGCAGCCCTAATAAAGATGGTAAGTTTTGTTCGTATATTGATTCTGCAATTACTTCGCCGCTGCCATCGCTTTCAAATCGATACACTTTGACCCGATCTGTACCTAAGTAGGCACGCAGCTGCACGACCGCCTCTTCTAATATATCCTGTAGTTCGAGCGATCGCCTGATGCTGTTTGTAATGCGGTGCAGAAAATCTTTATGGTCAAATGTTGGCTGTAAATTGCTCTGAGTATAGGTCATTTGTTATCTTTTGTTATTTTTAATTCCAAAATTCTTCCAACTTCTTCCCAAAACTGCTTCTAAAGGCAAAGGTTAATCGGAGGTTAAAAGCTGGATGTATTTAATTTTAACATTTAATTAGGAAATTAATTTCCCAAATTAGAAGTTTATCAAAACTTTAGTTAATTTTACGTAAAAAAATAAATATAATATATCTTACTCTTACGTAAATATTTTTCGGTATTTTCAAGGAAATAAGGCCAGAAGTAAAATTCGCTTTGGGGAATAACGGTATTCCCCGGGATAAAAGTTTGATGATACAAATACAAAAATTTCTAGTTGCGAATTAATCGTAAACCACCGAAAGTAAAGGTAAAACGCGGATTTGTTCTCTAACGCTCATGAGGATTTTACCTAGGTGATTGAGACCGCTTCCGTCTGCTCCACAACCCCAAAAATAATCGGTGGGAGAGTTTTCTACAATCAAGCGATCGCCCGTGTCCAAAAGAATTTTTCTAATCTCGGTGTGGGTAAGAAACTTTTTGAGTACAGCTTCTCGCATGATTTCAATCTTCACCTGTTCCCAATCAGAACGAACTTGGCGAGTGTGACAGCGTCCCAGCGCAGCAGCTTCTTCAGGTGTTTTGGCCGCATGGATGATGGGTATTACTGTCGCATCCGGACTACCAACGAATTTTTGAGCTTGATAATAATGCTCTACCGTTGGCCAATAAACGCCCTGCATTTCGATTCCGTGGGGAGAAAAATTCGAAAAACAGCCGTAAGGCTCGTGAGCTTTGTAAAAGTAAATAGTCATTTAAAATTACTCTTTTATAGTTCAATTTCTATCATGCCTGCAGATGCCCGCAGACGAACATCCAACTTCAGTGACAATTTAGCAAAAGTTAGACCAAAAAAGGTAGAACCAATCCGGCCTTGCTGAAAAGATAGCTACCACCAGGAGCAAGACGACCGCGCTGCCAAAGTATACCTGCACAAGTTGAAACTCAAAAGTATTAAGGTAGAAACTTTTTGCTTGCAGTTAGCAATTAGCTAGCTTTTTGTTGCTCTATAGTATAATGCTAATTACGAAATATACTAATATATTTTGAAAGTAGCTTTTTTGAAAGTAGCTACTAAAGTCAAAACACAATTGTTCAATTGTTGCACAGTTTAAAAAGTAAAACCCTAAATTAAGAAGAAGTGCTCGGTGGATCTATTTTCTAATTGATTTTCACTGTCAAAATAAATACATAATTGCATCCGTACGGCGCCAGCAACTGTTATTTGAAAAAGCGCTCATAATTTTAGAACCTTTGTTAGCCGTAAGGTAATGTATACCAAAAAGTGGCAAGCAAGTAAATAAGTTAGCTGTAAAAACAACCAAAGAATTTTTGGAGGTTAGAGAAGTGCTTTCGCAAATACCACTACGAATTAATTTTTAACTACAAAGATAATTGTGAACACAGGTATTTAAAAACCAGTATTGATGGCAGTGAAAAAACGTATTTTAGTTATTGAAGATGAAATAGATATATGTACTGTCCTGAAAGTGGGTTTGCAAAGTCTTGCCAAATGGGATGTCTTTACCATTCAATCTGCTCGAGAAGGATTGTTGTTAGCTAACACCACATCTTTTGACGTGATTTTACTAGATTTAATTATGCCAGAATTAGATGGAATGACGGTATTTAGAGAGCTGAAAAAAATCCTCTCACTAGAGAAATCCCAGTGATTTTTATCACTGCTAGAACTGATAAAAAAACTTTAAATCTCTTGAATAGAGAAAGTATTGCCGGAGTGATTTTTAAACCCTTTGAAATTCAAACAGTGATTGCCTATGTAAATAGGATATTAGGGAATTCCTAGCTCAGCGTATTTTTGATGGAAGTTGTACTAATTTTTGGGATGCACAATTAAAATTACAAAGGCTTGAAGTTTTGGCGTATCATATGGGGAATACAGAATAAATTTTAACTTTATGACCACAAGTACCTTTGAAAAAAGTAGTTGGAACTGGCAAATTTCCCGATTCCAGCAACAAGTGGAAGAATGGTTGGAATACAAGTGGTACAGCTTGTTTTCAACGTCCGAGAAATCGCTTTCTTACCAATGGACAATAGCTCCTTGGTTGACATTTGTGCTGAAGTTAGTGTTTTGGCTGCTAGTAGGTTTATTTTTGGGTTGGGTAATTTGGCAGTTGTGGCGAGAATTTAGTCCTTATTTTTACTCTTGGTTAGCTGGAGCTAGCAATTATACTGATGCTGGTACAAAAATCTCCGACCAACAAATATCAGCAGCACAATTGTGGAAGCGATCGCAACAACTGTACCTGCAAGGAAACTACCAACAAGCTTGTCGCTATCTGTATTTGGCGATGTTGCAACATTTGCACGAGCAAGGAATTCTTCCCCAAAATCCCAGTCGCACCGATGGTGAATATTTGCAATTATTGCGAGCGTCTGGTATTCAAATTCAGCCTTATGAAACTTTGATTCTTACCCACGAGCAATTATGTTTCGGTAATGCAGATATAGACCGGGAAAATTACGAGCAATGCACTCAAGCATACAAAGAAATAGCTAATAGTTAACTGGTTATCTTTCACCTTATAATATGAAATTCTCAAACCGCCTTGTTCGGTTAGGTGCGATCGCTTTCGCAGTCATTGTTTTACTTATCTTGCTCGCCCCTGGTGGTGGTAGCAAGATCGTTAGTGGTTCTACCTACAACCGTGGTCCCGACGGCTACGGTGCTTGGTATACTTTCATGCAAGAACGCCAAATCGCGATCGCGCGCTGGCAAAAGCCTTTCAAGCAACTAACAACAATCCAAAAATATCCCGTGACCCTGGTACAAATTTACGGTCAATTGAGGGAGCCATTTCTCTCGCCTCTAGAAAAAGAATGGGTAAAAGCTGGTAATACTTTAGTTATTTTGGGCGTGCGTCAACCGGTAACTGCAGCTGCATTCAGCAGCATGCAAAAATCACCCCAAGGTAATGTCAAAATCGACACGCGAAGGCGGAAGATAACGGCAACAGAAGACAAAGTATCTTTGGGCGATCGCTTTGGTGCTGTAGTCTGGGAACAAAAGCACGGTCGAGGAAAAATAATTTTTTCTACTACTCCTTATATAGCTGCTAATGCTTATCAAGATTACCCTAGCAATTTTCAGTTTTTGGGTGATTTAGTTAATCAAAAAGGTCACTTGTTATTTGTGGATGAGTACATTCACGGTTACAAAGATGCGCAGGTAAGAAAAAGTGAAGGAAAAGGAAACATATTCAGCTATTTTTCTACTACTTTGCTGTTGCCAGTCTTCATACAAACAGGCATCTTGCTGGTAGCATTAATTTGGTCCCACAATCGCCGCTTTGGCAATTTAGTAACTTTAGACACCTCGGAGCCGGATAACAGCATAGCCTACATTCAAGCACTGGCGGGAGTATTGCAAAAAGCTAAATCCACTGATTTTGTTGTGGAGATGCTAGGTAAAGAAGAACAACTGCAACTGCAAAAAGCTCTGGGACTGGGGCGAGAATTGGTGGACCGTCAAACTTTAGTTTCTGTTTGGCAACAGCAAACAGGTACTAGGGGAACAGAATTAGAAGCGGTATTGCGAATGCAAGCTCAAAAACGTCGCCCGAGCGAACGAGAGTTGATAAGCTGGTTGCAAAAATGGCGCACGCTTTCAGCAACAAGGTATCTACAAAAAAATTAAAGTAATCTCCTTTCTCCCTGCACTACGATCTTCCTAAAATTAGTATAAATAAAAACATGAGCGACGTCCGTTCTGTCTTCCATGACCTCAGTCAAGCACTCAATCGAGTTATTTTCGGTCAATCTATCCTCATACAACAGCTACTGATGGCGCTGTTAGCAGGTGGACATGTGATTTTGGAAGGAGTGCCAGGAACTGGTAAAACACTATTGGTAAAAGTGCTTGTACGATTAATGCAAGCGGAGTTTCGCCGCATTCAACTAACGCCAGATGTTTTACCTGCAGATATTACAGGTACAAATATTTTTGATTTCAACTCCCGTAATTTTATTTTGAAAAAAGGGCCGGTATTTACGGAAGTGCTGCTAGCAGACGAAATAAATCGCACACCTCCCAAAACCCAAGCAGCATTATTAGAAGCGATGGAAGAAATGCAGGTAACTCTGGATGGTGAAAGTTTGCCTTTACCAGACTTATTTTGGGTGATTGCTACGCAAAATCCTCTAGAATTTGAGGGTACCTATCCCCTCCCGGAAGCACAGTTAGACCGGTTTTTATTCAAGTTGGTGGTAGATTACCCTGACGAAGCATCAGAAAAGCGAATGCTATTAAATCGTCAAGCTTCGTTTGGAGCGCGGCGCGCAGATATTGCAGCTTTAAAACCAGTTGCAACAGTAGCAGATATTTTACAGGCACGCCAAGAAGTGAAAAAAGTAAAAGTGTCAGAAGCGATCGTGGATTACCTGTTGAGATTGGTAAGAATATCGCGACAGTATCCAGATTTAACATTGGGTGCTTCGCCTCGTGCTGCTAGTGCGTGGTTAGTTACATCCCAAGCAGCAGCATTTTTAGCAGGACGGGATTTTGTTACACCCGATGATGTAAAAACGACCGCAACGCCCTTATTGCGCCATCGCTTGTTGTTGAAACCAGAAGCTTTGCTGGATAATTTGCAAATCGAGGCTGTGATCGCATCGATATTTGAATAAAGTACCAGTGCCAAGGTGAAAAGTTATCTTCCTAAATTTGATCGCATCTAGAAATGGTTCCTTCTATCCGAGTTTATTTGTTGTTGGTTGCGGCGATCGCCATTGCTGCTTGCAGCGCCGTTTGGTTTGGCGTTGTTGCAAGCATTATCATCACTTTACTGTTTGATGCTGCAGTTGTGATGCTGATGGTTATCGATGGTTTGCGAGTCCGGGGCGATCGCGTTCAAGTCGTGCGGGAATTACTGCCGCGCATGTCCGCAGGACGAGATAATTTGGTAGTGGTGCGAGTTACCTCGGGAAAAACAAAAGCAGTAGTTGCCATTTGCGATCGCTACCCAACTGAGTTTGGCGTATCTCAAGCTGTACTGCACGCCACAATTTCTGCCCGCAGCAGCCAAGAATTAACTTATACTGTTTTCCCATCCCGACGGGGAGAATTTGCGTGGGGAGATATTCAAGTACGACAACTAGGTGCTTGGGGATTAGCTTGGGATGATTGGAACGTACCTCAAAGTTTAAAAGTTTGGGTTTATCCAGACTTGGTAGGGTTGCGATCGCTATTTGTGCGTTTAACAGTGCAATCATCTGGTTCGATACGCCAATTTCGTCGTTCGGGTATCGGTACCGAGTTTAGCGAACTGCGAAACTACCGCACTGGAGATGATTGGCGCTTGATTGATTGGAAAGCAACTGCACGTCGCTTGGGAGTTTCTCACAACACCCCTCCTTTAGTAAGGGTGCTAGAACCGGAACAAGAGCAAACTTTACTCATTTTGCTAGATCGCGGACGCTTGATGACAGCAAAAGTGAATAATTTGCAGCGCTTTGACTGGGGTTTGAATGCAACTTTGGCTTTAGCTTTGGCTGCACTGCACCGCGGCGATCGCGTTGGCGTTGGCGTTTTCGATCGACAAATGCATACATGGATTGCCCCAGAACGGGGACAACAGCATTTAGGTAACTTAATTGACCGTCTTGCTCCCGTACAACCGGTGCTGCTGGAATCTGATTACATGGGTGCAGTTACTCATGTGGTTCAGCAACAAAGTCGCAGAGCACTAATAGTCCTGATTACTGATATCATCGACACCACTGCTTCTTGCGAACTGTTAGCTGCACTTTCCAGACTCACGCCCCGCTATTTGCCATTTGTCGTTACCTTGCGCGATCCGCAAGTGGATTTTCTCGCCCACACCCCTGCGCCCGCGGATATTAGCGCCGCCTATATCCGTGCGGTGGCCTTGGATTTGTTATCACAACGACAGCTAGCATTTGCCCAGCTGCAACAAAAAGGCGTGTTGGTATTAGATGCACCTGCCAATCAAATTAGCGAACAGTTAGTGGAGAAATATTTGCAACTGAAGGTGCGATGCCAGTTGTAGACTGATAGTGGAAAGTCAAAAAAAACCCCGCTATCGGGTTGCTGTAGCGAGGTTAAAAATATATCTTGAAATTTAGGGCAGCCATTCTAAAACAGCTTCTTCTTTGGTATTGGTATGGCGAGACGGTGTTTCGCGGGTAAACTTCATGTGAATTGAGCGTGTTTGCTCGCCGTCAGCAGCAACAGCCATAATCGGATAGTCAATCAAGCCGTCTTGGAAGGACATCTGGAAGCGGAACGTACCATCTGGATTCAACTTAATCGGACGACCGCCAATGGTGACCGTAGCGTCGGGTTCGGTTGCACCGTAAACTATCAACTCAGCATCGGCAATTAACCAGAACTTGCGCGGACGTACGGGTACGGCGGAAGCAGAAAAGCCGACACCAGACATCATGCCAACGCCAGACATGGTTAAACCAGATACGGTCGGAAGCGCCCACATTCCCACGCCAGATGGAAAGACGTAGGAGCTGATCGCTTGCTCGGGAAGGACCGATCCGGGAACGTGCTGCATGGAGCCAAACAGCGAACCAGCAACTCGCATTGCTTCCGCAGACTCTGCCATGCCAAATATGCGATCGTAAATGGCATTACCAGCAGCGGCGGTAGCAGCAGCTTTTTTGGCAGGGGGAACCAGTTCGTAAAAGGTTTTACCGCGCAAGTCTTCTTCGAAGTTAACGGTAAGAAAAACGTCTTCTATCCAGTCAGAGGGATAAACAGGAGGAACGTGTACCGGTGCGGAACGGGCTAATACCAACCAGCGACCGTCAGCACAACGGTAGCCAATCTCAATCGTGTAGTCGCGATCGCTGACTGGAATCGGTAAGTACCATTCCCTTGCCAGTTCGTCGCAAGGATATTCTTGGATGCTGTGGGGACTTTGGTAATCTAAGTTAATGTCGGTCACGTCGTAGATTCGCAGCGCTAGCTGTTGCCCTCCTTGACGGCGCAGTTCTTCTTTGTGTTCGTTGGGAACATCCCAATAGGTATAAGCCCACTGGGGATCTCGAGGCATTAAAACAATGCGACTTTCCCCGTAACCAGCGGGCAATTCCTCTAGTCCCTGATCGACATCTGCAAGCGTACCACCATAACGGTCTTCCTGACCTAATTCAAATTTTGCTGCTTCCACGGTTTCCTGTGCCTCCATTACGCGAGATTGGCTAAGAGAAACTTTACTGCGCTCTACATCTTGAATAGCTGCCAGCAATTGCGATTTGCGCATCCGGCTGTAGCGAGAGATGCCATATTCACTGGCTACTCTCCGTAATTGCCGCAATGTCATCTCTTCTAGCGGTGGGCGTTCTTTTGCCATGAATTTGGCCTCCAGTTGTTTTTAAGGTAAATAATATACCTTTTGTTAAAAGCGATCGATTCAATCCGATCCACCCCAGCTGTTTGATTTTTGACTTCAATTGCGATCGCTCCCTTGCCATTTTTGGTTTTTGGGAGTGAAATAAAGCCTTTTGTTAAAAAATACTAACCATCCCATTACCACCGGGATCAAGGGGGTAGAAAACTTATTTTTCCTATTCTTACGGAGTTATAAGACCTTTGGGGATCGCAATGTCAAGAATTCATGACATTTTTCAGACTGAAAGGCGACACTACAGCTGTAATGTCAAGAAATTATGACATTACTGTCTGACACGGACTTTACAGGTAACGGGTAAGTTGAACGCGATATCTATCTTTTTTAGTCACAGCGATTTCACCGACCTGCAAGCGTCCTTTACCGCGGATAGCTATCAAGTCGCCAGTTTTGACCAAATAACTAGGTTGGGTAACTTCCTTCCAGTTAACACGCACATCACCTGCAGCAATTAGTTCTACCATCTTGGTGCGGGATATACCGAATCCTGCAGAGGCGATCGCGTCTAACCGCAAAGAAGCTTCCACGGTGGTCAAGTCTTTTTTCTTCGGTTCCCGCACTTTTAACTGATTCAAATCAATACGCTCGATTTTGACAGGAACCGAGCGCACCTGCTTGAGGTTAGCTTCTAAAAACTCAACTAATTCGGGTACAACAATCACCTGCGCTCCTCGTTCCCCCAGGACAATAATATCGCCGAGTTTTTCACGAACAATACCAGTCCCCAAAATAGCGCCTAAAAAGTCGCGGTGAGTGGCGGGATCGAAGAGAAAATTACCAGCGATATCCAACGCTGCTACGCTCACTTGCGATCTATCCAAAGAAAGTTCGCTGCGAGCGATCGCTATTCTTTGACGTTCTGCTTGTGGATATCCTCCCCAACTTAGCAGTTGTACCTCTGTTAAGCGAGCAAATACCTGTTGAATTTCTTCCCACTCAGGAGGAGACAAAAAGTCAGTCAAAACCACCTCCCAAGTTTTCATCGCTTGCTGTGCGCGATCGATAGCACGAGCTACAGCTTCTCGATTTTCAACACCCTTTAAAAGTTCTTCCCTTGGTAGCATTTAGCTGTAAACTCTTTACTGTGGTTGATAATTTTGGATGTTTTCTGGCTCAAACTGACGCAAAATGCGACTTGCCTGACGCATCAAAGTTTCAGAACCTTGAACTACTATTAAGTATTTCCCCTCCCGCAAGCGATTGCGGTATACCAAAGCATCATTGCTACCAGCAATCAAACCAACTCCACCACCAACAAACAAACTCCCCAACGCACCGCTAGCAGCTGCAAGCAAACCCCCGATCAGGTGATTGCCAATTTTACCAGCCCAGGCAAAGGTATCCAATCCAGTAATAATGCTAAAAGTAGTTCCTGCAAAAAATCCAAAAGGTATTAGCCACAAAGCCATTAACCTAGCTCGTCTTTTAGCCGCTTTTGCAGGCGCGAGCAAGTCTAATTCTTCAACGGATTTATAACCCTTGCCTACAATTGTAGCTTTTATATTTTCTTTTTCCAGCGCTAGGGAAGCTGCTTCTGCTTGCATGCGGTCTGATAATACGGCAACCAGGTAACTCATTGCAAATCTGGATATAACTTGGAAATTGCTTGAATTTAAGAGTAAGTAGGATGGTGCAAAACCTCTTTCCTCCTCTTTTGTGCCTTTTTGCAACGATGAACTTTAACACCGACCTACCTACCGGTACTAAAATTATCGTTTACTCCAACAGCGCATCCAGCGGTTGGCAAAAATTGTCTATACCCTGCTTGCAAACATACATTAAAACAGGTGTTGCTAAAATTTTGGGAAATGCGGGCATAGTTTTTAAATATTCCATCACTGGCAAAACCGAACCTTTGAGCAAGTCATCGCGAAACCGACCTTCGCAAATTACAGCTCGCCACTTTCTTGCTAACGCATCCAACCACTCTGAATTTGCTATTTCTGGTTCTTGACCAGCTCGAATTGCTAGTGTCATGGCCGCATCTTCCAAATCACCCTCGCAATCTTCAATCACATTCAGCGCTTCCATTGCTTTGGGATCGTTTGTCAATTGCGAACGGAAAATTTCGATTTCTTGTGCTGTCACTTTAGTCATGAGTATAGTTCTCAGACAAAAATTGGCTATTCAGTTATGTTATTCTAATTTTGACAACTGTAAAAATTGCTCTCATTATTCTGTTTCATCATTTTTGTTTCTACGCCGTCATAAAAAAACGGAAGTACGAAATCAAAAACGCCATACTTCCGTTTTCTTTGCCTTAACGTAATGCTCTGGTAGTGACAGCTTGTTGTAAATTAACCAAAGCACGGTTGTAATCCAAAATAGCGGCGACGCGGTTGCCTTCAGCTGTTGTTAAATCAGCTTCTGCAGCAATAACATCAGTTTGGGTTCCAACACCAGCTTGAAAGCGCAAACGAGCTAAACGAAGAGATTCCCTCGCTTGTTCGAGAGCAGCGTTGGCTGTTTGTACGTTTTCCAAGTTAGCTTGCAAATTAGAATAAGCTTGTTCTACCTGAAAGCGAATTTGTTCCCGTTGCTGACTAAATTGAGTTTCCGCAATTCGGATATTAGCTTTTTCTTGAGCTGCTCTAGCTTTAGCTGCTCCTCCGTCAAATAAAGTCAGATTTGCCTGCAGTCCGATGGAATAGCCATCGGTGACGCTGATACTGTCATTGAACTGATCTAGCAGGTTATAGCTAGCAACTATACTCAATTGCGGTCCCAAATCAGAAAGCGCCAAACGTCGCCTTTGTTCGCTAATATTGCGTTGCGCTATGAGCTGTTGCAACTCCGGACGATTTTGAAAGGCTAAAATTATACTTTGTTCTAATGTTTGATTCCAAAGTCCTGCCAATGCCACCGGATCTGCGGCACTAATGCCGATCGATCCTGGTATACTCAAAAGAGTTCCCAGTCGAGCACTGGCAATTCGTTGCTGGGAAAGGGCTCTGACGAGGTTTTGTTGGGCATTTGCTAAATTAACCTGAGCTCGCAAAACGTCGAAGCGCGTACCCACACCAGCTCGTTCTAAAGCTTGTGCATCCCGCAAACTAGCTTCTGCGTTCTTTACCGCCGCCTGTTGAATGCGCACGTTTTCATCTGCTTGTTGCAAATCGTAGTAGCTGGTGGAAACATTAAGACGAATTTGCTCGGACAAACGCTCTATATCTAATTGCTGAAAACGCACTTGTTCTTCTGCAGCACGGATATTTGCTAGCCGTCTGCCAGAAGTATAAAGACTGTAATTTAGTTGTGCTGCACCAGTAAAGGCACTAGAAGCTTCATCTTGGGATGGAGAGCGAAGCTCTGGTGGTAAACCAGCTTCTGCACGCTTTTGCCGTTCATTTGCTAGCTGGGCGCTAGCTGATTGTTGGCGAGCAATTTGAGCGTTTAATCCCAGATTTGGAAATAAAGCAGCTCGCGCTTCTCGCAAAGCAGAGCGAGCGCGTTCTAACTGCAATAAAGCCACCTGAAGATCTCGATTGTTGCGGCGTGCTAATTCTATAGCTTGTTGCAAGGTGATTGGTTGGGTTCCCTTTATCCTTACTTCCTCGGGTTTGGTTGGAAACTGCAAGGGATTGGGATTGGGGTTGAGATAATCGGGTGGCGGCGTGGAAGTTTTGCTGGGTAATGGAGTAGCTGCTTGCGATACCAGTTGCTGGAGATAATTTTTTTGAGGACAGCTGCTGTTTGAAAAGGTTATAGTTTGCTGTTGACAGTTGTCTGCTTTTAACAGTTTGGCAGTTCCAGAATGGCGAGCATTTGTCTGTAAAAAATTTGATAAGCTAACAATGGCCTTTTTCTGGGTGTCAGCAACAGAAGTAGTAACGGATGCTAGGGGCGATCGCTGTTGCTTGGAAACAAATGTACTGACGGGTGTTTGGATTTGACTGGGTCCATTGTCAGTCTGGAGGTTAGTGTACTTTTGTTTTTCCTTGTTTGTAACAGCTGCACCGTACGCAAAATTCAAGCTTCCCCAACTTTTTTTCTGCAGCAGCTGGCTTGGTATACCAGTTTTTCTGGTTACTACTACATTAGTATCGTTATCGAACCATGGCTGGAGGTTGTCTTCCCCAGCAGCAAAAAGTGGTATGTTTAAATTTTGGACTTTTTTCGTTGTCTTTTCACCAACTGTGGTGAAAGTAGAAATACCAGCTGAAACAAACTGCTGTACCCCGTCTGATTTGGCAGTATAAGCCCACGCGGGTTGAGTTGTTAATACAGCTACTGTTACGCCAGGTAAGAAACTATAAAAGATTTGCTGTTTTTTCACCGCATCCCCTCACACGAAAATAAAGCGGCTTCAAACCGTTTACCACCAAAGAACTATAGCACTATCTAACTCGAAGATCCGGAACTATCCTTGTCTTGAAAACTCTTAACAATACGAGACAGTTCGGCTTTCTCATCGATATTAACGCGGGTAGGCGCTCCACTGACAATTCTTTCGTAGTTGCGGAAAGAATCTTTAATTTCTGGTCCGTCAGCCGTAATATTGTACTCGCGAATACCCTTATCATGCCAAGAGCCACGCATTTTAAATACATTGATCGCTCGCGCCATTTCTCCGCGAATTTCTACATACTGCAACATCAAAATCGTATCGGTAATGGTAGAAATGTGAGAGTCGGTAATCGAATGCGATCCCATAAACTGGTCGGTGGTATTGGTGAAAAAACCTGTAATTTCTTCTTGCTTGGCGTAACCTGTAACACCAATTACAAATTGCCTAAATGCATTATTGCTCACACCTCTTGCTAAAGCAGAAAGAGAATCAATCGCAATTCGAGATGGCTTAAATTCAGCAATCTCTGACTTAATAATTTGCAAGTGGTCTTCTAAACCAGTTGATTCAGGATAGGTACAAATAATTTTCAGCAGACCTTGACGCTCTAGTTCCTCAAAGTCAATTCCCCAAGAGTAAGCATTGCGCGATAGCTGAGCGCGAGATTCCTCATAAGCAAAAAGTATGGCTCGTTCGCCATTCGCACAGCCATTTTGAATAAATTTGCTCACCAACAGTGTTTTTCCTGTACCTGTAGCTCCCGTTGCCAAAATAATCGAATCTTTGAAAAAACCACCGCCGCACATTTCATCTAGCGTTTTCACACCAGAAGATACCCGCACGTTTGAAGATCTTTGAGTCAAGCGCATTGCTCCCAACGGAAAGATGTTTATTCCCTGGTTTGTAATCGTGAAGGGATACTCGCCTTTCATGTGCGTTGTACCCCGCAATTTGAGGATTTCTATAGTACGGCGACGACGCTCTCCTTCCAAAACGTTGCGAACAATAACTACGTTATCGGAAACAAATTCTTCCACGCCAAAACAGGCAACAGGACCGTATTCTTCCGTGCGTTCTGTTGTAATAATAGTCGTGACGTTTAACTGTTTGAGTCGTCCTACCAAACGAAATATTTCTCGTCGTACGACTGATACGGCTTCATACTGTTGAAATACTGCGGTGATCGAGTCTATGGAAACTCGCTTGGCTTTGTATTTGCGAATGGCGTATTGCAAACGCTCGATTAGTGCAGAAAGATCGAAGTTACCAACGATATCTTGTCCCTCTGGGTCGGGAGATGCATCTAAGATAAACAACTTGCCTTCATCTATCAGTCGCTGCAAATCCCAACCAAAAATATAAGCATTTTTAATAATATCACTGGGGGATTCTTCAAAGGTAACAAAAACTCCTGGTTCGTCGAAATAGGAGATACCGTTGTAAAGAAACTGGAGAGAAAATAAAGTTTTACCTGTTCCAGAGGTACCGCTGACCAAGGTTGTTCTTCTTACAGGTAATCCGCCATGACTGATATCGTCAAAGCCTTCGATCATTGTGCGAATTTTCTCTACACCCTTAAATGATGGTGAATTATTTTTCTCTGCTTGGTCGTTTTCTCTCATTGCTGTATACTTTTACAAATGGGAATTCAACCCTAAGTTTATATTATTAATAAAATTGGAACTCTGATTTTAGCTTTTTATATAGCCTATTCTGGAAATTGCTCATCTTCACTCAATTCTTCATACAGCAAGTCTAAGCCAATCAAAACTCTTTCTCTATCCGACAAATCCCCGATAATTTTCCGAACCGGTGGCGGCAAAATTTTTGATAATGTCGGTGTCGCTAAGATTTTATCTTCCTCAGCTAATTGCGGGTTTTTCAGTACGTCTATGACCTTTAAAGCATAAACGCCTTGAAATTCCTGCTCTAATATGTTCTTGAGTGTTTTCAGCGCCCGTACTGAGTTGGCAGTGTTCCCTGCTACATAAAGCTTGAGGACGTAAGTTTTTCTTACTTGATTCATATTGGTACAGGCTGAAGATAATTTTGCAACAACAGCATATTAACAACAATCCTGTCAAAAAGAAGAGTTTTAACTAAAAATATTAAATTTTTTTTGTTTTTTTATGCATGGTAATAAACACTCCTATTTAGGAAGCGATCGCCTGTATGCTTCACACAAATGGGCGAGGATATCGATTAATGTTAAACGGTAGTCAAGCAGCACTTCTTCACTGCGCCCTTCTAATTTTAACTGTGTGGAAAATTCGTCGATTAAATCCATATGCATCTCTAGAATTTGTGCCACAGAAATATTAGCGTGAAAGGCTGCATTGATAAATTTATCAATTTTAGCTTGCAAATTATTATCGTTATTGAAATAATTTATGAGAATTTCACGGTAGTCTAATTTGAGTTGATCTAGAAATGACTTGTAGTCGGCTTTGGTCATTTGTTAACATTTCTTAATCGAGAAATTTAATTACATAAATCACGCTAATTCTTGACTAATTTTTTATTTAACTAGCAACCACTTCCAATCTTTTTGTGGCAGCCACATAATCGTTCTCGCAAAATTTTGCTAACTTTTGTGTTGATGTTTTCTGATTTTTTCCAAATTTAAGGCAACGGCTTAATTTTGATTGTTAACTGCAATTAGCCCCAACAATCTTGACGCAGAAGACCTTACGTTTATTTTAAATTAAGTAGATCTACCTCCTTTACAAATAGTGACTCAAAATAGTAAAACTTAGTATACCCAGTTAATTCGGACACCGTTTTCATGGCATAAAGTTACCGCTGTTGCTAGGTAAAGTACATTCCAAGCACTGAGTTGATTAAAAAATTGTAAATTAAATATTAACAAATATAACAGTGCCGTGCAATGCGAGCGTTTAACTAATCTAGAAGGAGGTCTGGGCTGCAAGAAAAACCTTCGCGCCAGGGGTAATTAAGTATCTGGAACGGCTAACACATTCCTGCAGACTGGGAATGTGAATTTTTAATTTTGCTCCTTGATAAGATACTTAAACGAAGTTAAAAGTTTGTCGCGTTCTAAATCATTATAATTCCTAAAGGTTCTAAAACGAATCTTTAGAGCCATAATTGGTTTAGCTGTTGTTATCTTAAAATCAAGAGTTTGAGGGCCAGAAAAATATCTGGTGACCGAAAGACTCTGATAGTGGTAACAGCGAATGTTTGTTGTCAGCTAACTGCCTTGGCGACAAAAAGGTAAGTTACCATAGTACCTGCAAGAAAATTTACCCTACCAGCACGGCGACTAGCCTTGAAAAGTTTGAGACGGTAATGCCAATACCGTTTCTGGGAAAAATTTCTGGTGGCAACCAGGGAGTTTATGGGGTAAAACCACTTTTGCTCAAGGTTTAGCTGCAATGAAAATCACCTAGCTCCTCGTCCAAGGATGATAGGTAGAGGGATGATGAAAACAATCACCGCATTGGTGCTTGGTGATGCTGGCTCCTTCCATAGGAAGAACGATCCTTGAAGCCTTATGTCAATGCTAAAGTACCCGCTTTACGAATTTATGACCACCGCGCCCAGCTGCGTAGAAACGACCACTGTTAAGAGGGCGCTGGAGATTTTTGAGCAGGGGCAGTGCGATCGCCTGGTAGTTTTGAATGAGGGGCAATGTCCCATAGGGTTACTTTACTGTGCTCGTTTGCTAACAAAATTTTTGACAGCAAAGCAAGCAGCTGACGATTCCTGCGGAGCTTTGGATTTACAACAACCACTTTCAGCTTGGCGACAAAGCTTAATTGAACCAATTCAAATCTTACCAGGAACTTGGAGTTTAGAACAATTAAACTGGTTTTTGCGATCGCAGCCCAACCAAAACCACACTCAATTAGACTGGGCACTAATTGACTCGGCTGGCAAGTTCTTGGGAATAATTGATGGTTGGCGTTTAGTACAATTTTTGACCGAGCAAAAAGCAGAAACTTCACCAGATAACAGCAAGCATTTTCACGCGCACCAAGAAGCCGATTGGCTCGCCGCTGCCAAAGTTAAATCTCGTCGTCGCAAGCAAGTCTTCTCAGAAACTTCCCTACAGCAAGTTAAATCCACAACACAGTTCCAACTACCGTCATACCAGCCACTGGTACAGTTGCTAGAAATATTACCCTGGCCTTTGATGTTGCTGACTGCCGGCGGTGAAATAGTAACTCAAAATCCAGCTTGGTGGCAACTACTAGAAGCATCAAAAGACCCGGAAGATATACGGCAACAAGTAGAAGCAACACTAACTCCAAAAGCAGCAAAAAAACAGTTTCTAGAACTAGACCACGAGCTAGACAGCACTCCCAAAACCGCTCCTTCGGTAACAAAAGTAACCACACAGCCATCTTCCAAAGCAAACCACTGCTTTTTAGATAGCCAGCAAGGTCACTGCACCTGTGTGGTTCAAGCCCAAGACGGTCAAGAACGAGTTTGGCAGTTTACTAAAATTCCTTTAGAGATTCCCGAGACAGATACCATTCCTAAGTCGCAATTGTGGCTGATATTAGCAACAGACGTAACCGAACAGCAACAATTAAGCAAAGAACTAGCAGCAAAAAACGCCGACTTAATTCAACTAAATCGCCTCAAAGATGAATTTCTCGCTTGTATCAGCCACGAACTGAAAACTCCCCTCACAGCTGTTTTGGGACTGTCGCGGTTGTTAGCAGATCAGCAACTCGGAAAACTCAACGAACGACAAGCTCGCTATGCAGGACTCATTCATCAAAGCGGACGTCACTTGATGAGTGTAGTCAATGATATTTTGGATTTGACGCGCATGGAAAGCGGGCAAATGGAGCTGATGCTAGCTAATGTCAAAATTCGCACCGTATGCGAACGCGCCATAGCCGAAGCCAAAGCCATACACGCTCAAAACCGCAGAAACGCATCAGCTACAACCCCAACGTCCCCAACAAAAGAACACCAATTTTCCCTGGCGATCGAACCAGGTTTGGAAGACATAATTGCAGACGAATTTCGCCTCCGCCAGATGTTGGTACACCTCATTTCAAACGCTTTGAAATTCACAGAAACAGGTGGCGAGATAGGAGTGCGGGTTAATCGTTGGGAAGGTTGGATCGCTTTTACAGTTTGGGATACAGGAATTGGCATTCCCGAACACCAACAGCATTTAATCTTTCAAAAATTTCAACAATTAGAAAATCCCCTGACCCGCAAATTTGAAGGTACAGGTTTGGGATTGGTACTAACAAGAGCTCTTGCTCGTCTCCACGGTGGAGATGTCAGCTTTTTATCTCGAGAAGGACAAGGTAGTCAATTTACTTTGCTACTACCGCCAACTCCTCCCCAGCGAATATTAGGAACGGAAGAAAGCAAGGAAATGGGCGCAAACAGCAATTGTTACCCTTACCCTGGAACAACTCCAGTTGCTGCTTGTAGTTCCCAGGAGTTAGTTTCTCATTCTTCTCCCCCTGCTTATCGCAATAATTTAGTCTTGGTCGTAGAAGCAGTCGCCCGATATATTGAAGATTTAACAGAAATGCTCACAGGTTTGGGCTACCGGGTAGTGATCGCTCGCTCGGGATGTGAAGCAGTAGAAAAAGCCCGTCGCCTGCAACCAAAAGCAATATTCCTCAATCCGCTGCTACCTTTGCTTTCAGGTTGGGATGTGCTCACCTTGCTCAAATCTGATGCTGCTACCCGCAGCATTCCCGTGATCGTGACGGCGACCGCAGCTGAAAAAGAACAAGCGATCGCTCACTGTGCTGACGGTTTTCTCAGCTTGCCCGTACAAGAGCAAATCCTAGCACCAATACTTGAAAGTTTGTGCCACACACCCGAAAAAAAACAACAAACCGTCACGAACGAAACTTTTTTTCCTCACACACCACCATTGCGAATTCTCAGATTGATAGATTCTGAAACAGATTTATTAGATTCCCACAGATTTTTACAGCAGCACCGAGTCATAGAAGTCAATGATATAGAACAGGCAGAAATTTTGGCCAGGGTTTGGCAATTTGATGTTGTTTTGCTAGATGTACAAATGCCAGCAGCAGAAACTTACCTGCAACAAATCAAGGCTAATCCCCGTTTGGCATCGCTACCGCTTGTCACTCGTGATGTGGCAACTACGCAAGCAGCATCGCAAATACCCGGATTATCTGTGTTTCCTTGCTTGACCAAAGACAACGCAGATCCTGCCAATAACGATAAAAAAACAGATGCTTTGTTGTCTGTACTGCAAATAGCAGCAGGTATGTGCTGTCCTCCCTGTATTTTGGTAGTGGATTTGGCAACGTTGCCTGACCTACCAGAAAGTAGGCGCAAAACAGCACAGCGCTGTCGTCCTGCTAAGGATTGTTCTTTGAGCAATTTAGCTTTAGAACAAAAAGCTTCCGTTTCCACTTCCGTTTTAAAATCCCCAACGCTGTCTGGTGGTTCGGAGTGGTTCCAAGCTTTGATTCAGTACCTGCAAACAGCTGGACTAAAAGCTACCATGAGTCGGTCTTGGACAGAACTGTTGCAACAACTGCGCCACGAAAGCGTGGACTTACTGCTCATTTGTTTGGGAGAAACCAAACTCCGAAAAGAAGTGCTGTCAGCATTAAAAACCTTGGAACAGCTACCTTTTAAGTTACCACCCGTTTTAGTCCTCGACCGGCGATTGCATCCCGATGTTTCTTGTAAAGGTCTACCGGATAAAGTGCTGGGTGCGATCGCTTGCCAAATTTTACCTCGTTCAACCTCTATGGAAGATTTGTTAAAGCACATCAATCAAGCTTTAACTGTAAAAACTCAGCAATTAGTCTAAATCAACAGCTACTAAATTTCCACCACTCACTGTTCGCCACTCACTGTTTGGCTCATTTTTTCATGCTTATCATGGAACTGGACACTGCCAAATTGTCCGGAGACGCCATGGTAAAGCACCTGCTTCAAGGGTTAAATAATTGGTTGGGGCGAGATAAAATTGTTAGCAACCTGGTAATTTTTCCAGATTTTATTGTTATTTCTCTATGTTTTGGTTTATTTTGCGTGATGCTGCTGCGGCTAGCAGATATGTTTTTCTCCCTTTTACATCCACTAGATCTACGACAATTTACATCTGATATTTTGTTTATTTTAATTTTAGTGGAACTGTTTCGCCTGTTAATTGATTACCTGCAACAACAGCGCATCTCGGTAGTAGCAGCAGTAGAAATCACCATTGTTTCCGCTTTGCGAGAAGTAATCCTACGCGGCGTACTGGAAATTCCTCGTGACCAAATCTTTGCAATATCCGTATTCTTAGTAGTTTTAGGAGTAATTCTTATTGCTATACCTTGGATGTCCCGCTTTTTGAGCACGTTAAAGTCTCCCATTCTGAAATTTCACAACCACCTGCACAAGAAATTTCTTTAACTACCAAGTAAAATCAAAAAGTTTGTCTCAAAACTTGCACTCTCCAAACACCCACCTCAACTAAAAGTTCGCAGTAAAGGCCTTAGCCCTTAAAATCCACCCTGAAAATCAACGTTCGTAGTAAGGGCTGTAGCCCTGCAATGTCTTCAATACGGGTGCGAATTACAATTACCAACCACCACACCACTGAAATTAAATTAATTATACCTCAAATTACCGTCTCCAAATCAATAAAAACAAAATGAAAATTCCAGCAATAATTATCATCATTAAATCAATTAAGCCTAAGATGAAAAATAGGAGTGAAAAGCAACTATCTTGACTGCTAAAAAACTCGGGGAATCTGGCTGTTGTAAATGCTTATTTTCTGCTCATAATTCCTAACTTTCGACAAACAGGAGAATAAAAAATGAAAATTGCCTTTGCAACAACTGACCGAGTCAACGTTAATGCTCACTTTGGTTGGGCGCAAGAAATAGACGTATACGAAATTTCCGAATCGGGGTACAAGTTTATCGAAACTCTCAACTTTGCAGTGCCATCCCAAAAATTAGAAACAGAACCAGATAAAAGTCAAGGTGGTTGTCAAAAAAGTAACTGTAAAAAAAGTACAGCCGCGTCTCCAAAAGAAGAAAGTAAAACTAAAAACAACAAAGATAATGAAAGTGACGACAAAGTAGCAGCCAAAATAGAAGCATTAGCTGACTGTGCGATTCTTTATGTGGCATCCATTGGAGGTATCCCTGCAGCTAAATTAATTAAAAAAGGCGTGATGCCAGTACGGCCGCATTCAGAACAAGAAGACATAGAGTTTATTCTCAATAAGCTAGTAAAAACTTTGAAAGGAAATCCACCTCCTTGGTTGCGTAAAGCTTTACAAAAAAACAACCACCATCCAGAGCAGTTGGAAATCGTGAATGCAGACAGTACAAGAGAAACAATGAGTTAAACTTTTCTTTTGACCCTGTTCCTTAGCAGTTTGCTTTTTTTCTGGGTTTGGGAGTTTGAATTTGCGATGGAGGTTGCTGCTTTATTTCCTTTTTTGCAGACAAACATGCGCTAGGCTAGGCATAGCCACCATAAAAAGACGAAAGTCTTGAGGAAAATGCTATGGCTACTACTGTATCTGCACCTAACTTTATAGAGTCACTACTTGGTCAAGAAGCAGAAGAACTGCTCACCTACAAAGCAAAAGTTCCCAAAGACATATTGCACTTACCAGGTCCGGACTTTGTGGATCGAGTGTGGCTCAACAGCGATCGCAATCCCCAAGTTTTGCGCAATCTCCAGCTGCTTTACTCCACCGGTAGGCTCGCCCACACTGGCTATCTTTCCATTTTGCCAGTAGACCAAGGCATTGAGCATTCAGCAGGTGCTTCTTTTGCGCCCAATCCTATTTACTTCGATCCAGAAAATATCGTTCGCTTGGCGATCGCAGCAGGATGTAATGCTGTGGCTACAACTTTGGGAGTATTGGGAGCAGTTTCACGCAAATACGCCCACAAAATACCGTTTATTGTCAAACTCAATCACAACGAACTGCTAACTTATCCCAACCAATTCGACCAAATTATGTTCGCTTCCGTCGAACAAGCTTGGAATTTGGGTGCGATCGCCGTTGGTGCAACAATTTATTTTGGCTCAGAACAATCTTCACGACAAATTCAGGAAGTCAGTCAAGCATTCAAACGCGCTCATGAATTGGGAATGGTAACAATTCTGTGGTGCTATCTGCGCAACAGCGCTTTTAAGCAAGATAAAGACTATCATCTAGCCGCTGATTTGACAGGACAGGCAAATCATTTGGGCGTGACCATCGAAGCTGATATTGTTAAGCAAAAACTACCAGAAAACAATAACGGTTACGGCGCAGTAGCACAAGCAACTGGTAAGAGTTACGGAAAAACCGACAAGCGAGTGTATACAGAGCTAACAACCGATCATCCCATAGATTTGACCCGCTATCAAGTTATAAATTGTTACTGCGGACGCGTGGGATTGATTAATTCTGGTGGTGCTTCTGGTCAAAATGACTTTGCTGAAGCTGTTCGCACTGCAGTAATTAACAAACGCGCTGGTGGTACAGGATTAATTTCTGGACGCAAAACCTTCCAACGTCCCTTCGAAGAAGGTGTGAAACTGTTTCACGCCATTCAGGATGTTTATCTGTCAAAAGATGTAACCATTGCTTGAACTCAATTTCTAGGAGGGTCTTACCCTCCTGGAGAGATTTCCATCCAACGACGAACACAAGACAATATACCCATTCCAAGTACAACTGCACGTGGTTTGTGGCTGCAGCATTTTTGAGCTATTACCGCATGAGGGGCAACAGCCTTTAATTCATCAAATCATGACAAAGGGAAAAATTCTTGAGCAAGATTGTGAGATATTCTGGAATAGTTATGGCAATAAATCTTATACTTCCATTGCTTGTGGGGAAGTAACTCCCTAGGAGTGATTTGATTTTACACCTATTTACGGAATCATTTTGGTAGCGATGAAGCTGGCAGCAAGAGTAAGTCAAGTGACACCTTCCATAACCTTAGCAATTGCAGCTAAAGCTAAGGCCATGAAAGCAGAAGGAATAGATGTTTGTAGTTTTAGCGCTGGCGAACCAGATTTTGACACTCCAGTCCACATCAAAGCTGCAGCCGAAAAAGCTTTGCAGGAAGGGAAAACCAAGTACGGCCCAGCTTCTGGAGAACCAAAACTCAGAGAAGCGATCGCAAAAAAGCTCAAAACCGACAACGGTTTAGATTACAAACCAGAAAATGTTATCGTCACTAACGGCGGCAAACATTCTTTGTTTAATTTAATGCTAGCAGTAATTGAACCAGGAGACGAAGTCATTATTCCCGCTCCCTACTGGTTAAGCTATCCAGAAATGGTTACCCTTGCCGGCGGCGTTTCTGTAATTGTTCCTACATCTGCCTCAACAGGGTATAAAATTACTCCTGAACAATTGCAAAAAGCAATTACCCCAAAAACAAAGTTATTTATTCTCAACTCGCCATCGAATCCTACAGGAATGGTATACACGCCAGAAGAAATCAAGGCGCTGGCAAAAGTAGTAGTAGAAGCAGATATATTTGTCGTTTCTGACGAGATTTACGAAAAAATTGTCTACGACGGTGCACAGCAGCTAAGCATTGGTTCTTTAGGAGAAGAAATATTTAACCGCACCATCATCAGCAACGGTTTTGCCAAAGCTTACTCGATGACCGGATGGCGAATTGGTTATTTAGCAGGACCTGTTGATATTATCAAAGCCACAATCACCATCCAAAGCCACAGTACCTCAAACGTATGTACCTTTGCTCAGTACGGCGCGATCGCTGCATTAGAAGAGTCCCAAGAGTGTGTGGAACAAATGCGCCAAGCCTTTGCTCAACGTCGCCAACTCATGTTAGAAAGACTTAACGCCATACCCGGACTGAGTTGTCCCAAACCGGATGGTGCATTTTACCTATTCCCTGATATTAGCAAAACCGGACTGAAATCTCTAGAATTTTGCGATGCCTTGTTGCAAGAACAGCAAGTAGCGGTAATCCCCGGCATTGCTTTTGGTGCAGATGACAACATTCGCCTTTCCTACGCCACCGATATGGCAACGATCGAAAAAGGAATGGATAGATTAGAAAAGTTTGTCAAGTCACGAATTTAGCAACAAAATTTCTTTTCTAGCCAGCTTGGAAAGCTCTTGCTTTACAAGCGCAAATCCACAGCGATGCGATGAGCGCAAGCAATTCCAGAAAAAGCTACCGCATTTAATCCCTGACCGGGAAAGGTGCTATCTCCGACACAATACAGTCCTGCAATAGCAGTTCTATTCAAAGGCATTGCTAGCAAACCCCGCAACTTGCGTCGGGGAATTGGTCCGTAAGTACCGTCTTCCCGCCCTAAAAAACGACGGTGCGTGCGTGGTGTTCCCACCTCCAGATAATCTAAACCTGCGTCCAAACCCGGGAAAATTTTTTCCAGGCGATCGATAATATGCCAAGCCATTTCTTCTTTTTTTGCTTGGTAATCTTTCACGGAAAGTCCTTGCCAATCTGCGAACCACTGCGGCGTAAACACATGCATGACATGGTATCCTGCAGGGGCCAAATCCGGGTCAAGCAGCGTTGGGATAGATACAAAAATAGTACCCCCGGGAACTGTCATTTTTTCCCAGTCCTCCAACAGAATGTGATGGCATTCTGTAGTCGAGGGCAAAACTGATGCTTGGACGCCCATGTGCAAACTTAAAAAGCTGGGTGATTTTTGATAATTTTTTTGCCACTTTTTCTCATTAAGCGGTATTTCCTCTAAGGAAATTAATTTCGCAAACGTGTCCCAGCGTGTAGCATTAGAAACTATAAATCTGGCATGATAAATTTGACCGTTAGCCAACTTGACACCGATAGCTCGAGCATTTTTGACGAGAATTTGCGTAACTCGAGATTTGTACTTAATTTTACCTCCAGCTGCCACAAGTCCTTCTACAAGTTTTTCGGCAATTTGTCCAACACCACCTTTGGGATAGTTGACTCCACCATAGTGCCTGTCAGAGAATACCATCCCTGCATTAATCGCAGGTGTCCTATCTGCTGGTACTGCTGAGTAACAATAGCACTCCATATCGATAAACCGCAGCAGTACGGGATCTCTGATATATCGCCGTGCAATATCCCCAGCATTTTGCGGTAAATACTTTAGCAACCCAAAACTTGCCAAAGGACGCTCAAAAAAAACCCGCATCAGATAACGAGGTTCTTCTAGAGATAACAAATCAATGCTATTTAAACAATGAAAAATTTTCCAGCATTCATCATAAAAACGACGAATACCCTTAGCTTCGTGGGGGAAACAGGCAATCAGATGTTCTAGAAATTGTTCGTAATCGCGACTAACTTTGAGATCGAGATTGTTGGGTAGGTGATAGTGAACCTGGACAAAATCGGGAATCACTTCTAAAGTAACATTCACCGCATCCAAGGCCCGCCTGAGCAAATTAGTAGTACCGTGCTGTCCAAATCCAAAAACCATTGAAGCGCCAACATCAAAGCGATAGCCTTGTCTTTCAAAGTAACCGGCGCTTCCACCCGGAAGCAAATAGCGTTCTAAAACCAGTACACTAGCTCCTTTGGCTGCTAGTTGAGTGGCCGTTACCAAACCGCCGATCCCAGAACCAATAACAATCACATCATAATCAACACTAGAAGTCATACAGCCAGCCACGTCTACAAATCGGTCGAGAATAATATCTTCTCAAAAAAAAGAGGGACGAGCCTGCAATGCTGGCTAATCCCGTCTGCCGATCCTTAAAGAGAGGAGAACACTGACTGTTAATATAACTTTGATTGAGAATAACTGTCAACGATTAATGAAAAAAATTTTCAATAATTTGGGAAGGTAAATTCTCCACCAATACTCGGAGTCTGGAAAGAATATTATGATGTTTCAGTTGTTATAAGATAAGCAAAAGCTTATTTTCACCCTATGACGCCACAATTGCGTGTCTATGTTCCACCTCATCCCCTCATCAAGCACTGGCTAGCAGTAGCTCGCGATGCAGCTACACCTTCAGTGTTGTTTCGCACTGCTATGACCGAATTGGGACGCTGGCTAACCTATGAAGCAGCGCGAGAGTGGTTACCAACTCAACAAACAACAGTAGAAACTCCTTTGGGTTCTTGTCCAGCAACGTTAATTGACCCAGAGATACCAGTGGCTGTAGTGCCAATTCTGCGAGCAGGATTAGGATTGTTAGAGGGAGCACAAACTTTGCTACCCTTAGCATCTATTTACCATTTGGGCTTGGAACGAGATGAAAAAACGCTACAACCCCATTGTTATTTAAATAAATTGCCAGAAAAATTTCTTCCCCAAACGCGGGTCTTAGTTACTGACCCGATGCTAGCCACGGGAGGATCGATGCTCAAAGCATTGGCTGAATTGACACAGCGGGGTGCGGATGCCAGCCTGATCCGAATTGTATGCGTAGTAGCAGCTCATCCAGCTTTGCAAAAATTGAATGCTGCCTATCCAGGTCTAATAGTTTACGCTGCTACCATAGATGAGGAAGTTAACAGCCAGGGATTTATTGTCCCGGGTTTGGGAGATGCAGGCGATCGCACCTTTGGAACTTAAGTTAGTATGCAGCTAGAACAAAACAGTCACTCAATCACCCAAACCTGCAGCGTTTTTTATTGGCGGTAAACTATGAGTCAGCGTGATGGATTTGCAAGCGGTTTTTTTCTCGGAGCTATTTTTGGTAGCGTAGTAGGTGGCATTTTGGGCGCAGTGGTTGCTTCTAGGGGCGAAAGCGAACTAGACCCAGAACAACAAGAGCGTCAAATCCCCCCCGATTCCACCTTAGAAGCGAAAAAAGCATCCTGGAGACGGCGACAAATCAAAGCTTCAGAAGCAGAAGGTATGGAAATGGAAATGGCCCGGCGATCGCTAGAAGATAAAATTGCCCAGTTGAATGCAACAATCGATGAAGTCCGACAGCAACTAGGTAATGTCAACAACAACAGCAGTCAAGGAATTAATGAAAGACCGCTGACAAAAGAAACTTAAAGCACTTGCAAGCAAACACAACTATCATTAGGGAAAACTCAAAAAAACCCCATACATCCCAACACGAGCCTACCTTAAAATCAAAATATCAAGCCGCAATCTACACCTACTTACGAAAGGAAACTAACCTATCCATGGATTTATTGATCGCTACCCTGGCTACTTTCATCAATATCTACAGTACCTTACTAATCATTAGAGTACTGTTAACCTGGTTTCCCAATATCAATTGGTACAACCAACCGTTTGCCGCTTTAAGCCAGATCACCGACCCCTACTTGAATATATTCCGCAATCTCATTCCCCCATTGGGTGGGATAGATTTTTCTCCTATACTGGCGTTTCTGTTACTGAGCTTTATTAGTTCTTTGCTTCCCTATCTCAGACTCGTACCAATTACTGGCTAAATTCAAGCTTGACAATTTTATCAACCGGCGGTTGTAGAGACCTCAAAAATAAAAGTCTCTACAATTAATTTTCCCAGTACAGTTAATAACACCACACAGTAAGTACACAAATTCACCTATAATTCCGGATGTAGCCAATTAAATAACCCTAAAGCAGCTACCGTTCCGACATAATGGGCAGTAATACCCAACATGCTCGCCATGGCAACGAAGATATCTAATGAGCGAATAATGCGAGTTGGGTCATAAATTGCCACGCCCTGTGGTTGAGCAATAGATTTAGAGAGAAGAACGCTCAAGCCCGAACCTCCTCCTAAAATAGTCAGCAGCAAGCCCACAAAACCTGCAATTATGGCAATTCGCAGTACCTTCATCACATCTGCTTTTTGAGGATGCAACCGCGGATCGGGATGGCGCAACAGTTTGGCAAAGCGAGTGATTCGAAAAGCTAGATAAATAGTGAATAATAAAGCTAAAATTCCACTCACTCCCCAAAAGATACTAATACTAAGTCCAGGAGTTGTTCCTTGAGTGTAGTTAGTAACCGTTCCCGAGGTAGGTGCTGCTGCTTGACTGAAGCTGCGACCAGAAATCGCAAATATCAGCATCAATGCGGAAGCAGCTCCCAATCCTACCTGCAACCATAAACTAGCCCAACCAACAAAGCGCAGGATGTTAGCAATTCTTTGCAGTTTGGGATGAACAGCGTTTGCTTCGTTTACTTCCGATGGGATTTGCATAGTTATTTGACCAATGTGAAAATACAGTTCCTGCCCCAAGCTTAAATATCTTCGTAGAACACAACGACTTTCCCAAGTTGGAATCTGCTCAGACCACGCTCATACTCAGGTAGTGCTAGTATTCGGTGGCAAAGCGATCGCGCGTGTGGTTTGTAATTACAGCTTTAGCCATTATTGCTAGTCGTCATCGACTGCTACCAACACTCAAAAAGTCGGAACTATCAAGCCAACCGCTATCTCTGTATATATACTTACTAAAAATGTCATCTCAAAAGTTCGTGTCGGAGATTGACATTTTCTTGGAATTAGTTATTTTTTTTACTAAAAAACAATTTCCGAAATCAATTTGAGAATACGTATCTTGCAGACACTGCTCTGCAAAAATTTGTACGGCAATCTTAAAAACATAACCGTAAGGATTTAGTTCATGGAACATATCAAACAGCAGGTGGAAAAAATCATTGATGAAGGTAACGGCAAACACCGCAGCGTGATCGTGCAGATGAGTACACCCGAGGACAAAAGTGAAGAATTAATCAACATCGCTGCTGCAGTTTACCATCGTCGAAACTTAATTCTCACTCCTCGGGATTTGCTACCAGCATCCCGAAAAGAATTGGCAACACTAAAGCGAACTCAAGGTAAAGAACTAACCGAACGTGCTAGGGAAACCCTTAACTCTGCTGCGGCCAGTTTAGCAATCCAGACTGCGATCGCTGGAGAGCTATCTGTTAGCGATCGTAAAAAAAAAGGGATTAGCAGACTTAAACCTTTGCTTAACAGCGATGTAGTCAAGAAAATTTTGGGTACAGCAGCTGAGCGCAAGAAAGTCGAAACGCCAATTCCCCACTTTTGGACATCTCAAAGCGTGGTATTAGAAATTACCAAAGACGAACTGAGTCAACTTCCTTTGGAAGTACCTCAAATTCAAAATATCTTTCCCAACCGTACTCTCAAATTACCGCCCTTGATTGAAGTCAGAAATATGCCCACCGCAGTGCAAGAGCACAAAGCTAGTTCTTGGGGGTAAATAAAATCGGTGCTTTGTCCGTTTGGGGAGCCTACAATGCTCGCGGTAAGGGAGTAAAAATCGCTTTACTCGATACTGGTGTCGATATTGACCACCCGGACTTAAAAGGCAAAATTACCAACTGGGCAGAATTTGACAGTGATGGCAGACAAGTAATCGGTTCCCAACCCCACGACTCAGCAGAACATGGTACTCACTGCGCCGGTACTCTAGTGGGTGGAAGGGCTAGCGGTAGGTGGATCGGTGTTGCTCCAGAAGCAGAAATAGCAGCAGCTTTAGTCCTAAAGGGAGGCGAAGGAACGGACGCTCAAATTCTCGCTGGAATTGAATGGGCGATTGATTGCAAAGTTGATGTTATTAACATGTCCCTTGGCGGTTTGCCTTTAGATGTACAAGTTCCAGATCCCTATACTCAGGCGCTTCTATCCGCATTGCAAGCTGGTATTCCCATTGTCACCGCCATTGGCAATGAAGGTAACCAAATTACCAGCACGCCAGGTAACGATCTGTTTGCTTTTTCTGTGGGAGCAACAGATTACCTGGATCGTCCTGCAGGCTTTAGTGGTGGACGCACCCATATTCTTAAGGAATCCAGATATTTTAACCCAGATGTTTTGCCCTTAATTTACTCCAAACCCGAGGTATCTGCTCCCGGAGTAGCCATTTACTCTTGCGTTCCCGGAAATGAGTGGACAGCTTTTAACGGTACTTCCATGGCCACTCCCCATGTAGCAGGTGCGATCGCTTTGCTGTTAAGTGCTACCAATATCCGCGAGTATGTATCGGGTAAAGAAAGAGCTTTTTTGATCCAGGATTTGCTCGCCGGAACGGTAGAAGAATTAGGTGAGTCCGGACAAGATCACCGCTACGGATTCGGACGTATAGACGTTTTACGGGCAATTGGCTTTGCCAAAGAAAAAGGGTATTAACTGTGTACCATAGAATTACAATTATAATTAAATCACATTTGTGGTTTCTGAAAAAGAAGAAGTTTTAAGAGTTTTGCTTTGCAGTATTTGAGGATTTTCCCAAACTAAGTAATAGCTATTCAAACCACCAGCTCTGACCTGATAAGAATTTCTCCAATTGTCGCATGTAAATTCTTCCTGCTTTTTGGGTGTAAGTAAAATGATGTTGTTTTTGACAACATATGTTCCCATTTCTTGCCGCACCACAAGTTTAGAGCCGCCAAAGGGCATTGCCACGTTAATAACGAAACGCATAGAATACGTGCCATCGGTTGCAAATTGGTAGATAAAATCACTAGCCTCAGTAGTGTTCCATTCTTGGAAGGGAATATTCCAGAGTGCTTTTTTCTGCAATGCATCAGGAATTACCGTACATTCACTAGTGCTTTTTATAGTAATGCGATTTAGGCAATTCCATAATGTACGGATTTTGACTAGTAATTTATGCATATACTTTGTCTACCTTGCGTTTCATTCAGCTTGCAGTCAGTGTTTCAACCAACAAATCAGAGACAAAAAATACTCGACCACAAAAGAACAACTTCAGATGGCGGCGAGCACTCTTGGTGCTGACTACAACTTAGCGATCCGGTTTTCAGCAAACAAACAAAAGAAAGTAAGCAGACGCAAAAATTCAATTGACAGTGCAGAATTTATATTTCTTTCATAAACTGAGTAAAAAAGGTTAAATAAAATGGCTCGTTTAAATCTGCGTCATTCTCAGAATGTTAACGGCGACTTTTATGTAGATACCACGTGTATTGACTGCGATACTTGTCGTTGGATGGCTCCAGAGGTATTTACCGACACTGGCGAGCAATCTGTAGTTTATCACCAACCAGCTAATGAACAAGAGAGATTAAAAGCACTACAAGCACTTTTATCTTGTCCTACCAGTTCCATTGGTACGGTGAACAAACCTCAAGACCTCAAAATTGCTCAATCAAGTTTTCCTATTCTCATTGAGGAGAATGTTTACGATTGTGGTTACCACTCAGAAAAATCCTATGGTGGAACCGCTTACTTTATTCAATTACCGCAAGGCAACGTTTTGGTGGATTCTCCTCGTTTTGCGCCGCCTTTAGTGAAGCGTTTGGAACAAATGGGGGGAGTACGCTACATGTTTTTGACTCATCGAGATGATGTGGCAGATCACCAAAAGTATGCTCAACATTTTGGATGTCAGCGCATCCTCCACCAAGAAGATATTACTGCTGATACTCGGGATGTAGAAATTCCACTGGCGGGTTCGGAACCAATACAGTTAGCTCCCGACTTATTAATTATTCCGGTTCCCGGTCACACAAAGGGACACACGGTGTTGCTATACAAAAACAAGTTTTTGTTTGCTGGCGATCACCTAGCTTGGAGCGAAGAACTTCAGCATTTATATGCTTTCCGCAATTATTGCTGGTATTGTTGGTCAGAACTAATTCAGTCTATGCGTAAATTAGCTAATTACACTTTTGAGTGGGTTTTGCCGGGTCATGGAAGAAGATATCATGCTAATGCGGAAACTATGCGCCAGCAGATGCAAAAGTGCATTCAGTGGATGGAAGTTAATTAAAGGCGAGTTGCACTCCAAAATAACGTGCGAATCTCAATTCCGACACCCCACGAATTGACAAGAAAACCAGTGGACATCAGCCACTGGTGAGAGTGCACATCTACTGACCTAACTCAACAGGGTGTTGTTGAGCTAAGATTAACAATTTCAGAAATTTATTGTTTGATAAAGTCATATGCAGCTTTGGTACAACGCTCAAAAGCAATCGAAGCGCGGCCTGGTTGGGGAAATAAAAAGCCAGCGGGTGTGCTATCCACTGGCGAAATTGTAGTAGGCAATAGTCTTAGGAGTATGAGAAGGAACTAAACTAAGATTTTCATAAAGGTGATGGTCTGTAAAGATTAATGCAACTTTGATGCAAAAACGTGCTGCCAACTGAGCTTTAACAAACGTTCGTAGCTTGCAGCAAGTACTTAAGTACTCACTACAAACTAAGTACTCACTACAAACTACGTGTTGTTTTACTTTTGAGAATTGGTGTGAGTCGATAAACTCTTACCCGAACGGGTTTCATTGGTGGCGATCGCCGTTACCAGGTAGGCTAATTCTCCAAATCGAGGGGATAAAAAGGTAATGAACAATGGATTTGGCTTGCAATCGACGTGACAACATGAGAGATTTTTGGGGTGTATGTTGGCGATCGCTCTAGACAATTGGCTCAAAGATTATAGCAATCTCCACCACCAATCTCTCGTCAATGTACAATTTGTTACACTTATTTCCAGCAAGCACATGCTCGGATTTTACCTAGTGCCATATATAAAGCAGTAGGCAAAGATAGTGGAAAGACCAGCTAGATCGAGAAATTTAACAATACCGTGCAGCGACAAGTTGGGCGCTTAGTTCGCAAAACATTGTCATTCTCTAAAATTTTGGACAACCTCATCACTACAATGCTCTTTTAAGAAGCTAAATCATTACCACGCATCACTACCACCTATAATGACGACCCTGAGGTACTATCCTTACTCTACCCCGCTAAAGGGTAGAGACTTGAGCGCTAATCGTTCAACTTGCCACTAGCTGTGATGGTGTATGTTGCCACAATTGGTGCAAACGATTTGCTGGCATGTTGAGATACAAGATATCTCCAGCGCTGAGGCTTGTTTCTAGTAAATCCCAGCCGTGAATAGTTTGGTTATTTGTTTCTACGTATAAAGGTACAAAGTTAGCAGACATGGCTGCATCTCTGACGCGTTGGCCGCAAAAGGGATGAGAAGGTGTAATTAATGTTGCAAAAGCAACCCACAGGCTATCTGCGGTAATGCCACTACCAAGAATGCGTCCGCCTAAAGCAGCAGCAGCAAAAGCTGGAGCTGCCAGCTCGGCGGGGCTCAAAACTGTCTCAAAGTCAAACACCTGTTGCGCCATGCGGGCAAAATCCGGATCTGCGTAATGGACAATAACTGGCACTTTTGGTGTTAGAGCTTTGGCTTTCAGGGCGATTTCCATGTTTGTGGCATCATCGTTGGTAACGGCAATTAATGCTGCTGCGTTTTCTAAATTGCTTGCTTGCAAAATTGCTGCAAAGCTACCATCTCCGTGCATGATGGGAATACCCAGTCCGCGAGCTGTATTGACGAATCTATTGTTAGGGTCGCGTTCGATTACTATCACATCGTGTCCGCTGGCATGGAGTTGTTGAACAATTTTTATACCAATTCCTCCCAAGCCGCAGACAATATAGTGATTGCGTTGGGGAACGCGTGCTGCATCTAGAAATTGCTTGAAATGGCTTCCTAAGACAAAATCATTCAGCAGTGCATAAAAAAGACCGATCACTGCGGCGCCAACTAGCATCATCAATACGGTGAATAATTTAATACTGGTGGAAGCGTGTTCCACAACTTTGTCATTGCCACCAGCTCCTGTAATCATACCGACGGCAAAGTATAAAGCATCAATGACAGAAACAGCTGTATCGGCGGAAGTGTAGGTGAGCGTGGCGATCGCGATAATGACTAGCAGCACTACCGACATGGCTACAACTGCTTGAGCATGGGTTTGAAAATGCCGCAAACTAGTCAGAATTTTCATAAGCCTAGTCAAAAGCGTGGATTTGCGGGGACAGCGGATGCGGGGTTGAGTACCGACAATCAAGCGATCGCCCAGTTGTAACTTTTGTCCCGACACTAAAGCTGAAACCAAATCTATCTCCCCTTCTGCTGGCAAATAGTAAATCAACATCCGCGTTCGTTCATCCCACAATTCGCTAAGTTTTTTACCCAGCCAGGGGTGATTTTCATCTATATACTCTTCTTGGATAGGCCAGGTTTGCTGAAACAGCTTAATTTGTCCTATAGCTTGACTTCCCAAAGCTGCAAACGTAAATACCGGTGCTGCCAAACCCGCAACACTCATACTTAAGTGTTCTGGCAAAGCATGGTCCAAACGCTCTCCCAAACTAGTGTTAAAAAAGCGGTTAATAATTCGAATGCGAGGATTGAGTACCCGCGCTTGCATCATAATTCGCAAATTCAGTGCATCGTCGCCTCCAGCTATAACTAAAGTATGCGCCTGCTGAATGCCAGCTGCTTTTAAAGTGCTAGCCGCATGCAGTTCACCGACAATTACATCTCCTGCTCGTTCGCCTGGAATAGCTTGGTGATGAATGCCGACAACCAAGGCTCCCTGCTGTCTGAGCAAACGAAAGACTTTATATCCCGTGCGTCCCAAACCACAAACAATTATGCGAGGTTTCATGAATTGGCAGCATGACGTGCAACAAAAAGCTACGCTGTAAAAGGAAATATTTTAAATTCTGGCCTAGTTGTGCAGCGTGCAACTGTAGCTGACAACACGATAGTTCGAATCTCAACGGCTTTCAAGCCGAATATTTGCGTTGTGTTGGACTTGCCCCAAATAGCCCCTTGTTTGTACCTGCAGCTTTTTGCCTGGATACCAATTATTTTTATCAGCCTGGTCAGAGATTTATAGTGGCTCGTTCAGTGCTACTCTTGAAAATGACATTGCTTAATTTTAAGCCTTCTACGACCCTATCTGACAATATAGCTTCAATCACTAGACTCAGCATGGTCACCACTGCAGAAACAACAAAAATTGGTTACATAACCCAAATCATCGGTCCGGTTGTAGATGTCAAATTCCCCAGCGGGAAAATGCCGTCTATCTACAACGCTTTGAAAATTACAGGCACTAACGAAGCTGGCCAGGAAGTCTCGGTTACTTGCGAAGTACAGCAGCTGCTAGGTGACAACCAGGTGCGTTCTGTTGCCATGAGTTCCACTGATGGCTTGGTACGTGGCATGGAAGTCGTCGATACAGGCGCTCCCATTAGCGTACCTGTGGGCAAAGTTACGCTGGGTCGGATTTTTAATGTCCTTGGCGAACCTGTAGACAATAAAGGTCCTGTCAATGCCGAGGAAAAATTCCCCATCCACCGCCCTGCTCCCAAACTCACAGAACTGGAAACCAAGCCTTCTGTATTTGAGACTGGCATTAAAGTTGTTGACTTGCTAACTCCCTATCGCCGTGGTGGTAAAATTGGCCTTTTTGGCGGTGCTGGTGTGGGCAAGACCGTGATCATGATGGAGCTGATCAACAACATTGCTACGGAACACGGTGGGGTGTCCGTTTTTGCCGGAGTGGGCGAGCGCACCCGCGAAGGAAATGACCTTTACAACGAAATGATCGAATCAGGAGTCATTAATAAGGACAACCTTAACGAATCCAAAATTGCTCTCGTTTACGGTCAAATGAACGAACCACCCGGCGCGAGAATGCGTGTCGGGCTGTCCGGCTTGACCATGGCAGAATATTTCCGCGATGTCAACAAGCAAGACGTGCTTTTGTTTATCGATAACATCTTCCGCTTCGTGCAAGCCGGTTCGGAAGTGTCCGCATTGTTGGGACGGATGCCTTCTGCGGTAGGATACCAGCCAACTTTGGGTACAGATGTTGGTGAACTGCAAGAGCGTATCACCTCGACGAATGAGGGTTCCATCACCTCAATTCAAGCTGTGTACGTACCTGCAGACGACTTGACCGACCCTGCTCCAGCAACCACTTTCGCTCACTTGGACGGAACAACCGTGCTTTCCCGCAGTTTGGCAGCTAAGGGAATTTATCCTGCTGTCGATCCATTGGCTTCCACTTCCACAATGTTACAGCCGAGCATTGTTGGCGAGGAACACTACAACACTGCCCGCGCTGTACAAGCAACTCTGCAGCGTTACAAAGAACTGCAAGATATTATTGCAATTCTGGGTCTGGACGAGCTGTCTGAAGAAGACCGCCTGACCGTAGCTCGAGCACGCAAAATCGAGCGTTTCTTGTCGCAACCCTTCTTTGTAGCAGAAGTGTTCACCGGTTCTCCCGGTAAATACGTGAAGTTGGAAGACACCATCAAAGGCTTCAAGATGATTCTGTCTGGCGAATTAGATGACCTACCAGAGCAGGCTTTCTACATGGTCGGCGGAATCGAAGAAGCGATCGCAAAAGCGGAAAAACTCAAAAAATAATTAGTTAATAGTTAGTGGTTAGTAGTTATTAACTATTGCCACTAACCATTAATAGCTCACAACAGACACTTCCCACTCTATGACATTAATTGTTCGTGTAATTTCCCCAGACAAAACCATCTGGGATGCTGCGGCGGAAGAAGTTATCTTACCCAGTACCACCGGCCAGCTGGGTATCCTCAGCGGACACGCACCACTGTTAACGGCTTTAGATACAGGCGTAATGCGAGTACGCCCCAGTAAAAATCAACAGTGGGTTCCTATCGCCTTATTTGGCGGTTTTGCCGAGGTGGAAAAAAATGAAGTCACCATTCTTGTCAACGGCGCAGAACGGGGTGACTCTATTGACCTGGAAAAAGCCCGGGCTGAATATAACGAAGCGCAAACTCGCCTCAATCAGGTAGAACAAGGCGATCGCCAAGGCCAAATTCAAGCCACCCAAGCTTACAAACGCGCCCGCGCTCGCTTTCAAGCTGCTGGCGGTATGGTATAGCCCCCGATCCGGTTTCTCAAGGAAACCGGATTTCATCACAAAGTCTAAAATTTCTCAAAATTATCAAAAACTTAAGAAATCAGAGGAAGGTTTGGTGAAGTTTTACACTAAATCATCAAATTACCCAAAAGGGTAAAACCATGATCGGCTCACCATCTTCCTCAAGCAAACAGAAACGAAATAAAATATTTCCTCTAGCAGTATCTACACTCACAACTTTGGCACTAGCTGGTAGCATTAACCACGCCCGTGCTAACATCCTCCCATCACCCCACCTGCAACCACCTCCACAAACCATCGCCCAAACTTCTATCAATACAACTAAAATTCAAACCGCATCGATGACATTATGGGGATTAATCCCCGTTGTGCTTGTTGGCGGCTTAATTATTTTTGTACCCCTATTTTTCGGCGGACTTGTTGTCATTGGCGAGCGAGAAGTAGGAATTGTAATCAAAAAGTTTGCCTTCTCCGGACAAGGACTTCCCGCCGGACGCTTGATTGCCCTAAATGGTGAAGCTGGCTTGCAAGCTGATACCTTAGCTCCTGGCTGGCATTGGGGCTACTGGCCTTGGCAATACTCGGTCAAAAAAGAGCCAGTAGTTGTTATTCCTCAAGGTGAAATTGCTTTGATAGTAGCTGAAGACGGCGCACCAATTCCTCCAGAACGAATCCTGGGCAAGATTGTAGATTGTAACAATTTCCAAGACGCCCGGAAATTTCTTACCAACGGTGGAGAAAAAGGGCGACAAATGGCTTTTCTCACCGCTGGTACTTACCGTATCAATACCGCCTTGTTTAAGGTGATTACTGTTGCCAACGCCGCCAAACAAGGTATGGATCCACAACAATTACGAGTTTACTACGTTGCTCCCGATAAAGTTGGTATTGTCACCACCCTAGACGGTCTTCCCATTCCCGGGGGTGAAATAGCCGGTCCCATCGTTCCCGGACACGACAATTTTCAAAACGGCCAAAGATTTATCGATGGTGGTGGATATCGAGGTCTGCAAGAACAAATTCTACTTTCTGGTTCTTGGAACTTGAATCCTTGGTTTGTGCAAGTCGAACAAGTACCCATGACAGAAATACCCATCGGCTATGTAGGTGTGGTAATTTCTTTTGTTGGTAAAGCTTCTGAAGATGTTAGCGGCGCAGCCTTTACCCACGGTAACCTGGTCAATTCCGGACATAAGGGAGTGTGGATTGAGCCTTTATATCCAGGAAAACACCCCATCAATACTCGCGTGATGAAAATTGAATTGGTACCGACTACCAACATAGTTCTAAATTGGTCCGGTCGCACCGAACGCCATAACTACGACGCCAAACTTGGCTCTTTAACAGTGCGTTCCAAAGACGGATTTGCTTTTGATTTGGAAGTTGCCCAAATTATTCATGTCGGTGCTTTAGATGCTCCCAAGGTCATTTCCCGAGTTGGTTCGATGCAAAATTTAGTAGATCACGTGTTAGAACCAACTATCGGCAATTATTTCCGCAACTCAGCTCAGGACTATACTGTACTCGATTTTTTAAGTGCTCGTAGCGAACGACAAGCAGAAGCTGCCGAATACATTAAAACTGCACTGCGAGCTTATGACGTGCAGGCAATTGATACTTTAATTGGTGATATTCAACCGCCAGCTGCACTGATGCAGACGCAGACAGAGCGGAAAATTGCTGAAGAACAACGTAAAACCTTTGAGGTGCAACAGCAAGCACAAACCCAAAGACAACAGCTGGTACGGGAGACAGCATTGGCTGATATTCAGCAAGATATGGTGAAGTCAGAACAGGGTGTGGTAATTGCAGAACTCAAAGCCAAAGCTGACATTCAGCAAGAAGTAGTGCGCTCCGAACAAGGTGTGAAAATTGCCGAACTCAAGGCTAGTGCCAAAATTAAAGAAATCACCGGTGAAGCTGAAGCAATTCGCCTGCAAGCAAATGCACAAGCCGATTCTTTGCGGCTAAAAAGTCTGGCGGAAGCAGAAGCCATTCGCGCTAAAGGTAATGCAAAAGCAGAAGCTTACCGTGCTGGTGTAGAAGCCTTGGGCGCACAAGGATATACAGCAATACAGTTAATGCAGATTATCGGCGATCGCAACGTGCGCCTGATTCCAGATGTGTTAGTCGGTGGCAATAATGGCACTACTAATGGCTTGGTGGATGGACTGCTCTCACTGATTTTGTGGAATCAAACAGCTCGCTCGCAGGAAGTAGGTTCGCCTCCTTCCGTGCAGTCACAATCAGCAGTTGCCGAACCACAAACTGCTTCTTTATTGGAGTTGCTATCGGATGACGGCGTTTCGGAAAGTAGTAAATAGCTACTTGCTGGTCGTCGCTCGCTAGTAATTTTAATCAAATCTACTCATGTCGATTTATCTCAAACAGCGCTACCGGCTGCTCAAACAAATTGGTAAAGGGGGATGTTGTCAAACTTTTATAGCAAAAGATGAAGGTAAATTTCCCCCTGTTATTTGTGTAGTGCAAAAACTACAGCAACAAACAGCAGCAGTTTGTTTGCAGAAAATAAAGTTGCTGGAAGAATTGGGAAAGCACCCGCAAATTCCTGCTTTGCTGGCATACTTTACAGAAAATCAAGACTTTTATTTGGTGCAGGAGTACATCGAGGGTAAAAATTTAGCTACCTTGGTGGAAGAACAGGGAACTTTCAGCGAAACTCAAATTTGGCGACTTTTAGAAAATTTGTTGCCTGTTATTAAGTTCATTAGCGATCGCCGCATTATCCATCAAGATATCAAACCAGAAAATATTATCCTCAGATCTCCTAGTGCTAACTTTTCGTCTGGAAGTGGAGATTTTGTTTTGGTGGATTTTGGTGCTGCTACATTTTTGAGCAAAACAACCTATTCGCCTGCTAAAAAAAGTATAGGTAGTCCAGAATACGCTGCTTTCGAGCAAACACAAGGTCAACCCGTATTCGCCAGTGACCTTTATAGCTTGGGTGTAACTTGTATTTACTTGCTAACTCAGATTTCTCCCTTTTATTTATTTGATACCGTTAGTAACTCCTGGGTATGGCGACAGTATCTCACCACTGAGATTAGCGAACGTTTAGGTAAAATTCTTGACAAAATGATAGAAAAGGTGGCAAGCGATCGCTTTCAGTCTGCAGACCGAGTTATGCAAGCAATGGGAATTTCATCCCACATTCCCAATCCTTTACCTCGAATTTCAAACGAGCAATGCTTGCATACCCTAGCTACCTACCCCAGTCTCTCCAGCAGTGTTAATTCTATAGCTGTTGGTACTATCTGTGACGGTGACAACCAACAACCTGTGGAGATATTAGCCAGCGCTCATGACGACAAAACTGTGAAATTGTGGAATTTAAATACCAAAAAACTAGTCTATACCTTAGCCGGACATGACCGAGCCGTGAATTCGGTTGCTTTTAGTCCTGATGGAAAAATCTTAGCAACAGCTAGCGATGATAAAACAATTAAATTATGGAACGCAAGCACGTGGGAGCAAACACGCACTCTTACCGGACACATCAATAGTGTCAAATCAGTAGCCTTCAGTCCTTATCTAGGAACAAACCGCAGTTTGTTCTTATTAGCTAGTGGTAGTTGGGATAAAACAGTCAAAATCTGGAATGTTAAAACAGGTGAAGAAATTTGTACGCTGCTCGGACATCAATTACAGGTGAGTGCAGTAGCTTTTAGTCCTAATGTAGGGGATAACGGCTGTTCGTGTCTTCTTGCCAGCGCTAGTTACGATCGAACCGTGCGAGTGTGGGATCTTTCTTCTCTGGTGGCAGAGGTTTCTCATTCCTTGCCTGCTTCTAAGAATGATAAATTTAAAAACTGCCCACATTGTTGTTTTTTTGAACATACATGGGCAGTTCTCACGGTAGCTTTCAGTCCCGATGGTAAAATCTTGGCTACTGGTAGCGATGATAACACTATAAAATTGTGGGATATGAACACCGGTCAGGTAATTCGCACGCTACAAGGTCATTCTTGGTCAGTGCTGGCGGTGACTTTTGATGCCAGTGGGGAAGCACTGCTCAGCGCAAGTAGAGATAATACGATCAAGGTGTGGAGAGTCAGCACTGGAGAAGAAATTGCTACTCTCACAGGTCACGTGGATTCTGTGTCTGCCGTTGCGGTTAGCCCTGGTGCACAACTGATTGCTAGTGGCAGCAGGGATAAAGCAATAAAGCTTTGGAAACACAACAGCTAGCTAGTAATCTACCTGGCAGTAATTAGGCTAGGCGCTACCTGTAAAAGCAACGTCAGGAAACTTTTGTTGGGCTTCAGACATGGGACGATTTCTACCTTCCTCCTGCCAGTAGTTAATAACTTCGGTAGCTTTATTGAGTATCTCTACTCTGTCTGCTTCACTGATCCAGTGTTTTGATTCTAATTCTTTTTTTAATTCTTCCCAGGCATCATTTCTGGGCCAGAAAAAGTACTTAGTCAAAGGACTAGTTCCTTTGCCTACTACCTGATCGACCGCCAAAGCGACGTTATCTTCTAACCACAAAATTTTCAAAATAAACTTGGACAATGGCACCTCCGGGGATTTCCGGGCAAAATTTAACTAATCACAGCGATCGCTTATTTTAACGCAATCAAGGTCAGCTGACCAAGTTTGAGGATAGGTAGTTCCATGTCAAGATAAATAATCTTTTGTCGAAAATAAAAAGCAGGCTTGATGTTTGCCCAACAGCCGTAACGAAGACATGATGTATTTTAAATACTAACTAGCTCAGTTTAGCAACAACATATGAATAATAATAACTTCTACCATCGAGGTTTAGAAAAAGCTAAACAAAAAGATTATGCTGGAGCAATTGAGGAATTCACTCGCGCTATCGAGCAAGAGCCTTATTTTGCAGAAGCTTACTTAAAAAGAGGTTTGGCACGCTATGACTCGGGAGATATTCTTAATGCTGTTTCTGATTACACTGAAGCTTTGCAGCTCAATCCCGAAAGCACGCAGGCTTATTATTGTCGTGCTTTAGCACGAGTGGCATTGAAGAATCTGCCAGGAGCCCTTGCGGATGTCGAACAAGCTATTCGTTTCGACTGTTATTATGCTTCCGCTTATAATTTACGGGGAATCATACGTCGCAAACAGGGGTATATTCAAGATGCGATCGCTAACTTTAAAAAAGCTGCACAATTATATTTACAGCAAAAAGATAAAGAGAACTGCCGCCTTTGTCTGGAAAAAATTAAGGAGCTACAACCAAAAGAAAAACCTATTGTGGTACCACAGGTAAATTCTCAAGCACCAGTTATCGCTTCACCGTCAGAATATTTTACTCAGTTGTTGGCAAAGGCACAAAAGGGAGACATCCGTCAAGCGTTGGAGGATTTAAACTGGGCCTTGCAAGTCGATCCCCACGATGCTCAAGCTTATTGCTGTCGGGGAGTAATTTACTGCAAACAAGAAAATTATCGACAGGCGATCGCTGACTTTAACCAAGCGCTGCGATTGAATTTCCAAGATCCGATTGTTTATCGCAATCGAGGTAAAGCCCGCTTTCATTTAGGAGATCACCAAGGAGCGATCGCTGATTTTAACCAAGCATTGCAAATCCAACCCCAAGATGCACTGCTTTACATCGCCAGAGGAAATACTTATCGAGCAATGGGTAACCATCTTGCGGCTATTGCTGATTACACCCATGCTTTGCAAATTGATCCCAATAATGCCCAAGCTTACTACCATCGCGCTATTGCTTACTCTTACCTCGAACAAATGCAAAATGCCATTTTAGATTACCAGCGCGCAGCAAGTATCTTTTGTGAACAAGAGGATTGGGAAAATTACCAACAAGTTCTCTATAATCTAAAAAAAATCCAGTCTTGCAATTGGAGCAACTCGCAATCACGGTATGATATACTACATCAGCGCTTGTTAAGATTGGTAGGAGGATACTGGGAAATTGCTCAACGATTGCTCGAGCAAGCAAAGAAATATTATCCCGGTATGTCCGAAGAATGGTACATGGAAAAAGTGATTGACGATTTAGAAAGCGATCGCGGTAGATAAAGCTAAAGACAGTACAAAAAGTTCGCACTCCGGACTTTACCCCAGAAAATAAAAAGTTCGCAGTCTGGGTCTTTTAGCCCTTAACACCCGTGTCAAAAAAATCGCTGACCTAGCTTGGGATTTGTCTCCATAAATCAATTCACGACCTTTAGACCCTCTGTGTCCCTTTCTTTTTGCCTTCTAAAAGTCTTGCAGCCTTTATTGTAGTAAATGCTGCTTCCATAACTTTTTTAATTACTTTTTGGGTATTCAACGTTAGCTTAGTTAAAATCATCTAATGTAGAAGCAGATGGTTGCAGGTTTAAAAACTGTGTTCGTCTGCTTTTTAGCAATTGTCGCACCTCTTCAATTTGACAAGCAAAATTTGCCAGCTAAGTCTAAACGGTTTGTGGGATTTTGTATATGACGACACAAAAACTACCTGCACCAGAAGTTTACCAAGGTCAGTTTGGAGAATTTACGATTACCTCTGGCGATCGCCTTGGTGTGATTATCTATCGCAGTGGCTTAATGGTAGCTGCTATTTGCTTTGCCACAGGCAGTGCTTTAGTCTTATCAAACCCTAGCTCCAATACTTTCTATTTACTCACTTTTTTGTATGCTTGCTTCAGCCTTGCCCTTGGTGTTAGTTTATGGACAATCCATATCTACATGGTAGAACTGCACCGAATTTTGCAAGCATTTTGGGCTATTGGTAGCATCTTTTCGATTATAGTAGCCTTATCTAGCAGCGAACCATTAGCTGTTACTGTTTACACTCACCCCTTGACTTTGCTTGGCGTTGGTTTTACCTTTGCGGCTTTAACGGGTATTTACTTCAAAGAAGCTTTTTGCTTCCATCGTTTGGAAACTAAGATCCTGACTCCTATTGTACCGTTACTACTACTGGGACACTTAGTAGGAATTTTACCGATAGAGTGGGAAAAAATTCTATTAGGCACGTGGGCAATTTTATTCCTTGTTTTTGCCGTGCGCAAAGCAGTGCAAGCCATTCCTCCAGATATTGGAGATAAGTCTGTATTTCAATATCTGAAAGAAAAACGTTCCGCTAAAATTTGATACATGCGAGTATCTATGCTCGTAAAAAAGTTTGCATCCGAAGGAAACAATTCGTCTTGGTCTATTTTCCCCGAATTCAACAAGCGTACTTGATTTGGGAATAATCAACCCAGAAGCGATGAGGATGGGGAATTGGTAGAACGTGCATATTGGCTAGCTTGGTCGCAGATATCTGGAATTGGTCCGGTATTGCTGCAACGATTACAACAGCATTTTGGTACGCTACAAGCTGCTTGGGAAGCTTCTCCAGCAGAGTTGGAAACTGTAGAGGGTTTTGGTTTGCAGACATTGGCGAAAGTGGTGAAACAGCGATCGCAGCTTCATCCCGAACAACTACTACTCCAGCACCAACAACAAAATCCCAATTTTTGGACACCAGCAGATCCAGAATATCCCCGCCTACTACTGGAAATTTCTAGTCCTCCACCTGTTCTGTACTATCGGGGAACGGTGAAAATGCAAGAGAATCTCGGACAAATACCCCTGGTTGCAATGTTGGTACGCGACAACCTTCTGATTATGGTGTCCGCTGGACTCGCCAGATCGGTACAACCCTGGCCAAAAATGGCTTTACAGTGGTTTCTGGTTTAGCAGAGGGAATTGACAGTGAAACTCACGCCGCTGCTATCAAAGCTGGAGGACGTACCATAGCAGTTTTAGGTACAGGTGTAGATGTTGTCTATCCAGCCCAGAATCGGGAGTTGTACAAGCAGATTTTAGCTGCTGGTTTAGCTTTGAGCGAGTATCCTGACAAAACACCCCCCGATCGCAGTCATTTTCCCCGTCGCAACCGCATTATTGCTGGCTTGTGTCGTGCTGTACTAGTGATGGAAGCGCCGATTAAATCTGGTGCTTTAATCACAGCTAACTATGCAAACGAATTTGGTAGAGATGTTTATGTACTACCGGGAAGACTAGACGATTATCCTTCACAAGGGTGTTTAAAGTTACTTAGCCAAGGCGCTGCTCCCATTCTTAAGGAGTTGGACGAATTGCTAAAAACGTTAGGAGCAATACCACAGATAGATTGCGGCCAAACATTGCACCAAGTGCAGCAGTTAATGTTACCCGAACTGTCACCACAGCAGCAAAAGGTAATGGATGTAATTGGGTCAGAGTTTTTGTCCTTGGATGTGATTGTCCAACAAACGGGTATAACCGCAGCTGAAGTTTCTAGCATTTTGTTGCAGTTAGAATTGATGGGTTTGGTTTCCCAACTACCAGGAATGAGGTATAAGCGTAGTTAGTAACGTTATTTGCTATTCTCAGTAGATTTGCCAATTCTACGTATCGAGGGAAGCGACGCTGATTCCTTTGTCAAACGTGTTTTATTGTTGCGATTCTCCATACGCCATGCTATTTGCTTGTGCGTAACAATGCATAAATTGCATAAATCTGTTCCAATACTCATCCTGTTCGATTTCAAATTTACACTCGACGCGCTGTAATTCATCACCTTCTGCACCCCCGAACACGAATTGCACAAGAAGGAGTAACATTAATTTCACCTTCTTCATCAGTCAAGCGCATGTAATTTAAGGATTGTTTTGTGAAGCTATTTAATCCTTCGATAGCTTTTAGTTACTCAAAAATCATCAAGACGATACGCTTTCCAATTCTGTTGCATCGCAAACTGACATTGTCAATTCTTCATCAATACCGGCAAAAAATTGGATCGAGGGTGTAGTGGATGCTATTGGCGAAGAAAAACCATAACTTCCAAATTTGAAAACAGCTATTAGCAAAAAGTAAAAATTACCTTTGATAGGGAGGATAATAGTATTGGGGAGGATTGATAAATAGTGGAGCTTGAGAGTTGGTGGGTAAGGGTGGATTAATCATTGGGGGTTGATAACCGGTTGTAGGTAGGGTACTTGTTGGTGCGAAAGAAGGAGTGATAAAGGGAGATTGAAAAGGGCTTGCGGGTACATTATTTGGTGTGGAAGCAGTTTGGTTTAATTGTCGGTAAGCAGCACTGGAAATAGAGCTTATTAGTTTCTCGGCGCGGGGATCGTTATTAGGGCGTTTCACCATAACCGCAACTACGTAGCGTTTGTTGGTGGGAAGGTCGACTAAACCTACATCTGCAAGCATGGTACCAATGTCACCGGTTTTGTGGGCAATTGTTGCGCCTTCTCCCAGACCAGTTGGCAAAAGGTGGTTTCTGACTGTTTTGCGCATGATATCAAGGATGCGATCGCGTGATGCCATGCTTACCAAATTGCCTTGATTGACCATCGCCATCAAATTGCCTAATTCTTTGGGACTGGTAGTATTAGTGCCTTGTAAATCAGGAAGTTGGTTGCGAATGGTTGTCGTTGTCAAACCCCAACTGCGGAAACGCTGATTTAAAGCGTCAATACCACCCATGCGCGCGATCAGCATATTGGTCGCCGTATTGTCGCTAATTGTTATCATTTTCGTTGCTACTTCTAGCGCTGTGAACTTGGTTCCCACTGGTTTGAATTGCATATCTCCAGAACCACCCACAACCATTGTCTTTTGCATGGTCAGTGGTTCATCCAAACGAATTTTGCCACTGTCCACGTCTTGAAAAAAAGCAATTAGAATCGGAATTTTAATGGTACTGGCGGCGGGAAAACTAGAGGAGGCGTTTATATCCACGTAACCGCCATTGTCCAAATCTACGATAAAAACTCCTGGCGTCAGGTTTGGGTTGTCAGCTAATAATTGTTGCACCGCAGTTTTGAGGGGGATAATTTCCTGGGATAGGGATAAGCCAGAAGTTGGTGTTGTGGAAATCAAATGGGGCTGGGTTTGCGGTTGTCTTTGATTGTTGTTCGATGACGAATCTGTAGTTGTTATGCGACTGGCAGGGTCTAAGACTGACAATACTGTTCCGACGATCGCCCCGATCCCAATTCCCACAATTAATAACCGCAATACGTATAAAATGGTTCTTGCCATGGGTTTTAACCGTGTTTTTCGGGATAAACGCTTGCGAACCTTTACTGTTGTTACCTTGACGTTGTTGGGTTGGGGAGGAAGTATTTTCTTTTGAGCTTTGGAAGTTGGTTTTGTGGGTGGAGGTAGTATTGTTTCTGGTTTTTTTCTGGCTGCAGCAGTAATTGCAGGACGCACTAGTATTGCTTTACCCGGAAAGCCCAGCTGCTGCTGACTAGATGTTTTTACTAGTTTTTGTCCTAATTTTGGGGCTTTTGGGGAATACTGGCGCTGTTGCCTTGGGGACTGACGCCGCGATAAACCTGCGAAGAAGGTTCTGGTTTCCATACAATTTTTTCTTAAGTATACAATCTTGTCTTTAATTCTTAAGGAATAATCCCGACTTGCTCTTCTCAAATTACAATTTTTGTGCTTTCGTTTCCTCCTTGAGATTACTGATATTATGGTAGTTATTAATACTGTTTATTTTTCTGTATTTTTTCTGCTCTAGGTAGGATTTTGTGTTTAGTTTAAGTCATGGTTAATAGATGTGGCAGAAAAATTGTATTAATTGTGAAGGATAAACTAAAAATGTTAGCGATCGCTTTTGTTTTTTAGTGCCCATTCTACTTGTCGTAAAATACCTCGCAGCATGGCAACTTCTTGAGTCCGCAGCTGAGCACGGTTATACAATTGCCGAAATTTTTCCATACGGCTAGCTGCTGTATGGGGATAAAGAAACCCTATCTTCAGCAGCAGGGATTCCAGCTGTTGGTAGTATGCTTCCACCACATCCAAAGGTGCAATTTCGGAATCGCCAGTTGTTTGTTCAGATGTCAAGGTAATCGCACAAAAAGAGTCGCTGTTGTGAAACTTTTGTTGGGTTTGCGCAGCGTCGGGTTTTCCGTGTCTTTGCATCTTTGCATTTTCAGTTTGTGCTAATTCGTAACAGCAAACAGCAACAGCAGCAGCCAAATTTAAGGACGGATAAGCACAAGAAGCGGGAATGCGAACAAAGCGCTGGGCATAATTTAATTCTTGATTGGTTAATCCTCGGTCTTCTCTACCAAAAATTAGCGCTGCAGGTTGTCCTATTTCTTCCAACAACCAGGGTAGTGCTGCACGGGGATTTTCCAAAGGCGCCTTCCAGTGATGAGCAATACCAGTAGTAGCGATCGCCCGCCTGCATCCTTGCAACGCTTGTGGTAGCGTCGCCACAGATACTGCTGATTGCAAAATGTCCCAAGCATGCACGGCCATTTGCTTTGCTTCTGTACCGAGAGGATCGCACTGGGGATTTACCAGTACCAGTTGATGAAATCCAAAATTCTTCATTGCTCGCGCCACAGACCCCACGTTTAAAGGGCCAGCTGGTTCTACCAAAACAATTTTTACCTCAGCTATTGCCATTTTCTGTTTCTCCTATTTATGCCTTATTTTCACAAACAATAACCCGTCTGTTGACAGAGCAGCAGTTCACCTTACGAATGATGGAAGTTACTTTCAAACCAGGCAAAACTTAATGTTAAGTGCAAAACTGATGAATGCAGGAGGAGTAACAATGGTTACCAGACAACACAGACGCGCTGCCGGCGTATTTTCTAGTCTTAACAATGCCGAACGTGCCGTTACCGAACTTAAAAATGCTGGCTTTGACATGAGCAGGGTTTCTGTAATTGTCAAAGATACCGATCGCATTAGTGATGTTGCTGGTGTTGACACGCAGAAAAATGTTGGCAATCAAGCTGATGAAGCTGCTGCTGCTGGAGCAGTTACAGGCGGGATTTTAGGAGGTATTACCGGCCTGTTTGTCGGTTTGGGTACCTTAGCTATTCCAGGCGTAGGTCCTATTTTACTTGCAGGAGAGTTAGCTACAACTTTAGCTACAACTGCTGCTGGCGCTGGTATCGGTGCTGCTGCGGGTGGTTTGCTGGGAGCTTTGGTCGGTTTGGGAATTCCTGAAGAACGAGCTAGAGTATATAGCGATCGCATCTCCAGCGGCGATTATTTAGTAATAGTGGAAGGTACGGATGAAGAAATACGACGCGCCGAAAGCATTCTCAGAAATCGAGGAATCGAGGAGTTTGGTGTCTACAATGCTCCCGGAGTTAGCACTACTGCTGACGAATATGTAAATCCTGCTGCTTCTTCCCCGCTCGACTCTACCGTTACCGAGCCAAAGGTGATTGTTGTCGACCGTCGAGATGAAACTACTTAATTTAAGAGAGGATTTTTGCTTGTTTTTGCTCCTGGTTTGATAACTCAATTATTGAGCTTGGCAAAATTCCTACCACTCCTTACACCCTTTAAAAATTTTAGGTAGCCAATACAAATTAACTGCAAAGATATATCACCGCAGGTCTAGTTTGCTCCCGCCCTCTTTTTTGTAAATTGGGCGCTGTTTTCCTTTTCCTCTTCGGAAAATTAACTATATATTGCTGCCCTGTCACACTGACCGAAAAGTCATCAACTAGGACGAAGCAACAAGGATTTCTAATTGTAATTTTATCTCTATCTGCTAAAAATTAAAATCTAAAAGCTAAGGTACTATACTTGCGCCAACTGTCAAATAATCCTTGGTCGGAGTTTAAATTGTTATCGAAATTCATTATCAAAACTTGAATTTGCAGTAGGAATAATATGCCAAATTTATCCAAATCTGATAATATCAAAATCACCTTGATGAGACGGCTAAATGTTATCTGGGAAAGCTGCTTGAGTTGAGGCCAAGAGATAGCTTGTTTCCGGAATACAGCTAGCTGTAATCATCGATAATTTCATAGTAGTTAAATGAGGTCTTCTCAAATCGGAAGTCTTTTTAACTCTCCTTTTCAATCACATAGGTGTATTTTTTGCACCTACAGGATTTTTGTTAATCTTTTTTTAAAATTTGCTCCTCAACACCAAACTCGAAACTAAATCTACATCAATTTTTTCAAAGCTCTAACCAGGAGAGAGGGATGAAAAAGCTAATTCTCTTTTTGATGAGTGGTATTTTGTTAGCTGGTACAGTTGCTTGTCAACAAGACGCTGCTAAAACTGGTCCAGAAGCTCCTAGTGCTACAAATGAGAATACTAAAGCGCCGGTAAAAGAAGCTAGCCAAACCAGTCAAACTTCCAATAAAGCTGTGACAACTTCTAAATCATCTGCAAATGATGTTATATCTGCTGTCAGCAAACAGCTGAAGGAAAAGTTACCGGGTAGCAAGTTACAAGTTGAAGGAAAAGATGGTGCCATAATTGTAAAAGGAACAGTTCCTTCGCCAGCAGAACTTAAAAAAGTTGCACCTTTGGCTAAGGAAGTTAAAGGTGTTAAGACTGTAAAGGTAGAAGCAAAAGTTGAGCCGACAAAAAGCAGTAAGGCTAACAACTAAGCTTTCACAAGCTATTTGAAAAAGTTCAATAATTTCTCCGACGCCTCCCCGTGGTGGGGGGTTGTTTTTTATTGGCTTGAAAACGAGAAATCATCTTTAATGCTACGAAGGGATTGTATTAGTTTTTCTAGATGTACTTTTTGATGAGTTGCCATGACAGATAGCCGTATTCGACTTGTGGGAACGGTAGGGGGACGAATTGCAGGAGCAAAAATACCAGCAGATTTCAGTTTTTGTCCTGCGTTGAGGACGTCTTTGGCGCTAGCAAACTGAAGACATAGAATTGGCGATTCGGAAGGTAGTAATTTCAATTCCGGGCAATACTGTTGGATACTTTTTTTCAAGTAATTTACATTTTCCCATAGTTGCTGGCGACGGTGGGGTTCTTTTCGAACAATATTGATTGCGGCTAATGCTGCTGCTGTGTCAGCTGGTGAAAGGGCGGTGGTATAGATCCAAGTGGGAGCGCGATTGCGTAAAAAATCTATCAAGGCGGTACTTCCTGCTACATATCCACCCAAGCTACCCAAGGCTTTACTTAGGGTACCGATTTGGATCAGCTGTCTTCCCGTACATCCAAAATGTTCGACACATCCAGCGCCGGTTTGTCCTAGTACGCCAGTAGCGTGAGCTTCATCTACTAACAGCATGCAACTAAAAGCTTCAGCTAGATCTAAAAGTGCTGGTAACGGACACAAATCACCATCCATGCTGAAGACGCTATCGGTAACGATCAAACAGCGTCGATAGTTGTGTCGCTGTCGTTGCAATTCATTTTTTAATGTTGGCAGGTGACAGTGAGGGTATTCAATTACGGTTGCTCCACTGAGAATGGCGCCATTTTTTAAGCTGGAATGGTTATATCGATCGGCTAAAATTAAATCTCGCTTGCCTGCTAATGCAGTAATTGTTCCTAAATTAGCCAAGTAGCCGGAACTGAAGACGAGTGCGTCTTCTGTTTGTTTGAAAGAGGCGATCGCCAATTCCAATTGTCTGTGTAATTCTCGATGCCCGCTGAGCAATCGCGAACCAGTACTACCGGTGCCAAATTCTTGAACAGCAGTAGTTGCTGCAGCTATTAAGCGCTCGTCTCCAGCTAATCCCAAATAGTCGTTGCTGGCAAAATTAATTACCTCTTGCCCTTCTAAAAGCACAGTTGGTCCGGAATGGCCGTTAATTGTTTGTACAGAACGATACCAGTTACAGGCGTGAATGGTGGCTAGGGATTGTTCTATCCAAGCGTAGGGGTCGGCGGCCATGTTTTAGTAGGGAGAGGAAATCGATGGGTAACTATTGGGTGTATTCGCTACTGCTCAGGTGAGCGATCGCTTGTTTGATCCAGTCTTCTACGTAGGCGTCTTTAGGCAGTCCGATATCTTCGCTGACTACGTGCAAAGCGTGAGTTACTTCACTGGGAGTATATCCCAATGCCAAAAGAGTCATTTGTACTTCCTCTAGAATACCAGGTGCAGGTCCGCCTGTGGCTACGAAAAAGCCGGCGGTTTTGCGCCATTCTATTAATTTGCTTTTTAATTCTAGGCAAATGCGTTCAGCAATTTTCTTACCTACACCAGGGACTTGAATTAGCAATTGAACGTTACCGGTGATAATTGTTTGGACTAATTCTGGGAGTTCTAGAGTGTCCAACAAAGCGATCGCCAAAGCAGCACCAACTCCACTCACACTGAGCAAATGACGAAATAGATCTCGTTCTCCTGGGGAAGCAAAACCATAGAGGATCGGTACCTCCTCTCGAATTTGGTAATGGGTAAATACTTGCACTTCGCCTCCCGACTCAGGTAACTGTTGAGCAAAGCGTGCTGGAACTTGCAGATCGTATCCTATACCGTTAACTTCCAGGGTGAGAATATAGCGATTACCGCCATGTTTTTGAATACCAGCGACAATACCTTTGAGATAGCTAATCATTCTATCAGTCCAAAATATTGTAAACCTTCCAGAATTCCACCAGCATAGAAATTTTTTGCCAAGTAACGGTGGTCAGCAGGATGTCGAGCGTGCCACTCTAGTAACTCGGGGCGAGCATTTCCAACAATGATTCCTCGTTGTTCGTTACTTCCTGTGGCAAATAAAGCGATGTCGTTTCCAGAATCACCGCAGACAACCGTTTGTTGGGCAACAAATTGCCATTTTTGGCGGAGAAATTGTACTGCCTGACCTTTATCGCTTCTGTCAGGCACAATGTCAAGGTCTATACCGCTACTATAGATTAACTTTATATTCAAACCAGATTGCAGCAATTCTGATTTCAATAATGGTAAAACAAAGACAGCTGCTTCTTGAGCCAAGAAAAAACTCACCTTGAAAGGACGCTGTTCTGAGTCTGGTTGTAGTTGTAATTGCGGAAATTTAGATGTAATAGATAATACTAAATTTCGGTCCCATCCTTGTGAAAGTTTTTCTGCCCAAGTTGGATCAAAACTGTCACTACCATTTATATATATTTCTGTTCCCACGGCCAAAATCAGGGCGTCAGGCTCTAAAAGATTTTTTTCTGCTTTGAGTTGTTGGTAAAGAATTGGCGATCGCCCAGTTGCATACACGATTTTCGTGCCATATTGTTGACGGTGTTGGTGCAGGCGATCGTTCAACTCTACCAGGGCTTTATCATCACCTACGAGGGTATTATCTAGGTCAGTTACGAACAGAAATTTAGCCACAGCAACCTCTTTTGTCAGCTTTACGATCAAAAAGTGTATGCTGTAACGGCCCTTATCTCATCTGCTTTCAGCAACAACAACTACTACTACTGCTGGTCGCTCAAAGTCTCGATCAAAAGATCTACCTGCTTTTTTTGCTGTTGCAAGAAATTTTCACATTCACGCAAATCTTCTACTGCTTGCGCAAATTGCTCAAAAACTTCTGCTAGTTCTAAATCACCCGCTTCAATCCGAGCGATAATGCTTTCTATTTCGGCAACTTTAGCTTCGTAATTCCAAGCTTTCATACAATTTAGAATCAAAAGAATCAAAACGTTTTACAGTACAGATGTTGGCGTTTTTAGGAAGAGTCCGTTGTTTCTATAACTTTTACTTTCACCTTGCCATTACCGAACTGAATCCACAACTTTTGTCCTACAGCTAACTCAGATCCATGGCGAACAATTGTCCCGTTTTCTTGTCTGACGACTGCGTAACCCCGCTGTAAAACAGCTTTGGGGTCGAGAGTTACCAACTTTTGTCGCAACATCTGTAAATGCTGATTCGCATGCTGCAATTTACTGTTTGTAACTTGTAGCAATCGTCGGCGTTTCCAGCTTAGCAGCTGCATTTGGTGCTGAATTTGGGTATCTAACCGCAAGCGCTGCAGGCGATTTCGCAGCATTTGCAGTTGATTCTCTGCAGTTTCTAGTTTGCCATACATTAATTGTTGCAGCTGGATAACTCGCTGCCGATGGCGATCGTAAAGATCTGCAAGCGCTGGAACAACTCGTTCTGCTGCTGCTGTGGGAGTATGTACGCTTTCATCTGCAGCTAAGTCTACCAAAGATTGATCTTTTTGATGTCCGATACCAGTAATTACGGGAATCGAACAATTAGCAACAGCTCGCACGACTCGCTCATCGTTAAAGCAAGCTAATTCCTCAACTGCTCCACCTCCACGGGAAAGAATTAGCACTTGAGCGCGCCGATCTTGTTCTACCCGTTGAATTGCTCTGACAATAGACTCGGGTGCTTGCTCTCCTTGGACTGTAGCAGGTGAAAGCAAAACGTGTAAACCTGGGTATCTGTGCTTGAGAGTTTTTTGGATATCTCCCCAAGCAGCGGCGGTGGGTGAGGTAACAACGGCGATCGTTTGGGGATGGCGAGGAAGCGATCGCTTTTTTTCTGGTGCAAATAAACCTTCTGCTTCTAAGCGGTGACGCAATTGTTGGTAACGCAGTGCTTGCAATCCCACACCAGCAGGTAAAGCTTGCCAAACCGAAAGCTGGTATTCTCCTCGCTGCGGATAAACCCGCATGCTGCCTAAAATAATTAGTTGCTCCCCTACTATTGGCAACTGCATCAGTTTGGGTAGTTGGCTGTTCCACACCACGCACTTGATTGCAGCTGCTGCTTGTAGATCTTGCAAGGTAAAAAATAAACCACTACGGTGCTGATTGACGCTAGAAATTTCTCCTCTAACCCAAATTTGCCGCAGTTGCCCATCCTGCTCTAGCAAAAAGCGGAGGTATTCAGTTAACTCAGCAACTGAAACTACTGAATCAGAAATTAAAAATTCAGTAAACCCGGCATTCATTCTCAACGTGCAGGTAGGGTATTTTGACCACGCCAGCCTCTAGTTTGAAGCTGAAGTTGCATACTTTTCATCATAAATACTGCTGTGCAGGCAATCTTTGCAAAAGATAATATTTGAGTCATAAAATCTATGTGTAGCAATGCTAACCAAGGTTTTGGCGACAATTTGAGTAGAGTATAATCCAAAAGTATCTCAAAAACAGCAATCCCAAAAGTCCGATCGCAATCTTGCTAAGACCGCGCTAGACTATGTAGCGATTAGTGGCGGAAAAATGTCAAAATAGTATATCTGTTCTATTCAAACTTCCCCGTCTCAACTCCCTAAATCTTATAAATAGAGGTAGGAATGGCTGTTAACACTGATAATGCTGGCAAGCAAAAAGCGCTCAATATGGTACTAAACCAAATTGAGCGTACCTTTGGAAAAGGAACAATCATGCGCTTGGGCGATGCCACTCGCATGCGGGTAGAAACTATTCCCAGTGGAGCACTCACCCTGGATTTGGCATTGGGTGGCGGTTTGCCCAAAGGACGAGTAATTGAAATTTATGGCCCGGAAAGTTCTGGCAAAACCACACTTGCACTACATGCGGTTGCAGAAGTGCAAAAAAGTGGTGGCATTGCTGCCTATGTAGATGCTGAACACGCCTTAGACCCTACCTATGCGGCTGCTTTGGGTGTGGATATCGAAAATTTACTAGTTTCCCAACCAGATACCGGAGAAGCAGCTTTAGAAATAGTCGATCAACTTGTCCGCTCTGCAGCAGTGGACATTGTAGTCGTCGATTCGGTAGCAGCACTAGTTCCCCGCGCCGAAATTGAAGGGGAAATGGGCGACGCTCACGTTGGTCTTCAAGCGAGATTAATGAGCCAGGCTCTACGTAAAATTACTGGTAATATAGGTAAATCTGGTTGCACGGTCATCTTCCTCAACCAATTGCGACAAAAAATCGGCGTTACCTACGGTAACCCAGAAACAACCACTGGTGGTAATGCTTTGAAATACTACGCTTCCGTACGCCTGGATATTCGCCGAATTCAAACCCTCAAAAAAGGTTCGGAAGAATTTGGCAACCGTGTCAAAGTGAAAGTTGCTAAAAATAAAGTCGCACCGCCTTTTAGAGTTGCGGAATTTGACATTATTTTTGGCAAGGGTATTTCTACTTTAGGCTGTCTTGTGGATTTGGCAGAAGAAACTGGCATACTTACTCGTAAAGGAGCTTGGTATAGCTACAACGGTGATAATATCTCCCAAGGCCGAGACAATGCTATTAAATATTTAGAAGAAAAAGCCGAATTTGCAGAACTAATTAAGCAACAAGTTAAGGAAAAACTAGAAAAAGGAGCTATTGTTTCTGCTAATTCTGTCAGAAAACCTAGTGAGGAAGAAGAACAAGAGGAAGATATTGAGAATTATCCTTCAGAAGAATAAAACCCAACACAATTGCTTACACTGACTTGCATTCAGATAGCGAGCTTAATCTACTGCATTTGAATGCAATTTTGTTTGAGGCGGTTGTCTGCGGCGGAAAAAATCATCTAAAATTTCCGATCGCAGCTCTTTACTTAACTGCGACTCTAGCGCAGAAATTACCCCTTGTCTGCGGGTTCTTAAACTCATTTGTTTAACGCCATCGGAAATATCAAGCAAGGATGTTTGCATCGCACGACACTCAACTTGTGCAGCGTCGTGTATTTGCTTGCTTTCTTTTTTCGCTGCTAAATGCGTTAGTAACTCAATGGCGACCGGAGGTAAAACTTGAGGAGGACCAAGATTCGTAAAAAACGAAAAAGTAATACAACCCAAGCGAATGCGATCGCCGTCTTGCAATTTTTTCGGTTCGTAGACCGGTTCGCCGTTGAGATAAGTGCCATTGGTGCTGTTAAAATCAATCAAGTAAAAACCTTGCTCGGGAAGACTGTCGATGTATTGAATTGCTGCGTGGCGACGAGATACATATCGGTCGGAGATGTAAATGGCGCAATGGCGATCGCGGCCAATCGTCCAGATTTGCTGTGGTTGCGTGAAACTTTGCGTCTTACCTGCACACAAATTCGTAATTATATGTATAACAGAATCTTCCACTTTTCCCAGCAAGTAAAGTTGTCGCCCGCCTAAAAAAGACGGCTGAGAAAAATTTTCTAACTGGAGAATTTCGTGGAAAAGACTGCTGTGGTGCTCGTACAATCTCAGAAATAATTGATACAAACCTAGCCGCTTTTCTAATTCCTGTTCTAGACAATCAGCCATACAATAAAAATATTCATTTTTTTCTGTCAAAAATAATTCGAAATTGAAATATTTGCGGCGATGAAGCTCTGCTATTTTTAAGTTATAATCTTCCTGTCAACAGTAGTAACCGCAATCCTACCGAATGTGGGTAGAATTTGGAGAAAAATTTTAGAATTTTGACTTGCTCTCGATTCCAAGCTTTATAAAAAGCCTCGCTTGCCATTAGGACGTACTGTCATCCAATTCATCTTAGCTAACGCTAATTGCTCGTCAGAAATTTTGGCGCCGGTAAGATTAGCACCACATAAGTTAGCTCCTCGGAGATTGGCATTTTGAAGATAAGCATAGCTAAGGTCTGCTCCGCGCAGATCTGCTCCTTCTAGATCGGCATTATTTAGAAAAGCTTTGCTTAAATTAGCATCCCTAAGATTAGCTCGATTCAGACAAGCTTGTCCCAGATCGCTGTTGTAGAGATTTGCTCCTTGGAGATTGGCTCTTTCGAGCTGAGAAGAATGAAAGTTTGTCTCTGGTAGATTTGCACCTTGCAAGTCGATTAAACTTAAATCATGCAGGACAAAATCTCGTCTTCCTTTGAGATAAGCTGTGAGCAAACTTTGGTTATCTAACTGACGCATCTCTTTCGGCTTGTGCTGTTGCACGTTACCGCATTTACTAACCAAAGTTGTATTTTTTTTTGGAAGAGCCTGTAATGGCTTTTGCGCCTGCACAATACCAGTACCTTCTGATGTCTTTGCTCGCCTGGCACGAATTGCTGCTGCTACCTGTGCTACGCTTAGTCCAGAAATATTACCGCCAGAGTTGCCATTATCTTCCCAGCGTTGATTTGCTCGCTCTTTTCCACCAGAAGGTTGAATGATTAAACTTTTGGATAAACTCTCTAGGTATGGTTCCAGGTCCAGTGCTCTGAGTACGTCGTTAGCTGTTTGGTAGCGATTGCGTACTGAAACCTCCATCATTTTCCGCAGCACGTCTATAAGGTGGTCGCTCGCTTGCACGTGAGACTCCCACATCAATTCGCCTGTGCTCGGATTGTATTCTAAATCTTTGGGAGATTTGCCAGTAAGCAGGTAAACGCACGTTACTCCTAAAGCGTAGATATCACTTGCATACACCGGACGCATAGCCATTTGTTCTGGAGGCGCAAATCCAGGAGTACCGATCGCGTATGCGGTTAATGCTGTGTGTTCTGAGACATTGATTGTTGCTTGAGTAACTTGATTTTTGACAGCGCCAAAATCTATAAGTACTAATCTGTTATCTTGCTCGCGGCGAATAATGTTGGCTGGTTTGATATCTCTATGTATGACCTGACACTCGTGTATGTATTGCAGCAATGGCAGGATTTCGCTTAAAAATTGCTTTACTCCCGCTTCGCTAAAAACGCCATTTTGTTTGACTAGCTGCTGTAAGGTCGAGCCGCTGATGTATTCCTGAACTAGGTAAAATTGTTCGTGTTCTTCAAAATAATCTAGCAACCGGGGTACTTGGGGATGGTTGCCAATTTTACCTAAAGTTACAGCTTCTCGCTCAAACAGTTCCCGTGCCATTTGCAAAACCTGGGGTGTGTTTCCCGATGGGCGCAATTGCTTAATTACACAACTTGGTTCACCTGGTAAAGCTTCATCAACAGCGAGAAAAGTAGCCCCAAAACCACCTTGACCTAATGCTTTGTGCACTCGATAGCGATCGCGCAACAGCAGTGGTGAACCACAAGACTGACACCTATGGCCGTAAGCTATATTTTCTGGATTGGGACAGTTAGGATTTAAGCAGTAGCTCATCACTGTCAACTCGCTACACAAAAAATTACAGGTATCTCTACACCCTAACCTAATTATTTCTATCCCAAGTTCCTTTTGCCAGGTAATTTTTGCTGGTGATCTTTTAAAGACTTGCTAAAGATAAACTGTGCTGCCACAACCCAATAGTAAATTCACGTATGAGAAATTTTTCCAAGAAATATTTCTGCTTTTTAGGTATGAAATTTTGATTTTTTCAAAAAGCGATCGCCAGCACTTAATAAATAATAATTTCCTTTCTCTATACCTATTTTTACCATGCTTCACGAACTCAGCAGCTGGCAAATTTTGCTTGGATGTTGTTTTGAGAATATACTAGGATTTTTTCATTTTCTGAAATCTTCAACCCCGCTCTACTGTTTTAGGAACGGGGTCGATCGCGGCTTACAAATTTGACATCACGTCTTTTGCTGCTTCTAGAGTACGGTCAATATCTTCTTCGGTATGAGCTAAACAAGTAAATCCGGCTTCAAACTGGGACGGTGCTAAGTAGATACCACGCTCTAGCATACCCCGATGGAAGCGAGCAAATTTCGCTAAATCTGATTTTTTCGCATCTTCGTAGTTGTGGACGGGGCCGGATGTAAAGAACAGACCGAACATACCGCCAATATGACCGCCACAGGCGGCGTGACCGGTTTGCTGAGCAATTTCTAACAAACCATCTGCTAACTTCTTCGTAATTCGATCTAGATACTCGTATGTACCGGGTCTTTGCAGTAACTCTAGAGTTTTAATTCCTGCAGTCATTGCCAAAGGGTTACCAGAAAGAGTTCCTGCTTGGTACATCGGACCTGCAGGAGCAACCATAGACATAATGTCCCGACGACCGCCGTAGGCTCCTACGGGTAAGCCGCCGCCGATAATTTTACCTAGGGTTGTTAAATCTGGCGTGACGCCGAATTTTTCTTGAGCGCCGCCGTAGGCCACGCGAAAGCCTGTCATGACTTCATCAAATACCAACAAAGCTCCGTGTTCGTGGGTAAGTTCCCGCAACCCCTCTAAAAAGCCAGCATCGGGAGGAATAAAACCAGCATTTCCCACTACAGGTTCCAGAATCACCCCTGCGATTTGATCGCGGTTTTGTTCAAACAAGGTTTTAACCGCCTCTAAATCATTAAGAGGTGCAGTTAAGGTGTTACTTGTTGCTGATTTGGGAACTCCCGGAGAATCGGGTAGACCCAGGGTAGCCACACCGGAACCTGCTTTTACCAAAAACATATCTGCATGTCCGTGGTAGCAGCCCTCAAATTTGATTACTTTATCGCGTCCGGTAAAAGCTCTCATTAGTCTCAGTACTGCCATACAAGCTTCGGTACCGGAATTGACAAATCTTACCATTTCGATGCTTGGGACGGCATCAATGACCATTTGAGCCAGGATATTTTCCTGGATGCTGGGCGCGCCAAAACTAGTACCTTTTTCCAAAGCTTGTTGCAAAGCTGCTATCACCTCGGGATGAGCGTGGCCGCAAATGGCTGGTCCCCAGGTATTTACGTAGTCTATGTATTGATTGCCATCTACATCCCAAATATAAGCTCCTTTGACGCGATCGAAAACGATGGGTTGTCCTCCCACAGATTTGAAGGCGCGCACTGGGGAACTGACCCCTCCTGGCATGAGGTTTTGAGCAGCGGCAAAGATTTCTTGTGATTTTTTTGTTGTTTTAATCGTTGTATTTACCAAGGTTCTCTCCTAAAAAGTGGCAAATAAAAAGCTCTATCCGAGGATGAAAGTCAAGTCTTCTCAGAATTTATATCGTAATGAAATTGCTAGTCCTATAAAAATTACAATATGTTATACAAGTCCTAGGAAGACTTGCCTCCTGTTGGAATTTGCCCCTGGGAAGCCGAGACGGACCAAGACAGCTTGCAATTCGGTTATTGCTCGGTATGGAGTCGGGGCTGCTTTTGGTGCTGTGAAGATGTAGGTTTTTATGCATAAAAGTTAGATTAAGTTCTGGAAAAGAAAATTTAGTTTGGCAGTTAAAAAATTAGTGTACCAATTTCTCTACAGACAATGGTATGGTGAACCCATAAACCATTCTCGCTATTTTGCAAGCAGCTGGTATGTTTTTTTCTAGTACTAATCCACAACAGTCCCCAATCCCTGTGGATCTAATTCGCTACGACGAACGCGGTTTGGTTCCAGCAATTATCCAAGACTATTTGGATGGCGCTGTTTTGATGATGGCGTGGATGAATCGAGAGTCGCTACAAAAGACTTTGGAAACGGGAGAAACTTGGTTTTGGAGTCGTTCCCGGCAAAAATTATGGCACAAAGGTGAGACTTCCGGTCACGTTCAAAAGGTGCGCAGCCTTCGTTATGACTGCGATAGCGATGCGCTGCTGATTGGAGTTGAACAGGTGGGAGATATTGCTTGTCATACTGGTGAACGCAGCTGTTTTCACCGGGTAGATGGAAAAGTTGCGCCTCCACCCGGCGATACTTTATCGCAATTGTTTCAAGTAGTTTGCGATCGCCGCGATCGCCCCCAGGAAAATTCCTATACCTGTGAATTATTTGCCGGTGGTGATAATAAAATTTTGAAAAAGCTTGGGGAAGAATGTGCAGAAGTGGTGATGGCTTGTAAAGACAACGATGCTGAGGCGATTGCTTCGGAAGTAGCTGATTTGCTTTATCACACCCTTGTTGCTCTTGCTTACCACCAAGTAGATTTGAAATCTGTATATCGTACCTTACAGCAGCGCCGTCACTAGTCCTGTTGCTTGCTGCCATTGTCTTGCTTGGCTCCCCCCTTGACAAGGGAGCTATCGTTTTCAACTAGCTTTTTTCTTCTTGGAGAGAGAAATCTCAAATCTTTTTGTAATTCTTATTATTAGCCAAAATTTTCCTCACTGATTCCACAGCATTTCCACAAACTTTTTGAGAGTTTTCCACAGCCACCGGACGCTATCACAACCTCTTGCTGTTGTGCTGAGGATTTTCTGCTTGTGGCAAACAGCCATTTTCAGGACTGAGTTTTGATTAAGTTTTGTTACAAAAAAGGCTCTCAAATCCTTGAGCTTTCGTAAATATGTATTTTTTAAAAATTTTGTCTTAACATTTCGCAGCATTGACAACACCCCCTGGTTTTGACCACAATTATGCGACTTGCTTTTGTAGTCTCATTGGGGATGATGCTCCTGTTTGTTTGGATCGCCTATTTTCCCGTGGCTTTGACTGCAAGCAGAATCTACCTATTTAGCAGGCTCTTTGAGAAGAGGACAATCTTATGAAAACAACTGTTAGCATCTTTACAGAAATTCCCGAGCCCTTACACGAATCCCTGAAAATTTATTTAGAAAAGCATCCTGATTGGGATCAAAATCGAGTTTTGACGGCAGCACTGTCATTATTTTTACTTCAAAATGGAGATAGCGATCGCCGGGCAGCTCGTGTATACTTAGAAACATTATTTCACAACTACTAAGTAAATGGACAACAGGGAATCTTGCCCGTTGCCAGTATCTAACTTGGTAGCGTTGTCTTGTTTCATACTCTCTACTGGGTACGGCAGTACCGTACCCGGAAATCGGTTTTCATTGTCAACAGCTACAAGTAGGACTCAGTAATACAGAAGACCTAAAAATGAGATAGTAAATATCGTTTTCGTGCCTGCAATTAATTTATTTTTTATACAATATCCGCGGTGAGGGGTGGGTTTGGGTCACCGCCGGGCTGACAATCGAGCCTTGTTATGATTTGTCGGAGTGCTGGGGTTGAGCAGCAGGACACTCGAACTTGTAACCTACACCGCGAACGGTTTGAATTAAGGCTGGCTGACTAGCATCTGTTTCAATTTTTTTACGAATTTGACCTATGTGTACGTCTACAACTCTTTGATCGCCGACGTATTCATAATCCCAGACTTCCTGAATTAATTCAGCTCGGCGCCAAACTCTACCCGGATGGCTGGCTAAAAAATGTAACAAGTCAAATTCTAAGGCCGTCAAGGGTACTGGTTGGCTGTTGAGCGTTACCTCTCGCCTAACAGGATCGATCATCAGCTTGTCAAATACAAGGCGTTTTTGTTCTGCTGGGGTAACAAGGCGTTGACGTCGCAAAATCGCTGCGACTCTAACTTCCAATTCTGCCAGACCGAATGGTTTGGTAAGGTAATCATCAGCACCTTTTGAAAAGCCGCGAATCTTGTCAGCTTCGTCTGTACAGCAAGTCAGCATGAGAACAAAAACGCCATTGCGACTTTGCATTTCTTGGCAGAGGTTAAATCCGATGACATCTGGTAAATTAACGTCCAAAATTACCAAATCCGGATTGAATTGCTCAAATAAAGCTAAGGCCGTTTTTCCATCTTCGGCAGCCTCTACCTGATAATTTTGCTTGAGCAGATAGCGTTGGATTAAATTCCGAACAGCAGGGTCGTCATCAACTACAAGAATCTTGGCAGGAGCCATGACCATCACTTTGCACAAAATCTATAAGGATCAACATGCGGATGACGTTAAAAACGCAGTTTCCGCTGAAAAATCAATTAAAATTTACAAGGTTGAGGTATAAAATTCCTGATTATCTAAATACTAATTTAGTTTAATCAGGTTTTTAGGCAACTAGAGCGCATTTATTTTAATATAATGGCACTGGCAGCGATTTCGGTAGACTTGTCTGTAGCAAGCAGGTGCTCTGACTACGCCACTTCAAGTTAAATCAACTAGGAGAATTTCGCAATACCTAAGCAATATCTAACTAACTTAGTAATGAAACGCTGGCATTAAATCTATCTGCGTCACAATAGAACAAGGGATTTTCAAGTTCATTAAATAAAACTGTTCTTTAAGGTAGAGTTGATTGCCAAAACTTTAAAAAACAATTTTTTTCATAAAAAAAGCCTTCTAGGTATTTTTAACTTAAATTCTACAATAAAGCCCTAAATAGAGTAACGACATGGGGGTATACACGGAGTTCTGGCAATATGTTAGAGTGTCTATAGTTAAAACTACCATGTTTGTTCTGCTAGCCTATGCTACTATTCAGGTGAAGATGTAGCATTGGCTCAAAGTTCCAGTTGAACACAAAACTTAAAGTTATTATTCTGGCAACAAAAAACTGCTGCCGACTGAGGCTAGATTTAATAGATTCCCATGAGCGAGCAAAATCCCTACGAAAAACTTGGGGTATCAGAAGACGTTAGTTTCGATGAAATCCAGAATGTTCGCAATCGCCTCCTAAAGCAATACAGTGGCGATGCCAAGCGTTTAGAAATGATTGAAGCGGCCTATGATGCGATTTTAATGGATCGCCTGCGGCTGCGCCAAGAAGGCAAAATCAAGGTTCCCGAGCGCATCCGGTTTCCAGAGCGTCTAGTACAAACACCTGCACCGGAAAGTCCAGCTCCTCGCCAGCAATCGCCGCTGTGGCTGCAAAAAATATTGGATCGACCAACAGCAGCAGAGGTGCTATTAACAGGCGCTTGGTACCTGGGTTTGAGTGCTATTAGCATGTTTTACCCAACAGGGGAAGACCAAGTTTTACAGCTGGCACTCGTGGTAGGAGTAGGTATTAGTATATACTTTATTAACCGTAAGGAAGGTAGGTTTGGCCGGGCAGTTATATTTACCTTGAGCGGCTTGATCGTAGGTTTGATTGCTGGGGGACTGGTGGCGAATTGGGCTGTACCGTTAATACGACAATTTGTTCACCTGACGCCAAATCAGTTTTCTACTGTAGTTACGTTTGTATTGTTGTGGTTAATAAGTAGTTTTTTGCGGTAAGCCCTTTTGAGTGTTGACAGTTGTTTGCGCTCTCAAACAAACAACTACCAACCAAGGGGCGACACGTACAAATTTACCGATAAACTAGTTCTGCAGGCAGTGCAGATTTTTCTAAAATCAAATCAACGGCGGCGGCGAGGTTTTTGACGATGAAGTCGGGGTGATAAAGTTCTAATTGGGCTCGCTCGCGTATACCGCATTCCACCGCGATCGCTTTGACACCGTGTTTTTTGGCAGCAACGATGTCTGCTTCAGTATCTCCGATCATCCACGTCTCGGTTGCTGGGGGAAGCTCTTTTATGGCTCGTGCCATTAATAATGGCTTATCATCAATATCTCGGGTTTTCAAGTAATCATTACTTAGGCAGTAACAGCGATTTTCGGGAAAAAATCTGCCTAGGTTGAATTTTTTGAAGGCGAAATCCAGTTCCCAAACGCGGCGCATAGTCATGACTGCTAAATCCCAACCAGCGTGTTGAATTTTTAACAGTGCATCCACTGCACCAAAAGCAAGGCGATCGTAGTGAAAGTAAGGTTCCGTATGTACCGTTTGGTGTCGTAGCAAGGAAAATTCCTGTGCTTGGACTTCATCCAAACCAGAAATTATAGCGATTTGTTTTTCGCTGACGCGCGATCGCTTCATTTGCCAAAATTCTGTTCGAGAAAGCTGTCGTACCTTTTGCTGAGGACGTCGGATTTTATTTAAACAAAATTGATAAACACGGTAGTAACGTTCGGAAACATCTATAATCGGACCATCAAAATCTGTTATTATTCTTATCATTTTTGCAAAAATGTAATATTTATTTACAGGTTATTTCCAGGCTAGCTTAGGTATCGCCGGGTATAGGTTTTGAATATTTAATGAATGAATTTTGGATTACTAATATGTTTTCTAGCTTGTGACAAAAATCCGCTTTGCTAGCAAAACCAGGGATTTTTGCGCCTATGACTTGTTTTCTCGCAGACCTACTCGAGTGCGATCGCCTTGGTTATAAACTTCTAAAGAATGACATTCATTGAGCAAAAAAGTGCGGAAATTACGGCTTAATCCCAAATTTGTAAGGATTTTACTAATCCCCTGTCCGTAATGCTTGTAAAATTGAGTACCTAAAGTTTCGAGAGGAACGCGGCGATCTGGAAATTTCTTACTTAAAGTAGCGACCGTAGCTACCAACGCTTGTTCTAAATCTGCTTTCGAATTAACTTCTTTTTTGAATCCAGAGCGATCGCTACTTAATTGATGAAGTGGAGGTTTTCTAAATACAGTTAAGTATGTTTCTGAATTTTCTGGTATTTGATAGATAACGATATCAGATTGATATTTTTTTAAAACGTCCTTGATAGTTTTACCCGGATAGTGAAAAGAGAGGATTTCATTAATATCACAATGATATTTTTGGTTATATATTTGCGCTATTTGAGACCAACCGATCCAGGGATTGGAAGTGCGTTTTTCCTCAGATATAATAATCTTTTGAAGTTGCCGGAGCAATTTGTCCAATTCTGGTGGTTCTACTATAGTATGAGTATAAGATTCCCCAGTCTTGGTGTTTAATACATTAATATTAATACCTTGCTGGCTAACTCGATATACTGTTAATCCGTTTTGTTGTAATTGGTTGCATAAATTCGTCATTACTTTATCTGACGAACAGACTAAAACTTCCTTGGCTTTGGGGTAGTGTTCGTGGAGCGAGGAGCCAAATGCTATCATTTTACCGTCTGCATTATCCCTACCGGCAGGTACGTGAATTAAGTCGTAGCTACGTTGGTGAAACTCTATATCTCGTTTTCCCATGCAGCACCAATTAGCAAAGGCAATTTTTACTTGTAGGGGATAGGTGCAAACGGTAGCTAAAAACCTTTCTGTTTCAGTATTAAGTTGGATATTTTCTACATCCAGAAGTAAAACAGCTATACCAGTTAGGGATTTGGATGTGGAACTAGCAGCAGGTAAAATTATATTTGATGAATTTTCTCTTTGAGAATCAATCAAGCCGTTTGCTGCTGGTTTGACAGAATTTAGTTTCTGAAGGCGCTCAAACAATGCAATCAACGTAGGTGAATTAAAAGCTTCCGAAGTGAAAATAGCTTTGAGCAATCCTTGTAGTTTTTGAAAAAATGCATGCTTGTCTTGAACTTGGTCGAGTATTTCTTTTAGTTTGAAGTTAACTGCAGCTTGGCTGCGACTGCTACGCCAGTTTATATTTCTGTACTTTTGTGATAATAATTCTGGTTGCTGCTGTTGGATGGTAATAATTGTTTGGCAAATCCAATAGCCAACGTGATGAACAACAACTGTATAATCTTTACGGGAGGAAAAATCATCATTGGGCATAGCTCAACCAGAACAGGAAAGCATTTTCGCTCAAACCATCGTCACAGACAGTAATTTACACATGTTATATCTAGATGGGATTTATCTGGAATCGGTAAAACTGCTGAGGCGAAGGGACGTTGCTAGCGACGCTCGTAGTGTCCCCGCAAAATCAACGGCGTCTATAAATTTCCTGAGAGCCAAAAAATATGGGCAGTACAGGACTCGAACCTGTGACATCCTGCTTGTAAGGCAGGCGCTCTACCAACTGAGCTAACCGCCCATCACACACAAGAATTTAGTATAGCAAAATATTTCGGTTTGCGCTAGGATTTTGGCAAAATTGTCTGGAAAATTTTTGAAACATTTTCAATGCCCTCTGGTCGAACGCACGATCGCATAACGTTATGGGCTTTACCGTGGGTAACTGGTTTGGCTTTTGTCCAGACTCACAATGCTAACCTAACTTTGCTAGTGGCGGGTGGATTTATTTTCGGTGGACTGATGTTTGGTCCTGACTTGGATATTTACTCGCGCCAGTATCAGCGCTGGGGTTTATTGCGGTGGATTTGGATTCCTTATCAAAAAAGCCTGCGACATCGATCTTTCTTATCTCACGGCCCAATTATCGGTACAAGCTTGCGAGTGCTTTATCTCGGTTGTATTGCTGTCACAGTAGTGCTGTTTAGCGCGCTCGTGGGAGAAAAATTGGGAAACAAAAGCTGGAGTTGGCAAATTTTTTGCCAAACGTGGGGGCGATCGCTGCTTGTTTACCAGCGAGAAATTTTAGCAGTATTTTGGGGTTTGGAACTAGCAGCCATGACCCATTATCTTAGCGATTGGAGTGGTTCTACATACAAGCGTTTGCGTTCTTCAGGCATTCTAGGTTTGCTAATGCATGGGAAAATAAACAAACGTCAAGCGATCGCCGAGCGTCGCCGTCGGTTGAGAGCAAAGACGAGCACAAACCGGAGAAAGCAACGATCGTAACTTGTCGGCCAAAACAAACGAAAGTTTTTATAAGTTATTATGATGGAACCTCACTTCAGCGAGAATCACGCCGAAACTTTAGCAGCTTTACAAAAACTAATTAATGTAGTGGCAAAATTGCGATCGCCCCAGGGAGGTTGTCCTTGGGATTTGGCGCAAACTCCCCAAACCCTTACACCCTACATTATCGAAGAAGCCTACGAAGTGGTAGATGCGATCGCCACGGGAGAGCAACAAGCAATTGCTGAAGAATTGGGGGATCTGCTTTTACAAGTTGTTTTGCAAGCGCAAATCGCCAAGGAGTACGGACAATTTTCCCTTCAGGAAGTTGCAGAAGGTATTTGCCAAAAGTTAATTCGTCGCCATCCTCATGTCTTTGGGGAAGTTTCCGTTGAAAGCGTGGAACAGGTACGAAAAAACTGGGAAGAAATTAAAGCAGCAGAAAAAGGAGAATCTCCTTTAGAAAGTCAAAAACTGAGCACCCAACTCAGCAATTATGCTCGCAAGCTTCCTCCCTTGCTAGCAACGATGAAAATTTCCCACAAAGCAGCTGCTGTCGGATTGGAATGGCAAAATATTGAGGAAGTGTGGCAAAAGTTTTATGAAGAATTGCAGGAGTTCCAACAAGCACTAACCCAGGAAACACCAGAACAACAACAAGCTGAATTAGGAGATTTACTGTTTTCTATTCTCCAGCTGGCTCGGTGGTATAATCTCGATCCCAGTGAAGCTCTGCGGGGAACAAATCAACGCTTTATTCAAAGGATCCAAAAAATGGAAGCGTTTGCCGATCGCCCTTTTTCTGATTACACTTTAGAAGAATTGGAAGCTTTGTGGCAGCAAGCAAAAGCTCAACTTGCCGAAAAAAGTTAGTATTTATTGGATTATGGGAATTTACAGACTGCTTGCTTGGTGTGGCAGTCAATTTCACGCTCAAAATTAAGTAGAAGAACTATATTTTCATTGGAAAAAGCTAGCAAAATGCTTGCTATTTAATTCCAGGAATTAAAATTTGAAGTTAGACCAGTTTTTTTGCTCCAAACCGATGAGTACTCCTCAACAAAATTCTTTCCAATTAGTAGCAATAGCGAAAAAAACTCGACTGGCAGCACTGAAATTAGCGCTTCTTTCCACCACAGCAAAAAATGAAGCTATAGAAGCGATCGCCCAAGCTTTAGAATCAGCACAAGAGGAAATTTTGCAAGCCAATGCTGTGGATTGTCAAGTGGCAGCCAAACAAGAAATTCCCAAAGCACTTTACAAGCGTTTGCAGTTAGATGAATATAAATTCCGAGATGCGATCGCTGGAGTCAAAGACGTTGGGAAACTTCCCGATCCTGTGGGTGCGGTACAACTTCACCGCGAGTTGGATACAGGTTTAATTCTCAAGCGAATTACTTGTCCTTTGGGAGTTTTAGGTGTTATTTTCGAAGCACGTCCAGAAGCTGCTATTCAAATTGTTTCTTTGGCAATCAAGTCAGGTAACGGTGTGATTCTCAAAGGTGGTCAAGAAGCTATTCGTTCTTGTGAAGCTATAGTTAAAGCTATTAAGCAAGGATTATCTCAAACCGCCGTTCCCCCTGATGCAGTACAGTTATTAACCACAAGAGAGGAAACTCTAGAACTTTTAAAATTAGACAAATATGTAGATTTAATTATTCCGAGAGGTTCTAATTCTTTTGTGAGATTTGTACAGGAAAATACCCGCATTCCCGTCCTCGGTCATGCAGACGGTATTTGTCATCTGTACATAGATAAAGCTGCGGATCTGGAAAAAGCAGTGGCGATTGCAGTTGATGCCAAAGTTCAATATCCAGCGGCTTGTAATGCCATAGAAACTTTATTAGTTCACGCAGAAATAGCTGCAATTTTTCTACCTAAAATCGCCGAGTCTTTACAAGCACAAAAGGTGAAATTAAAAGGAGATGAACGCACGCAAGAAATTTTAAAAAATATTGAACCAGCAACAGAAAAAGACTGGGAAACCGAATACAGCGATTTGATTTTGGCAATTAAGATTGTCGATTCTTTAGAAGAAGCGATCGCCCATATTAACAATTACGGTTCTAAGCACACCGATGCGATCGTGACCGAAGATGAAGAGGCGGCTAAAACTTTTATGGCCTTGGTAAATGCAGCAGGAGTTTATCATAATTGTTCTACTCGCTTTGCGGACGGTTTTCGCTATGGTTTTGGCGCCGAAGTTGGAATTAGCACTCAGCAACTTCCTCCTCGCGGACCTGTCGGTTTAGAAGGTTTGGTAACCTACAAGTACCAATTAACTGGTAACGGTCACGTTGTTGCGTCTTATACAGGTGCGAATGCTAAATCTTTTATTCATAGAGATTTGGCTTCCTAAAGTTGTTTGTTCTCTAACTACAAACTAATGCTTTCAGGAGAGCTTGAAGTTTTAATTGAACTTCCAGCAGTTCTTTTTCGGGATCGGAGCCTGCTACAATACCAGCACCGGCGTAAAGTCTGGCGCGATCGCCGTCGAGCAATGCAGAACGAATTCCGACAATAAATTCGCAATTACCGTTTGCGTCTACCCATCCTAAAGGTGCTGCATACAAACCCCTCTCAAAGTTTTCGTAACGCCGAATTTCATCGCAAGCTAAATCTGGTGCGGTTCCCGCTACTGCGGGTGTGGGATGCAGTTGCGAAACTATTTGCAAAGGATGGACGCGATTGGGAACGATAGCGCTAATTGGTGTCCACAAATGCTGAATGTTGGATAGCTGTCGCAAGCGGGGTGGTGACACCCGGGGTAACAAACCGAGTTGGGAAAGACGTTGGGTAATAAAATCAATAACTAGCAAGTGTTCGTGTCTTTCTTTTTCACTGTTTAGCAAGCGATCGGCGTTAACAGCATCTTCAGCAGGTGTTGTTCCTCGCGGTGCACTTCCTGCTAAAGCATCGGTGACTAACTGTTGTTTGTGAATACTAATTAATCGTTCCGGACTAGCACCGATAAAGTTTTGTCCCTGACCGTTACTTGTAGAAAAAATATAGCAGTTTGGATGTAGTTGCCGCAAATTGTTTAAGGAACTGAACAAGTCAAAAGGAGTGCTGGCTCGCACATCCAATATATCTGCTAAAACTATTTTACTAACACGCTCGGACTGAATTGTTTTTAAAGCTGATAAAACAGAACGTTTAAATTGCTCTGGGTGAAAAACAAATTTTTTACTAAATTGAACTTCTCGCCTGTTTACCGCTTGGGAATGAAATTTTAAAGCGCGGATTTTTTCTATTTTTTGGCAGAGAATATGCCAAATTATGTTGATATTGATGTCGGCGTTAACAACAGTGTTAAATACTAAGATACAGTCTTCACCTTTCACAGCTACTTGCCAGCGCGGGAGAAAAACTGTTGCAGCTGGAAAGGGATAATTTTCTCGATAATTTCGATCAAAAAAACTAAAACTACAAAAAAATATAGGTTGAAAAAAAGGTTCTTCTCTGTTGATAAAATTAATGATGTTGCTGAAAGAATGCTTAATGAATTCTTCCGAGCGAGTAAAGCGATCGCTACCTTCTATTTGTAATTTTGCTACTGCATCAATGGCTGCTATTGCCTCCTTTTGGCTTTTGTTCTCCCAATAAAAGTTCAGTTGATGAGGTAGCGTTAATTTTTCCAGTATTACCAGCGGATCGACAAAGTCAATTTTCAGTGAAATACTAGCTATTTGATTGCATTTACTTTTGATACTTTTTTGCCGAACAGCAACAAGGAATTTGTACAAGTCTTTGTTAGGTACAAAGAAGTCTGCGCTACATGGTGAGACTGTCATCACTAGCAGTTTAGTAAATTTTTGTGAATCGATCTTTATATAGAATGAGAATTCGTGGTCGTATTTCTACTAGGTAACACAAAGGGTCACAGTTTCACTAGCGTAGGAGGATTCACAAATGCGTAGTGGTTCTGGGCTTTAGGGAAGGGGTAAGGTTGTAAACGCCTATAAACATGCCAAATGCAAACACGCACAACCAAAGCTGCAAAGGACGCAGGATAGAAGTCGATCCCGCTGCTGTGTGTAGGTCTTTGGTTTTACCGTCCCCAGCTGCTTGCTCGGGTATCCTCCCTAGCAGTTCCACCCAAAAAACCTCTTGCCAATCTCAAAATTTATTGATATGTACTTAAAAGCGTAAAATTATTTCATAGCCGAAAATAATTTCATCTTAGTTTTAAATGTCAGCAAACTTAATTAATCTCACTAATCCCCATCTCAGAAATCGCCAATTATGGATGGCGGCGATTAAACCTCCGATGTACAGTGTTGCTATTATGCCTGTTTGGGTCGGAACGGCAATAGCATTTGCAGAAACAAAAATTATAAATAAAGGAATTTTTTTGACTTTTTTAGTGGCAGCAATATTAATTTTAGCTTGGGAAAATTTGAGTAATGATGTTTTTGATTCGGAAACAGGAATTGATAAAAACAAACATCATTCTCTAGTGAATTTAACAGGTAACAAGTTATTAATATTTTGGTTGGGAAATTTATTTTTATGTTTGGGATTGTTGGCAGTAGCGGCGATCGCTTGGTGGCAACAGGATATTACTGTAGTAGGATTAGTGTTGACCGGCTGCATTTTGGGCTACCTGTACCAAGGACCTCCTTTTCGTTGGGGTTATCAAGGAGTGGGAGAAATCCTTTGCTTTTTCGCCTTTGGACCGCTAGCAGTCTCGGCAGCATATTACAGTCAAACTCAAAGCTGGTCAAGAGTAAGTTTAGCAGCTTCCATCGTTGTCGGCATCGCCACAAGCTTAATTTTGTATTGTTCCCACTTTCACCAAGTAGAAGATGACCTAGCCGCAGGAAAGCGATCGCCGATCGTGCGCTTGGGAACGCAAACAGGAGCAAAGCTTTTAAACTGGTTTGCAGCTAGTATCTACGTCTTTACGTTTTTGTTCGTGCTGGGGGGAATTTTCCCTGCATGGACGTTGTTAAGCTGGCTAAGTTTACCCTTTGCCATCAAATTATGCCGTCACGTCCAAGAAAATCACCAGCAACCAGAAAAGGTCAGCAACTGTAAATTTATTGCTGTCGCCGTGCATTTTTGGTGTTGCTTGCTGTTTGGCGTCGGATTTTTACTGTAAAAATGCGCTGTCAATTCGACTTTCGTCCCTATCGAAGGAAATTTTTGCGTGCAGTTACCACCAGTCATGGTGTTTGGGATACCCGTGAAGGCATTATCCTTCGCCTCAGCGATGAAACCGGAAAAATTGGCTGGGGAGAAATTGCTCCCATTAGCTGGTTTGGTTCTGAAACTTTGGAACAAGCCTTAACGTTTTGTCAACAGCTACCAAAAGAAATTACACCAAAGATTATTTTTTCTATTCCCGACACCCTACCAGCCTCCCAATTCGGGTTTGAGTCAGCCTTTGAGCAACTGTCCCCAAACAGGATTAATTCCGCCTTTTGTTTTGCCTGCAGTGGTTTGTTACCGGCGGGAGAATCGGTATTGGAAGCGTGGCCAAGTCTTTGGCGTCAAGGTTATTCTACCATGAAATGGAAAATTGGTGTTTATCCCACCGATTTGGAACTGGAAATCTTTAGATTACTGGTGCAAAAGTTGCCAGCTGCTGCAAAATTGCGTTTAGATGCTAACGGCAAACTCAGCTACAAAGAAGCTCAGTTGTGGCTTGCAACTTGCGACGAATTAAATGCCAGTCAGGAATTAACGGCGGAAGTTGAATTTATAGAACAACCTCTAGGGGTGGAGGAGTTTGCGGCTATGGTGGAATTGAGCAGTCGTTATCAAACCGCGATCGCTCTGGACGAATCCGCAGCTACCCTCAAGCAACTCGAAAGCTGCTTTCAACAAGGTTGGCGGGGAATTTTTATCATCAAACCAGCGATCGCCGGTTCTCCTTTTTACCTGCGGCAATTTTGCCGACAGCATAACATCGATGCTGTTTTTTCATCCGTCTTTGAAACTAGCATTGGTAGAAAAGCAGCACTGCAACTAGCAGCAGAATTATCTCCAGCAAACCCTCGAGCGGTAGGTTTTGGCGTCAATCATTACTTTGCTGCAGACAACGAGTCCGCGTGGCCAGAAAATCTATGGTAGAAATGTTCCCCTGTGTTGTACAACAGCTTTGTTCCCTTCCTGAGGACTGGTTAATTTGCGATCGCAGCCATCAATTTTTAGAGCTAACAGAGAAATTTTATTCACAATTAACTGCATTTTCGTCTTGGTCAGCACCACCTAAAATTATCCTCGCCGAACGCGAACCAGTACGATTTTTAGCTGCTTTTCTTGCTGCTTGTGCAACTAATAGTTCAGTATTTCTTTGTAATCCTAATTGGGGGGACTGGGAATGGCAACAAGTTTTTGAACTCGTACAGCCAGATATTATTTGGGGAATGGAAAAACAACACTTCCAAAATGCCAAAAAGCTAGAAAATTCCCACCCTTTACCCTGCTCTCCCGCTATCATGATTCCTACTGGTGGTTCCTCGGGAAAAATTAAATTTGCCATTCATTCTTGGGAAACACTCACAGCATCAGTACAAGGATTCCAAGAATATTTTCAACTCAAGCAAGTTAATTCCTTTTGCGTATTACCTTTATATCACGTTAGCGGTTTGATGCAATTTCTGCGCTGCTTTATCACTGGCGGTCAACTTATTATTTACCCTTGGAAAAAATTAGAAACTGGCGATGTAATTAATATCCAAACATCCAATTTTTTTCTTTCTCTTGTACCCACCCAGTTACAACGTCTGCTTGCTAATTTTGATGTTATTCCCTGGCTGGCTGAATTTCAAACTGTTCTTTTAGGAGGTGCGCCTGCGGCTAAGGAATTGTTAGAAAAAGCAAGACACCACCGCATTCCTTTAGCTATAACTTACGGCATGACAGAAACCGCTTCTCAAATTGCTACTCTCAAACCCGATGATTTTCTTAACGGTAGAGATAATTGCGGTCGAATTCTTCCCCATGCCCATGTTACCATTGGTAACAAAAAAAATGAAGTTTTGCCGGCAAACGAACGCGGCAATATTACCATTGCAGCGAAATCTTTAGCTTTTGGTTATTATCCCTTTCAGACGGTTGGTGACAAAGCAGAACCTGGAAATTTTTGTCTTAACTTTTCTTCAGTTCGCGTTTTTTACACAGACGATATAGGTTTTCTAGACGAGGAAGGTTATTTGCACGTAGTTGGACGTAGCAGTGACAAAATTATCACAGGTGGTGAAAATATCTATCCATTAGAAATTGAATCAGCAATCCGAGCAACTGCAACGGTAGTTGATGTTTGCGTACTTGGAATTCCAGACAAACGCTGGGGACAGGCAATAGCAGCTATTTATATTCCCAAAAACGCAAATATTTTTCCTCTAGAAATACAAAGTTTGCTACAAGATAAACTCAGCAAAATCAAAATTCCTAAATACTGGATTCCCGTACAGACTTTACCTCGCAATTCTCAAGGTAAAATTAACCGCCTGCAGCTTCAACAATTAGCTCAAGAATATTTACAACGACATTGAATGTTGATTTTCCTTGGGGTGAATTTTCTGCAACCATTTGTTGATTGTATCTGGTAACTCTTTTTTAACTCTGCTGTGCGGATCGATACAAACATGTTTGGTTACTGCCTGAGAAACTATGACATTGGCTACTGTAATTTGGTAATTGATTTCAAATTTACTAGCATCTAGTTTTTGCGGCCTTAAATTAATAATTAACTTATCACCGCAAAAAATTGGTCGCAGGAAATCTACACTAGCATGAACGATGGGAAAAGCTACAGAGGAATTGCTAAAAAATTCTTTGAGATTAATACCTGATGCTTCTAAAGATTCTTCATAAGCTTCGTGACAAATTCCCAAAACATTGGCAAAATAAACTACACCAGCAGCATCGGTGTCCTGGAAACGAACGGTGCGATGATAGGTAAAAGACATCGAAACTAAAAATCAAGCAGATTTGGGGCTTTCAGTTAAAGGATAATATATATCCTCAGAACAAGGATTAAGATAGGGACGCCGCCAATCAATTCCGAAATCAGCAAAGTGTTTACAAATCACTTCCATCCGTTCCCGAGGAGAATTTTTTCCTTTTTGCCAAGCTTCTAGTAAAGCATTAGCAACAATTTGACAGCGGTTCATTCCAAAATTTTCCTGAGCAACGAATTTCTGCTCTGGTTCTTCAGCAAAACTCACTCCAGGTGCTAAAAACTTGGTAAACAAAGGAATTTGCTGGCGAAAGTGGGATTTGTGTTGAGCGTAGACACTTTGCAAGACTTTTCGAACCAGGGGATAGTCGTTGCGTTCAAAGTAAAGTACTCCGGAGTCGTAGCGTCCGTAAGCAGAGTAATTGTATGGAACTTGAAAGCTAAAAGGAATGGCAGCAGCATTTAATTCCAGCGTCAAGCTTTCCATCAGGGCGATCGCGCCTGCAGCAGTTAAATTTAAGTAAATGCGCCCTTTTCCCAAATCAGCATCTAGATTTGCTTGCAGTTTGTGTCCGACGTTACCAACTGCTACGTAGCAACCATTTTGCAATCGATTTTTCGGCATCCAGATGTCGATTGTGTCTCCTGGCTGGGCAGATTGCAGGTGACGAGCTTGCTTGCCTGCCAGGAGGCTAACACTTTCTACGTGCATTGTCAAGCCGCCTTTGGTGACCGCCAGACTACCATCAGGTTCTCGGCGCAATACTTGCCAATTCGGGTCAAAGTAACCGATGCCATAATTACTGTTGTGCAGCTTTTGGTACAATTGCTTGTCAATTCCTAAAACAGAATTGTTTTCTACGGATTCGTGGGGTAAAAAACTTGCAGGATCGGCATTTAATGCCAAAATCCTTTGTAACGTGCCGTTGTAATAGATGCCGTAGATGAAATTTCTGAGCAGCAAAGTAAGATATTTCTGCTGTAGTGATGCGGGATTTTTCTGAAATCTCTCTGCTAGCTGGTTTGGTAAGGCAAAGGGTTGATAGTTGGGATGATGAATGCAAAAGTTAGACTCTATCTGGATGTTGCTGGCAATGTCGAGTAGATGGCGATCGCAAGAATCTAGCATGATTGTGACTGTGACAGTTTCACAAAGTGCGTAGAATAAAGATGAAATTATTCCTTTATACTCCAGACCTCCAACTCGATTCCAAGCCCTGAATACTTTTCTTAACACCCGCGCAAATAAGTTTTATTTTGGTATAAGCGAACCAAATTTTGCTTGTTGGCGAAGTTGGTAAAAGGTTTTCCCAGCAGTTGCGATTCAGATATTCCCAGAACTGTTGATATTGATTCTTGGGAGTTGGTAAGTAGAGCTTTAGCAACTTGAAAGATGCAAATGCTGCTGTTGTCAAAGTGTTTGCGGTATTGAATCGATTCTTGCATTTGATGGAGCAAAACCAAACCCGTAAATTGAACTACTTGCTCGATTAAATCGTGACGATACTCTAAAATCATGGGAAAAGCAACCAGGTAAGCTTGCAGCAGGGCGAGTATGGATGGTTGGAGCATTTCTAGAGGTACAGCTGCTAATTGCAGAGATTCTTCTAACTCCATCGCCGGATCTCCAACCAGACTTTCTAGCCAAATCCTCAAGTAGCTGGCGACAACTGTTCCCAAATCAAAGGCGGGTTCTCCCCACGCACAAGCTTCCCAATCTATTAGCCGCACCAGGCAGTTATCTAGCTGGTTCCACCTCGAATGTACTAAAATGTTTTCTAACTTCAAGTCATTGTGAGTTAAGCAGCAAGGTTCCCATAAAGTTGCTAATTTTGCGATCGCTGCTTCTATGCTTTCGTAGCGCTGATAAAGAATGTAAAATTGCAGCGCTTCGCTGGCAATCTCACCAAAAGTATCTGGACTGATAGATTCTATACCTTGTGCTGGATTGTAAAATTGATAGCGAAATTGTCCTTGGGGAGCAGTTGCAATAAAATCCCGATACTCGCGACGGTTAAATGTAGCGCGATGCAATACTCCCAAGCTAGTGCCAATAGCAGCTGCTATTTCGCAAGGATAAATATTGTATGTTCGATAAAATTTCCCCAGTTCTAGATACTCCCTGAGGTAGTTGCGCACAAGGATGGAATTTTCCTCATCAAAATGCACAACTAATGAGGCAATTTCTGCTATGTTTCCCAAGACTGGAAATTTTTGTAACATTTGAGAAAATAGCCATTCCTGGAAAAATTCCTGGGGAATACCGCTAGCGCTAATGTTTTTTCTTGTTTCACTAGTAACGCGCGCTTTACCGTATTTTCCTCGAAGCAATCCTCTGATAAAATTGTTACCAGCAAATTCACGTTCTTGCTGCTTGTTACTGGTAATTCCTCAACTGCTACGTTATCTTCCAGGCTGCACAGACCTACTTTCTGCAGGTACTGGATAACGTTGTGAGAAGACAGTGTAAATGTCATGTATATTTCCTAGGTCGTAAAATTACTTAGAAAATCAACAATGTTGTTATTAGCCCGACCTTAACGCAGAGCTAAGGCGCACAAACCTGTAGGTATCATTAATGCTTGGTACATTCTATTAATATCCTATACCCTTTAGAAATACTTGCCAAAATGGCAATCGAGCCTTTACTGTTACTTTAAAAATTTTTCTCATATATGTTCAAATCTTTAAATTCTTGAGTAGAATTATTGAGGTATCTACGTAATTCAATATTTGCCACTCGTTACTTAGCTTGATGAAGGACTTTGACAAAACGCGACTTTCTATAATCTTTGGCGATCGCTAGCAATTTTAAGAACACAGCAAGCTAAAATTGTCAATTGTCCGCAAAAATTTCGGGTATAACTGTTACTGCGCAAGGATTGCAGCTTTTTTTAAGGTAGTAACAAAGGTAACTTTTACTGAGTCTGATTGCCAAAAATAATTATTCATCACCTCCATCAACAGCAGTTAAATGCAACAATAATTGTACAAAGCAGCTCGCTTGATACTAAGCATTTTTCTACACAAAAATATTAATTACTCACAACAAATTTCAGCGTCGTAGCGATCGCTGATTTGAACTTGCTCCTCAGAATTTTCAGATTTGGTGACAGAAAAAAAGTTTGAAAATCTCGTTATTTTCTCAAATGAAACTGGACAAAAAGTAGATTTTTTCTCAGATAATGGTATTAAATATAACATATTACCGCCACCAAGCAGGTCAAATTTGTAAAAAGGTCAGGAATATGGTAATTTATGTACTAAACCGTTAGGGGATCGAGTTGTACGACACTATTTTTTCGCCGCCAGTGCGTTTACCATAACTGCCAAGGTGAGCATTCCCAAAACAGTCATCAATCCCGCAGGTAGAAATTTACGAGTTTTAGCAAATCTGAAGGCGAAAAAGACCAATAACCCAGCGGTAACAGCTGCTGCGAGCAGCAAACCCCAAGTTTGTCCTTGCAACTGCATTACCGCTGCGAAGATAAGTAATAAGCCACAGAAACTACCACTGACAAGGGAGATCTTGCTATCAGCACGAATGTAACCAACAATACCACCAATAATTGCGATCGTGCCATAGGCAAGGGCGGCAACAATATCTACAGTCATTAGTTAAAACCCATACTGTCGCTAGAGAATATACCATAGCAATTTAGCTAAATAACTTTGTTGTATTGATGGACAGTCAAGCGATCGCAAAAGTTCAATTTCTGCAGCGTCAAGCAGCATCTTTGTTGCTGTTTCAATCTGTTTTGCAAACAGATGTGGGAGTAGCGTTTTTGGAGCTACTACAGGCCATACGTTACGCCGAAGCAGATGCAAAAAATTGCTTGCAAGCATACGGCAATTACTTTAGATGCTTGGCGGCGAAAAATCAAAATTGGGAGGAATATTTAATTACGCAAATTCTAAGAGATGAAAATCCGTTTACAAAGCTTGCTCAACAGCAACCATTCCATCGCTTACCTCCAGCTTTAGTAGCAGCAGCTAAACACGACCTACAACTGTTGCAACACCTGCATGATTGCAGCAGTGCTTATTTGAGTGAATGGGTGCAATCTGTAGCTCATTTACCTGTTTCGCCAGTAGTGTGGTACCTGCAGCAACCTTCCAAAGAAGGGACAACTCACGAGTTGGATTTAATTGAGAAACTACAAAACTTAGAAAACTGGGGTGATGCTGTACAAGAGTTAGCAGCTTACTATCGCCAATTTGGTACGGGTTTGTTTGCCGAATATAAAGCTTTGCGGTGGCAAGGGGGAAAATTTGTGGGTATACCCCACTTCGATGCAGTAAAATTAAGCGAATTAGCAGGCTACGAGTCGCAAAAAGCAACGCTGTTAAAAAATACAGAGTTTTTGCTCTCAGGACAGATGGCCTTGCACGTATTGCTTTACGGTAGTCGCGGTTCGGGAAAATCTTCTCTTGTCAAAGCTTTGTTAAACGAGTATGGCGATCGCAACTTGCGCTTGCTGGAAGTCGCCAAATCACAACTGCAGGACTTACCCACCATTGTGGAACAGTTGCGAGGAGTACCCCAGAAATTTATCATCTTTGTTGACGATCTGTCCTTTGAAGAAGATGACGATGCTTTCAAAGCATTGAAAGTAGTTTTAGAAGGTAATTTAACTGCACGTCCGCAAAATGTTGTGGTTTACGCAACTTCTAATCGCCGTCACCTGGTGCGGGAATTTTTTACCGATCGCCCTGCTCGTGGGGAGCAAGAGGAAGTTCATGCTTGGGATACCATGCAGGAAAAGCTTTCCTTTAGCGATCGCTTTGGTTTAACTTTGACCTTTGAGCCTGTCGATCAAAAAACTTATTTAACCATTATCCATCATCTAGCAAATTTAGCTGGAATTAATCTTCCTCAAGAAGATTTAGAACATCAAGCTTTACAATGGGCTATCCGTCACAACGGTCGTTCTGGTAGAACAGCACGGCAATTTATTGATTTCTTAAAAGCAGATTTGATGCTGTTTGGTTCGCAAAATAATTCGCCCGCAACCTAGCCATACAGATGATCTGTTCGTACAATGTTTGACAAAATTCCATTTCTCAAACATCTGCATTTAGTTTATTAACTCTAGCTACTACTGTGGTCTGGAAACAATTAAAAGATAATTTTTTGACACTTCGTTACTCGATGCAATCAAATGTAAAATCCAAACACAACCCCTACCTTTTACTTCAAACTATGCTCAAAATAAGTAATATACAATCAGCAATGGTTAGCAATCGATTTCTTCTCGGCATAGTTGCCTTTGGCATTAGTTTTGGTCTTAGTCTAGCTTTGACCTGGAATTTGGGCAAAGCCTTGATTATCGGTTTGATTACTTTGACCGTGACCTACGCAGCACTTTTTGTAGAACAAAAACAAAGAAATTATGAAATGCTTGCTAAACAGGATTATCTGCACAGGCGCATCCGAGAACTGGAAGGATTAAAATCGCGCATGCTTGCAGAAATCAAACACTTAGAGTCTCACCACGCTTTATTGTACCAAGAGTCAAATAATTTGCAAAATCAAGTAGTAGAACGTCGTCATCAAAGAGATGTTCTCAATCGAGAACTAAGTAGTTTTCTTGCCGAAAAAAAACAATTAGAAGCTCAGATTAATTATTTGCAAAATGAAGTTAATAATTTAGAATCAACTCAAGCCGAGCTCAACAAATCTCTTTCTGCTGTTCAAGCGGAAAAACGTCGTTGTGAATTAAATTTAAATGTATCCAAAGCGGAAATTAATCACTTACAAACTCAAATTTCGGAACTGCAACAACAAAAGCAAGAATTGGAAAGTAATCTCACTTTATTAGAAAGGCTTAAGCCGCAACTTGAGGAAAAACTTTACCAAATGAGAGTTGATATTCAACAGCTAGAAGCAGAAGAAAAAAGACACCATCAGATTCTGTCAACTCAAAATTTAGAAAAACAAACTCTAGAAGCAGATTTAGATTGTCTGCGACAGCAAATAGCACAGCAGCAGCTGGAATTACAAAAATTGCAGGAGCAAGTAAGATTACTGCAAGATGAACGAGACAATTTACAAAGCCAAGTTTGGGATTTGCTACAACAAACACAAGTTGTAGACAGCAACGATTTACCGCAGTCAGAACAGGAAAAAGATGCAGATTATTTTCCTTTCTCGGAGTTAGTAGAGCCACTAGAAGATACGAATAATACTGCAGAAATTGCCGATATCTTGCTAGAGGATTGGGTAAAATTTGTAGAACAACTACCAACTCCGGAAATGCAAGTTCTCAAAGCACTTCTAGAGCAAGAAAACCCCTATACTGTTATTAAAAAGATTGCTGAAGATAACATAACCATGCCAAATTTGTTAATTGATTCGCTCAACGAGCAAGCGAATAATATCCTGGGCGAATTAATTGTCGATGTGGGTTTGGAACGTCCAGAAATTTACCCAGAGCATAAAAGCAACCTCAAACGAGCGATCGCCCTATATGAAGACAGCATCACCAGACAAACTTCCTCTCCGTGAATGGCTTTCAAGTATGTTGTAAATACCAATTTTGTAGTGCTATCCGGTGGATTTCTCGCCAAGGAATATTGTGTTTTTTTGCTAAGTCAGCACAGTCTTCGTACTCTGGCTGTACGTTATTTATAACTTTGCGATCTGCTTGTTTTGTCCATGCTACCTTAACACGCACCACGCCATATTCTGTTTCTACCGATTGCATTTCTCGCTCTAAAATTACCCGCTGTTGAATCAAGCGTCGAATTCCTAAAGTAGTAGTTTCGCGAAATAAAACAGCTTCACAATCGGATAAATTTTCTGGATGACAAATTACGGTCAGCAAAATTCCCGGACGAGATTTTTTCATTCCGATGGATTGAGTAAAAACATCCACCGCTCCAGCAGCAAATAACGCATCCGATACATAAGCGATCGCCTGCGGACTTAAATCATCAATTTGAGTTTCCAACACCGATATGGTTTCTAGTGGCAAACTGGTAGTAGGAACAGCTGAAACAATTGATGAATCTGCTATTATTTGTGGTGGTTGCTTTGTTGTTTCGCCCAGCCACAGACGTAAGATATTAGCAAGGGGTAAATTCCAGCAACCCGCTCCCAACCCAACTTTTTGCAGCGTCATAGGTGGTGGCGGACCAAAGTTTACAGCTAAAGTTGTGGCGATCGCAGCACCGGTAGGGGTGACCAGTTCCCTTTCGATACCGTTGCTGTAAACCGGACAGTTGCGCATTTCCCATAATTTCAACACCGCTGGTACCGGTACAGCTATTTGTCCGTGGGCCGCGCGCACCGTTCCTCCCCCGGTGGGAAATGGCGAGCAATAAAGCCAGGGAAACCCTTGTTCGTTAGTGTCAATACCCAGCCAATCCAAGCCCAGGCAAGTGCCAACAATATCTACAATAGCATCTGTGGCACCCACCTCATGAAAATGAACTTCATCTGGAGAAATGCCATGCACCGCTCCTTCTGCAATTGCTAGTTGTCTAAATACTGCCAAGCTCCAAGTTTGTGCTTTTGTTGGTAATTTAGCTTGGAGAATTATTTGTTCAATTTCCCTCAAGTAACGGTGGTGATGGTGGTGGTGACCGTCAGAGCGATCGCTGTTGTGCAATAACTCTACATGAACTTTTGTCGCCTGCTGACCATTACGCTGTACAAGTTCCGCCCATAACTTATACTCATCCTCAATTCCCAAACTATTTAGTTTTTCAATCAGATATTCCACGGGAACGCCCAGACTAACCAGCGCTCCCAAACACATATCACCAGAAATACCCGTCGGACATTGAATATAAGCAAGTTTAATCATAAAAATGTGTTTTGTTAGTAGTTAGTAGTTAGTAATTTTTCTTTTCCATTGTCCACACCCCTTCTGTTCAAAATACTATCCACTATCTACTACCTACACCAAACCCATGGCAAAAGTTTTTTCCATTCATCCTGATAATCCCCAAACTCGTCGCATAGAAGAAATCAAAACAGCGCTGTGCAATGGCGCGGTTATGCTTTATCCTACCGACACAGTTTATGCCATAGGCTGCGATCTCAACGCCAAATCTGCGGTAGAACGAGTACGAAAAATCAAACAGCTAGCTAATGATAAACCACTGACTTTTCTGTGTCCCTCACTTTCCAACATAGCAACCTACGCCATTGTCAGCGATAGCGCCTATCGCATTGTCAAGCACCTTATTCCAGGACCCTACACTTTTTTGTTACCTGCTACCAAGTTGGTACCGCGTTTGGTACAAAATCCAAAACGAAAAACCACTGGCATTAGAGTACCAGATCATAAGGTGTGCTTGGCACTGTTAAAGTCCCTAGGAAATCCAATTATTTCTACTTCAGCTCATCTACCACCAGATGAAACAGATGATGAACCCGCACAACAATTGCAACCAGAATTAATGATGTCGCGAATCGAGCTATTCGACCGTTTGGACAAATTAGTTGACATCATAGTAGACACTGGTGAAGAACCAACTTATGAAGTGTCTACAATTTTAGACTTGACCAGAGAAGAACCAGTAATACTCAGAAAAGGTTTAGGTTGGGAAAAAGCAGCTGCGTGGATAGAAAAGTAAAATCCCCTGTTTTGCCACACAAGCAGGGAAAACCACCTTTTCATCTCTACTCAAAATTCTTTGCCACAGTAAGTTGAAAAAACAAACATCTTTAGTAAGAGGTAATTAGTAATTCCCCAATGAAACCGCGTTTTTTGGGATTGCAATTAATCGAACGTGCTGCTTTGATTGGATGGATATTAAAACCTATTTCTGTATATATTTTTTTAATAAATTCACAATCAGAATTACACGCCATCACTCGCACACCACGACTTGCTAATTGAGCGCATGTATCTCTCAGACGTTCCTGGTCTTTTTCATGAAAAGAATTACAACTATAAGCTGTAAAATAACTAGTATTGCTGAGCGGATAATAAGGCGGGTCGAAAAAAACGAAATCATCCCTACCTGTAGCATATTCCAGCACGTTCATAAAATCTGCTTGGAAGCATTCCGAGTTAGCAAGAGCAGCTGAACACGAACGCAGCAATTCTTCCTGGCAAATTTTGGGGTGAGAATACCTTCCTAGGGGAACATTAAATACCCCTTGTGAATTTACCCGATAAAGACCGTTAAAACAAGTTCTGTTTAGATAAATAAGGCGAGCAGCTTTTTCTATATCAGATTCACCTTTCCAAGCTCTCATACGATAGTAGTATTCTCGATCGTGCTGGCGTTCGTGCTCTCTCAGCAAAATAATTAAATCTTCAACTTTTTCCTTAACACAACGATATGTAATAATTAGTTCTTCGTTAATATCTGTCAAAATAGCTTTGGTTGGACGCACGCATTGAAGGTAGAAAAAAACGGCACCACCACCCAAAAATGGCTCGTAATAATTTTTGTAATCCTCAGGAAAATAAGGAAGATATTGGGGAATTAATTTACTTTTACCTCCGGCCCATTTTAAAAATGGACGCGGCATAGCTAACTTGGGTAACTGACTTAACATTTAACTAAAATTAAGCTAATAAATATACGCACGAAAACGAGTGAAAAATATTTTATGTTAATTTCTTATTAAACTCCTCAAATTAGATTACAATGGCATTAATCAAAATTACCGTATTGTCGATCGCCAGGTAGTTAAAAAGCAAATGTTAGATGGATTTTGGGATAACGTCTTTCGCTACCAACGCTACTTCATTACCACTCTTTTAGGTGCTTTGTTAAGCTTGTTTGCTCCCCTAGCACCACTGTTGAAACGTCCGGTTACCTCGATCGCCCTGGTGGGGTTATTTGCAGGCTTAATAACCTTTGTTGTTCTTACTCTGCGCGCCATGCTGGGATTGAATACAATATAAGGTTGTTTGCCCGAAACTGCAACCAAAGTCAGCAAAAGGTGCGTTCCAATAATGCACTATACTGCCAACCTGGTCAAGACAGGTTAAACTTCAAAAATCTCCCGGCCACCAGCCGTAGCAAAGTGTCAAGCAATCAAACCTCTATCAGGAGGCATAGTTTTTATGGCTACCAATCGCCGCGTTTCTCGCGTTGCGGAATTGATTAAACGGGAAGTTAGCCAAATGTTACTCAACGGTATTAAAGATGACCGTGTGGGAACTGGCATGGTCAGTATTACTGACGTGGATGTTTCTGGTGATTTGCAACATGCCAAAATATACGTGTCAATTTACGGCACCGAAGAAGCGAAAGCAGAAACAATGGCAGGTTTAAAGTCGGCGACGGGTTACGTCCGCAGCGAACTTGGAGCACGAGTACGTCTGCGTCGCACACCAGAGGTAGTGTTTATCCAAGATCGTTCTTTAGAACGCGGTAGTAAGGTACTGTCGCTGTTAAACCAAATTAAGCAAGAGCGGAAACCAGAAAATTTAGATGAAAAGCAAGATGATGAATGAAATAGGATAACCACTAGTTCAAGCTCCATCCCAAGGACGCGATCGCCTCGCGTCTTTTTATATTTGCTTGTGAAAATTTTTAACAAAAATTAAGATAAATTTTGCAAAACTTCATAACTATCTGCTGCATCCATCAACTATTCTGATGCTTGAGATTATTACTAAACATACTAGTAATTTTACGGTTCCCAAAGAAAAACAGATAGATAACGGTCGCAATTTTCAAAACTAAGCTCTTACTCAACTCGAGACTGAAAGTATATTGAAGAAATTGTTAACAAATCAATTTCTATCGATCTGGGCAGTGTATCGTAGCGTCTGAAGCTGGCAGTAGTTTATACTCAGTTTGCGGGGAGAATTTTGGGAAAGTGCTTTCTAATTCTGTTCTTTGGAAACTTATTAAAGGTAATCAACATCTTTTCTACCTGCGAAACCGAAACCAAAATGTTATGATAATTTGACAAACTTAACATTTATTTACATAAATTGCAGGTACATAGCGTCAAAATGAAAATAGTTCCGTATACCAAATTACAAATTGTCAGTGATAGTTTCTGTCCCTTTTGGGAACGTGAGTTACGTATATTGTGAGCAAAGATCATGAGTGTGAATACAGTGCCTTCTATTAACTACTACTCTTTGGACGTAATTCAAGATGAAGCACGACGATTAGTACAAAAGGGAGTGGTCAGCAGACAACAACCAATATACACACTATGCCAATATATACCAGCGCGGGAATGGGTATGCGTGGAATGCGAATTAGAAAAATGTGACTTCCTGCTGCGCGATCGCATTGGCGATCTGATTGGTCGGGAAGAATGGGAAAACGACTAACAAATCGACAATTTTAGTTTTTGGATTGGGAGTACATATATATATAGACAATAGAAGGCTCGATACCCAATCCCGTGGTGTTCTCTACTATTTAGGGGCTATCAGGCGTATTATAGTTTTTGTACTTGATTTTTAAATCTAAGCGAGCACAAGGGCTGGAATTCCCTCATTCTTTGAGCAGACTTGGTAATTATTTTGCCGGAGTAGTTTATTTTAGTAACTGCTCCGGTTACTTTTAATAGCAGCTTGCTAAAATCATCTTGCTTGCTCTAGGTATAAGTTGACATCTTCAATAATACGAGTCAGTTCCGCTTCTGTGCTCAAGCGAATATTGGCATCGCGAACCGTCAGCAGGACTTTAGCAGCGAAGGGACTAGGCCAGATATTGGGATTACAAAAAATCTCTAAAGATACTTCTTGTGCATATTGGTACTCCACTGGGGGTTGAGGACTGACTTTACCGCTACCGGAACTGGTTTTAGCCGCAACAGCTTTGAGACTGTTCATTAATTGCTCGAGTGTTGCTTTTAATTGTTGTGCTGCTTGGGGTGAAAAACTAAAGGAGACAGAACCTTCTACCAAGTTTAGGGTCAGGTTATTTCCAGACATGGTTGGCGTGTCAAAACATTTTGGTACAAATACTATTTTCTCGGCAAGAGGTTACTGCGGTCCATGCCTGTCGTGCAAGTTACGGGAAAGTAATAAAAAGTCTTACTAACAAACGATAATAAATGTTCGGACCAAGGAATATGTATATCCCTATTTCCTTGATTTGTAGCTGCTATTTTTAAAAAAAATTTTCAATAAAGCCAGCTGAAATTTTCAGTTTATAGCTAAATAAAATCCAGACAGCGTAAGAATTATATACATTCAATCAATGTGTTTAGTTCTACACTGAGAATTCAGAGAAAATGTTTAAAAAAAATACTTATGACTTTAGATAATCGTGCCAAAGTTAGAAAGGTTTTAATGATTACTTTACTCCTGAATGTATTTGTAATGCTATTAAAAGTAGTTGTGGGCAAATTAACAGGTTCTCTGAGTTTGCTAGCGGATGCTTTGCACAGCGTTACAGATAGCGCCAACAACATTTTAGGATTAATTGCTAATCGCTTTTCTTCACCCCATCCCGATCGCGAACATCCTTACGGACATCTAAAATACGAAGCAGTAAGTGCTTTAGGAATTTCTGCTTTTTTAGGTATAGCTTGTTTTGAAATTCTTCAAGGAGCTATAGAGCGAATTTTCAAGGGTGGCGAACCGGTGAAGATATCATCACCGCAATTGTGGATATTGTTGCTTGTACTGGGTGTAAATATATTTGTTGCTTTTTACGAAAGATACGTAGGAAGGCGGGTAGGTAGTGCAATTTTGATTGCTGACGCCCAGCATACAATGAGCGACATCTGGGTGACAATTGCTGTGATTGGCGGTTTGATTGGCGTGTGGTTGGGTTATCAGTGGTTGGATATAGTATTGGCTTTTCCTGTCGCTTTGTTGGTATTTTGGAGCGGGTGGACAGTTTTAAAAGAAAACTTACCTTGGCTTGTAGATGAAATGGCGATCGCTCCGGAAGTTATTCACGCGATCGCTATGTCTGTACCCGGAGTTTTGAACTGTCACGATATCGCCTCTCGTGGTGTTGTTGGTCGCCAAGTTTTCATTGAGATGCATTTAGTAGTAGATGCTCCAGATGTGGAAACCGCTCACCGCATCACCGAGGAAGTTGAAATGCGCTTAGAAGAACGCTTCAGTCCCGTACGAGTTTTAATTCATGTGGAACCACCACAATACCAGTCCCAACACATTAGCTTTGGAGATAGAGTTTCTACCTGAAGTTAGACCCCAATTACCATTGCAGATAGAGCGGAGACTTTAACGCAATTTGTATCCTGAAAGCATAACAAAACGCACTGGCAGGAAGTTTTACCGTTGTGTTCCTTTGCTGCTTCTTGAAGGAGAGCGACGTCAAAGAAGCAGACAGTGCTCAATAACAAACACGGCTAGATGGTTGTGGAGTTTCTGTCGCTTCCTCCACTTTGTCACTTATCTGCGGGAGACTAAACTCTCCATCAGAACGGTCGGAGATAGTGAACATCTAGTCTTTATATTTTCCAGTACCGATGCTGTTTAAGCTTGACCAAAACCCAGTACACTAGCTATAGCTGCTACTAAATCCTCCGGGTCTACTGGTTTGGTTACATGAGCTTGAAAGCCAGCTTCCAAAGCAAGAACGCGATCCTCGCTACCAGCACAGGCCGTCAGCGCCACAGCTGGAACTGTTGCTACCTTTTCTACTTCTACAGCACGTACCTTTCTAATCAAGGTATAACCGTCTTCACCCGGCATGGCAATATCACATACTAATACATCTGGTTGCAACTGCGGCAGTACTTCTAATGCTTCCGTAGCTGAACTTGCTGTGGTGATACAAGCTCCATCTGCTTCCAAGACGGTAGATATGTAAATGCGACTGTCTTCATCGTCGTCCACCACCAGGATTTTTAAGCCAGCAAGAGAAAGAGGAGGTTGGGTAACGTCTCCATCGACATTGGAAAAAACAGAAAAATCCCTCATGATCTTCTTGCTTGTTCTCAGTTTCTTGAGTAATTCTACTGCGTTGCAGTTGCTTTCTGTGAGGCAAGCTTTAGTTTGGTAGACAACTCTCCCACAAACTATGGATCGTAGTATTTTCAGACATTAAATTTACAATACCAAACTTCCTGACCAGGAAAACAAATACACCCTCAAATCCTCAATAAATTTTGTAAAAATATTTAAAATTATTAACACTTCCGAACCAACTCAAACGTGAATACTAGTAAGAATAGCAAACTACCTCAATTAGATTGGACAACCGTAGAGCAAGAGCCAATTCATACTCCTGGCTCTATACAACCCCATGGAGTTCTTTTGACACTCAAGGAACCAGAGTTAATTATTACGCAAATTAGTGAAAATAGCTTGCATTTTTTAGGATTTTCCCCACAAGAATTGCTGCATCAGTCCCTCAGTAAATTGCTAGATTGCGAGCAATTGGAATTTTTGAGAGATTGCCTGCAGCAAGAAGTTATAGAAATTGCTAATCCTATCCAGTTTCACATCACATCTTCCCAAAATTTTCCTTATTTTGATGGCATCATTCATCGTTATCAAGGAGTATTAATCCTAGAATTAGAGCCAACTTTTCCTGAAAAAACTCATGTTTATTACAAGTTTTATAACTTAGTTAAGGATGCTTTAAATCAACTACAACCCGCCAAAAATATTGAGGAACTCAGTCAAATTATCGCTCGAGGAGTAAGAAAAATCACTGAATTTGATAGAGTTATGCTCTATCAATTTGATGAAGATGGAAATGGAAAAGTTATTGCCGAAGACAAGCAGGAAAACCTCACTCCCTACTTAGGTTTGCACTACCCAGCTTTAGATATTCCTCCTCTAGCCAGACAGTTCTATACCCAAAACTGGCTGCGTTTTATCCCGGATGTAGATTACCAATCTGCTGCAATTATTCCCACTGTTAACCCCTTAACCAACGAACCTTTAGATCTTAGCAAGTCGGTGTTGCGAAGCGTTTCTTCCTGTCACATCGAGTATTTGCAAAATATGGGCGTCAAAGCAACAATGACAATTTCTTTGCTGAAAAAGAACAAATTATGGGGATTAATTGCCTGCCATCACTATACGCCCAAATATATACCTTATGAGATTCGCAATGCCTGTGAGTTTTTGGGACAAGTAACATCTCTAGAAATTGCTGCTAAAGAAGAAAATGAAAACTCAGAATACAAAATTAAAATTAAATCTGTTCAGGCAAAATTAGTAGAATACATGTCAGCGGAGGAGAATTTTATTTATGGATTAATCAATTACGAGCCTAATATACTCAATTTGGTGAATGCTCAGGGTGCTGTGGTTTGTTTTGAAAATAAATTTTATTTCGTTGGCAAAACACCACAACAGCAACAAGTTCAGGATTTACTAACCTGGATTAATCAAAACCAAACTGAGGAAATTTTTTACACGGATTGTTTATCAAGTGTTTATCCAGAAGCGGAAAAATTTAAAGATGTTGCTAGCGGTTTAATTGCACTTTCAATTTCCAAAAGTAATAACAACTATGTTTTGTGGTTTCGTCCAGAGGTTGTACAAACTGTCAATTGGGGAGGCAATCCGCAGCAATCGATAGAATTGACCGAGGATAATAATTTGCGCTTGTCACCTCGTAAATCGTTTGAGACTTGGAAACAAATTGTTCGCCTCAAATCTGTTCCTTGGAAAAGTTGGGAAGTAAACGCAGCACTAGATTTGCGAAACGCCATTATCAGCGTGGTGTTGCGAAAGATAGACGAGTTAGCCAAGTTGAATACGGAATTAGAACGCAGCAATCAAGAATTAGATGCTTTTGCTTATATAGCTTCCCACGATCTCAAAGAACCATTGCGGGGTATTCATAATTACTCTAATTTCCTGATGGAAGATTATGGCGAGATTTTAAACGAGGAAGGTAAAGCAAAGTTAAAAACGCTGGTTCGCTTGACTCAGCGCATGGAGGATTTAATAGATTCCCTGCTGAGGTTTTCTCGCTTGGGAAGAGTGGATTTGTTAATGCAACCGACCGATCTCAATATGGTCTTGCAGCGAATTTTAGATTTGTTGAGCGCTCGCATTGAAGAAACAAAAGTAACAATTAGTATACCTAGACCCTTGCCGGTAGTTTACTGCGATCGCGTCCAAGTTGGCGAAGTATTCAGTAATTTGATTACCAACGCCATCAAGTACAACGATAAAGCAGAAAAATGGGTAGAAATTGGCTACACGGAAACTTCAGAAACAGTGACGTTGTATGTGCAAGACAACGGTATCGGTATTCGACAAAAGCATTTTGAAGCTATCTTTCGAATCTTCAAACGCTTGCACAGTCCTAACAAATACGGTGGTGGTACTGGTGCGGGACTGACCATTGCCAAAAAGATTGTGGAACGACACGGCGGTAAAATCTGGGTGGAGTCAACCTACGGTGAAGGTAGTACGTTTTATTTCACTTTGCAGAAAGCGAACTTAAGTTCATGATTGGCAATAGTAACCAACCGATACTTGTAATTGAAGACAGCGACGAAGACTTTGAGGCTTTACAGCGAATGGTATACCACCAACAAGTACTAAATCCTATATTTCGCTGTACTGATGGCGACGAAGCTTTAGACTTTCTTTATCGTAGCGGAGCGTACAACAATCCTCGTCTTGCTCCCCGTCCTGCCTTGATTTTACTCGATTTGAATTTGCCGGGAACCGACGGGCGAGAAGTGTTGGAACAAATCAAGCAGGATCGAGACCTGAAAAAAATTCCCGTGGTGGTATTTACTACTTCTTCTAATCCTAAAGATATTGAAATTTGTTACCGACATTGCATTGCTAGCTATATTATTAAACCTATTGATATCGACAGATTAAAGCAGACATTTCAATACTTTCTCACTTACTGGTTGGATATTGTAGTTCTTCCGGATGTATCTGCGGGCGATCGCAATTCCACTACGGACTCATTTGAAAGTTAATAGCTAATTGTGTTATTAGCTATTAACCATTTTTTTACTCCCACTCTATGGTTCCGGGTGGTTTGGAGGTAATGTCGTAAACTACGCGATTGACACCTTTGACTTCATTGACGATGCGGTTGGAAATCACTTCTAATACATCGTAGGGTACTTTTGCCCAGTCAGCAGTCATGCCATCTTCGCTGCTAACAATACGTAAAACTATGGGATAAGCGTAGGTACGGCGATCGCCCATCACACCTACACTTTTGATCGGTAACAATACGGCAAAAGCTTGCCAATATTGATGGTAGAGACCGCGCTGGTTAATTTCCTGGCGCACGATCAAATCAGCATCCCGCAGAATCTTTAATTTTTCTGGGGTAATTTCTCCCAAAATCCGAATTGCCAAACCGGGACCGGGGAAGGGGTGGCGCTGCACTATTTCTTCTGGTAAACCTATAGAACGCCCGACTTTGCGAACTTCATCCTTAAAAAGTTTCCGCAGTGGTTCTACCAGTTTGAATCGCAAGTCTTTAGGCAAACCCCCGACATTGTGATGGCTTTTGATTTTTACTGCTACCCGTTCCCCTGTTTGCGGATCGACGTTGGTATCAGCAGATTCAATTACGTCTGGATAAAGGGTACCCTGGGCTAGATAATCAAAGGGTCCCAGTCGTTTGGATTCCTCCTCAAATACACGTATGAACTCGTGTCCTATAATACGTCTTTTCTCCTCTGGGTCGGTGACGCCCTTGAGAGCGGCCAAAAAGCGATCGCGAGCGTTGACGTATACTACGGGAATGTGAAATTGCTCTTGGAACAGCTTTAACAACCGTTCTGGCTCGTACTTGCGCATAAAGCCTTGGTCGATAAAGACGCACGTGAGCTGGTCACCGATCGCTTTGTGCAGTAAAAACGCCAGCGTTGAAGAATCGACTCCTCCAGACAGGGCTAGCAGTACTCGCTTGTTCCCCACTTTAGCGCGAATTTCGCGAATTGCTTCTTCTACAAAAGCAGCTGTTGTCCAAGTCGGTTCGCATTCGCAAATGTGGTAGACAAAATTGCGCAGTAATGGTAAACCCCCAACCGAATGCACCACTTCTGGATGGAACTGAACGCCGTAAAGTTTTCGTTTGTGGTCTGCAATGGCCGCACAAGGAGTATTTTCTGTGTGCGCTAGCAATTCGAATCCGGGTGGCATCTCTGTGACCGAGTCTCCGTGACTCATCCACATTGTCGTACCATCTTCAACGTTGGTGAGCAAGTCTGTGGGATCGTCTATGTACAGTGACGCCTTACCGTATTCACCTCGTTCTGCTCTTGCTACTTTTCCACCCAGCTGCTGCACCATCAGCTGCATTCCGTAGCAAACGCCCAAAATGGGAATTCCCAAATGCCAAATTTCTGGGTCGCATTGGGGAGCATCGCGATCGTAAACTGAATTGGGACCGCCAGAAAGGATAATTCCTTTCGGGTTGAGTCTTCTTAACTGTTCTGCTGTTGTTCGATAGGAAAGAACTTCTGAGTAAACTTGGGTTTCTCTGATTCTGCGAGCTATTAGTTCTGAATACTGAGAACCAAAATCGAGAATCACAATCATCTGGCGATTGATTTCCAGAGATTCTGTTGTTTGAGCCTGTTGTTGTGTTGGTAGGGTCACCGCTGTGTTCATGACGGAGAGTGTGTGGATGAAATTAACGAAAGAAGATCGTGCTTGATGGCAGAGTCAATACCATTTCTGTTTTTCTCAGGCTTGCTGCGAGGTTAAAGAATGCCCGTACAAACGCAACTTAGCAAAATGGTATTAAGAAGAAATAAATACCCTAGAGTGGTGATGGAAAAATTTATTTATGCTAGTTTGTTATGATTATTCATAATAACTTAACATAATTTTGCGATTCGCGAACAAGCAGTTTTGGTTTTTACCATAATTTCAATTACTTCTTCATCAAAAACTGCAAATAAGAGGAAGGAATGAGCGAAAGACTATCATTTCCTGCCTCTTTTGCCTGTGGTGCTTGCAACTGAGCTTGCTGTCTTTAGATAAACCCAATTCGCTCTAGCGGCCAAAAGCGAAACACCGCTCGACCAATGATATTTTTTCTAGGTAAAAAGCCCCAGTAACGAGAGTCGTTGCTATCGTTGCGGTTGTCCCCCATGACAAAAAATTCGTTCTCAGGAACTACCACTGGTGGAAATGGTTGATTTGGTGGTTCGGCAATATAGTTTTCTTGCAGGGGTTGTCCATTAATATAAACTTTACCTGCTTGGATAGTAACAATTTTACCTGGTTCACCAATAATGCGCTTGATAAAAGCTTGGTCTTTTGGATATCCCCGTCGTTGCAGTTCCTCGGGCGGTTGAAAAACAACGATGTCACCCAAGCGGGGAGGATGGAAATAGTAAGAAACTTTTTCTACTACTAAGCGATCGCCTGTGTGTAAAGTTGGCACCATTGAATCTGAGGGAATGTAGCGAGGTTCGGCAACAAAAGTGCGGATCAAAAATGCCAAAATCAAAGCCACCACTACTAAAGTTAAATTTTCCCGCCAATTTTGCCATCCCTGTGGGGAAGCAGAAGCTTGTTTGGCATCACTTTTGTGAGGGGTCATAGAAGTTTTGCAGCAGTTAAGTTCGAGGAAAACACATACCTTGATTATTTTGACGCTAAAAGCCTGCTTGCAAGCAAGCTAGATTTGCACTTTTGGCAAGACTAAAACTTTAGCATTGAAAAGCCCTGCTGGTAAAGGCACGTGAGAAGTGAGAATTAACGCTCCTTGCTGCTGGATAAAGTTACTGAGGACATCGAGCATTAAAGACAAAGAGTAGGGATCCTGTCCGACCACGATCTCATCTAGCAAGCAAATTTTTGGTTGTCTGGCTAAAACAGCGCCCAGTGCTAACCGTCTTTTTTGTCCCTGAGAAAGTGCTTGGGGATGATCTTGAGCGCGATCGCTTAAATTTAGCTGTTCCAAGAGCAAATCAGCAACTGCTTTTTTGACTCCCGGTTGTTGAATTTCTGCTCGCACGCTGTCTGCAAATAGTTGGTGATTGGGATTTTGAAGTACAAAACCGACATCTTTAGCAATTTGCACCACGCTTTTTTGACTTGCATCTGTACCCAAAATTTCCAATTTTCCTGTTGCTGACTTGAGCAGACCGCACAAAAGTTTCAAAAGCGTCGTTTTCCCGCAACCGTTGTTTCCCTGAAGCAGGATTGTTTCCCCTGCTGTGAGTTGCAAATCAGGAAAAGGAGGATATCCACCCCAACTAAGTCCAAAAGCGCGCAGCACAACGGGAGGGTTGTTGCAGGAAGAAGAACGAGTAAACGAGGAAACACTGGGAAAAATTTCAATTTTGTTGTTGTCTGGTGCTTCTATCAGTTCGCCATGCTGTAAGTAGTAACAGCGATCGCATATCTTTTTTACTACCTCTGTGCGATGTTCGATAATAATTACAGACTGGCCTTTTTGCGCCCTGGACTTCAATAATTGCAGCAACAGCTCTACTCCTTGACAATCCAGGTAAGCTAAAGGTTCGTCCAACAACATCACCGGTTGTCCGATCGCTAAAAGACAAGCAATTAACAGGCGTTGTTTTTGACCTGCTGACAGTTGGCGGATAAACCAATTTCGCTGTGCTTGCAAACCAAATTCTGCTAAGGCAGTTTCGGTGATTTGCCAAATTTGCTGTGGCGGTACGTTCCAATTTTCTAATCCGAAGACTAATTCTTCCCAAACTCGCTCTGTGAAAATTTGCGTTTCTACATTTTGTAGCAGTATGCAAAAGTATCGCGATCGCTGTCTGACTGACCACTCGCTAATATCGATTCCTTGGTAAAGGATTTTACCGTATAATTTCCCTCCTACGTGATTGGGAGCAATTCCAGCCAAACAGTTTAACAACGTACTTTTACCGCTTCCTGTCGCTCCCGCAATTAAAACAATCTCGCCTGGATACAAGTTCAAATTGACATTAGCGATGGTCGCCCGGTTTTTTCCTGGATGGATATATGTTAAATCTAGTACTTCAATTACTGGTCGGTGAGGTGCCATGCGTTTTTAAACTACCCATTCCAAATATCCCGCCACCGCGGCGATCGCAACCGCGCTAATGGCAAAAATTGTATCTTTTGATTGCCATTTTAATGGCTGGCTATTACTGCGCGCAGCTTGGGGATCGTAACCTCTAGTTTCTAAACCTACGGTCACATCATCTGCGTAGGCAACAATCCGAAAAATTAAAGGTATTAGCAAGCCAGAAAACCATTGCTGGGGTTGATTTGCAATATTTACACCTCGCAACCAATTAGCTTCAATAATTCGCTGGGCTTCTTGCTGTATAATAGGCAAAAATCTCCACATCAGCATCAGACTCAAAACGATAAAACTGGGCAAGCGTGCAGCTTGAATTGCTTTGAGCAAATGAAATGGCGAAGTGGTACTGGCTAAAAGCGGTGCTGGTAGTAAAATGGCGAGCAAGCGCAGGGTACTTGCAAAAGAGGTGTGAAAACCCCTTAGCCAGGTGGAAACAGCCACGAACACAACTAGGGCGATCGCCAAAGATGCGAAAATTCTCAGCTTGATGCGCACGCAAATAAAAAGCAATACCAGCAAGGTAATTGCTAAAACACTGATGGCTTTGATATCGTGCAAAACTATAGCTAGAGCTACGCTTGCAATACAAACAATAATTTTGAGAAGGGGATTGATCTGAGTTAGGAAATCGCGCTTCCTCATACCGATTTTTTAGGTGCTTCAGACATCCACATCCATTTTCCCTGCTCTTTGCAATTGTTTGATTGCTAACTCTCCCAACCACCAACCAACAACACCAGCTATACCTGCTAACACCGTCAGCAAAATCAAAACCGGAGGCTGGGTGACAATTTTAACAAACGGTTCTCCTTTGGCAGTTTTGATTAAATAAGCTGCAAGTAATATACCACCTAAGTTAGCACTGGCAAAAAAAAGAATATTTCCCCACAAACGGTTAATTTTGCGCCGATAGTTCCCCAAAAAGAACATCACTAATTCTGTTATTAAAACTGTTACGCCCAAATAGAAGGTAATAATCGGCGAAATCAACCCTAAAAGTACCGCTAAAGGAAGAATCATCAAAGCTACGCTACCGCGACGCTGCAAACGCGCCATTCCCAAAGTCAGGAAAATTCCTCCCAAAGGTGCCCAAAATAATAGCTGCAGTCCCGGAGGTGCCAAGGGACCAACAACAAATACAGCAATTACCATACCTGTTGTCATGAAAGCGGCAAATACGTAATCTCTCAAACGCCAAGGACTTTTCATGTTTACATCACAATCGTGCTTGTTAAAGGCGAATGTTAAAAATTTGCACGAGTCCGATAATTATCAAATATATGGCAACTATGTAATTGAGCAGTCTGGGAAGGATGAGAATTAATATTCCCGCAATGACAGCAATAACTCCATTTATATTTACACTCACCTCAAAGGTAGTAGCTTGTTGGACAAGCATGATTGGTAAAGCAAGCATAGCTAAATTAATAACAGACAATTGAATTTTTTATTTTCTGAATGAATTGGCTTCAGGTGATGCTGCTTTACACGTCGCGGGTTTTTAAAAAGTTATAAATAGCCAATGCCACAGCCAAAACTAAGGCAATATGAATGAGATTTCCGGCGATGTGAAGTACAAGCCCCAATACCCAAAAGGCAAATAGCAAAACTACAAGAGTCCAAAGCAATCCCAGCATAAGTTTTTATTAGCGTTTGTAGAAGTTAAAACTGAGACGAGACAAAAATACACCGCGAATCTATCCCCATTTATTTATTAGGGTAGTGATAAGGGTACAAGAAAAAATACTTTCGAAACAAATTGTTAATTTCCCAGTCATAAAATCCGAAGATATCAAAATAAAAAACGGTAAAGGAATTTTACCCTCTACCGCTTTTGAATTCTAAATTGAAAATTTCAAATTTACTCAACACCTGGAGTCATCAATTCCCGACGCTGTTGGGGTCTTACCGTGACATTACCGTTTTCATCCACATCCACAATAGCGGTATCGCCTTCCTTGACGCGACCGGAGAGAATTTCTTCTGCCAAGCTATCTTCTAGCAAGCGCATGATAGCTCGACGCAAAGGTCTTGCTCCGTAGCTGGGGTTATAACCTTCTTGCAGCAGGCGTTCTTTGAAGCGATCGGTCACTTCTAAAGAAATTCCTTTTTCGGTGAGGCGACCGAATACTTCTTTGAGCATGATATCGGCTATTTGCATTACCTCTTCCTTGGTCAATTGACGGAAGACGATAATTTCGTCCAAACGGTTGAGAAATTCTGGACGGAAGTATTGTTTTAGTTCTTCGTTGACCAAAGACTTAATGCGGTTGTACTGCTGTTCGCTTTGGTCTTCAGCAAATTCAAAGCCGATACCGCCGCCACCTTTTTCAATCACCTTGGAACCGATGTTGGAAGTTAATATCAGCAAGGTATTCTTGAAGTCTACCGTGCGACCTTTGGCATCGGTGAGGCGACCGTCTTCGAGGATTTGCAGTAGCATGTTGAAGACGTCGGGGTGTGCTTTTTCAATTTCATCAAACAGCACTACCGTGTAAGGACGCCGACGTACAGCTTCGGTAAGTTGACCGCCTTCGTTGTAACCGACGTATCCTGGAGGCGAACCGATTAATTTGGAGACTGTGTGACGCTCCATGTACTCGGACATATCCAGGCGGATCATTGCTTCCTCAGAACCGAAGAAGTAAGAAGCCAATGCTTTGGCTAACTCGGTTTTACCTACACCGGTAGGTCCAGAGAAGACAAAGCTGGCGATGGGTCGGTTGGGGTTTTTCAAGCCGACACGAGCGCGGCGAATCGCTCGCGAAACTGCTCTGACAGCGTCTTCTTGGCCGATGAGACGCTGGTGCAAGGTTTCTTCCATGTGCAGCAGTTTTTCGGATTCGGACTCGGTGAGCTTGTTTACCGGTACCCCAGTCCAAGAAGCAACAATGTGAGCTATGTCTTCTTCGGTAACTACTGGTTCGTCGCCGTCACTGCGACCACCGTTGGACTTGCTTTGAGCGATCGCCCGGATTTCAGCTTTGATTTCCATTTCTCGATCGCGCAGCTCTCCCGCTCGGTCAAAGTCTTGGGCCCGAACCGCGTCGTCTTTTTCCTTTAAAATTTGGCGCAGCTGTTTGTCTAATTCTTTGGCTGCGGGTGGTAGTTGGGAGTTTATCAGGCGTACCCGACTTCCTGCTTCATCTATTAAGTCTATGGCTTTATCGGGTAGATAGCGATCGCTGATATAACGGTCGGATAATTTTGCTGCTGCTATTAAAGCTTCGTCGGAAATTTTCAGTTTGTGGTGTTGCTCGTAGCGATCGCGCAGACCGCGCAAAATTTCTATGGTTTCCTCTACTGTTGGTTCCCCAACCATCACTGGCTGGAAGCGGCGTTCTAATGCTGCATCCCGCTCGATGTGTTTGCGGTATTCGTCTAGGGTTGTGGCGCCGATGCACTGCAGTTCTCCTCTTGCCAACGCTGGTTTGAGGATGTTTGCCGCATCTATCGCTCCTTCTGCTGCACCTGCACCTATTAAGGTGTGTACCTCATCTATGACTAAAATTACATTTCCCGCCTGACGAATTTCATCCATGATTTTTTTGAGGCGCTCTTCAAATTCACCTCGATATTTTGTTCCTGCTACGAGCAAGCCAATATCTAAAGTTACTACGCGCTTGTCTTCCAGTATATCGGGAACATCTTTGTTTGCTATCCGCTGTGCTAAACCTTCTGCGATCGCTGTTTTCCCGACTCCTGGCTCTCCAATTAGCACGGGGTTGTTTTTTGTCCGGCGTCCTAAAATCTGAATCACCCGTTCGATTTCTTTGGCTCGCCCCACCACTGGATCTAGCTTGCCATCCAATGCCATTTGGGTTAAATTCGAGCCAAATTCGTCTAAAGTTGGAGTCTTGTTACCGCGAGGTTGTCCACCAGCGCTTACCTCAGCTGTTTCTCCCAACATCCGGATGACTTGAGTCCTCACCTTAGAGAGATCCACGCCCAGGTTTTCTAGTACCCTGGCTGCCACACCTTCCCCTTCTCGGATCAGGCCCAACAGCAGATGCTCGGTACCGATATAGTTATGCCCTAATTGGCGCGCTTCTTCCAAGGATAGTTCCAGAACTCGCTTTGCCCGTGGCGTAAACGGAATTTCCACAGCTACAAAGCCTGAACCCCGGCCTATGATTTTTTCTACTTCAATCCGAGCGTCTTTGAGATTGACGCCCATAGATTTCAGCACCTTGGCCGCCACTCCGGTACCTTCTCCAATCAGACCCAGGAGGATCTGCTCGGTACCCACAAAATTGTGTCCCAGGCGGCGTGCCTCTTCCTGGGCTAGCATGATTACCTTAATGGCTTTTTCTGTGAAGCGTTCAAACATGGCATTGTTTCCCATCACCTGCGTCGTGCCGGTACGCTGATTTTAGCACAGCAAAACCGATTGAATGTCTGTCTAAAGAAATAGACATTCAAACTTCTCTATACCCAGGTTTTTGGGAGCTTTATTTTCTCAACTGTGTACTGAGGAGGTTAAATTTTTCGTCTCTACAAGATTGGCTACAAAGCGAAATTCTGAGTCTGGGAGTTCGGAAAATCAATCCCAAAAAAACATAATTATCATAATCCTTTGCATTTGTCAACGACTATTTGTGCTTGATTATCTTTTTTTATCAAAAAAGAGGCTAAGGGGTTGTACCGAACAAGGTTTTTTCTACAAAAGTGCACCGAGAACGCGAATCAAAAAGCTTGGCCTGTAGTTTTTTCATAAGTTACCGTGATGGAAATTAAGGAAAAGTACTACAGAGAGGGTACGGCGCGGGCATGGTTCCACAATTAATAGTAACTAATTCCTATTGGTTTTGGCTGGAAGTGGAGACGAAAGGAATTGGGACTAGATATTGACTAAATTCCAACAAAAATTGTTGAGGCGATCGCAAACAAGGGCGTGTAGTTGCTCCAAAGTTTGCTTAAACTTAGGAGATTGCATCTTTTCCACCCACAAAATCAGCGCATCTTCATTATTATCTTTGTAGTAGCGTCGTCGCCGTCCAGCAGTTTTGAAGCCAAATTTTTGGTATAGAGAAATGGCAGCTTGGTTAGAAACCCTCACTTCCAGAGTAGCTCGCTCGCTTCCCCGCTCCCAAGCCGTCTTCAGCAAAGAATACAGCATAGCCTGTCCCAATCCTTGGCGTTGGTACCGGGGATAAACCGCCAAAATAGTGATGTGGGCTTCCTCTAAAATAGACCAAAAGCAACCCATGGCTGCCAATTTCACGGGCAACAAAGGAGAATATAAACCGAGTACAACGCTGTTTGTACTATCTAATTCCCTTTGATAGGATTCCAGTGTCCAAAGACCCCCAAAACAGGCTCGATCCAGTTCCAAAATAGAACTTAAATCTGCTTGGGTTAGTAATTTCAGTTCTAACGGAAATTTGCTCACGCTTTTGGTTTCGGTCTGCAGATTCTTAGTTAAAAACTTCCCTACAAAAACACTCAAGGGTAATGGTAGCTCGGCTGCAATTGTTCAGAACTTGTTGTCATGGCAAAACGAAAGCAGGGGCGAAAAAGCACGTTATTCGGTAAACTGAGAATCACAAGACCAGCTTAAGCTTGTAAACAACAAGGACAACTCTAAATTTTAGCTATGGTATCGACTCAGCCTGCTGGAGTTCAACTTTCTGGTAGCCAGTATCTATCCCAAACAAGCACTAACCAAGGAAATATATCACCCAATCAAGAGCTTTTACCGCTGAGTGCCAAAATTAATGCTCGAGACCACTTAGAAATAGGGGGTTGCGATGTCATAACTTTAGTGCAGCAGTTTGGTTCTCCATTATATATTTTAGACGAAGAAACCTTGCGAACAGCTTGCCGGCAGTATCGGGAGAGTTTCCAGCGTTACTACAAAGGTGAATCTCAGGTACTGTATGCCTCCAAAGCGTGGAGTTGCTTAGCAGTCTGCGCGATCGCCGCCTCGGAAGGTTTGGGAATTGATGTTGTCTCGGGAGGGGAACTTTATACCGCCCTGAATACAGGTGTGAGTCCAAACAAAATTTACTTCCACGGAAACAATAAATCCCAAGAAGAATTAATTTTGGCGATTCGTTGTGGCTGCACGCTTGTAGTAGATAACTGGTACGAGCTGCATACTCTGGTAGAGTTAGCAAAAGATGTAGAGAAGATTTGCGATCGATTCCCTGACTTTCAAGCTGGAATTCTCGAGCACCCTTTTTCCGGGATCCGAATTTTGCTGCGATTAACTCCAGGAATTGAATGCCATACCCACGAATATATTCGCACCGGACACCTAGACAGTAAATTTGGTTTCGATCCCGGCGATTTAGATGAATTGTTTACCTTTGTCAGCAACCAATCAGCTCTCAATTGCGTGGGTTTGCATGCTCATATCGGTTCTCAGATATTTGAACGCCAACCCCATCAAGATTTAGCCGCAGTGATGGTGCAGTGGTTGAGCAAGGCCACCAGATACGGATTGTCGCTGACAGAATTAAATGTCGGCGGTGGTTTGGGAATTAAATACACAGAATCGGACGATCCCCCCAGTATCGAGGAATGGGTAAAGCCAATTTGCGAAGTTATTGAATCTGCTTGTAGCCAAGAAAACTTGCCATTGCCCAAATTACTGTGCGAACCGGGGCGATCGCTAATTGCTACTGCTTGTGTCACAGCTTATACCATCGGCTCCTCCAAAGCGATCCCCAATCTTCGTACTTACATCGCTGTAGACGGCGGTATGTCCGACAACCCCCGTCCCATTACCTACCAATCAGTGTATCGCGCCGCAGTTGCCAATAAAATGTCTGCTCCTGCCACACAAACAGTAACAATTGCTGGTAAGCATTGCGAATCGGGAGATATTCTGATTAAAAATGCCCAACTACCTCAAACTGAACCAGGCGATATTCTCGTAGTCATGGCAACTGGTGCTTACAATTACAGTATGGCATCTAATTACAATCGCCTGCCCCGTCCGGCAGCTGTTGTAGTAGCCAATGGCGAAGCAAATTTAATTTTGCAGCGCGAAACCTACGAAGACTTAATTCGACAAGATTGCCTACCGGAACGATTAAAGAAGTATGAAGGATAAAGCTTAAACCATGAAAAAAACATGAAGGACAAAGGATGTAAATTTCCTACTTTGGACTTCATACTCCATACTTTATACTTCATACTTCATACTTCCTACTTTCACGCCAGATGTCATGGGAGATTTGTGGAAGCAATGGCTGACCAACCAGGGATGGTCAAGGCCCTTGCTGCTTGAGACTCTGGATATTGTGCTGGTACTGGCGCTGACTTACATGATACTAGTTATTATCAGTGAGCGCCGGACACTTTGGATGGTGCGAGGATTTATCATTCTCATGCTGGCCTCAGCTATCAGTGGCAAATTGCAACTGCAACTACTAAATTTTGTGCTAGAAAAATTGGTGATCGGCTGCGCTGTAGCAATGGCGGTTGCTCTGCAGTCAGAATTTCGCCGATTTCTGGAACAATTGGGACGCGGAGAGTTTTGGCAGTTGTTTCAACCATCTCGTTTGGCTGTTCCCAAATCTGATAGTGTAATTGATGAAATTGTCGAAGCAGTTAGAGAATTATCGAAAAATCGGATCGGTGCACTACTGATTTTGGAAACCTCCGGTCCGATCGACGAACGAGATTTTTCTGTACCGGGAGTAAAGCTTAATGCTGAAGTCTCCAAGGAACTGATTCAGACAATTTTTCAACCAAAAACTCTTTTACACGATGGTGCTACATTGATACGAGGTTCGCGCATAGTGGCAGCTGGTATTATTTTACCGCTTTCAGGACGCACGGCTTCGCGTCAGTTGGGAACGCGTCACCGAGCCGCCATGGGAATCACCGAGCGGGTGGAAAATTGTATTTGTGTCGTTGTATCTGAAGAAACAGGTTCTATTTCCCTAGCAGAAAGGGGAACCCTAAACAGACCGCTGACGATCGCAAAGCTCAAAGAGTCCCTGGAAGCGAGATTTTCGCCAACCGTAGACCGGGAAGCGGTTGCTCCTGGTTTACTCAGTTTGGGTCGTCAAATTCGCACTCGGGTACTAGCATTGTTTTCACGTTTACTTGGACTACCATCGACCGCTTCGCGAGACAAAAAATGACTGCACAACAAACTCCACTGGAATACTTGCCCCCTGACTTAAATCGAGAACTGCTACCCAAGCACGTAGCAGTGATCATGGACGGTAACGGTCGGTGGGCAAAGCGTCAAGGACTACCCCGCATTATGGGTCACAAACGGGGAGTAGATGCTTTGAAGGATCTGCTTCGTTGTTGCAAAGATTGGGGAATTCAAGCACTCACAGCTTATGCTTTCTCGACTGAAAATTGGGGAAGACCCCAGGAAGAAGTAGATTTTTTGATGACTTTGTTCCAGCGAGTTTTACGCCAGGAACTGCGAAAAATGGTCGAGGAAAACGTGCAAATTAGATTCGTGGGTAATTTGACCAGCCTACCACCAGCGTTACAAGCAGAAATTTCTCGCTCTGTGGAAGAAACTAAAGACAATCGCGGTATTCGGTTTACCGTCGCTACCAACTACGGAGGTAGACAAGAAATAGTCCAAGCTTGCAGGGCGATCGCTCATAAAGTCCAACAAGGATTGCTTCAACCAGATGAAATCGATGAAGCAACTTTCGAACGCCATCTTTACACCAGTGGAATTTGCGATCCCGATTTGTTAATTCGCACTAGTGGCGAAATGCGAGTCTCAAATTTCCTTCTCTGGCAAATTGCTTACTCGGAAATTTACATCACCGACACTCTTTGGCCTGATTTCGATCGCAGTGAATTTCACCGTGCCTTGTGCGCTTACCAACAGCGAGAACGGCGGTTTGGTAAAGTATAAGCTGAAGTAGGATGCAAATTCGGTACTTTTCCCTTTTGCCTGTCTTTATTGTTACAATACCCCCAACTGCTCTCCTACCTTCCTTAAGGTCCAGAAAATACCGCCTGTTCGATATCTCGCCGACTCAAAGAATATTTAAACGCGCGTTGGATATCTTGGCCGTTTTCCCCAGCTTTGATATACCTAACTATTATTTGCTCGATATCCAGCCACAGCTCGGCCTTCCAAGTCGGTCGCTGCACGTACCAACAGTGCAACTGATTTCGATCTTGTTGACAGCCTTGTTCCCTCAACCACTGCTCGATTTCAGGAAGTGGATGGTTATATAACGGTGTATCAGCAGGAGGAAGCGGCATAATCAAGCCAAAATTGAGCTTTTGTCAATTATTCTTTACTTATTTTCAAGTTTAGCACCTAAAGGCGACTGCAGCTAAGGTAGTTATTTCTTTATTGCTGGCTGAATTTGGTTTCTGCCTTGTATTCTGAAGGATAGTAGGGTTGAGAAAGTTTGGTTCTAACTTGCTGCTGCACAGCAACAGAAGTTGGTTGTACCAGTTGGGTTTGGAAAGCAGCTTCCCCCCGAATTAACCCAATGGCGATCGCCAGCAACAAGCAACCCACAAATGTCAGTCCCAGAATAAACAAAGCAAAAACTTCACCTGCTGAAAGGGGGCGATCGCGATCGTCGAGATAAGCTGACTTAGACCAGTCATAGGAATGATAAGCAGGACGATTTAGATCCGGGAGTGGTTGAATAACTCCAAAGCAAGAATAACCTATTTTCAGGTCATAGCTTAACCGTCGTTCAGGATTACTCAAGGTAGCATAAGCTTCATTCAGTTGCTGAAATTTGGCAGTGGCAACGGAGATCGGTAAACTTGTGGTGTCGGGATGATAGCGTTTGCTCAATTCCCGATAAGCACGACGGATTTCAATTGGTGATGCAGAGGGATGTAGTCCTAACACAGTGTAATAGGTGGGTTTGCTGCTTTGTGACATTGCCCCGTTGTAATTCACCTTGCAACATTAATATTTTAACTTTTGAAGAGCTTGCGAGGAGCTATAAGTCTCATGTCCTACCTGTAAGGAAGGCGTGGGGATAGATGGACTTTCCCAAGCAAATTTTATCCGGGTATTCGCTAGTTGATAGTCAATTACTCTACCACCATTTTTATATCTACCCTTGCTTTGCCTGCGCTGCCAGCAACCTCTCACTTTGCGATCGCTGCATTTTCCCTCGACGGTAAAGCCTAATTATATCTTCACCTTAGAGCACACTGCCTTTGAACTCAAAGAAAATTAAGTTTTTCAACACCTCTTAAGCTTTCTGATTTTTAGGCAATTTAATATCATATTTCCATCAATTATTTCTCAATTCCAAATATTATTTATTTTTACCTGGATTTATCTACTATCTCCTGGCAATTATCTACACTCAACTCTTTTCAAAACACTAGACATCCTAGAAAATACTATTATTTTACGGCTAAATTTTCAAAGATTATTTGAATTACTGATAAATCCACGGAATTTGCCACTCCTTAACTATTTACGTACAACTGTTGAAATTAAATTTTGAACTAAGGAGATAGACAATTATTTTTGTGTATGTCAAATTGTATTAGTGATTGACAAAAAAAGTATTGAAATTGAAACATCTTTAAATGCAATCAATTAACAAGCAAAGGAGTTGAAATCGAGTGTCTCAAAATATTTCTAAACAAGCAGTCAAGTATCTGATTTGTGGTTTTTCGTCATTAGCAATATTTTTGCCCGGTCTAATCCCTAAAGCTTATGCAGGTTCCATAACTTTCTCAGCAACAGGAACCAATCCAGCATCAGGTGGAACTACAAACGCTTTGGGAGCATCAGTGTTGTTTGATGACTCCCTAAATCCGGGTAAGTTAACAGTTGTTCTTACCAATACCGGACCGGGTGCTTCAGTACCTTCTGATGTTCTAACTGCAGTTTTCTGGGACTATAATGATTCTTCCTTTTTTGAACTTATCCCTATCTTCAGCTACAGCTGCGACCGTCATTGGTGCAAACCCCGGAAATAATGTAAATCTCAAATCGGTGGGAGGAAGGGTGGAATGGGGTTTTGCATCCACCACCTCTAGTACGGGACTTGGTGGAGCTGCTGGTGTAAGTGCACCGGTAACCCAGCACTACGGTCTTGGTACAGCTGGTTTTGGCATAACACCTGGTTTTGGTCTTTCCGGCGGGCAACAATTCAATTACGGTATTATCAGTGGTTATGACAATCCCAATCCAGCAGTTAGTGGAGGAACTTTTGTCAAGAATTCTGCCACATTTGTTTTATCAGGGCTACCAACTAACTTTGATATCAAGAAAATTGGAAACGTTCGTTTCCAGTACGGCACCTCTTTAAACGAGCCTAGCACTTATTATGTTTCTCCACCACCTCCTCCTCAAAAAGTTCCTGAACCAACTACCACTGCTGCTTTAGGAGTTTTTGTTGTGGGTAGTTTGAGACTGATGAAAAAAACAAATAAAAGAGAATTGCTGTTTGGGCGGCAAAATCATAAACAAAGGCTTAAAGGTGCTAGTACGCTTTTAAGCCAGTTTTCTTTTATACCGTTTTTCCTTGACCAGATTGGTTTGATTGTCCCAATTTTAGCTAAATAAACTTCCCTCTCTTTTAGAGATGACCAAATTTAGCACCTTTTTTTCCATTACAAGAATTGTAAAAGTTTTTATAAGCAATATGTAAGTCTCTAAGAAAAGATAGCCATTTTCTCTCAAGGTATTTTGAGATTGGGTAAGCATTGCCGAGAGTTTGTTGTATTGTGGCAATTTTTCCAACTGCTTGCAGAAAGCTAAAGCAGCATTTTAGACCACCCGGATGCAGCCAAACAATTCTGTTGAGTAAAATCTATACTTATATCGAGCTTTCGTGCTTATTACTGTAATACGTCTGCTCAAGTAAAGAAATGTAACACCGGTCAGCTTATATGGCAAGTAGTTTAAGGAGAAAAAGGCATAGTGTTTCAGACCTAAAAAGTAATTTAGTTTCGAAAGCCTTGAACTCATTCATAAATTTTTTGTGGACGTATCAAAAAAATGGACTTCAATATACTTGAATTGAATAGAGAAGCTGAGCACATTCACGCATTTAATTGAATTTACACCCAAACTTTCAATATCTAAAATTGTTAATGCCCTAAGAGTAGATACGGTCAAGCTGGATACTCTAAGCTTGATGGGAGATAATCGCTATGGAGTCCCAGTTACTTCGTGTTTTCCTTTGGTGATGCACCGGTTGAAGTTCTTAAAAGCCACTCAATCAATATCAAATAAAGCCGTTTCCGACGGGGTTTTAAACCCATTTTTCTGAGGTAATTTATGAAAGTTGGTGCTATTTTGCTTGTGTGGAAAGCAAAGCCGAAAGCAAATTCCCCACAGTTAAGAATAAAATTCTAAAATTAAGAATTATTACAGTGAGTTGAGGAAGTCATGGCTGCCAAAGTAGAAATTTACACTTGGAGTACTTGCCCCTTTTGTATCCGTGCTAAAAGCTTGTTGAAGAAAAAGGGAGTGGAATTCATTGAATACAATATAGACGGGGATGAGAAGGCCCGGCAAAAAATGGCTCAAAGGTCAAATGGAAGGCGTTCTTTACCGCAAATATTTATCAATGATGTTCACATTGGTGGTTGTGACGATATCTATGCTTTAGAGGCCCAGGGTAAGTTAGATCGGTTGCTTGCTTCTAGCAGCGGCGTTTAGGAGTGGGACCGTAGGGTGGATTTTTCAGAAAAGCGATCGCCAACAAGCTAATTCCCCAAGGGATAATGAAAAGTGACTTTGGAATTACCTGGCAGTTGAGGCACAAAGGGTGAAACTGGCTTTTATTATCGATCCCATTCCAACACTCGATCCGTGTCACGATACTAGTGTTGCTTTAATGGAAGCAGCGCAGCTTGAGGGACACGAAGTTTGGATAACTCAAGCCAATTTGTTAAGTGTAGTAGAAGGAAAAGCTTGGGCTATCTTAGAACGCGTGCAAATTGTACCCGTAGAGTTGGTAGGGGAACGCTGGGTGGCGGCGAATCCTTGGTACAAGTTGAGCGATCGCACTTTCTGTTGTCTGGAAACCATGGACGTCGTGTTTATGCGGACAGATCCACCAGTCACAACTTCCTATCTCTACGCCACCTATATCCTGGACTACATCGATCCCAGCAAAACCTTGGTGATTAACAGTCCCAGCGGTATACGGGCGGCTAACGAAAAAATGTATGCCCTGCAATTTCGTAACCTGATTCCAGAAACTATTGTTACCGCAGATAAACATATCATCCGGCAATTTGTGGAAGCCAAGGGAACAGCGGTTCTCAAACCTTTAGGTAATAAAGCTGGTGAAGGAATTCTGATTTTACAATCAGGCGATCGCAATTTTAATTCCCTCATCGAACTGAGTACTTTTCAGGGAAAATTGCCGGTAATGGTGCAAAAATTCATACCAGAAGCCAAGGAAGGAGATAAGCGGATAATTCTACTCAACGGCGAACCTATTGGCGCTGTCAACCGTCTTTCTGCCGCTGGCGAATTTCGCAACAACATGGCTGCTGGCGGTACTGTTGCTAAAACTGAAATCACTGCTAGAGAATATGAAATTTGCTCTCAAATAGCCGCAACTCTACTGAAGGACGGATTGATTTTTGTAGGTATAGATGTTATTGGTGGCTATCTGACAGAAGTGAACGTTACAAGTCCTACTGGAATTCGCGAAATTGACCGACTAGAAGGTATCCGCCTTAGTCCTCGAGTCATTCGGTGGATTGAGCAATTTTTATTTCCATAAAGTTATGTATAAGGCACTACTAAAATTCCGGCGCCGACCTCAGTGGATTTGATTTTGTTCTGTGTTCAAAGCTTGGACGCTCGCTTTGACACCACCTTGGCAAGAGGACTTGCCTGGTGAAATTTTGATAACACTTTCACTAGTAATAACAGCAGTATTTCAAACCCAATCTCACACAGCCAGACATCGTCATTTTGACTGCTCGAGGAGTAGGAAAATTGCCAAATCCTCAAAGACAGACAATATCAAACTCCACTTTTTTCAGTCAAACAACAAGAGCATAACAACTCGCCTTCCCAGTCAGGGACAATTTCCCTACCCCGTCATACTTTTGACAGCAAACTAACTGACAAGTCCGAATCGAGAGACTTTAAGCTGTTGAGAACGGTTTTTTCACACATTGGCAACTTTGGGGATGGCAACTTAATTGCTTACCCCTGTTTTTAGTAGAACAGTTGTATTTTCATGAAACAACCATAAACCAGCTAATTAATAGCTATTAATAGGTTAATTGCGTGGTGGTCGCCGATTCCTGAGGAATTCAGGAATATCCAAGATGGATTTTTCTTTTGGTTCTGGAACTTGTGTGGGAGGATTGACAGCTGGAGGTTGTTGTGGTGGTGCAGCAGGACGTCTTGGTTGCGGAGGTACTACCCGTCCCTGAGTAACGCTTGGTTGTTGTGCGGTTTGGACTTCACCCGTAAATCCGGTAGCAATTACAGTTAGTCTGACTTCACCTTGCAACCTGTCATCAATCACAGCACCAAAGATAATATTGGCGTTTGGATCTACGACTTCGTAGATTGTTTCTGCTGCAGCGTTGACTTCGTGAAGGGTGAGGTCACTACCGCCTGTAATATTAAAAACAACGCCCCTGGCTCCTTCAATAGAACTCTCCAGTAGGGGTGAAGAAATAGCAGCGATCGCTGCTTCTCTTGCTCTCGATTTTCCAGAGCCAATACCGATCCCCATCAAAGCAGACCCCGCATCCGCCATCACTGCTCGTACATCTGCAAAGTCAACATTTATCAAACCAGGAATTGTGATGATATCAGAAATACCCTGCACGCCTTGTCGCAACACATCATCTGCGTAACGAAAAGCTTCTTGCATCGGTGTTTGCTCTGGGATCACTTCTAAAAGCTTGTTATTGGGGATGATAATTAAAGTGTCTACCCTGCTTTTGAGCGCTTCAATACCTTGCTCTGCTTGACTGGTACGACGGCGACCTTCAAAAACAAACGGACGCGTTACTACACCAACAGTAAGAGCACCCATTTCTTTTGCTACTTCCGCCACAATAGGAGCTGCACCGGTACCAGTTCCACCTCCCATACCAGCGGTAATAAACACTAAGTCTGCACCTTCCAAAGCCGTCGCAATCTCATCCCGTGATTCCTCCGCAGCCTTTTGACCAATAGCAGGGTTGCCACCCGCTCCCAAACCGCGGGTCAGCTTTTGTCCGATTTGCAGCCGACACGGAGCTGCTGCTAAAGTCAAAGCTTGGGCATCGGTATTAATTGACCAAAACTCGACTCCACTGACATCAGATGCGATCATGCGATTAACCGCATTGCTACCGCCACCACCAACACCAATTACTTTAATGTTGGCAACTCGACCGGGAACAATGTCACCAATTCGAGTTTCTTCAGTGGGAATCTTTTTGCTGTCATGATTCTGTCCAAAGTTCAACCCAGAGTGATTAAAGGGATTGGTAGAGTTGACAGCCAAAGAGAAAGCAGACTGTCCTGGAGATTGAGAGTTTTTATAGATAAGCCTTTGGTTGTTATCAAGTGTCATTGGATTCACAAAGATAGATAAACGACTTTTTAAGGTGTTGTTCACCTAAGAGTCAACTATAGTTTGGAGCTGCCACGATCGTGGCGTTGTTTTTTTGTTCTCGCTTATTCCAACCCTTTCAGGATTAGAAGCGCGAAAATTTGTTATGAGAACGGCGAGCGAGCCTCCTTTTTGTCCAGTTAATTCTAGAGAAGTATACCCACATTTGCCCAAAATTGACTTGTATAACTTTCCCTGGACAATAATATCTTCACTGCTTTTTGGCTGATTTTGCTCGGTATTGTCTTGGTAATTACAATAACCTCTCTCTTTTACTACTGCTAACTTCCATGGCTCATTAATTTTACAGTCGTTACTTTTGTTTTTTCTTTACTCACAATAATTACTAGCGATATTTGTATAAAATCTGAAAATATTTTTGTACCCAAGAACGATTCCAAGTAGCATTTTTTGTTGCTGCCAATATACTCGTTTTTCTTTATACACTCTTTTGCCTAAAAAAGTAGTAATACAGACAAAAACGAACTGTATTGCTTGTAAAGACACGTTAAGATATCCTTTGTCTGTCTTAATGATACGTTCAATACGATCTATCATTGCGGATGACTGCAACTTGAAGGTATGGAAATTCTGGCAAAATTTCTTTTAATTATGTTAATCGCCGCTTGGCTGGGGCGACAAAATCTAGATTAGCTAAGTCTTCAACACCCGGGTTACTTACTGTTTAATTTGCTTTCACCAAAGCGCAACTTCACCTAGAAAAATTGAAGACATTGAGGTTAGTTTCTTCTACTTTGCAGGGTAAGGAGATTTTACCCTATCAAAACTATCTCGACAAGTTTAGAAACTGTACTGTACCTGCACGATACTTGTTTCCACAAAAACGAAGAAGCTAACCTGCAAGCATTCACGTTACTTTGTCTCACACGTTATGCAGTTGCCCTTTAGACGTTGACAAATTACACTACAGTCAGTCGTGTTCGCCCTCCACACAGACCCATCCTTGTTTGAAGAACGGCTAGCTGCAGCTTGTTGCTCGTGAATATCCCTTGCTTTTGCTGTTTTTCCAAAGCGCCTTCCAAATCAACGCTGTGAAAATCGAGCTGTCTGACCTTACTTTTTACCATAGTTAGAAACTAACGCTTAATTTTGCATTTACAGAGACGAAGACAATAAAACATATGTTATTCAGCATAAAACTTTTTTATTGAGTCAACCCGGAGGGAAGATACTAATTTTTCTAAGGTATTTTGGAACTGATTTCTCCGGTTTTTGGGATCATTTGTACTAGTGGATGGTCGGGATTTTTTAGGTCTATGTACTCTATTTGACTGGGATTGATTTGTGAAGGTAAGTGACGTATCTGGGCTAGTAGTTTTATTTGTTCGGATAACTGGGAGTTTGGAACACCCAAGTGCACCTTACCTATTTCTGTTTTCAGAATTAAATTCGTTGGGTCTTGCCAATCAATTTCCATCACCTTAACAGTAGATTGACTTACAGCCTTATATACCTCAGACCAATAGGGACGATACAATTGCGGTAAACCAATTACTTTTAAGCTCGGTAACTTTATCTTGGCATGAAGTGAAGTAAATTTCTCTAAAGGTATCCATACTCCGTTAGCATCCAGCAAACCCACAGATACTTTTTTGTTTGTACCGTTAGTGTTGATTTGTTCCGGACGGGTTTGAGCAACTGCTACGGGTACTCTTTCTTGAACTTGGAGTATTAACCCAGGAGGGAAAAGGCGACGGGTAACTTTAGCTTGTGCAATAATAGGTTGCTTTTCTAACGAATGGGCAACTCGAGATGGTTCAATCCGCCACAAAGACTGAGGATAGGATAAACCAAGCAAAGAGCGAATAGCATCATCGGAAAAAAGATGATTTCCTAGGACTGCTATGTCTTTAGGATTTTTAAGAACCCAAATCGGTTGAAGAGTCACCCACAACAAACCACCTGCTAAACAACTGACGCTCAGGGTTTGCCAAAGAGTCTGAAAAATTTTCAGGCGCCGTTTTTGACGTAATTTCTTGCGCCTTCGTGCTAGAACGCTACTTCCAACCGGAACTATACCAGCCATTTTTACTCCTTTCGCATTTTTGGTTCAGATTGCAGTTGCTTTAATGTAGTAATACTTTAGAGCGATCGCACAATTACTATTCAAGTTTGTGCTACTCAAGGGTGAGACTGTAGTCTTAACAAAACTGCTATCTCTACGTGCATACGGTAATTATTGAGTATTTAAAATTACAGCTTATCGCTGGAAATCATACACGTCAAAAAAAGAACTCCATGCAGATGTTTAAGAATTTATGGAGTCGAGGGTTCTCGAACGAGCATCAATACTTAGTTTTATTGATAATGCAACGCTTGTGTCGTAGCCTTGGGAAAACCTTGGTGAGGGCGCTACAACTACCGAGCACTGATTCTCAACGAGCCACAAAACTAAAGACCAATGAAAAATTATTCCACAAGTTTGTCATTACCCCATTCCTTTTTTTGCTCAACTTCTTGTGGTAGATTTGCTAAAAATTCTTGCAGTCTCATCCTTTCAATATAAGGCCAGCCACCTTCAGACTCTATATCTTTCAAAAGAGAGTAAAGTGCCTGACGATTGTTGGGCAAACTATCCTGAAAAACTCCATCCCTAATTTCTCGATGCAATTGCTCTAGCTGCCGCAGCAAGGCTAAAAGAGCTATAGCATCTCCTTGACAGCAGGCTGCGGCGTTACGTACTTCTTTGGCAATATCTTGCAGTTTTTGAGAGAATTTCTCTGGTTCAAAGATTCTACCATTTTTCATGCCACTTTTGCAAACGAGCTCAAATTAAATGTAACGGAGATTTTTAATTTTCTTTTGTTCGTCAGGGAACGTATTTGGAATAGGTGAATGGCAGTACAAAAAAGCACTCGTTGCTTGTGCGTCAACGGAGAAGTCTAGAGAAAATCGCCTTCAACAAAAAGCAATCGACTTGTATGCTACTACTTTGTGTGTGTAGCTGAAAATGTCTTTGGCAATGCTGTGCTTGGCTATTTCCTTGGACTTAGGATATAAATATTGACCCATGACGACAGAACTATCCGTGGCTGAACAAGAAGAAAACACCCTTCCCCTGCATCAAACTCCTTTGCACTTTCTGGCCAGAGAACTCAAAGCACGGTTTGTCAGCTTTGGCGGTTGGGAAATGCCTTTACAATTTAGCAGCATTACCACCGAACACGAAGCTGTCAGAAAAGCAGCTGGAATCTTCGATATTTCCCACATGGGTAAATTTACTTTTCAAGGCAAGAATTTAATATCCAAGCTTCAGTATTTGATTCCTTCTGACTTGAGCAGGTTACAACCGGGCCAAGCCCAGTACACTGTATTGTTAAATCCAGAAGGTGGTATTATTGACGACATTATTTTCTATTACCAGGGCGAGACTTCCCCTGGCGAACAACAAGGAGTGATGATAGTCAATGCCGCAACTACAAGTAAAGATAAAACATGGTTACTGCAGCATATTGATGCTGAGGAATTCCATTTTCAGGACCTTTCGAGAGAAAAAATTTTAATTGCCGTGCAAGGGCCCAAAGCAGTGGAATATCTTCAGCCATTTGTGCAAGCAGACTTATCTTCAGTCAAATCCTTCGGTCATCTAGAAGCATCTGTATTAGGTCAAAAAGCTTTTATTGCTCGCACTGGCTACACTGGAGAAGACGGATTTGAACTGATGCTACAGCTGCAAGAAGGCATAAAATTATGGCGCAGTCTCGTGGATGCTGGCGTTGTTCCCTGCGGACTGGGTGCAAGAGATACCCTACGACTAGAAGCGGCAATGGCACTTTACGGTCAGGATATCGATGATACTACCACGCCTTTAGAAGCTGGTTTGGGCTGGCTAGTGCATCTTGATACTAAAGGTGATTTTATCGGACGTGCCGTGCTGGAACGGCAGAAAACTTCTGGAGTGCAGCGCCGCCTCGTGGGTTTGCGAATGCAAGGACGCAGCATTGCCCGTCACGGCTATCAAGTACTATCTGCAGGTAAAGTAGTAGGGAAAGTTACCAGTGGTACCTTATCTCCTACCCTCGGTTATCCGATCGCCTTAGCTTATGTTTCCACTCCACTAGCAACTGTCGGTCAAGAGCTAGAAGTGGAAATTCGGGGTAAAAACTATCCGGCGGTAGTTGTTAAGAAGCCTTTTTATCGCTCCCAAACGCGTATGGCGAGCAGACAATAATGCCTTGATCACCAGTATTAATTTTTGTGATTGTGGAAGAGGAAGTGATATGTCTTTGGAATATCCTGGAGATTTAAAATACCTAGATACCCACGAATACGTACGATTAGAGGGGGAAATAGCTACAGTTGGCATTACAGCTTTTGCTGTCGAGCAGTTGGGAGATATTGTCTTTTTAGAACTGCCAGAAATTGGTGATGCTGTTACCAAAGGAGAAACTTTTGGCACCATTGAGTCTGTGAAAGCGGTTGAAGATTTAAACTCGCCAATTACCGGTACAGTTATAGATCGCAATGAAGCTTTGCTAGATTCTCCCGAACAAATTGCAGAAGATCCCTACGGGGAAGGATGGTTAATTAAAGTACGAGTTAACGATCCTAGTGAAATTGACGATGCTTTAACCGCAGACGAGTATAGCGCCCAAGTAGAAGGATAGCCGTCAAAAAGCGGGAAAAAAGCGAAAAAGGGGAGTAAAAAACACTTAACTTACCAACTACTCCCTTCATAATTTTTCCAGAAAATTTTATCAATTTTACATAAACCGAGAGTTTTGCTCCGCGCCTCCCACATACTTATTGCAAAATATGAAATAGTAACGTCTGGAGAAGCTGTTTGTGGTAATATCTGCTCCTCGTCCTCAGTCAGGCGCTCAACAAAAGCCGGGCGAAGATAATCACAGCTATAGTGATTTTCAGCAACGACACATTGGTCCCAATGCGGATGAAATCCAGCAAATGCTTGCGGTAATGGGAATTTCTTCCCTGGATCGCCTCATCGAACAAACGCTACCGCACTCGATTCGAATTTCTCGTCCGTTAAATTTGCCAGAACCACTCAGCGAGTACGAAGCGCTGGCAAAGTTAAAAGAAATAGCTAGCAAAAATCAAATTTTTCGTTCCTTCATCGGTATGGGATATTACAACAGTATTACCCCGCCTGTGATTGGACGCAACATCCTTGAAAATCCTGGTTGGTATACTGCTTATACTCCCTATCAACCGGAAATAGCCCAAGGGCGACTAGAAGCACTATTAAATTTCCAAACAATGATTATCGACCTGACAGGTTTGGAAATTGCCAATGCTTCCTTGCTAGATGAAGCCACAGCTGCAGCTGAGGCAATGAGCATGAGCTATGGCGTCTGCAAAAATAAAGCTAATAGCTATTTTGTATCCCAAGATTGCCATCCCCAAACTATCGATGTTTTGCAAACACGCGCCAAACCCTTAGGGATAAACATTATAGTTGGCGATCATCAAACTTTTGATTTTTCCGAACCAATTTTTGGGGCAATTGTACAATATCCTGCTAGTGATGGCACAATTTACGACTACCGCGCTTTTGTAGAAAAAGCCCATGCTGTGGGAGCATTGGTAACGGTAGCAGCAGATCCCTTAAGCCTAACGGTGTTAATTCCTCCTGGGGAATTTGGTGCTGATATTGCTGTTGGTAGTACTCAACGCTTCGGTATTCCCTTGGGTTATGGCGGACCCCACGCCGCATACTTTGCGACTAAAGAAGAATACAAACGACAAGTTCCGGGGCGAATTGTGGGTGTGTCCAAAGATTCCCAAGGGAAAAAAGCCCTGCGTTTGGCTTTGCAAACCCGCGAACAGCACATTCGCCGCGAAAAAGCTACCAGCAATATTTGTACGGCCCAGGTGTTGCTGGCAGTTATGGCAAGCATGTATGCTGTTTATCACGGGCCGCAGGGATTGAAAAAAATTGCCGAGCAGATTCACGCCCTGACTGCTACCTTGGCAAAAGGACTCAAGCTTTTGGGTTATAGCATTGCTTCAGAGTATTTCTTCGATACCTTGCGGGTAGAATTGGGCAAGCAAAGTTTAGAAGAGATTCTCAATGCCTGCCAACAAAAGAAAATTAACCTGCGAATTTTTGATAAATCTGCTGTTGGTATTTCACTGGACGAAACGACAACAATTGCGGATGTACGAGATCTGCTTGTAATTTTTGCCGGAAAGGAAGAATTACCCTTTAGTTTGGAAGAATTATCCTCCAGCAGCAGTTCCCATCTATTGCTCAAGCGCACCAGCAGCTACCTCACCCATCCTGTTTTCAACCGCTATCACTCGGAAACAGAGTTATTGCGTTACTTGCACAGACTGGAGAGTAAGGATTTGTCGCTGACTACATCGATGATTCCTTTAGGGTCGTGTACGATGAAATTAAATGCGACGGCGGAGATGATACCGTTAAGTTGGGCAGAGTTTGCCAATATTCATCCCTTTGCTCCCCAGTCACAAACCCAAGGTTATCAGATTTTATTTCAACAATTAGAGACGTGGTTGGCTGAAATTACGGGGTTTGCTGGTATCTCTTTGCAACCTAATGCTGGTTCTCAAGGCGAGTATGCTGGACTTTTAGTTATTCGTCGATATCATGAAAGTCGTGGGGAGGGACACCGCAAGGTTTGTTTAATTCCCACATCCGCTCACGGAACAAATCCTGCTAGTGCGGTGATGTGCGGGATGAAGGTGGTTGCTGTTGCCTGCGATGACCAAGGTAATATTGATGTTGAGGATCTCAAAGCCAAGGCTCAAAAGTACAGTCAAGAACTTGCGGCTTTGATGGTAACTTATCCCTCAACCCACGGTGTTTTTGAAGAGCATATTCGGGAAATTTGTGCTATTGTTCACGACCATGGCGGACAAGTTTACATGGACGGCGCAAATATGAACGCCCAAGTGGGACTTTGCAGACCGGGAGATATGGGTGCAGATGTTTGTCACCTGAACTTGCACAAAACTTTTTGCATTCCCCACGGTGGTGGTGGTCCCGGTATGGGTCCGATCGGTGTGGCAGCTCATTTAGTAGAATTTTTACCCGGACATGCTGTGGTGAAGATGCCAAAGTCCAATCCGAAAGCGATTGGTGCTGTTTCTGCTGCACCTTGGGGTAGCGCCAGCATTTTGGTTATTTCTTGGATGTACATCGCGATGATGGGTACGACGGGTTTGACCCAAGCAACAAAAGTGGCGATTCTCAATGCTAACTACATTGCTAAACGCTTGGAGGCATATTATCCCGTTTTGTACCGCGGGAAAAATGGTTTTGTTGCTCATGAGTGTATATTGGATTTGCGATCGCTCAAAAAATCTGCCGGAATCGAAGTTGATGATATTGCCAAGCGCCTGATGGATTACGGTTTCCACGCACCGACGGTTTCCTGGCCCGTGGCGGGTACAATCATGGTCGAACCAACTGAAAGCGAATCGAAACAAGAACTAGATCGTTTTTGCGAGGCGATGATTGCTATTCGGCAAGAAATTGCTGAAATTGAATCTGGAAAAGCAGATATTCAAGATAACGTCCTGAAAAATGCAACCCATACGGCTGAAAGTTTAATTGTGGGCGAGTGGAATCATCCCTACTCTCGCGAACAAGCTGCTTATCCCGCACCTTGGACGCGGGAATATAAATTCTGGCCTGCTGTTGGTCGTATCGATGCGGCTTTTGGCGATCGCAATTTTGTTTGTTCGTGCTTGCCAATGGATGCTTATTAGTGAAGTTATCAAAATTTTGCCTCACCCTAGTAGGGTGGGGCTAGCTGAAATTACACTGTTAGCGGTGCTTGCTTGGTTCTGACTGTTGTTTGTTGAGTTTCATCCAAACTGACCGGTACCGGGTGAACTTTCCAGATATCTCGGGCGTATTCCCTAATGGTGCGGTCTGAGGAAAAGTAGCCAACACGAGCAGAGTTTAAAATTGACATTTCGATCCACTTTTGCCGATCGCTGTAAGCTTGGCTGGCTTTTTGTTGGCAGTCAACGTAAGATTGGTAATCTGCTAGCAGCATAAAGTCGTCGCTGTTTTTGAGAGCATCTACCAAAGGTTGAAACAAGTTTGCATCGCCGCCAAAATACCCGCAAGCAATTTGGTCAATGGCTTGCTTGAGCTCAAAATTGCTGTTGTAATATTCCCAGGGTTTGTAACCTTTTGCCTTGAGTTGAGCAACTTCTTGTGCTGTTAAGCCAAATAGAAAAAAGTTTTCCGCACCAACGCGATCGCGGATTTCGATATTTGCCCCATCTAATGTACCAATTGTCACAGCTCCGTTCATGGCAAATTTCATGTTACTAGTACCTGAAGCTTCCTTACCAGCAGTGGAAATTTGCTCGGAAAGGTCGGCGGCGGGGTAAATTCGCTGTGCCAAAGAAACGTTGTAGTTAGGTAAAAACACTACTTTTAACTTGGAACCGATATCTGTATCTCTATTAACAACATCAGCTACGGAATTAATTAACTTTATAATCAGTTTTGCCATCCAATAACCTGGTGCTGCTTTGCCAGCGAAAATGAAAGTTCGCGGTACTATATCCAAGTTGGGATTTTGCTTGATGCGGTTGTAAAGAGTAATAATGTGCAGTACGTTCAAATGTTGCCGTTTGTACTCGTGCAGTCGCTTTACCTGAACGTCAAACAGAGAATTGCAATTCACTTCTACGCCTGTGGTCTGCAAAATATACTCTGCTAAATCTTGCTTGTTTTCATGTTTAATTTGCCACCAGGCTTGGCGGAATTCGGCATTGTCAACAAACGCTTCCAGCTGCTTTAGTTCTTCTAAATTTTTAATCCAGCCTTTACCAATTTTATTAGTTATCAACAGTGCTAATTTGGGGTTGGAAAGTAAAATCCAACGCCGGGGTGTTACTCCGTTGGTTTTGTTGCTGAATTTTTCTGGAAATAGCTCGTAAAAATCCCGAAATAGATTGTGTTTCAACAGCTCGGTATGAAGGGTGGCGACGCCGTTAATAGCGTGACTTCCCACGCAAGCTAGATTTGCCATGCGCACTTTTTTCTCGGCGCCTTCTTCAATTAGCGAAAGTCGAGCTACGCGTTCGTTGTCTCCTGGGTACTGCAGACGGACTTGCTCGAGAAATCTTCTGTTAATTTCAAAAATTATTTGCAAATGTCTGGGTAATAAACTACCAAACATTCCCAGACTCCAACGTTCTAAAGCTTCTGGCAACAGAGTATGATTGGTATATCCAAAAGAATTTTGAGTAATTTCCCAAGCTTTGTCCCAGTCTAATTGATGAACATCTACCAACAACCGCATTAATTCCGCAATACCGATGGCGGGGTGGGTGTCGTTAATTTGGATTGCTACTTTGTTTGCAAACTCGTCGAAGCGATCGTGTTTTTCCAAATAGTGACGAATAATATCCTGCAGCGAACAAGAAACGAAAAAGTATTGCTGCTGCAAGCGCAGTTCCCTACCCTGATAATTTTGGTCGTTCGGATAAAGAACTTTAGTAATATTTTCTGAAAAAAACTTTATCTGCAACAGCGCGGGTAAAATCACCGCTATTGAAAATTTGCAGGTTGAACTCTTCGCTAGCTTTGGCGCTCCACAGGCGTAGGGTATTAACTGTGTTGGTATTGTAACCCGACATGGGAATATCGTAGGGTGTTCCTAATACTGTTCGTTCTGGAATCCAACGCACTTGATAGCGCCCGTTTTCGTCGATATACGCCTCGGTGTGTCCGCCAAATTTGACTTCAACATTATAATCGGGACGGGGAATTTCCCAAGGATTGCCAAAGCGCAACCAACGATCCGGACGTTCCACCTGCCAACCATTTTGAATAACTTGCTCAAAAATGCCAAATTCGTAGCGAATTCCGTAACCAATGGCGGGTATTTCCAGAGTGGAAAGGGAATCTAAAAAACAGGCGGCCAATCTTCCCAAACCACCGTTACCCAGTCCCGGTTCGTGTTCCTGTTCTTGTAAATCGTACAGGTCATAACCAAGTTCTTGAAGAATTTGACGAGCTTGCTCGTAAAGCCCTACGTTGATCAAATTTTTACCTAACTGTCGCCCGATCAGATACTCAGCAGATAGGTAGCACAGAAGTTTCACATCTTTGCGAAAATAAGTTTGTTCGACAGTTTTCAGCCAACGCTGGAGAAGGCGGTCGCGTATGGTGTACGCTAAAGCCATATAATAATCGTGTGCTGTCGCCCTGTCTTTATCCTTGGCTTGAATGTAGTAAAGATTGTCTAACAGAGCACGTTTGAGCGTAACTACATCCATGCCCGTACGATCGTCTTGCACCTGAATTTTAACTTGTTCTGTCCGCCGGTGATGTTGTTTGAAATGGGGAGTGCGATCGCCGTTATCCTTAAGGTGCTTTTGATTCATACTGTTGTCACTAAAAAACTTACCTTGGATTTAAGCTAATCAAAAATAAAAAACCTCAGCCTTAAGTTTATATTTTTCTCTCCTTACCTATAATTAATCTTTATCTTACTACTCAAAAATCAACCAGCAATTAACCTCCAGAGCTTTGTCAGAGAAAATCTTAGCGAATTAATGCTTCTAATTCTTCCCGTAATGGTAGAGGTTGATATCCCAATGCAAACGCTTTGGAGCTATCCAAAGAAACATCCCTCGGTCTGGGTGCAGCCATTTTTACATCTTGTTGTCGACAAGCTTTCAGTCCCGCTACAGGTAGTTGAAATGCCTCAACAAGCAGGCGCCCAAATTCATAACGAGAAATTCTTTCTTTTCCTCCTAAGTGAATTAATCCATTCACTTTTTCTAATGCTAATAACAATCCCTTGGCTGCGGTTGTACCACTAACAGGTGTGCGAAATTCGTCTACAAATAAATTCAATTCTTTTCCTTGTTGAAGAGTTTGAATAAATGGCTGTATAAAACTGGTAGCAGTAGGTGTTGCTGCTCCAAACATTAATGGCATTCGACACACTGCCGTTTGGGGATATTGTTCTAACATTTTCTGTTCGGCTATGACTTTTTGCTCACCGTATATATTGATAGGACATACAGGATCTGCTTCTTTATAGGGAGCGTTTAAACCGTCAAAAACTAAGTCAGTGGAAGTAAAAACACAAGGAATCAAATTATCTGCACACAGTCCGGCTATGTTGCCAGGAACAGTAACATTAATTGCATAGGATTCTTGAGGATTATTTTGACAATAATTGGGTTGTGATAGTGCAGCTGTATGAATTACTGCTTGTGGCTTAATTTCATTAAATAGTTGTTTTAGCTCCGAAAAATTGGTCAAGTTAACTTTCAGCATTTTGACATTGGAAATTTCTAGAGCATGAGAAAAATACGTTCCGTACACTTCCCAATTTCGGTTTGCTAATTGACAAATATGCCAGCCTAAAAAGCCGCTTGCTCCGGTGATTAATAGTTTTTTCATTGACGATAAAAATATTTAGTAAATGCACCTGATGAGAGCCTCGAAGAATTTGCAAATTTACAATCTAGGAAACTACAGTTGGGTTTGTCGCTCTCATCCACAAGCTTTTCGGGCTAAAGCCCTTACTACGAACTTGAAATTACGATGTTTAATTTCTTTAGTATTGTTGTTGTGTGAAAATTGGCAAAATAGACTCGCTTGCTTCCACTTTTTTTTAAAATCGAATTGACAGCTAGGAAGTGAAAGTGCTATTTTGGCGTGATTTGCAGTAAGGCTTGAAATTTTTTGTTGTCACGCACTTTATGAAAATCTGGATCGGTTCTTGCTATCTTTGCGTATTTATCAGGATTGAATTTGATTGCTTTTTCCAGGTTTTTAATAGTTAATTCTATATTATTTTGCAAAGCATAGGTACATGCTTTATTGTAGTATGCAAGATGTTTGTTAGGTTTAATGGCGATCGCTTTATCGTAGGATGCTATTGCTTCTTGGTAGCGTTGCAATTTTGTCAGTGCAATGCCTCGGTTAATCCAAGCTTCATACTTGTTGGGTTTAATGGCGATCGCTTTATCGTAGGATGCTATTGCTTCTTGGTAGCGTTGCATTTTGCTTAGGATGTTACCTCGATTGTACCAAGCTTCATCTCTATTGGGTTTAATAGCGATCGCTTTATCGTACGATACTAAAGCTTCTTGATAGCGTTGCAAAGCTGTTAAAGCGTTACCTCGATTAATCCAACCTTCTGCTAGTTGAGGTTTGATACTTACTGCTTTATTGAAATTTATTATCGCTTCTTCGTAACGGTGGGAATTTAAAAAAATATTACCTTGATGAAAAAAATATTCTGCTTTTTTGGTGGTTTGTGCTTCGGAAATGAACTGGGCTACGTTTATTTCCTGTACTACTTGCCTGCTATTTTTAGCAGCTGAATTTGCCACGTTGCCGCATCCTGATATTAGGAAACTAAGGCAGCTAGAGGCAATTAATAAACGCCAATAGACCATGTTTTACAACACTCGCTATTTCTAGCTTTTTTTATTTTTAAGTATTGTAAAACAATCTTTTGTTTTTTATCAATTAGTTTGGTTGAGTTGGAATTTTTCTAAATATTTTTCCGAGGATGCATTATATCATAATAAGTCAGTTCTCAAAATTTTTACTCGTAATTGTTTTCAACAATTGTATAAATAAAATAAAAAAATATAGAAATTTAATAATAAGATTTAATTTCAGATGACAGAAGATGCTTGTCAAGACTCGGTAGGAGCCAGCTGTTGGTACTTCCGGAAAATGAATTTCAGAAATTTCTACCTTTTATAACTTGGGACAGCTAATATAAACAGCTAGCTAGCTGTCGATCCGAAAGTGCTGGTGAAAAATAAAGTCATGTCCATTGATTTCAATTCTTCGCAAGTTCCAAACCCGGATCCTGTTTCTGAGGAGAGCTTACAGCCAGATGACTTTGAGCAAACACCTGCAGACGGTCTAACTGCAAACGAACTGGCTATGCAACAGACCTTAGCGGCGATCGCTTCTTTGCAGTCTCCGCAAAACACCGCTGCTTTACAACAAGCACGTTCCACAACGGCGAAGCATCGTTTGGGTCAAGTTGTGAGCGTCAAACCCAGAGCATTGTTGTTGATTCTGGTGGCGATCGCGACAATTTTTACAGGAATAGCCATCGATAACTGGATCGTTGGTATTGTGGGAACATTGGTGGCTTTGCTGCTATCTGTGGCCATAATTTTACCTTGGTGGCAAGAAGTTGTAGATGAGTGGTTTGCTCCTCAAGAACGAGCGTTAGTAGTTGCTTTTTTGGGAGTATTAGCGGCGATCGTTGGCTTTGTGAGATTCACTGGGGTAGGCGATCGTCTGCTGGCGATCGGACGCACGATTAACTGGGAAGCTTCGGGAACGCTAGCGGAGTGGTTTGGTGCTTTAGGACAAATTCTGATTGCGATCATCGCCGTGTACATAGCTTGGCGCCAGTATATTATTTCCAAGGATTTGACAATTCAGCAAAACTTGCTGACAGTGCAACAAAACATTATTACCCAGCAGCAAACCATTGATTCCTATTTTCAAGGTATTTCTGACCTAGTATTGGATGAAGAGGGATTATTAGAAGACTGGCCTCAAGAAAGGCTGCTTGCAGAAGGTCGTACGGCTGCGATTTTAAGCAGTGTGGACGGTAGTGGCAAAGCAAAAATACTGCGCTTTTTATCTCGTTCTAAATTGCTGACGCCCCTAAAACGCGATCGCCTTCTTGGTCGAGCTATTCTGGATGGTGTTGGGGGTTATTGTGAAGATCGGGTTAGTGGAGTGCGTGTAATTGATTTAGGAGTGATGCTTGCAGGTGCAGATCTTTCCGGTACAGATTTGCGCTGGACGGACTTGAGTGAAGCTAATCTTGTCCGCACCAATTTTAGCAATGCTGATTTAGTAAAAGCCAATCTTTCCCGTGCAATTTTGTATGACGCCAATCTCAGTGGTGCTGACCTCAATGGCGTTCTTCTGTTTTACGGAAGTCTAGAAACAGCCTCACCTCGCAGTCGCAAGCATCCACCAAACTATGAAACAGGCGAACATACTGGTGCGGTAGTAGAAAATGCGGACTTTAGTAATGTCCAACGCCTGTCAGAAGCTAATCGCTATTACTGCTGTGCTTGGGGTGGCGAAAAAACTAGAAGCACGATTCCTGGCGGTTGTGAAGGTATTCCCAATAAATTAGGAAAATAGCTAGCCCTTAGAATCGCTCCTAGCCAAGGCTTTCGCCCTTGAGTAGGGTGTTGCTAGCGAGAAATCCCTGACTGGTAACGGCGAGCGTTAGGTTTCCTCTTCTGGCAAGGTGAGTATTTCTACGCCATCTTCTGTTACGGCTACAGTATGTTCAAATTGGGCCGAAAGTTTGCGATCGCGCGTTACAGCTGTCCATCCATCAGCTAGAATTTCTACTTCCCAAGTACCTTCATTAATCATGGGCTCAATGGTGAATACCATACCGGGTCTGAGCATTCTGCCTTTGCCGCGGGTGCCATAATGGGGGATATCTGGTGCGGTGTGGAAAACGTTGCTGATTCCGTGTCCTACAAAGTCTCTCACTACGGAGAAACCTTGTGCTTCAGCGTATTCTTGTATGGCAGCACCAATATCTCCGATGCGTGCTCCGGGTTTAACTTGGGCGATACCTCTTGCGCAACATTCTTTTGTTACTTCCACAAGTTTTTTTGCTACTGGAGAGGGAGTACCAACGAAGAAGGTTTTGGATGTATCGCCGTGGTAGCCGTCTACAATCAAGGTGACGTCGATGTTAATAATGTCGCCATCTTTGAGGATTTGCTTGGCGCTGGGAATACCGTGACAAACTACTTCGTTGACACTGGTGCAAATTGACTTGGGATAGCCTTTATAGCCTAGAGGTGCGCTTTTAGCTCCATGGGCCTGCGTCCACCGTTCTGCTTCGTCATTGAGCTCCAAGGTGCTGACTCCTGGCTTTACCATCGGTTCGAGGTGTTGTAATAACTTAGCTGCCAGGCGTCCGGCTTTGCGCATTTTTTCTAGTTCTCTTTTAGATAAGATAACAATCGTTTGTTGCTTGTTCATGAAATCTTTTCTGGAAAATCAGCTATGTGTTTTCGCAAAAGATATATAAAAGCAAATTTTCATGCTCATTTCCACTCGAGTTTTTCCGCACTCCGGCTTCAGTCCATCCAAATTTCTTGCAAACTGTAGTGGCTTTTGCTGAAGTAATTTTACCACTGCTAGTATGGCAGCTAGCCTGGCAACATTATCTTTTCTGATGGCTTTGTAGTTGTGGGTAAGTGCTAATCTTCAACTACTACAGTTAGTCCTGTTTCTGCGGAACGCCTTGCTGCATCTCCTACCTTGAGGGTGTACAAGCTTTTTTCTGGGGTAACGTATAGGGGGGTGCCGTGAAAAAGATGGTCCAATACTAAAGCTGTGTCTTTGGCGAATAATCCCTGACGACTACCAATTTCTATTGGTGTGGTTTCTCCTTTTTCTTTGACGAAAATTGCTGTGTCGCCATTGAACAACAATCCCCCACCGTCGCCATAAACTTCGAACTTGCGTTCTGCTTGCCAAAGGGTTTCACCTTTTGCATAGATTACTTGTGCTAGCAGTCCGCTGTGAAAGGATAGTTGGGCTACGCACAAACAACTTTGATAGTAATCTGTTTCTGTTGCCCAAAAGCGGTTGTGACAGTTTACAGTCAAAACTTTACCGAATAAATCGACAAGACGGTGTAGTCGTGAAAGTGCTCCCAGTAGGGGAAATCCAAAGTAGTCGTGGTTGTAAGTCCATTTCCGGGGTGCGGGGTTTTCAGGTTTGATGGTGTTGTAGCGAACGTAAAATATATTACCTACTTTGGAGAGATGTTGCTTCAGGGCTTGATGCCATCCTCCTAAAAGTTCTATGTGCTCTACGTGTAGGAGTTTATTTTGGGTTTTTGCCAAGTTCACCAGCTCTTCTGCTTCCGCCACTTCTAGCGATAAAGGATACTCCATGATTACGTGTTTACCACGAGATAAGGCGGCTTTGGCGATCGCGCCGTGGTCTCGGTTAATGGTGCAAATTGCAACCAGGTCTATATCATCTTGTGCTACTAGTTCTTGCCAAGAGGAAAATACTACTGGACATTGGAAATTCCTAGCAAAGGCTTCGGTTTTTTCCTGGGTATGACCAGCAACGCCGACTAAGTCTACTCGTCCGTCACGTCGCAGTGCATCTGCTCTTTGCTTTGCTACATACCCAGTACCGACCAAACCCACCCGCAGTTTTGCCTTTTCCATTGTTACTTACCCTATATAAAGCTGGTTGTCATGTTATTAAGCTTGAGTCTGTAGCTAAAAATTGATGGGTAACCAAAAAGAGTTTGTTGATATTAACTATTTTAGGAGTATCTATAAAATTATCTAATACACTTGCCAAAAGTTGCATTTTAATATAAGAAAAAATTATAGATATCACCCAACTAAATTTCATTACTAATCGCGGTCAATTTCCAGTTACATCTTTTAATTTTTCCCGTAGTATCAAAAGTGAAGCAAAATTTAGCAGGCGGCTAATCCCACGAGATCGGCCGTGGAATTTGCTTTAGGATAACTTATACTGCCGTTTGAGAAAGAGAGGATTACTGCATGGCAACCTATAAAGTTACACTTGTTAATGAAGCTGAAGGTCTAAACAAAACAATCGAAGTTCCAGATGACCAGTACATTTTAGATGCTGCTGAAGAAGCTGGTATAGATTTACCGTATTCTTGTCGCGCTGGTGCTTGCTCTACCTGTGCTGGTAAGCTTATATCCGGTACCGTCGATCAAAGCGATCAGTCATTTTTAGATGACGATCAAATTGAAGCCGGATACGTTCTCACCTGCGTTGCTTACCCAACTTCTGATTGCGTCATCGAAACACACAAAGAAGAAGAACTTTACTAAAAATTTCCGCACCTTACACACCTATCTCTGACAAAAGTTATCTCTGTCGTAGAGATAGTCATACAAAAAAGCAGCACGGTTAGAGAAATTTCTTTCTCGTTTGTGTCTGCTTTCGAAACTAATTTGTAGAACGTCTAATTTATATCATAGGCAGGAGCGCAGCTATTGGTGTTCCTGCTTTATCGATCTTTTTGACAGCGTGCGTTGCAGGAAAAACAAGCGTTAAATCGCTGCATGCAATTACCTGTCAGGTTCTCGGTTCAATTGTTGTGCGCTAGCTTAATGTTATTGTTGAAAGCTTGAATTTGAGTACCGGGATAGTAAAACTGCAGTATCTTTTGAGTAGACCAACCTAACTTAGCTAACTTTTGGGCGCCAGTTTGACTTAAACCAACTCCATGTCCGAGTCCACCACCTACAAAAGCGTATCCCCACAGTCCTGGTTTGTCCTTCTTGACAGGTTCTAGGTAAAACAGCGTGCTGACGGGAGCGAAAAAGGCGCTGCGAACTTCGTCTTTGTGTAAATAAAATGTACCGATGTCAGTGTTAACTGCTAGTTTGAGAATGCGTCCGCTCCGACTGCGCTCGACTATCTTCATGTCTTTGATAACTTTAAATTTGGCGTAGGGACTGTTTTTGACCTTGAGAAATTTCTGCAACCCTTTGGCTATTTCTTCTAGACTGCTTTCCCTGCGCCAGCGAAACGTGTCCCACTCACTTTCATTAAATCCTTTGCGCAGCTTGATAAATTGCTTAAAGTTATTTTCATCTGCCAGGTTTTGCTTGCTCAAGTTCCAAAGTTGATCGGGAGCGTCTACTATTGGTTGTAGGTAAGGGCGGTCTTGTCCATTCCAAACGTCGCTGTATGCAGCTGTAACTCCACCTGTTGTCGAAGAATAAAGAGCATCTACCAGCTGATTTTTGTAAGTTAATACCATGTTTTCAGTGGCTGCGATCGCCCGGTCTGTTTGGGGTGTTACTCCTGTCAAACCATAATAAACTTGGCAATGAGTGTCTGCACACAATTGGTAGTTATCGATGGCAAATCTCTGCAAGTTCTGCAAGGCGTAGGTGCGGGCGATAATTGCTTGTGCTTCTAGTGCTGCTGGTGGTACTTTTGTACCAATCTCGTGCGGTACTACTCCACGCAAATAAGCTTCTAAGGGAACTTTGTTGACGAGAGTAAAACTTCCGTAGGCGTTCGGTTGCAATTGCATGCGTCCGGCATACAAACGAGTATTCTCTAAGTTATTACCTGTTTTGACTCGAATTAAATTTTTGTTACTGCTAATTTCCAGGCGATCGCGACTATAAACTTTCCCATTGACTTTCCAGGTGACTTTCGCTACCTGTCGCCGAATTTTTATATCCACGTATGCCACTTTATTACCAGCAGCTTGTATGCTTTTTAATAACAACCGACGTAGCAAAGGAGTGTTGTAAACGTCTCGTTTTGCCCATACTTGCCAACGCTCTGGTTGGGCTATTTCTACTTCTATACCTTGAGCACGCCATTTTTTCGCTTCGTCTTCCGCTGTTTCGTAACTGCGATAGGTTCCCAGCACTACTTGTTCCTCTACTGCTGGTTGTGCTAAAGGTTGCATCGTCACTTCCAGCTTGACAGGATTATCGGTCACTAAGGTTTGCTGCTGATTTCCCACTGCAAATACCAGTCGCAAGCGATCGCCTTTCACGGGTTCTAATTGCAACTTTTGTTGGGGACGATCCCCAAATCGCTGTACTATTCCAACTTGCAGTTCCACGTCTTTGGTGGTTTTGTCGGAATAGGATACAACTGTCAGTCCTAACAAACAAAACGCTGTCAGTGCTGTGTAGGAACAACGCCAGAGCGAGATTTTCATAGTAATTCACTTGATTCGGCTGGCAAAAACAAGTACCGTTTCGGTTCGACCACAAATTTTCTTTGTAGTTTAATTCCTTTGCGGCGATAGTTTGCCAATGATCCTTGCAACATCATAATCCTTTACAATCGCATTAGTTGCAATTTAAAGTCATAACGATTATGATTAAAGAAAGCAAAAAGGAAACAGCTTATGGTGAGAGTGCAAGAAATTCCTATCAACCAAATCAAACGTCCTCTACCGCGCCAAAACGATCCCAAAAAAGTGGAAATGTTAATGGAATCAATTCGCCAGATCGGACAGCAAGAACCAATAGAAGTTCTGGAAGTGGACGGACAGTATTACGGATTTTCCGGATGTCACCGTTATGAAGCTTGCCAGCGTTTGGGTAAACAAACAATCCTAGCTCGAATCCGCAAAGCTCCCAAGAGCGTATTGAGCAAGCACTTGGCGTAAGAAAGTAACCGCTTGTGACTGTTAATTAATTTCAAACAAAACTTATGCAAACTCAAACATCTTCACCCATCGATATTGGAATTGACGAAGCTAGCAGAGCAAAAATTGCTCAAGGGTTATCTCGTTTATTAGCCGATACCTACACCCTGTATCTCAAAACTCATAGCTTCCACTGGAACGTCACCGGACCGATGTTTCAAACCTTACATTTGATGTTCGAGCAACAGTATACAGAGCTAGCTTTAGCAGTGGATTTAATAGCCGAACGAATTAGAGCTCTTGGTTATCCAGCACCCGGGACTTACAGTGAATTCGTCCAACTCAGCTCTATTCCCGAAACTTCTGGAGTTCCCAAAGCAACAGAAATGATTCGCCTTTTGGTGGAAGGACAGGAAGCTGTGGTGCGAACGGCACGTTCTATTTTTCCCATCGTAGAACAAGTAAACGACGAACCCACTGCCGACTTATTAACTCAGCGGATGCAAGTACACGAAAAAACTGCTTGGATGTTGAGAAGTTTGCTGGAAGAATAAAAATAGCTAATGGTTAATAGCTAGTTGCGCCATTTAGCAATCATGTCCAAAAAAGATTTCACTTTCAAGTTGCAAGATTTGATGCAACAAGCAGGCTTTTCCAGCTTGAGGGCGCTCAGTCGCACTGCTGGCGTTTCCGAGCGTCAGATTTTGCGGTTGCGACGGTTGGGAGTAGAACAGATCCGGGTAGATGTAGCTTTGAAACTAGCGCGCGCCCTGCGGATACCACTGCAAGTATTTGTAGCAACTTTTTCTTCTCAACCATCGGTACCAGAGCGAGTTGCATCCGAGCCAGAATTGTCACCACAAATAATAAATTTAAAAAAAGAGTGCGATCGCTTGCAACTTTTGCTACAACAGCAGCAATCTCTTTTGCAACAACAGTTCCAGCAATCGAGTTTACAGCTGCTGGAATCTTTACTACTACAATTTCCCACCGCCGCATGCAAAGCCCGGGAAAATCCCCAGCTACCTGCTATCAATATACTTCCCTTGGTGGAAAAACCTCTAGAAAAACTTTTACAACAATGGGGAGTAGAAGCGATCGCGCCGGTAGGAGCAGAATTACCCTACGATCCTCGATTTCACCAGTTAATGGACGGAAACGCTCAAACAGGAGAAATTGTCAAAGTGCGCTACACTGGTTACCGCCAAGGGGACAAGCTACTTTACAAAGCCAAGGTGAGTCCTTGTAGAAGTTAAAATCCGGATAGCAATCGAGAATCGATAAATTCCTTGTCTTGACGCCTTTTTATTACTCGTGCAGGTACGCCCACAGCGATGGAGAAGGGAGGGATGTTTTTTGTCACCACCGCTCCTGCACCGACAACGCTACCTCTACCAATGGTAACTCCATCCAATACTTTCACTCCCGAACCCAGCCAACAGTCGTCTTCGATCACGATTCCTTGGCGGGTTACGCCCTGGGACATTATTAGCTGAGTTGGATCTGAATAAATATGATTGTTAGCGAATATGCCTGAATGCGCTGCTATCAAACAATCTTTACCAATTTTAATATCTCCAGGACCGGCAATACACACGTAAGGACCGATAAAAGTGCGTTGATCTATATATAGAAGTGTTGACTAGTGCTCTGATGTCTACTCCATAATCAATCACAACTTCATCTGCAAGGTGAATTTTGTTGTTGTGATGTCCGCTGGCATTAATATTAACTCCTCGAAAAATTGCCACTTTGTTTCCTAATTCAATGCAACTAGGTGCTATGAATTCTACGCCGTACTGAATAAAAACTGACTTACCCATTGTGGCAAATAGCTGGCGATACAGTAAATTTCGCATTTGAATACCGATGCTTGTAGGCAAACCTTTTAATAAGTTCAATACAATTGTTTCTTGAATTTTTTGCCACTGGTAATAATGATTTCGGCTATTCATATCTGTTATGGGTGTTGCTTTTAGTTAATAATTGTTGACAATACTTCCGCGGAAGTTAGTGACTGTTAATTCTCTTGAAAAACGAGAATTAATCGCCGAATTTATTAGACTAAAAGAAAATCAAGTGACGAAAACCAACAAGCTTCCGATCCTGCAAAGACAGGAAAGGCGATCGCGCAATATTAAACTCACCGAATAAGGTTATTGAGAATTAGGAATAATTTGCCAGCCAGTATTTTTCCACACTACCTGCACAAATTTACTACCGCATCACAGTATATCTAGTTAGGGGGGAGTTTCTCCAACTTCCGCCATTACATTGAAATCCACCATTGGAGCAAACAAGTATATACTTCCCCGATCGCTGTAACGGCTTCTTAGCAGCCTATTTGTAGAGTTTGCTGCTGTTGCGCTCATCATGTGCAAATTACATATTAACGGTAGCTTTTTTATACCTGACAAAGGTGTATCATTACTATCGTAAAGGAGAAAGATATACAAATTTTGTTAAGAAATGGTAATTTTTTGACAAAAAATATAAATTTTTAAAATCAGAATTCCTTTCTCTGTCACTGAAGTTATTATAAGTTAAATATAATACAATTATAACCGTAATAATACTAGTAAAAAAACGGTAGTTATGTAGAAATTTGCTGCCTTGATAAATAATTTAAAATTTTCTGGTTTAATATAATGATAAATTTAGAAAATATTGAGGAAATTAAAATTAGTCAAATCCTATGGATTCTTTAGTAAGAATTATTCAACCAAGTGGAATTTTAGACTCTAATAATTCCCAAGAATTTCGAGCCAAAATTGCCGAAATGTTAAAAACTGAAGCCAAAATAATCTTAGTTGACTTGCAAAATGTGACATTTATGGATAGTTCTGGTTTGGGTGCTTTGGTACTAGCTTTTAAAACCTTGCGAGCCGCCGATAAAAAGTTGGTTATTTGTTCTATCAACGAACAGATAAAGATATTGTTTGAATTAACTGGGATGGATAAAATATTTGAAATTTTTCCCAATCAAGATGAATTTCAAAAAAGCTGTTGTCTGTAATCAGAAATGAATCTTTGACAGAGGGCAGTGGCAATTAATTAAACTTCAATTGTAGTATGGATAAATCATCATCAAAACCGCCTTGGGATTTTAGAGCTACGAGCTGATTGACGAGCTGTTCGAGGTGGTGATTGCTGTTAACAACCATTTTGACAAAATTATCTAAACCCCAAAGTTTTCCATCAGATTGAGTGATTTCGTAGGCCCCATCACTAAAAATGTAGAGAGTGCTATCTTCTTCAATATGACAAAGTTCATCAACATAGCTAATTTTGGGAAACATTCCGATGGGAATACCGGGAGTTCTTAGTAACTTGACTTCGCTAATATTTGTGGATTTGACTGTAATTAATATTGCTGGTGGATGCCCGGCAGTAGAATATATTAATTGACGTTGAACGCAGTTGTAAACACCGTACCAGATAGTAAAGTACTTGTCATTTTGATAGTTAATTTGGAAAGTATCGTTTAATGCTTTGAGTACTTCGCTGGGTTTATAGTAGTTTAAGTTTTTCAAAGCCCGGGAGCGCAACAAATTTAGTACAGAAATTGAAGGAAGAGTAGCTCGCAGTCCGTGTCCAGCAGTGTCTAACAGATAGATTGCTAGATATTCGGAATCAAGCCAGTAATAATCAAAACAATCTCCACCGAGTTGGCGGGAGGGAATGAAACGAAAATCGATTCTTAAAGGTTCTGTCATCGGTGGAGGTAGAAGCGATCGCACGTATTCTGCTGCTTCCTCTAATTCAGCTTCTAAAATTTGCTTTTGGATTTGCAGGTCTCGACTTAACTGGTGGAGGCGCAATCCAGCTCTGACTCGGGCTTGCAATTCGTTCTGTTCGATGGGTTTGGTGATAAAATCATCAGCACCTGCATCTAGTCCCTTGACGCGATCGGCAACTGAATCTAAAGATGTTAGTAGGATAAAAAAGGTAGTGGACAATTCTGGAATTGCCTTGATGTGTCGGCAAACTTCTAAGCCATTCATTCCTCCTGGCATGATCCAATCGCAAATTATCAATGCTGGATGGCAAGCTAAAGCTTGTTTAATTCCTTCCTCACCGCTGTTGGCACTAACTACCTCATAACCCTGTTTTTCCAGCATTCTTTTGAGTAAAATTTGTACCGCAGGGTCATCATCAATGACTAGGATTTGAAACATAAGAGATAGTTGTGCTCGTAATTATGAACGCTTAGCTGCTTAAGCAAAGAAACGATCGCAAGCTAGATTACCATAGGTAATTTTAATAGTTTGTTGGGAGTATTTTGACTTTCGATCGCATCAAATGTTAGGGAAAATAAAAGTTAGTTAGAAGAAGACAAGGGGTTGAGCCAAAACAAGATAGTGCGTTGAAGCTGGTAAAAATCCCGGTACATTTCTTGTTTAAACCATTGTCCGACAGCATCAAAGGGGTTAAATTCATTTCCTGGTTGCCATTTGACGTCTTGGGTGAGGGGAGTAAGGTGATTTCCCGGAAGAGTTTTTGCTACGACCATTGTTGGAAAGCGTTTTTGTAGCAGTTCGGTTAAAGCTGGGGACTGGTCGATAGTGTCGTTGGTAAATCTGATAATCAGGTTGCGACGGACTTTGTAGCGTTCTTGAACGAGTTTGATAGTTTCTTGGGGGGAAGGAATAAATTCAAGTGCAAAATTGTAATAGAACTGAAAACTGTAATTGAACTGTTCTAGGAAAGGAATGGCGTCGCGAGCGGCATAATTGTTGAAGGAAATAAGGATGTTACCAGCGCGTTCTACTGGAAACAGACTACCGATAAGTAAGTGGAGCTTGCACCCCATGCTGTGTCCGATTCCGTAAATGGGTAAACAGCCTTTGCTTAATACTCCTGCGTCTTCTAAGCGTACGAGAGCGCGTTCGAAATTGACAAGGACTCGTTCGGCGATCGCTTGATGATCGAAAGTATTGACAAATGGGGTTGCCACAACGATAAAGCCTTTTTCTGCTGTGTTTTCTAGTAACAGACGATAGGTAATGTGGGGTGCAGTGGCTACAAATGCACCTCCAAGAAAATGAATGATACCGATGGGTCTTCGGGGAATGAGCACCCAATTCCCAGAAATTTCTTTCCAGTTCATCCGAGGAGCGATCGCTAGTTGGGATTTTCAAACAGGTTTTGTACTTAACCCGATGTTAGCTAAACAAACGAAGTTTTGACCGTAGTGCTCCACTTACTGGAAGTGGAGCTTTTTTACGTTTTTTGCACAAGCAAAAGCTATTTTGCTGTAGTGGAAGTGGCGCCTGTGATTTTTCTACGCTTTCAATTCTGCTTTGACTGTAGCATAAGCCCAATCCAACCAAGGTAGCAAAGCTTCAATATCACTTGTTTCGACTGTTGCACCACCCCAAATTCTAATTCCTGGAGGTGCGGCTCTGTAAGCAGCGATATCGTAAGCTACTTGCTGTTTTTCCAAAAGTTTAGCTAGTTTTTTTGCACACTGTCCTTGCTGTTCGGGGTTGAGTTCGGTAAACCAGGCATCTACAATCTTCAGACAAATAGAGGTGCAAGAACGAGTTTCTGGCTTTTGGGCTAAGAAATCCGCCCAGTTACTTTGCTCTACCCAGCGAGCAACAGCTGCGAGGTTAGCTTGACTGCGGCGAATCAAACCAGGAAGTCCACCAATAGTTTCTGCCCATTTTAGTCCGTCTAGTGCATCTTCTACGCACAGCATTGATGGCGTGTTGATGGTGTCTCCCTGAAAAATGCCTTCAATTAATTTGCCTTTTTGCGTGAGGCGAAATAGTTTGGGTAGGGGGCGTGGCGGTTTGTAAGTTTCCAAACGTTCTACAGCACGGGGTGAAAGGACGATCACACCGTGTTGAGCTTCTCCACCCAAGACTTTTTGCCAAGAATAGGTAACTACATCTAACTTTTCCCAAGGTATATCCATTGCAAAAACTGCTGAAGTGGCGTCGCAAATTGTTAATCCCGCGCGATCGCTTGCAATCCAATCGCCATTGGGAACACATACCCCGGAAGTTGTTCCGTTCCACAAAAATACTACATCGCGGCTAAAATCCACTTCCCTTAAATCTGGTAAGCTTCCGTAAGGTGCTTTCAAAATCCGAGTATTGGGTAACTGAAGTTCGTCCACCACGTCCTTTACCCATTCTTGACCAAAGCTTTCCCATGCCAAAATATCTACGGGAAGTTTTCCGAGCATTGACCACAGAGCCATTTCCACCGCACCCGTATCGGAAGCGGGAACGATACCCAAGCGGTAATCTGCAGGTACCCCCAAAATTTTCTTGGATCGGTCTATTACTTCTTTGAGCTTGGCTTTGCCATCTTCGGAACGGTGAGAGCGCCCTACACAAGCATCTTCCAAAGCAGCAACAGACCAACCAGGACGCTTAGCACACGGACCGGAGGAAAAATGCGGACGATGAGGCTTAATAGTTGGAGGAGTAATAGGTGCTGACATAAGTTCAAGTTATCACAAACGAGGGACAATAAACCCGGCTCCTCAAGGAACCGGGTCTTTACATATTCAATACAAAATTAGCGCGCCAATTAAATACACATTTGTTTCCAAGAAAATCTTACCATTTGTATCGTCGGGAAAAATTTGAGCAAGTCAGGAATATTTCAAGCAATATATCTAATGGAGCTGGAAACGCTTGCTGCTGCTGGCCTCATGTTTGTGGTAGAAAATAGGAAAATTATTTTTTATACCGTAAATTTACCGCATCTTTCATCAGATAATAAAAGCAGGTCTTATCAACGGTAACATTGCCTGACTTGTTTGCTAATAAACCCTATTTACTCCAGCTTTTCTAAAGTATCGCGCACTTCTACTAAGTGATTGTTGAATACTTCTAAAGCTGCATCTAAAATCTTGAAAATAGCTGGATCTTTTATAGAGTAGAAGACGTAGTTTCCCTGCTTGCGGCTTGTTACAAGATTACGACTCCGCAGTACTGCTAATTGCTGAGACACTGAGGAAGCGTCTAATTCCAGCCATTCAGCAATATAGTTGACGCTTTGCTCTCCTTTTCTCAACGTATCTAAGATTTGAATTCGCACTGGATTAGACAAGACTTTAAAAAGATCCGCTTTAAAATAACTTGCCTTAAATACCATCTTAAGTATTTTTGTATCTGCAAATCTCTTCAGTTACTTTAACATTTTTCTCGAGCGCAGACCTAAAAAACTACTTTTACTCATAAAGTCCTGCTGAATGTCTTACTGACCGATATTAAATCTTCTAACTTGCTGAATAATAACATAAATGTTAAGCTATCTGCAAGATTTTGAATATATAAAGATACTAAGTTATAAATATGCACAACGTACGCAAATGCAAATCTTGACTACTGTGGGAATCGCTTTCTTCTTTGACTTGGATTGGTAACCCTAGCTACAAGTGCGTGTCATCAATAAACTACACGGGAGAGTGAAAACGGACTGTATGACAATATTTAATACCCTTGAAGAACCGCAGCTTTTGCATCTGAGTCGCTCTTTAAAAGGACTGCGCGGCGATGTGACCGGAGGACTCACAGCAGCGGTAGTAGCATTACCTTTAGCTTTAGCTTTTGCAGTGGCAAGTGGAGTAGAACCAAAAGCAGGACTTTACACTGCTATTGTTGCAGGAATTGTAGCGGCGATTTTTGGTGGTTCTCCAGTACAGATCACAGGACCAACGGGTGCAATGGCCGTCATCTTGGTGGGAATTGTCGCTAAGTATGGCATTGAAAAAGTTTGGATTGCTGGGGTAATGGCTGGCATTATTCAGGTAGCTTTGGGTATTGCCAAGCTTGGACGGCTAGTAAAGTTTATTCCCTATCCGGTGACAGCAGGTTTTACTAATGGTATTGCTGTCATTATTTTTTGCGGTCAACTAAATAATTTCCTTGGTCTACAACTACCGCGCAGCGAACATTTTCTGCCGGGACTTTGGCAAAGTATAACTCATATACAAGCTTTAAATTGGGCAGCTGTTATGCTAGCGATGGTCGTAATTGCTACCAAATTGTTTTGGCCCAGAATTAATACAACAATTCCAGGCTCTTTGGTGGGTCTGGTTTTAGCAACAGCAATAGCTGCTTATTTTCATCTTGACGTACCCACAATTGGCAACATTCCCCAATCTTTACCGAAGCTGCAAGCTATTCCCCACTGGCATGATTTTAGTCTGATGCGAGAGTTAATCAATCCGGCTTTGGCTTTGGCAGCACTGGGAAGTATAGAATCATTGCTGTCAGCAGTCGTGGCTGATGGTATGACCGTAAGCGAGAAACATAATAGCGATCGCGAATTAATTGGTCAAGGTTTGGCAAATATAGTTGTTCCCTTTTTTGGTGGTATTCCAGCTACAGGAGCGATCGCTCGTACCGCTGTTAATGTTCGTTCTGGTGGTAAAACCCGATTATCAGGAGTAATTCACGGTATTACCTTAGCTGTTATCGTCTTAACTTTAGCACCTTTGGCCGCACATATCCCTTTGGCTGCACTGGCTGGAATCTTAATGGTGGTCAGTGTACGGATGATTGAGTGGGAAGCTATTGGCTTGCTAGCACGCGCTACCTACTCAGATTTTGCTGTTATGATTCTAACTTGGTCGCTAACAATCTTGCTAGACTTAGTTGTTGCTGTGGAAGTGGGATTGATTGCTGCTGGAGTTTTGTTCATAAAACGCATGAGTGATTTGAGCCTTGTTAAAATACCTGAAGCAGAAGTCTTTCCACCTGGCGCTCCTCTGGAATTAGGCAAAGAAATTGCTGTTTATCGGGTAGATGGACCTTTATTTTTTGGTGCTGCAGAAAGATTTGTCACCTTCCTGCGAGAAGAACCGCAAGTAAAGTATTTAATTTTACGGATGCGCTTCGTACCAAATATGGATACAACTGGATTAGTTGCTTTGGAGGACATTTACTACGACTTGAAACGACGTAATTGCCGCTTAATTCTCACAGGTTTGCAACCCCAAGTCAAACAACTATTAGAACGTTCTGGATTCTTAAAAACTATTGGATTATCAAATTGCTTTGAAACAACGACAGAAGCTATTTGTTCTCTGACCCCGGAAGTTGAAGGTTGTTCTCAACCTGTCCAGACTAATTTTCAATTTCAAGAATTGATGGAATGGAAGGATTGATAGATTTTGTTATCTATCAAGGGAAAATATATTTTATAATTACAAGCTAAGCTAATAACCACCAGCATTTTACCCAGGGTGTGTGATTAACTTAAAAAATGAGAATTAAACTGCTTCGATCGCCACCCTTGCTTGCACTTTCATCACAAATTATAAAGGAGCAATATTCTGATTTAATTTCATAAAAAAAGGCAAAAGACAGATTACAGATGGTCTCAGAGCCATGAATTTGTTTCTAGAGACAAATTCCGAGGTTCAAATCTTCTCTGGCGCCAAGAAAAAAGCAAATCAATTGCCTTGTGTCAGTAAAAACTTCTAACTAACTGCAAATCATGCTCAAGCCTACAGATACTCGCTGTCTGTGCTGAGTACACATCTGCTGCTTTCAGCCAAAATCTACTAGTTCTAAGTCTGAGTACAATGGTGGAAAAATCAGCAAAAATTCTCGCTTGACAAATTTATATTTATTGAGGTAATAAGATAACTCTATTAAATCATGAACCAGGTAGATTACCTTCGCATTAGTTTAATCGATCGCTGTAATTTCCGCTGTCAATACTGTATGCCCCAAGGGGCAGACCTTGAATACATTCTCAAGCAAAATTTATTAACTGATGAGGAACTGCTCGCCTTAATACAAGAAGTATTTATCCCCTTGGGATTTACTAAATTTCGTTTGACTGGAGGAGAACCGCTATTACGTCCGCGCGTGGTAGAGTTGGTCAGGGCGATCGCTTCTTTTCCCCAAACTCAAGACCTCTCGATGACAACCAATGGTTTTTTACTTGCTTCCATGGCTCAAGACCTCTACAATGCTGGCTTGCGGCGCATTAATATCAGTCTGGACTCTCTCGATCCCAATACCTTTGACCGCATCATCGGTAACAGTCGCGGGCGATCGCGCTGGTTAGATGTGTGGAACGGCATTCAAACAGCTGCTCGTGTTGGCTTCGATCCCCTAAAATTAAACGTGGTCGTAATTCCTGGTGTCAACGACCATGAAGTTTTAGATTTGGCAGCTTTAACCATTGACAAGCAATGGCACGTCCGGTTTATTGAATTTATGCCCATTGGCAATTCTCAATTGTTTGGCGATCGCGGTTGGGTTTCTTCAGCCGATTTACGACAGCGCATTCGCGAGCATTGGGGGTTGACAGAAGCTCAAGTACGTGGTAACGGACCGGCGGATGTATTTCAGATTCCAGGAGCCAAGGGAACGCTAGGATTTATCAGCCAAATGTCGGAGTGTTTTTGCGATCGCTGCAATCGCATGCGCCTTTCAGCTGATGGTTGGTTGCGCCCCTGCTTGTTAAACGAAACCGGACAAATAGACCTCAAAACCGCTTTGCGTACTGGAATCAAAACCACAGAAATACAAAAACAGGTGCGGGAATTGCTCGCCATCAAGCCAGAAATTAACTTTAAACAGCGTTTTTCCGGCACCAAAACAGGTGTTTATACACGTACCATGTCCCAAATTGGTGGTTAATAGCTAATAGCTAATAGTTAACTTCTATTAGCGATTAGCCACCTATAGATATGACTATGCTTGTCGCGAGTAGTACTCAACCACAAGCAGTTCGTTAATATTCAGCGCTACCCATTCCCGCTCAACCACACCATTTACTTTGCCAACTAAAGTATTTTTGTCAAACTCCAGGTGGCTGGGGAGATTTGCCAAACCGGGATATTGCAGGTTAGCTTCAACTAACTTTCTGGATTTTTCTTTGTCTCTAACTCCGATAACGTCTCCGGGACGACACTCATAACTGGGAATATTCACAACGCGACCGTTCACGGTCACGTGACCGTGACTGACCAGCTGGCGCGCCGCCGGGATCGTGGGAGCCATACCCAAGCGAAAAACAGTATTATCCAGCCGCATTTCTAGTAACTGCAGCAGTACTTGACCGGTAGAACCTGTAACTCGTCTGGCTTTGCGCACGTAGCGCAGCAGTTGCTTTTCTGTCAAGCCGTAATTGAAGCGAAGCTTTTGTTTTTCTTCGAGACGAATTGCATACTCAGAACGCTTCTTTCGGTTTTGACCGTGTTGTCCGGGGGGATAGGAGCGTCTGGGGCTTTTGCGAGTTAATCCTGGCAATTCACCCAGGCGACGTACAATTCTAAGACGTGGTCCTCTGTATCGGGACATGAGTTTCCTTGATTAATCCTGATTCAAATGTTGCCAAATTTTCTATATTAACACTATTTGACGAAATTATCGAGATATCCGTCAAACTTGCTTTTGTCTTCAGCAATGGTTGGACCGCCGAGTTTTTTTTCAACGGTAGTTTCTACAACGGAGGAAACCCTTCAAAGTTTTACTGGGTAACAAACTGCCTCCCCAATCCACTGCTTGCCGAGTGTTAGCAACGCGCTTTACCGTACTGTTTTCATCTCAAGTACGAGTTTTGCAGTACCTGCGCACCTTAGCAATTGCAAGCAGCAAAATTTGCAAGTTTTGCCACTTTTAATAATATATAGTACATTGACTGCAATTGGCGGGTTGGCACACTTTTAAGTTTGCTGTAGAAATAATATTTGTTTTAATGGCAGCAACTCAAGCCAACTTTTAAGATGAAATAGCATAACTTGGGTGATTGGAGCAGAACGGAAATGCCAAAAACAAAAAACAGCGCCAAAGCAGACATTTGCAGGGCGACAACACCAATATTGACCGTACTGGGATGGTTGGCAACGGCCCTTCCCGCTCTGGCTTACTCGGATTATTATGGAGGAAGTCCCTACGATTACCGTATTTGCGCAGCTGAACTTTTAAAGGCGGGGATCGCCGTGCAACCAGCATCCCAGGCTTGTGCAGCAGCTTTGTATCCCAAAGACTTATCTGCTTGCGTCAGTAAAATTGGGCAACAAACAAAAATTGCCGCTGCGGATGCACTTCCTCGCTGCAGCAAAGCTAGGCGCCCTGAGGATTTGCGCCGATGTGTAGTTGCTCTCAGTCAAAATACCCAGCAGACGCTCGACCCAACAGTATTAGATTACTGCAGCCGGAGTTTGTTGCCGGTACGCTTTGCTCAATGTGTAGTGGGTTTGCGTACCGCAGCTAATTTAGCTCCTTCCCAGGCTTTGGATAATTGTATTGATGCTAGCGACTTTAGCGTGACTGGCTTTTCGCCATTGCCGTCTTTTATCCCTGCAAATACCACAACGCCTTTTCAACCAACTTTTGAAACCACGCCAACTCCAGCGAATCCAAATATATCTCCACCCCTACAGCCAAATACTAGGTAAGGTAAAGAGAGATTTTACCAAGGATGCGCCCTTTAGCGCCACAGGTTGTACTTTTTTTTGGCGCCTTCCCCAAACGTACGAGGAGAAAGCGCTAAGTTTTTTTATTTTTTATTTGATTGTTAATCTTCTTTTTTGCCAACAACCATTTGCAAGATTGTTGGTACTCCACCGTCTTTGTGATATTTGTCTGCCCATGCGCGGATAATTTCATCTAATTCTTCCATGGCCTGCTCTACCTTTTCTGGCGGGATATCTAGTTCTTCTAATACCCGCATGGTGTTGGGTCTTTTTTGCGCCCAATCTCGCATCATTCGGAAGTAGCGAGCTGTATCTTCTACCATGATGTAGGTACGCTCTTGGGCGTCGACCGGAGCATAAAAAGGACGGGTCAGGGCGTAGAAAGGCATTCCCCAAGGAGAGTCTATGCGCGTTACCGTACCAGAATAGAGCAGGCGACGCTTGATGTGTTCCGCTAAAGCTTCACTCAAAGGCATTTGGTGTTCTTTTGGCAAATCTTCCTGCGATCGCTTGTGCAGAAATTCTATTAATTCTAAAAACTCAAATGAAGTTATTAACTGAGCATCGGGAAGGTTGGGCGGTAATTTTTGCTCGATTTGTCTTTTTTCCTCACTAGTCAAACTGGTACCGGGAACGCGGGAGCGCCCTGGACGCCAAGGATATTTTTCCATCCACACGTAAGGAAATTGGATTAGATAGCGCGGTTCTTGAGAACCCAGGGTTTTTAATAATTTTCCCTCGGTCAGCGCCTGTCTTACTTCCTCGACAATGGCTTTTACCCGCTTTGGTTCCAAGTGATGTAAATGTCCTGTCATTCGCAGGTTTTGTCCCTGCTCTAAATAAGTCATGTATATGGCACACTTGGCTGCGGTTGCAGCTGCATCCAAAAATGCCCCATGCCTGTGCCCGCTCGTCCGCATGGCACTGAAGGCCAGATCAAGCATGATCTGATCCATCGCGCTAGGGCCGAGGCGTTTGATCAGATCTACGTCGTTACTCATATTACAGACAATTGATTAGCACGTTTACAGTTCTCAGTCAACAGAAATTGCGTAGTATACACCCCACTGCAAGTAATAACTTTATTTAGATGATCTATTATGCTTTAACTTTGGTAATTCTTGGTAGTCATAATAGTTATTTCCACAATATTTTCTGGCAATTTGGCAGAAATGTCTACGTTTTGTCAACTTATTTCACCACAATTTTTGCCAGTAATTTCAATCTAAATATGTATTTCAAGGCTGATTTTTGCCGCAAGCTTTTTGTCAGAAATTCATAGCAATTTCCAAGCATTAATCCTTCCCATGTCTTAACACGAATATACCCTCGGGTTCAATAGCAAAGAATTTCCCTCGGGAAGGAAAGAAGTCGTTGTCATCAATCTCTACCACATTCAGACAGGGTAGCTATCCAGAGGAAAAGTCCACTTCCTCAAATTCCAGTGATAATTCCAAGCTAAAAACCTTTTATTTGGTAAGAATATTTCCGCTTATTTTACCAATGGCAAAGGGGTCTATAATGTAAAAACCTTTACAAAATTGCCGTTCTGGCGAAAACTTTCTTTTGATTGGGACAAAAAGTTTACCGGCTTGCTGCTAGGTTTATTTTACTGTTCTTTGGTAAATTTGTTTTTGGTAATTTTGGTTTTTGTTTAGATTATGATTCCTTAGGTTGTTTGAGATGCTTTCATGAAATTTCGCATTTTTTCATAACTGAAAGCAATCGCACCGCCGGTTACTAACAAAACTCCGAAAATTTGTACAATTTGCAAACTTTCTTGAATAATTAACCCAGCTAAAATCACAGTTAAAACAGGAACTGTGGCACCAAAGACTGCTGCATGGGAAGCTCCTAGTTTGCGAATGCTGATATGATTGAACAAATAGCCAAACAGGGTGAATACACCCAAAATAAAAGCGCTTAGTATTAATTCTAAAAAGTTACCGGACTGGAGTTGCAGACCGCCATTTATTGGTAGAGAAAGCAAGAAGCTAAGCAAGGATAACCCCAACATAGTAGCGAAGTTAATCAAGGTAAAAGAAACAGGATGCAGTTTCGCAGCGCAGATCCGCGTCAAAATCACGTAGATCGCAAAAGCAATTCCGGAGGCGATCGCTGTAGTGCTACCGAAGGTAACTACTTTGCCAGGAAAAGTGGAAGATCCGGCCAGTACCAGTACCTGACCGCCAAGAATGCAGGCGATCGCACTTTTGCGGAACAAACCAGGGCGATCGCGAAATAAAAACCACGCTAGCAGTCCACTGATTGCTGGATAGATAAATAAAAGCGCGATCGCCATTCCCGTCGCTATTTGACTTATGGCAATATAAATCAATACCTGAGATAAAAATAAAAAGCATCCACTCACTATTGATAGCAACAACACCCGTTTGGAGCTGTCGCTAGCAGTGTAGTGCTTTTTTGGCGCTGACCCCCCTACCAAGTCTTGCAAATCTTCCCATACTTGCGGGTGCAATATAGGAGCAAATACCAGCATCATCGGTACCACTATCAACATTCTCAGCATTAAAATTAACAACACGTTTCCCAATGATGGTGGTAGTAGTTGTTCTACTTCAAACGTTCCCAAAATTTCAATGCCTGGAGCGAAAATCACTTTAATCGCTATGTTATAAAGTGATGACACCAGTGTTGATAAAAGCAGCAAGCAAATTCCTGTTGCTGACACCAACTTTATCTTTGTTGGTCTTGAAGGTAACGGTTGTTTTACTGCTGAGGTTTGTGAAAATTGCTTTAGAAGTTTTTTACGTGGAGAAGGAACAGCTGGTGCCAGTTCTGACGATAAGCTTGTTTGTATAACTGTAGGTTCTACGGTATCTAATTGCAATTTCGTGACAGCTTCCAAGCTATCTTGTTGCTGTTGTTTTGCAAGTTTGCAAGCGGGGGATTCTTCTTGCGGTGTGGTTTTTTCCAGTTCTCCACGCAGACGGTTAACCAACTGTGTCAATATCTCTTCCCCTTGTTTTTGTTGCGTCGACATCTGAGCTAGCTGTTGGGAAAGAGTGCTTTGATAATTTTTCAATTCTTGTTGCAGAGTGTGAAAAGTAATGGTGAGACTATCATCCAAGCTATCAAGAATTTGATTGGCATTGTTTGCGAGTGCAGATTTGCTGCTATTAGCTTGTTTGCTTGCTTCCATTACTTCGGTTGCAAGACTTTCTAGGGAAGATTGCAGTTGGGAGGAAATGTGACTGGCCAAAACTTGAGCTAGTTGACGCAACAATCCTTGCATTTCACTAATTTGGCGACCTTGGAGCAAGTCTTCTTTTTGTTGTTGCAAGCGTTTTACTTCCTCGCTCAAGCGCATTTTTTCCGCTTGCAGTTGTTTGAGTTCGTCCTGTAAAGACTTGAGCACCGTCTGCTGAATAATTTGCAATTCTTCTGCTATGGCCTGTAAAGCAGTGTCTGCTTGTAGGTTCTCCGATTGCTTTTCAAATCGCCCCATTTGTTTTCTACCTCTTTGTGACCTGTTGACGGTCAAATTGCTTTTTTGTTAACGTTCGCTGTTATTATTACTGTTTTCTGTATTGTGTCTGATGATTCATTGCCTTGAAATCAGCTACTGTTCTGTATTATTTTTACGATAAAAAATATCACGTTCATCAATACTTTTTTGACTTGCATGTCAAGTTTTAAAGACACTGGAACCAAGAAATGGTTACTATACTGTAGTGTCTGATACAGAAAAATTTCAACAGCAATTACCAGAGAAAAGTTATATAACTTCTACGTATTTGCATGAGGAAAAAACAAGTTTGTTTTAGTCATGACTGAAGTCTAGGTTTAGAATTTAGGGTTGGCAAATTCAACGATGCTGAAGATCAAAGCAGATAGTCCAGCGCTGAAAGGAACTGTGACAATCCAAGCGCTAGCAATATTTTGCAGCGTTTTCACTTGCACTGACCTGGGTTTTTGTGCCAGTCCAATACCAACTACACTACCTACAAGAGCGTGAGAAGTAGAAACGGGCAAGCCGAGCCGAGAAGCGAGTAAAATAGTGGTAGCGGTGGCGAGTTCGGCACAAAATCCGCTGCTTGGTTGTAGGGGAATAATATTTTCGCCAATGGTGGTAATAACTTTTTTGCCCCAAACAGCTAAGCCGGCAACGATACCAGCACCACCCAAGATTAAAATCCAGATGGGAATTGTTATGTTGTTGGTGGGGACTTGACCTGTGGTGTGAATGTAGGCGATCGCCACCAAGGGAGCTACGCAGTTACCGACATCATTGGAACCGTGAGCAAAAGAAACAAAGCAAGCACTTAAAAATTGGAATTTACCGAACAGCTGTTCCACAATATTGTTAGTGGTAAGCGGTGTTGCTGCTAGTGCTATTTTCTCGTCTAGCTGTCGCCATCCATAAAAGCTCAATCCAACTGCTCCCATTCCTCCGATTAAAAGTGGTAGGTCATGAGCGGGTATTTTGATACCAAATTTTTCCCCAAAAAAACTCGCAAGTGGATAAGTGATTGTTGGTAAGACGATAGAGCCAAATATTACCAATAAAATCGTACTCAACCAAGGTATCCATTCATTTAATTGTTTTAATTGTTGCGGTTGTTCTAAAATCCACCACTTAATCTGAGTATAAAATAAAGCAGCAATTGCACCGCTGGCGAGGGGTGTGACGATCCAGGCAAGAGTAATGATAGCAATGGATGTCCGGTCAATGGCATTGATTCCCGAGGCTACCCAACTAAATCCAGCGATCGCACCTACAACTGCGTGAGAAGAAGATACAGGTAAACCCCACCAGGTAGCAATTTGCAACCAGATACCACAGCTGAGCAGTACCGTGACCATACCGATAACTAATACCTGCGGCGTTTGAGCAAACAAACTGGGATTAGCAATTTTCGTTGCCAGAGTCTCCGTAACTTCACGTCCAAATAAGACAGCGCCTGTAAATTCTAAGACACCAGCTACCATCAATGCTTGTTTGAGGGTAACAGCCTTGGAACCAACAGAAGTTCCCATGGCGTTGGCAACATCATTTGCACCGAGGTTAAAGGCAAAGTAAAAAGCAAGTAAAGCAACTATGGTAAGAAACATTTATGGATAAATCAAAATTTTATAAGTTTGCGGTGTAGGTGCGATCGCCTGGGCTACGGCTTGAGATAAATCTTTTAACGGATAGCGATCGCTAATTAAAGCTTGAACGTCGATACGGCGATGGAAAATAATATCTGCTGACAAATTTTGCAAGCGGTAAGAAGAACTGTAGCTCCCCATTAAATCAATTTCCCGGCGATAAAGAATATTCGGGTTGAGGGGAATTTCCACTTCATCGGGAAACTCAGCGAAAAACAGAATTTTACCGCCTTTGCGGGTACATTCTAGGGCTTGAAAGAAAGCTTTTTCGCTGGGGACAGCAAGTAGCGTCACATCTACACCCATACCATCGGTCAGGGCTTTAATGTTATTTGCCAGGTTAGTGTCGCGGGCGTCAAAAGCAGCTTCTGCACCCATAGCTAAAGCTTTGTCAATGCGGGAGGGTAGTAAATCGGTGGCGAAAGCTCTAGCTCCAAAATACTTCACCAGCATTACAAACATTAATCCGATCGGTCCTGCTCCAGTAATTAAAACTGTTTGTCCGGGAGCAATTTGGGCTTTTTTTACCGCCTTCAGACAGCAATTGGTTGGTTCGACAAAGCTTGCTTCTTCAAAACTAATGTTATCGGGGATGGGAATTAATCCGCCATTTTGAACAATGTGACCGGGAACCTTGACATACTCTGCAAAGCCGCCTCCACTGGGTGTAAATCCTGCCGTCGTGCAAATATTTTTATAGGTATCGCACATGGAAAAATTATCATTTAAGCAGTATTTGCAGCGCATGTAAGGAATGTGGTGCATTACCGCCACCCGTTGTCCCACTTGCCAATTTTTTACTTGGGAACCAACTGCTGCAATGGTTCCTGCTGTTTCGTGGCCGAAAATGCGGGGTGGTTCGTATAAGGGATAGCGAATTTTTTTGATATCCGACTGACACAACCCCACTACCTTGACTTTGACCAGTACTTCGTCCGCTTCTAGTGTCGGTTCGGGGATATCTTCGTAAGAAAGTTGATTGACGCCTCTAAATACCTGTGCTTTCACGTTGCTTTTTCACCGCTCAACGATTATAGATTTAACACTAGGGGCGGTATTTGGGCTACGGATGACAAAATTTTTATTGTCGCTGCAGAGGAATTTTAGCTGCCTTGTAGTGCTGCTCGCACTAAAATCACTGTTTGTTGGCTGGAGCGGGAAATTGCTGCAGGAATGTTACCGTGTATAACTTGCTGCAACAAACTTTCTCGAGACGCTCCCAAAACGATCGCGTCGCTGTGGTTTTGCTGGGCGTGCTCTAACACTGCCTCTGGGATGGAATTTCCAAACAGTGGCGTCACTGTCACCGAGCCATGGAAGTGTTGTTCTAGAAAATGAGCAGCTTCTTGAAGATACGTTGTGTCTGGTTGGGTTTGACTGGGATCGAATACCTGACACACATTTACCGTTGGGTTTTGACTTAGGGAACAAGCAAGTGCTGGAAGTAAGGCGATCGCCTGCTGGGAATTCGGACCGCCTGCTATGGGTACCAACCAGCGCTGAAAGCGAGTTTCAGCTTTGAGTTTCACCAACACTACTTTGGAGGCAGCTTGTCTGATGACTGCATCTACCACTCGACTAAAAACTCGTCCTGGTGTGGTCGTGCTTCCTTTCCAACCCATGAGCACCAAATTAATGTGACGGTCTTTGATGGTTTGCAAAATTGCTTGTGACAGCTGGTGAGCTACTTGAATTTGAACGTGGACTGGTACATTCCAGGCTCTTCCCAAGCGCATGGCTTGACGCAAAAGACGTTGACCTACCCTTGTGCTGACACGAGCTTCCCTGAGAGACTGGTGGCGGGGTACAACAATCACGTGCAAGCATTCGATCTCATACTGGCTATGGCGGGCGATCGCTACAGCCATTTGCAACAGAGTTTCTGCGGTTTTCGGGTTAGACAAAGGTACCAATAATCTTCCCTGTCCTGTTTCTGGGGAGCGGAGGCGGTAAATTACCTCAGAAGGTTCTGCTTTGGGAGCTGTTAAATCTTCTTGTGCATTCAGATAACTAGCTTGGACGCGAATAATATCGCTGCGGGTGATAATACCCACCAAGCGTCGTCCTTCTACCACTGGTAAACAGCTGAAGTTGTAGCGATCGAGCAAGTGAAGGACGTGGGCTAAAGTATCTTGAGGATAAACGGTCACAGGCTCTGGGGTCATTGCTTCTGCTACCAAGCGATCGCCACTCAAACCCCTTTGGGACAAATTGACAATATCTTTTTGGGTTAATATTCCTACTAACTTATTACCATCCAAGACTGGAAAACTGCGGTGGGAAGACTGAGAAAAGGCCTGCAATGCTTCTTCCAACCTCATCTGACTGGAGAGGGTTTCCACGCAGCGCTGCATCACATCCGCTGCTGTCAGTTCCGTCCAAGCTTGTTGTAAAGAGGTAGGCGCTGGAGAAATATGAATGCCTTTAAACTCTAACAACTTATCGTACAAAGACCCCGCCTCTAGGGCTTCTGCTACTAAATAGGCACTTACCGAGACAATCATCAACGGCAAGACTAAATTAAAGTCAGTAGTCATTTCAAACACGATAATCACTGCGGTGATGGGAACTCGCGCCACTCCGCAAAAAAACCCTCCCATCCCCACCCGTGCGTAGGTTGTCGCCAAACTCAACCCCAACAAATGATGTTCCCAGACACCTACTAAATAACCTAAAGCTGCTCCCAATGCTAAAGTTGGAACCAGTAACCCCGCTGGCGCACCGGAACCGTAGGTAACGACAATCAGCAAAAACTGGACCGCAAATACCAATGCTACCAATTGCCAGTGGGCTTGCTGTGTTAATAAAATTTCTCGCAATCCTGCATTGTCTCGAAAAACGGGAGGAAGAATCACAAGTACCAAACCGGTCATCAGTCCCGCCAACCCAATTCGCCAACGCAAACTCACTTTTACAAACCGTCGATAAAATGCAAGGCTGGCAAGGATACCCCGATTAAATAACACGCCTGCCAATCCTGCTAATATACCCAAAAGCAGGTAAAAGGGAATTTCCGGAGCAGAAAAGCTTGTGTTGGGCGTTACTAAATGCAAATCCAAATCCAAACTGTGAGTTCCCCAGATGCGAGCAACCACCGCCGCAATCAAGGAAGCTAGAATTGCCGTACCTAGAGTGATCCCTGAAAAATCCTGCAGTAGCTCTTCCACGACAAATAACACTCCGGCTATGGGAGCATCAAAAGCAGCTGCCAGCCCTGCACCTGCTCCCGCTGCTATTAACTGGCGGCGGTGCTCGGGTGAGGTGGGAAAGTAGCGACTGAACTGATTGGCCAGAGCAGCTCCTATCTGGACTGTCGGACCTTCCCGCCCCAAGGGCATTCCAGCTGCCAACACTAACGTAGCAGCTGCTAATTTTACCAGTGCGATCCGCAAATTCAGGGGCAGGGGTACTCGTGCTAGGACTGCCTTTACTTCTGACATGCCACTACCAGCAGCAGCGGGAGCAATCCGCTCTACCAGCCAACCTGCAGCAAATCCTCCTACCAGTCCAAATATTGGCAGTATATAGCAAGCAGGGAATAGATAAGATGCATGCTGTCGCCATCCACCCAACCATCCCACACTTTGCCCTAACAGCACTGCAGCTAATCCCGAGACCAGACCGATCAAGCAAGCTGCAAAAATAGCAAGGCGTTTGGGCCGCACGGTCATTCGCAAAAGACGATTCCAAACATTTCGGACAGTAGTGGGTAGCATTCTCAGTTGGAACTTCAACAGCAATGAGAATTTCCTTATTAAACCACAATCGCCACGGCAGAAAGCATTTTTCATTTTGGTTGTGCATGTGGCTGCAAAAATGCAACTGTGTTGCAATACTGTGACGCCTGAGACTTTGTGTTTTAATAATGCAAAGCCACAAACATCCTGCAGATTTTTATGAGCGAGCAGACGTACACGGTTGATGTCTTAGTTGTTGGTGGTGGAACTGGAGGGACCTCAGCTGCAATCCAAGCTGCACGAGCTGGAGCAAAAACTATGCTGGTCAGCGAATTTCCGTGGTTGGGAGGAATGCTGACTTCTGCGGGAGTGTCTGCGCCTGATGGTAATGAGTTAGAAGCTTTTCAAACAGGATTGTGGGGTGAATTTTTACAACAGCTGCAGCAGCGACAACCAGAAGGATTGGACAACTGTTGGGTTAGCTTTTTTAGTTACGATCCCCGTCTTGGCGCTGAGATTTTTGCGGATTGGGTACGGCAGCTGCCAAATCTTGATTGGATTTGGGGACAGTTACCCTTAGAAGTTCGGCGGCAAGGAAATCGCGTTACTGCTGTTCGATTTGCAAATTTTACTGTTTATGCCAAGATTATTCTCGATGGTACGGAGTTAGGAGATTTATTGGCTTTAGCTGAGGTTTCTTTCCGTTGGGGCTGGGAGTTGCAGTCGCAATGGCAAGAGCCAAGTGCTCCCGTGACTTTTAATTCTCTCACAGCTAAATATCCCGTACAAGCGCCAACTTGGGTAGTGGTGATGCAAGAACACGGCACTAAAGAAGGTGTGGCGCCAGAAATTAAGGCTGCACCTGATTACGATCCTTCCTTGTTTGCTGGTGCTTGGGATAACTACGGTGCAGAGGCGTTTTTGAACTACGGGCGATTGCCGGGGGGGTTGTTTATGATTAACTGGCCAGTTAATGGCAATGATTATGGTAAACAATTAACACGGCTGATTGAATCAAAGGCAGCACGGCGGGAATTTCAATTAGAATGCCGCTATCACAGCCAAAATTTTGCCCGTTTTATTCAAACTCAATGCGGTCGTCGTTTGGGTTTGGCTCATAATGTTTTTCCCCTGGGTGGCGAGGAAACCGGTGCTTTTGCCCTTCATCCTTATTATCGAGAAAGTCGTCGCTTAGTCGGGCTTACAACTGTCACGGAATGGGATATTTTACCAATGACAAACGGTAGGGTGGCGGCGCTTCCAGAAGATGCGATCGCTATTGGCAACTATGTCAACGATCATCATTATCCGGGTGTGAAGTTTGAGTTGCAACCAAAATCTCTTCGTTGGGGAGGACGCCAAACGGGTACTCCTTTTGCAATTCCCTATCGCTGTCTGGTTCCAGCAGATACGGATGGTTTGTTGGTATGCGAGAAAAATATTTCCGTTTCCCACATTGCTAATGGTGCCACTCGATTGCAACCTGTGGTGATGAATATCGGCCAAGCCGCTGGAATGGCTGCTGCTATTTGCGCCCAGCTGGATTGTCAACCAAGGGATTTACCTGTAAAGGTTCTTCAAAAAGCTTTGCTGCAACAGCAGCGATCGCCGGCGGCAATTGTACCTTTGTTTAACTTACCACCGGATCGTCCTGATTGGTTGTACTGGCAACTATATTATTTAGAACGCCCGGATGCCTACCCTGCTAGTGGCGATTGTCCTGGAGTGTTACCTTTTTCAGGCAAGATAAAATTCCGGCACAATTTGCAGTGTTTTTCGGGGATTTTACATGTATTGGCACCACAAAATTACAGCTTTACTATCCTCGAACCAGCTTTATACAAAGGACAAACTTGGCAGTTGGTAACTTTGCGATCGCATGTCAACGAACAACTACAAAATTCTCTTGCTGACAAGCAAAGTCTCAAGTTGTGGGGACGACTCAATCATGCTGGTAACTGGTTAATCGCAGAATATCTCGATGCCTAAATCAGGAAATAAAGAAAACGCGGAGCAGTTGTCCGCGCCTTTTCCTGCATGCAGAAAACTGTTTGTTATCTATTGTGCAGCGGTTGCTTTCTGCCGATTGTAGTCTTTAGCTTTTAAGCCATTGAAAAACATGGGCACAAACTTTTCGATAAAAGCTTGGGGATCGCGCTGCCAAACTCTTTGAGCAGCTTGTATTCTGGTAAATTGCAATTCTGGTGCTAGCAAGGTTTGAGGCAGGCGTTCTATAAAATATTGGGGACGCTGCCACAGTGGCATTGTGTTTGTTACTTCTACTAACTTAGCTAGTCGTCGCAGTTCTGCTCCTAGGGTAATATCCATTCCCGCTTCAAAGGCTGCTTGCTCTATAGCAGTATACTTGCGTTTGGCTTGTTCGACTTTTTGTCGGTGTTCCGGACTTTTATCCGCTAGCTGTGCTAACCAGCGATTTCCCCAGCGCACGTGTCCTGCTTCTTCGGGCAAAATTTTTTCTATGGTTTCGCGGATCTCAATATTTTCCTGGGTTTGCGGTGCTCTTTTGAGGGCGTAAATGTGAGCGGAGAAATACTCGCAACCCCGTTTTTCCGTAACGTTAATTGCAGCTAGAGCAGATATTAAGAAATCGTCCAAGTCTTTGGCGGGATCTTTTTGTTCGCTATCCAGCAAGCGTTCAAATTCATCGATGTACGAATTTCCGGGAGGATTGCCAACGTTGGCTTGCAACTTTAGCAATAAATCCGTTAGCCACATGGCGTGGCGAGCTTCGTCGCTAACGTGCCGCGATAGGTCCCGTACTAGCTCGGGTGACCTTCCGTCTAGTTTTTCAATTAATTCTGTGAGGTCCTTGCGGCTGCGTTGCTCGCTGTAGCGGTAACGGTTGAGAGTGAGCAAATGAAGTTCGCGATCGCTTATCACTCCCTTGAGGATATCCCTCGCACTCCAAGAGTTCTGAAATTTTCGCGGGTAAGCAACAGTCATCTTTGTTTATGAACTTTTATAAACCTTACTTTCGGATCTTAACGTAGGAAAAATTTCCCGTCTTCACAAAAAACTTAAGATTCTCATTTCTTCATATCATTCATTCCTTTTGAGCTTTCAATTTGCAATCTTAATTGTTTTGGCCTCCAGGTCATTCACCATAAGAAAGATTTTTTACTTGACAGTGGGAAGCGAAAAGGAAAATTGTCAATTTCGCGTACACTAGGTTTTGTTAATTTTTGTTAAACTGTAGCATTTCGTAACTTCTGATACAGATTTTTTTGATATTCTTAAGAAGAGGGGTAAATAACATTCCAAATCACAGGGAGGACTTGAGGTTATGTCTACTGAACAAAAAGCTCGTGCCTTAATGATGCGTCACTACCAGCTCATTAAGAATCGCCAACAATCTATGTTGGAACGTACGGGGGAGGAGTTGGGTCTTCCCGGAGAAGTTTCTCATTACTGGAATCCGATTCAAGGCAAAATAGATCCTAACGCTCGCATGACTTACGATCGCAGCAACGCTGCCATGAGTTAAACTATTCGCACTTATTCACCCAAATTATTATTGATTGGTAGTTGGTAGTAAGCACAAAGCGTGCTTACTACTATTTTTTGGGGATCGACTTACCCAACATTCATCTCGTACCTTGGTTTGGGAAGTATAAAGTGCTGTTTGTCAGTTTCAGGCAAATAGGATTGATAAGATTGGGCAACAACAACGCGATCGCGTCCTGCCTTTTTAGCATGGTATAGTGCTGCGTCAGCGGCTTCAATTACTGCTGCACCAGTGGAGCCATGTTCTGGGAACATTGCTATTCCTACTGACAAAGTAATGCTGCCAAGTTTTTGACGCTGATGGTATACATCCAAGTGCTTGATACCTTGCCGTATTCGTTCCGCTCTTTCTTGACACACTTGACAGGAAGCTTCTGGCAAAATCAATAATAATTCTTCTCCTCCGTAACGACAGGCAATATCAGCTTTGCGAATGTGTTTTCTTAAGAAAACACCGAGTTCCCGCAACACCGTATCACCTGCTTCGTGACCGTAGGTGTCGTTGAAGCGTTTAAAGTGGTCGACATCAATCATAATAATTCCTACAGTTTGCTGATTGCGTTCGGCTCTACTAATTTCTCGCTCGAGAGATTCTTCTAGGTAGCGACGATTAAATAAACCTGTGAGGGGATCGCGGATGCTTTGTTGCTGCAGTGCTTCGTTTAGCCTGAGATTAGCCAAAGCAAGAGCAATGCGTTCGGCGACTGCGGAAGCTAATCTTTGTTTGGCAGCTGTTAGATATCCTTTATGATGGGAATGCAAATGCAACATGCCCAAAGCTTCTCCTTGCGCTACCATTGGTACGCAAAGAGCTTCTCCTGGTAAAGAGTGTTCTTCAAAGTGAGAACAGTACAATCCATGGGAATCGGCGGTGACCAGATGCGATCGCCCTCTTCGCAGCGCCCAGCATTGCTTGGGAGCAAATACTTTCTTGCAAGCAAAATTTGAGTCACCCCAAGTAGTAACAGCTTCCACTAAGTGTTTTGATGCGCTGATGATGAACACTCCTCCCGAGGTATCGGGAAATAAAGGTTGCACTAGCTGAGCAATAACTTTATATGCTTCTTCCACTGTAAGACAGGCTTGCAAGATATCGCTCATTTCTCCAAGCAAGGCAATTTCCTGGTTGCGCTTTTCCAGTTCTTGTACCCAACCAGTCAGTTGTTCGTTTGCTTGCTGCAAGGCCACTTCTGCTTGCTTGCGTTCGGTGATGTTGCGGTTGACTGCAACCGTTGCCCTCAGCTGACCGTGTTCGTTGTACAAAGGTATTATCACCGATTCGCAAATTCTTTCTGTGCCATTTTTGCAAATAAAGTTAATTTCTCCACTCCAGCGACCAACACCGAGCAAATCATTGAATATTTTCTCAGTTAAGACCGCAGACTGTTGGGGACTGTACAGAATTTCCAATTTTTTGCCCAGTATCTCTGTTTTGGTGTAACCAAACATTTTTTCGGCGGCGGCATTCCAGTCTAGGATATGATTTGAGAAGTCAGTGACAATAACTCCATCAGAGATATTTTCAACAATGCAAGCTTGTTGTTGTAGAGTTTTTTCTATTTGCTTGCGCTCGGTGAGGTCTTGAATTTGCACTAGCCAGTACAATGGTTGACCTTGAGTATTGCGCACCAGGGATGCACTCCAGAGAATCCATACGACGTTCCCAAATTTGTGCACGTACCGCTTTTGTACGTGGTAATAGCGAATCTCTCCGTGCAGTAATTGCGACATGCAGTCGATATCGATATCGCGATCGTCTGGATGGGTAATGTCTTGGCAGGTCATGGATAATAATTCTTGTTCTGAATAACCGACTATTTCACACAAAGAACGATTGACCTGAAGCCAACTACCGTTTAATCCCACTAATGCCATACCGGTGGTTGTGTAGTGAAAAGCATTGTGGAAGCGTTGTTTGGTTTCGTGCAATGCTTCTTGAGTTAAATGCTGTTCGGTTATTTTCAGTTCTAATTTTTGGGTGGCTTTTTTTAGTTCTGTGAAGCTGGGAGCAGCGATAATTTCAGGAAGCGATCGCATCAACAATACTGTTATACCCAGTGAGGCAAAAGCGGCGATCGCTTTTACAAACCCCAACAGCCAAAAAATCGGACGCCATAACGCCCAAATTGCCATCCAGTGAATCGTACCGCCAGTGACAATTAATACCGCTATTAACCTGAATATCCAATTTAAGGGAAAATCCTGCCATTTACGAATAAAATAAATTAATACTACGGGAATTAAATAATAAGCAACAGCGAGCGCACAGTCAGATAATATATCTAGCCACAACAATTCTGGCTGACATTGATAACAATGTCCGTATTGCTGATACACTAAACGCACCTTTAGGTTAATTAATACGTGAAAACTCGGAAAAGAAAGGGTTTTCTAGCGATGGATGCGTAAATTTTATACCTAGTGTATGTACACAAAGGAAATTTTAACTTTTTCTTTAGGGAGAATGTAGTACGTAAAACTCCAGAAATGAAACTTTTGGTAGTGATAGCAAGCCAAAATTGAGAACTCAGTTGCAGTTTGCGGTTATCTCTAGTTCCAAACCAGGATCGAACCATGAATCAGGGACAAGCGACGACGATAGAAGGTCTGTACGAAGTGTGTATTGGCGTTCCGGACGCAATTTCTGCTATTCAGTATTGGGAGCAATTTGGATATCGCATCGGACAACAAGGAGAATTACCAGCAACCAAGGCCAAAAAGTTGTACGGTGTAGATTCGTCTTTACGTTCTATTCGCCTTTACCACCAAAGTGCAGACCATGGTTTGGTTCGGTTGATGATTTGGCAAAATCCCCTGAATAACGGTTTGGGGATGGAAACGATGAAAGTAAGGGGAAATCGTTGGGCGACAACATTAACAGCTGACATCCTCAATATCTTAAATCATGCTGAAGAAGCTTTAGCTGCTGGCTGGGCGATCGCCTACACTTATCCCCGTTGGGAAGTAATTTACAACAAACACAAAAAAAGCCTTCCGTTTTGCGAACCCGCGATCGGAGTTCGGGAAATGCTGTTATTACAACCACTGACCAGACAAGTTCTTTTTCAAAGGTTTGGCTATACGCTCCCCGAGTACGGAAAAATTAATAACAATTCTCTGCTCAAAACTAGTCAGTTTACCCACATGGGAATGGTTGTTCAGGATGATAGCAAGGAAACTTTAAAGTTTTATGACCAAGTTTTAGGTTTGTTGCGGGTGCGCGATGATGTAGAAACTAGCTACGAATCTTCTTTTGCAGCTCGAGAAATTTTCGATCTCCAACCTGGTGAAAAGTTTTTTGTTACCGCATTCGACGATCCCCGCTCTTCTCTAACTGATTTGACAGCAGCTCGCAGTGGCAGACTTTATATCGTCCGCTTCCCCGATTCTATTAATATAGAATCGCGATTTGAACTGTCACGCCCGGGTAGTTTGGGAATGTGTTTGTACACTTACCGAGTGCGGGAATTAGAGCGATTTTGCGATCGCATCGTAGCCAGCGGTGTACAAAAATTTACTACACTTGTGGAAAATGAGTTTGGAGAACTCTGTTTTTCCTTTGTCGCTCCGGATGGCTACTTCTGGACTTTAATTGAATATTAAGATCTTAGAAAAACAACTTTGCTCGCTCTCCAGTTCAAACTTTTGTCTCATCTTTTTAGCAGCTAGCTGCAGTGATTTTTCGCAGGTAGTGAGCGATTTCTCGCGATTGTTAGCGGACTTAGGAGTTTCAAATATCATAGATTATAAATCCTATTACTGTTGTTAAGGAATTTTACTCATTCATATTGCGATATGTGGCAACCGCTGAAGGTGATATGCGATTGAGATAGCGGAAAATCCAGTATTTAAAAATCGTATCTAAAATTACTGGAAAAGTAGCAATAAATAAAAAGATGAGATCGTGATTTGCAGGTAATCCCCAATGACGCGATATACCTTCGAGAAGTACTTCCCAACCATGAGGAGAGTGAAATCCTACAAAGATATCGGTAAATAAGATGATAATAAACGCTTTGGCACTATCACTCAAACCATAAACAATATTATCTAAAAATTCTTTGAGAACGGCTATTTCTTTTTTACTTGCTAGTAAAAAGCAGATAACAGCAACCACAGAAAAGATGTCTGCAAAAACATTTTTAACTGCGTTAGCGCTGACATTGCGATATTCTTCCGCAATTTCCAGTGCTTTTTGTCTCATCTGCTCTTCTATGCTGGCCTGAGAATGCTCTACATCACTCAATAAATTTTGAAACTTAATTTTTTCTTCAAATCTTTGCAGGTCAGACAGCGCTTCTTCTTCCATTTCGTAATTGAGGAATATTGCTGTTTGTTCGGAACTTCTCAAATGGTTGACAACTGGACCGACAATAAAAGCTTTTGAAAGTTGATGGGTAAGAATTGGTATGATAATTAATAGAAGTAAAAATCTCACAGAGATTATTGTTCGCCTTTGAGCTTTGCGAAAACTTTGCACAACATCTTGTTCTGATTTTGGGTCTAATTCAACTTGCAGGCGATTAATGGTATTGAAAATCGAACGGGGTAATACACCAGTTGTATTCGTCTTTCCTCGCGATCGCTCCCGAAGGTTATTTTCTGAGCTTTTTCTTAACTCCTTTGGTTGTGGTGACTGGGGAACGACTGCTTGTGCTGGTAAATCTGAAGTTTGGCTAACTGGTTGTTGAGGTACGAGTTCTTCATCGGGTATGATATATTTTTCTGTTACTTCATCTATAAATCGCAGTTTTTCTAAAACTACAGAAGGAGTGAGATGCTCTATACCTAGCCGTCTGATTGCTTTTTGATGAGATTCGTTTAAAAAAAAGCGGCTAGCTTTAAACTCTGTCAATCTCATCCTGATAATTCTCAGTCGTTTTTGCAGCTCTGACTCAAAATAATCCATGACGTTACTGCTGTGCGGTGCTAGGTCAGAGCCTATTTTGTTACCATGAAAATACTCGTTTTCTAGCTTTTGAATTTCACAAGCGGCATTATAAGCTTCATTTAACGCCCGTTCTGGTGTTTGCAAATACCACTTGTAAGCTGATAGTAGGAAAGAGTAAATTTTTTGACCTAAACCAGTACTATTCATCGGAGGCAATTATCCAGCCTTGATTGGTGTTTTAACCTTAATTTAATGTACGAGGTATCTTAACAAATTCCGAAGGAGACGTGGTGTTTTCTCATTCTATTTGGATTGTTGGTTGTAGTCGTAGTGGCAAAACTTCTCGTTTAATCGAACAGTTTAAAAGCTGGATGGAAGAAGAAAATTCTCAATATCAAACATTTTATACTCAAAAAGCCAGACAAAACACTAACGCTGCTATTCCCAAGAGCTTGCATATCAATCAAACAGAACCATCCGTTTTAATTTTGGCTGCCAATGACGACAACCGTCGAGAATTAGCAGATAGAATTGTTACTGCTACTGCTGGAAAATATCCAGTACGCTGCAAAACTCCTTTGGGTTTTTTTCAGGATGAAATAATTCTATTTTGGCCGTTAATTGTTTGTTCGTTAAATCTTAAAGCTCAGTTTCCAGTGAGGTTACGTCCAGAAACAGAGCAGGAATTAGCCACTAAACTTTGGCGTCCGCGTTTGGATGAGGAAATTTTACGTTCTGCAGGTTTGAACGAGTACCGTTTGGTGCGTCGGATTCTGGACATATTTCAATTAGCAGCTTACAGCTGCACGCCTGTAGAGGAAATCGGTCATGTTTTGACAACAGCTTTTTTAGAACCAGAATTTTTAGTATCTTTGCTTTTAGATTGGCGTAATTGGTGTTTGGAGCGGGGATTGCTGACTTATGCAATTATTACAGAGCTTTACAGCCAGTGTTTGTTAACCAATTCAGATTACCAGCAGCGGCTGACAAAACGCTATCAAAAAATTATAGCAGATGATGTACAGGATTACCCTGCCGTTGCGTGTCATTTGTTCGAGTTGCTATTGCAAAACAAAGCAGTGGGAGCGTTTACCTATAATCCCGACGGTATAGTGCGTTTGGGATTGGGAGCAGATCCTGGCTACATAGAAAAAACTCTCGCGCCGCGCTGTCGAGTCGAGACTTTGGGTGAACCACCGCTGCAGAGTTTGGCAGGGCAATTAGTAGGGCCAGTGGTGGAATTACTAACAGAACCGGCGCTGATTTTGAGTTTACCACAGGCAGTGCAATCAATCCAAACTACTTCTCGTGCTCAATTGTTGCGACAAACTGCGGAAGTAATTGTGAAAGCTATTAAAAATGGGGAAGTGGAACCAGAACAAGTAGCAGTAATTGCGCCTGGTTTGGATGCGATCGCTCGCTACACTTTTGTAGAAATCTTGACCAAACAAAAAATCATGGTAGAGCTGCTCAACGACCAGCGTCCGCTCATTAGTTTCCCTACCATCCGCGCTTTACTAACTTTAATGGCCTTGGTTTACCCTGGTTTGGGACGTTTGCTGGATCGAGATGCAGTAGCGGAGATGCTGGTGGTGTTAAGTCGCGGTTATACCGATACTGACAAAACAAAAGAAGTTACTTCCCCTTCATTTTCCCACATCGATCCGGTGCGTGCCGGCTTGATTGCAGATTATTGCTTTCAACCCCATCCCGAGCATCCGAATTTATTACCTGTAACAACCTTTGACCGTTGGGACCGACTTGGTTATGCAGCAACTACAGCGTATAATCAAATATTGCAGTGGTTGGAACAGCAGCGATCGCAGCAGGAATTGCGCCTCATTCCCAGTCCCGTCTCTTTACTAGATCGAGCGATTCAGCACTTTTTATGGAATGGTAGCAATCTTCCTTACGAGCAATTGGCAGCTTTGCGGGAATTGTTAGAAACTGCTCAACACTACTGGGAAATTGATAGCAGGTTACAGCAAACGGCTGTTTTTGCCGACTCACAAACACAAGTGCAAAATGCAGCTATTTCTTCTTCGCAAAAAACTATTGCCGAATTTATCCAGCTGTTGCGACGCGGCACTATCACTGCCAATCCCTACCCCGTACGCCCTATCGGTCCTGCAGCCAAAGCTGTGACTTTCGCTACTATTTTCCAGTATCGTTCCAGCCGGCGTTCTCACCGTTGGCATTTTTGGTTAGATGCGGGTTCTCCGCTTTGGGCCAAAGGTGGTGCTGCTACTTTGTTTGGGGCGCCGTTGTTTCTTCAAGAAAGATTAGGAAAACCCTGGACTGCAGAAGATGAAAAATTAGCAGAAGAACAAAGGTTAAGAAGAATTATAGCAGATTTGCTTTCCCGTGTTTCTGAAAGAATTTACCTGTGTCACAGCGATTTAGCTGTCAACGGACAAGAACAACTAGGTCCGCTGTTACCTTTGATTCACCAAGTTAGTTTCAGAGAGTAAAGAAGGCACTGTGTAAGTAAGCTTGCCTCCTGGTAGGGAATTTTTTTCTGCCTCGGGCCTTTCCTTCTGGTGTGAGAAAACCGTACACAACAGGGAGCAAAATTTCTACCTTCAAAATCTGTGTTACGGTCGATAGAATCGAAGTGCGGCTTAAGTAATGCTGTTAGTTAAAAGTCACGTCACGCTCAAAACAGCATTATCAGGAGAGCAAATATGAAAAATCAACTCAAGACTGCCGCTTTACTAGCTTTACTAAGTGGCCTTTTGATTTCTATTAGTTATTGGATTATTGGTGGTTCCACGGGGGTGATAGTGGGAATCGCCTTAGCTGCGATTACGAATTTGTTTTCTTGGTATCAATCGGACAAAATTGCCCTAGCAGCTTATGGCGCCCAACCAATATCACCGCAACAAGCGCCAGGACTTTATGAAATGGTGGAAAGATTGTGCCAAAAAGCCAATCTGCCCATGCCAAGATTATACATAGTACCAACTCAATCTCCCAATGCTTTCGCTACAGGACGGGATCCCGAACACGCTGCTGTTGCAGTGACAGAAGGGATATTGAATTTATTGCCAGAGGACGAATTAGAGGGCGTAATCGCGCACGAACTAAGCCACATTGCCAATCGCGACACTCTTACGCAAGCAGTTGCAGCCACGATCGCCGGAGCTATCTCGTTTTTGGCTCAGTTAGTTAGTTACAGCATGTGGTATACGCCCTACTCTCGGGACGACCGCAACACTCCCAATCCCTTGGGCGTATTATTAACGGTGATACTAGCCCCCATTGCAGCAACTATTATTCAACTTGCAATATCGCGGACGCGGGAATTTGCAGCCGATGCTGGCTCTGCTAAATTGACAGGCAATCCTCGAGCTTTGGCCCGGGCGCTGCAACGCTTAGAAGCAGCAGCTCAGAGCATACCCCTACACGCTAATCCAGCTTTTGAACCGCTATTGATTACAAATCCGTTTTCCGGACAGTTTTTGAGCAACTTGTTTTCCAGCCATCCTTCTACAGAAGCGCGAGTGGAAGCACTCCTAAGGCTAGAACAACAGCTACCCATAAGGCAAAAAGTGTGAACAACCAGTTTCATAACAAGCAGAACCGGAGGTTTAGCCATGACTTATACTAATCCCAATCAGGAAGAAAACTTAGTCGTCGTTCAGGTTAGTTCTCAAACCAATGAAATGGTTGAAAAGGAAATGGCCGGCGAAACCGACGATATCAAGTACGAAACCAAAGCATTAATTGAGGCCCTCAAAAGACGCGCTCAAGCAGAAGCTGAATCAGCAGGAACCTTGACCCGGGAAACTTACTTAAATGCTGTTCGTCGAGCACGCCAAGCTATTGAAAGCGAAAAGCTCATCGAGCGCGATCGCATCGAAAATTCGTGGATAGCATTGCAGCAAGAAGCTGAGAAAAATTGGCACCTGTTGATGAAAGGACTGACAGAATTTACCGCTCGCTGTCAAAATGCTGCTAAAGCTGCTTGGGAAGCTTTCAACGCTCCTACTTCTCAGTCCTAAAGGATCGGGGATTGGGCAAAAGGGTATTGACAATTTTCTATTCCTAATCTTAACCCCTGATTCCCAGTCCCTATTTCATTTTTTTATTTAACTGAAATTACTAGAATTGCAAATGATGCTAGATAATTAGAAAGTTTGACATTTACTGAAGTTTCTCTAGCTTTGTAATTCAGAACTAACAACTATGCGAACTGACTATTGCGGCGAACTCCGAAAAGAACACATTGGAGCCACTGTCACCTTGTACGGATGGGTAGACCGTCGCCGCGATCATGGAGGTGTGATCTTTTTAGATTTACGCGATCGCTCTGGAATTGTCCAAATTGTCAGCGATCCGCAACGCACCCCAGATTCCTACCACCAGGCAAATACCCTACGCAACGAATACGTTATCAAAGTAACTGGCAAGGTTTCGCAGCGTCCGCCAGAATCTCTCAATCCCCGCATCCCCACAGGCGAAATTGAAATCTACGCCGAGCAAATTGAATTGCTCAATGCTGTTCGCAAGCAATTACCCTTCCAAGTTTCTACCGCCGAAACAGACCCGGTCAGAGAAGATTTGCGCCTGAAGTATCGTTATTTAGATTTGCGACGGGAACGCATGGCGCATAACTTGCAGCTGCGCCATCAAGTTGTCAAAGCTATGCGTCGCTACCTAGAAGATGTGGAAGGTTTTATCGAAGTCGAGACTCCCGTGCTGACCCGTTCCACTCCTGAAGGTGCGCGCGATTACTTGGTTCCCAGTCGCGTTAATCCCGGCGAGTGGTTTGCTTTACCGCAATCACCGCAGCTATTCAAGCAATTGTTGATGGTGTCCGGTTTCGATCGATACTATCAAATTGCCCGCTGTTTTCGCGATGAAGATTTGCGTGCTGACAGACAACCGGAATTCACCCAGCTGGACATGGAAATGAGTTTCATGTCCCAAGAACAAATTATCGAATTAAATGAAAAATTAATTCACCATATTTTCAAAACTGTAAAAGGTATAGAATTGCAACTTCCCCTTCCCCGTCTTACCTATGCACAAGCAATGGAACGCTACGGTTCTGATAAACCCGATACTCGCTATGGTCTAGAATTAGTTAATGTCTCGGACGTGGTAAAGGATTGCGGTTTCAAAGTTTTTCGCGATGCGATCGCTAACGGAGGAATTGTTAAAATACTGCCCGTTCCCAATGGTGATGTCATTTCTAATGTCCGTATCAAACCAGGTGGCGATATCTTCAAAGAAGCTAGCGAAGCTGGTGCTAAAGGTTTGGCTTACATCCGCGTCCGGGATGACGGGGAAATCGATACCATCGGTGCTATTAAAGATAACCTCACCCCAGAACAAAAACAAGAAATTTTGCGCCGCAGCGATGCTAAACCCGGCCATCTGTTATTGTTTGGAGCTGGTGATGTCGCTACTGTCAATAAGACTTTAGATAGATTGCGGCAATTTATGGCTAGGGAGTTCGGTTTAATCGATCCAAATAAGATAAACTTACTTTGGATCACCGATTTTCCCATGTTTGAGTGGAACGCGGAGGAAAAGCGCCTAGAAGCACTGCATCACCCTTTTACCGCACCTCATCCCGAGGATTTGAAGGATTTAAAGACTGCTCGCGCCCAAGCGTATGACTTGGTGTTCAATGGTTTTGAAGTTGGTGGTGGAAGTTTGCGAATTTATCAACGGGAAATTCAAGAACAAGTGTTTGAAGCGATTGGGTTATCTCCAGAGGAAGCACAAAAAAAATTTGGTTTTCTCCTAGAAGCTTTTGACTACGGAACTCCCCCCCATGGTGGAATAGCTTACGGTCTAGACCGATTGGTAATGCTGCTAGCTAACGAAGAATCGATTCGAGATGTTATTGCTTTTCCAAAGACGCAACAAGCTCGTTGTTTAATGACGGATGCACCTTCAACGGTGGATGCAAAGCAGCTAAAGGAGCTGCACGTTGCTTCAACCTATAAGCCAAAACCAGAGAAAAGTAATTAAGTTGCAGATTGTTTTTTATTCGTCCCACCCCGGGTGGGATATAACTCCCAGCTTCTTGGAGCATACCCTGCGAACACAAGCGTATATTAATGAAGGTTTGCAGTTAGGGCCAAACACTTTTAATACTCACTTGTCCTGCGATCGCCCACTACTAGCTAACGGCGATAAATCGCCGACTGCGAACAAAGGGCGATAAATCGCCGACTACCAACAAAGTAGGAGCGATCGCCCACTACTAGCTAACGGCGATAAATCGCCGACTACGAACGCCGACTACCAACAAAGTAGGAGCGATCGCTGACTGGGAATACCCAGAGGAGCTTAATATTTAATAATTTTAACGATCTTCATTTCATGAAAATTTTTGTTTATATATATTTCTGTTGTAAATTCTACAACATAATTTAATCTTAATTAAGGCAAATATTTCTGTAAAAATTGGTCTTTATAGCCAAATAAAACAAAAATATTGCAATTTTTTTGAGATTAATCTCCCCAGATAAAATATAGTACTCTTACTGAATTCTGATGCTCTCGGGCATGTAAATTAGTACTGTCTCAAACAATACCGGGCTTATTGTGCAAGAAAAATGATAAGGATTTTATAAAAGAAAAAATTCATTTCTGAGCATTTTTTGGCAAAATTAATAGAGTTCTCGCTTGATAGAGGGCATTCAATCTGCTAGCAGGTAAAGCTAATGCTCTTCGGCACTATTCTCCGTAATCGCTACAAAATTCTAAACAAGTTGGGAAGCGGTGGATTTAGTGACACCTATGTTGCTGAAGATATGGACTTACCCAACCACCCTAAGTGTGTTGTAAAGCATCTTGTAACTCGAAATTCTACTCCGGAAGTATTGGAGATTGCCAAAAGACTATTCAACCAGGAAGCAGAAGTTTTGTATCGTCTAGGCAAGCATCACGACCAAATTCCCGAACTTTTAGCTCATTTTGAAGAAAATGGTGAATTTTATCTTGTTCAAGAATATATAGACGGACACGATCTAACCTCGGAAATTATTCCGGGTAAACAACTGAGCGAAGCTGAAGTAATTAAACTTTTGCAGGAAATCCTGGAAGTTTTAGCAGTTGTTCACGAGCACAATGTTATCCACCGGGATATCAAGCTACAAAACATTATGCGCCGCAAAGATGGCAAAATTGTCCTTATTGACTTTGGTTCGGTCAAGGAAATTAAGAATTTGGCAACTAGTTCTCAAGGAGAAGTAACTTCTACTATCGTTATTGGTACTCCTGGCTACATACCCAACGAACAAGCGAACGGAAACCCGAGGTTGTGCAGTGATATTTACGCTGTGGGAATGCTTGCCATTCAGGCTCTCACAGGTGTTGTACCGCGGAAATTACCCATTGATTCTACCACAGGAGAAGTTATTTGGCGTCACTTAGTAGATGTGAGCGATCAATTTGCTAATGTCCTGACCAAAATGGTGCGCTACAACTACAGCAAGCGCTATCAAACAGCAGCAGAGGCGTTAGCAGCACTACAATCTATAATACCGCCAACAACAATAGGACAACCACCTCCGTTACGCCAAAAAGAAGCTTTCCAGACGCGATCGCCTGATTCGTCAGCTCCCTTGGTTATCCCGGTTCTTGGGTTGTTTAGTTTGATGGTAGTTGGGTTTGGTGTCGTGATTTTTGGAGGACAATTTTTTCAATTTAGTTTGAGAGAAAATAAACCAACTCAAACTATAAAACCCACTGCTACAAAAGCCAAAACTACTAAAGTTAAAATTTCATCACCGAAATCAATTCCTTCTCGCAGAAGCCGTGACTTTAATAATCTACCATCGACGCCGCTGCAGCAAGACCGCTTCGATCAAACTCAAATAGAACCCTCTGTGACTAAAATCGAAAATAAAGCTAAACCATCTGCAACTGCAGTTGAGAACAAGACTAAGCCATCTCCTTTTGCAACTAAAAAACAAACTCATCCGCCTACTCCCATATTAGAAGACGACGCTCGGCCATCTACTCCCCCGATAGAAGATAGTGTGAAGCCGTGTACTCCTGCGATTGAGGATAATAGCAAATCATGTCCTTCTGAAAATGAGGAGACTACCAAACCCTCTACTCCCCCTGTTGGAGATAGTGTGAAGCCGTGTACTCCTGCGATTGAGGATAATAGTAAATCATGTCCTTCTGAAAATGAGGAGACTACCAAACCCTCTACATCGGTAAGTAAGGATGATAAGAATCAAATGATGATGGTAACACCCACACCGATAATGGAGGGAAAAAAATCAGTTAATAGTACCCGCTACACCGATAATTGAAGGAAAAAACAATCAGTTAATAGTACCCGCTACGCCATTGAAAAATTAGTTTGGTATATCTTTGCTTGTATCAGCTACAGCACTTGAGGATATAAAAACCAAGATTTTAGCCGTCCTGCATTCCAAGCAGCGAAGCTAGGGATTTAATACTCACTATCTTCCTGGAGGCGAGACACAAAAAGTAACAGGCCAGGTGGAAATACAAGCTAAAGGAATTCTCAAAGAAAAAATCAGGGCGATCGCTGAATCAAAATTACAACTTTTTCGTCTTTACAACTAACAACTTTACTTTCTCAATCTTCGGAGAGACAATAGTTTATGAGATTGCAACCCTTAAAGTGGATTTTTTTTAGCAGTGTTGGTTTATCCCTTTTGTTCGGTAATTCTCCTAGTTGGGCGCAAACTAGATCTTCTGATGATGTTGTAGTACCAACGATACCAGGAGAGAGCACCTCGACAACAACCAACACCTCGACAACAACAACTGCAACCACTAACTCGTCAACCATCATTGACACTGGAACGCGGTTTAGCTGTCAGAACTACAACGGTCAATATACCGTGATGTATCAACCTGAAAGCCAACCAGGACGATATTTTCCCTGGGCGACTCCCCGCGCTTTGGGTGGTGGATGGGATGCGTATAAACGCTGCGTAACAATAGCTGAGCGCTTGGAAACCTATCGTCCGGATGGATTAACGGAACTGCGCACTTCTACGCAAAATGGATACAATATTTTGTGTGTAACTACGGAAGCGAACCCCGCTTGTCGCATTGTACTAACAGTACCTCCAGAAAAAGATCCCTATGCTGTGCGTAACAGTGTTTTCCAAAACCTGATCGCTGCTGATAGCGGACAGCAAACTATAGCCGTTAACACCTATACCAGTCGCAACAGCGGTAGCGGTATAGAACAAATATACAACTTGGGCAGAACTTTGTTGGGTAGTGGCAATAGCAATAAAATTACCAGTACATCTCGCGAACCCATCAATCTCAAACCTTTTCTAGACCGCAAAGATGGTGGCGATGGTAGCAAACTTAAAAATGGTATAGCACTTCGCCCTCAAATTTCAACCCAAAGACCCGCGTCTTCTAACTATCGTTTAAATCCCAACAAATTCCGCTAACTAAATCGTCGAATTTTGTTAAGTACTGAAAGCCAAAGCTTGTGAAAAAAGTTGGTAGTCACAGCTTTAGTGGTGCAAAAAACAAGTTCGCAGTTAGAGAAACCTGTAAGCTTACTAAATTATACGCCCAGCTGATGTGGAAACTCAATTCCTAGCTAGGCGTAATTTTTTTTCAGCAGACCTTTAGCGATCGCGTGATTTATTTGCCAAATTATCTTCGTTCTTAACCTTGTACTAGCTAACTCTTAATGTTGTTGGGGTATTTTGATTTTCTGGATGCAAATTATACCAACAAAGAATACAACATTCTTTGAAACTGCCTGGTATGGTAGTGGAATCAACTTGTTACCTTGTTTTGGTAATTGGCGAGCAAAAATTAATCATCAAGATGGTAAATCCTGGCGCAATTCTTTTGGCTGTATTTCGTGCATTTCTCAACTGCAATGGTCAAGGTCAGTTAGTCAAAGCTGTTACTGAAATTATTCAACGTACTCACCCAGATGTACGCAAAGTTACACTTAAGGGTTTTGCTTCACTTCTTCTTTCACTTTTTCTTGCCGATACTTTTGTAGAAAGTTCGTTGTCGAGTAGTGCCATTACAAGTAATACTAAAGGACGTGCTGTTCGGTTTGCTAAACATCTGGCGCAAGGATTTAACAGTGTATGGATAGCTGGTGCAGATTACCTAGTGGGGGTTGATCGCATCAACCCTAATTTTGAAGGTGCAGGTTTTAGGGACGACGGTCATGCTCAGGTATTGGACTTTATCCAACTTTCTCACCCCGATCGCCCGGTTCGCTGGGAGATTGTCAAGGAAAATACGAGCGATCGCCTTTTAACCGACGCTGATTTCGGTGTGGTATTTACCGCTGTTGCAGCCGACAGTACAATTTGGATGGGCTCGAAAATTATCAATTTGGTCAAGCAGGTAGAACAAGACCCGGTACGCAAAATTGGTATTTACCTTGATAAAGTTAGTAGTCTTCAATTACTGCCAAAGGCTAGTATTGTTATCAACGGTGACTTTCATACCTGCGGCGACCTCATCCATGGTATTGGTTTAGTCCCCGCACCAACAGCAGATTGCAAAGTGGATGGAAAACCGGAGGATTTGAATGGCGACACTACAATTGGCGATGCTGACAGAATCCTGGGTACTTCCACTTTCCTGGTGAAGGATGCTCCTAGTGCTGGCTTGTTAGTACATTCGTATACTTTCCGCCACGATCGCCAAGCAGAACTGGAGCAGTGTCTCCATATGGACGGTTATTTTACCGACTTTCCTTGTTCCCAAGGCTTTGAGGGTTTAGCAATCAGTCCGGATGGACAAACTTTATATCTGTTGCTAAAAGGTATAGTTTTTGGGGATCCTGCCACTTCGCTGCGAATCTACCAATTTGATGTACAATTACAACAGTATAAGGGATTATTTGGCTACTATCGGTTGGAAGAGCCGAGCCACGCTATCGGTGACTTTACCACTGTTAACCAAAACGAATATTTGGTCATCGAGCGAGACAACAATCAAGGTAGTGCAGCTAAGTTCAGGAAAATCTTTAAAGTCGACTTGTCACAAAAAGATGCTGATGGCTTTGTGGCTAAGGAAGAAGTCGTCGATTTGTTGAAGGTTGGGGATCTTTATGACTTGGATGGGAATGGTAACAACAAGCTCGCTTTCCCTTTCCAAATCACCGAAGATATACTGGTGTTGGATGCAAAAACACTCCTAGTTGCCAACGAAAACAACTATCCCTTGGCGACAAGACGACCACCCGTGGTTGACAATAAAGAGTTTCTCATTTTGGAGTTAGACAAGCCACTGCCATTAATAGTTCAGTTTACAGTTAAGGCCGAAACTGCTGGCAGTAACTTGGTCGGTTGTAAGCAATTCAGTGATGGGAAAGCGATCGCGCTAGCATAATCGCTCCTGCTGGGTAGTAGTGGGTTAGTCCTTAACTAACCAATAATTGCTCTGTTTCCCGTACTTGTCGTTGACTGCATTGCTGCTTGCGATCGCTAAGAATTTTATCTATAGTCTTTCGATAAGATTCTGCAAACTTTTCCCTAGTATGGTTAGCCCTTGCAAACTCCCAAGCGTTTCTCGCCATTGTCTTTAACTTGCAAGCAGGAAGACTAGCAATTAGCTGCAGCGAATTCTTGATTTCTGCAATCGAAGACTCCTTCAACACAATACCGTAATCTTCACGCACATCCACGCTTGCTTCGTAACTGACAATTGGAATTAGACCTGCATGCATGCAAGTGATGACGCAACCACCACCTCCTTCGGAACAGGAGGGATAAATAATTCCTACACAGCTGTTAGCAATTTCTAGAAACTTGGGACTGTTAGTATCAATCCATCCCCAGGTGTGAATGTTTGGAGTATTATAAAGCTCGTGATAAAAGGCTTTCTCAAAATCCTTTTCCTGAGCGATCGGTCCGCAAATAGTTAAATGATAATCCGGCATTTCCACAAAAGCATCTAAAACTAAGTCCAACCCTTTATGAACTAAACCACGACTTCCAAACCACAGAAAACGCCGGCGACAAGCTTCAAAATCTTTTTCTTCCGACCAGGGATAAAGTTTTGTTGTTGAAATTGGAACCCGATAAATCGGCTTATTTGCAAACCTAAATGTATTAATAGTAAATTCATTTCCCAAAACTACTGCACAATCAGCATGCTCGATGGCATAATTAATCACCTCAAACCTTTTTGGACTTAAGGTAATACCCTTTCTTTGCTGTAGTGCTAGCAACCTGTTAAATTCAGCCCTGTTGTGAAACAAGATATGAGCTGTATCGCTGTGTAATATCTTTATACAATCTTTGTTCAGCAACGGTGCAAGCCGTTCCATTTGAAAACGAATGTCTATAAAAAAGGCGTAATCTTTTTCAGGAACGAACTTGTGATTGTGGAATTGAATCACATCCACACAATAACCTAACTCTAAAAAAGTTCGCGCAATTTGTCTGCATTCCCAATACCAAGTGTGATCGCTAGGAAGAGCTTCATCGGGTTTAAAAAAAATGGTTCGATTCGGTATGAAAGCAGTACGTTTCCTTGAGAAGGTCGCTCTGGTTTTAAGCAAACTACCCGAAAACATTTCATGTATTCAATACGTGCTGTTACCTTTTTTGGCAAATCCCAGATTGACTTACTCACACTGGCGAAAATTTTAGCTGTCATTTGAACTCCAATGAGTATTAATAGGGGTCAGTAGAAGCCTAAAGTTATAAATAAAAGTTATCAACAAAGAATTGAAAAGGTAATTGCAAACACGTGAACTATCTGCAAAAAAAACGGTCTCTCCCCCACAACAGAATTGTGGAATGACAATTGCGCAGATACAACCAGGTAGGAGCTTGCCTTTTTCTACCTCACACCTACATATCGCTAAATTTCCACTGATAAGTCCTTCCTTAATTGTAAATCCTATTGCAGTTTTTTAGGTTTAAAAAAGGTTAAATTATGAAGTTAACATTTAGAGTAATCGTGCAGTTAATAACTTCTAGTTATTAATTACGATTGCTGCGGTACAAAAGCAACTTTCCAAGCACAGCTACTCACTAACCTCAGGTAAGAAATCATGGTAGCTGTCGCAAAAACAGGCCAGCGTTTGATGGCTCCCAAAACTACTTTCCAATTATTTTGTTGTGTGAAGTGTCTGAGAATTAACTTTCTGCAGAAGGTTTCACTATATCCTATTTCCATCAATTTGATATAAATCAGAGGCAATTCATAATAATGTCTCTTGAACCATTCCTTCGGTTCAGTTTGATAAAACATCGGAGAAGCATACTCAATATAAGTTTCTTTGGTTATCTTCACACTTCCTTGAGTAGCGCAAAAAGCAGTCCAATATATTTGTCCTTCAGCATTATCACAACTGCCTGGCCAAGTTTTTAAAGCTAGTTGAATTGCTTCGGTTTTATATATATTTCCACTCATCAATCCCAAAATACAACCTGCTGTTAAACAATTTTCAATTACTTTTTTTCCATCTGTTCTCACTTCTTCATTTTTAATATCAAATACCCGTTCGATAACTATTTCTTTTGTAGGGATAGAACGAACAGAAAAGTTAAGGGACAATAATGATAAATCTGGATGTTTTTTGAGGTTTTCTATTACAAAGCCTAAGGTTCTGGTTTGGATGATGTCGTCATCAGCAACGACCCAGACATATTTGGTTTTTGCTGTTTCTAGGCAACGAGCAAAATTTCTCATTAAGCCAATGTTTTGGCTATTTCTGTTATAGTAAAATGTGGTATTTTCTAGCTGCTTTTGCCAGGAATGCACCACCTTGAGAGTATCGTCATTAGAACAATTATCAGATACCAAAACTTCACATTCAGGCTCAAAACCTCGAATGGCTTGGGCTAACCAAGATAGCTGCTTGTTCAAAAAGCTAGAACGATTAAATGTAGGAATTGCAATAGTAATTAATTTCTTCATCTTTATCTAAGGTTTGGTGCAAAAAACAAATGTATGTTTCCATTGATCGGCTACTACATACCGAGAACCGGATAAAGGAGCAAAAAAATATGGGCTAAATTTTTTGAAATTATGACATTCTTCCGTAACTGGAAAAGGTGTTAGTTCAGGAATATCATTCCAACCAAAAACTAAGACACCACCTGTACGCAAACATTTAAAACATTGATTGAATGCTTCTTCCGTGGCATCTTTACTATTTAATCCGTGTCCAAAAACACCAGTAAATATTATTAAATCAAAATAATCATCAGCAAAATAATTACTTAAATTTTCAATCGCATCTACGATGTGCTTTTTAGCACCATATATTCTTTTCTCCGGCTGAATTTCTATTGTCCAATAGTCTTTGTTTCGAAAATATTTTTGATAGGGCTTTGTGTACCAATCACATCCAACAAACAAGATTTTGTAAAATTCGTCCAGTTTGGCGAAATAGGGAATAATTACAGACTCTAAAATTCGACGATCTGGCAAATTTAAATGTAGATCAAAGCCATGAAGTCGATGGGTTGCTATGAGAAAAAGAAACTTTTGAACTTGGCGAACCACAAAAGGAGGAAGTAAATCCTTGAGGAAGGATTTGGCCAATAAAAATGCTTTCATAAAAATATAACTTTAGTTATTGTTGGTTTTTGGTAGTGTTACGAAACTTCTACCATAGCCTTGCAACCAGGCTGATAAACTTCTACTGTAGAAAAATAAAAGACTGTTAAAACTCGAGCTCATCATAACATCATAACAGAGCTTTCATTAATAAAGCAGTAGTCTTTAATAAGATTTTTGCGAGCAAAAAAATAATTTGGATAGAATATCCTAAGGGTGCCAGTTTCTGTTCTTTTATATACAAACTTCTAGGAAATCAAAAGCATGTTCTTTTATATACAAACTTCTAGGAAATCAAAAGCAATAAATACATCTTTTTTTTGAGCAAAAGCAACAGTAGTTTATTGCTGGTCTTTTGTAGAAGAATAATAATTTATACTTTTAATTGTTAATAGCTGAAAATAATAACTGCGATGACAAGCAAATGTTTAGTTTTTAAAAAAAACCTTTTTACGTCCGTCTCGACAAGAAAAAGTATCAATTGATACAATTTTACCTTTCTTAAGCTTTTGTTTACCAGAAATCCTCAGCTATACAATATCTACATCTTATCTATACATTCATTTTATAAATTTTAAGAGCAAATTGATCTAAGAAGTAAGTGATAGACACTTTGCCAAAGTAAAAAAAGATGTAGGTTCGTAGTTGGCGAATTCCTCAGTCACATTTTCTGCAACTGTGAATCTACTCCTTGCTCTGGCAAGAACAAATTTTTATTTTTTAAGGGAGGAATTAATACTTCTTGAAGTATCAATTTCTATAGTAAATCTCATATTAAAACACATATTAAATTATTATTTCGAGCAAATATGAATGGGGAAAAGAAGTTACTAACAATTGCTATTCCTACCTATAATCGTGCTGAGTTGCTTGATAATCAACTAGCTTGGCTAGCTAGAGCCATCAAAGGTTTTGAATCGGAATGCGAAATTTTTGTATCTGATAATTGTTCAACAGACAATACCCAAGATATTATTAAAAAATGGCAAACGCAACTTGGTAACGTTACCTTTAAATCTCATTTACACTCTCGGAATATTGGTTTAATTCCTAATATTTTTCATTGTTTAAAGTCTGCCCAAACAAAATACGTCTGGGCTATTGGTGATGATGATGCGATTGAGGATGGAGCAGTTGCATACATAATTGATAAGCTCAAAACTATTGCAGATTTATCACTATTGTTCCTCAATTTTTCTGGTCGGAATAAAGTTACGGGTGAGCCTGTTCATCCACCAACTATAGTTGGTAATCGTTGGTTTGATGTTAATAGTGAAGAATATCAGAGTAATGGAAAAGCGATATTTGAACACTGCTTTTCCAAAAGTGTGGGAGCAGTTATATTTCTTACTGCTTCTATCTACCGTACCGATTTAGTGCAACATGCTCTCCAAATCTGGCCAGAGGCGGAAAAGAATTGGATATCTTTAGCGTATTTAGCAGGCTACTGTGCTGCCAATGGTAGCGTGCATGTGACGAAAGAAACTTATGTAGAATGTATTGTTGGTGTCAGTTATTGGCAGAAAGATCCTCAGTCAGCTTTGTTTATGCAATACAAGCATATACCTGAAGTTTTGCTCAAATTAGAGGAAAACGGCTATTCTAAGCGGTTTTGCAGACAGATGATTTTAAAGAACTTTCAACAAGCTAACTTGAGGGTAATGTTGGGTGCGTTGAGAAGATGGCCTTTATTAACGCTGAGGACTGTTGTTCCTTTTTTAGCTTTGGTGAGTTTGTCTGTGTTAAACGCGATGGGTACTTTGGAATTTCAAGTAGTAAGAGAGAGTCACTTATTGAGAGAAAACGAAAGAGTGAAACTTCGTTAGCTAGGAATTTCAGGGGTCTTGACTTTTTTGTAACGTTATTATGCGGATTGACGCAAATATTATATGCTTAATGTTATTATCAGCAAGTTATTCGAATTAAAGTCTGAGTGCAACTACAGGATAGCGCTTTGGAAACACGCGCGGAAGTTACCTGCTTTGGAAGAGCGCGATCGCCTGATTGTTGACACTTTAAAACAAGAAGGAGTTTACGTCACTTCTATTACAGAATTGGGATTAGATTCTACTACCGAGCTTCTGAAAGCAGCGCAAGTTCAACTATCTCGAATGTCAGCTGCAGATAACACTCAGGTAAGTGAAAAGTTACCACAAATTTACACGGTCACGGATATAGGAGAATTTTCTCAGTGGGGAAGGGAAAAAAGACTTCTTGCCATTGTGGAAAATTATATCGGACTTCCCGTCGCCTTTCACGGCGTACATCTGCGCAGAGATTTTCCCAATACAAATCAATTTGGAACTCTTCTTTGGCATAAAGATTCAGAAGACCGACGAATCATTAAGATTATAGTTTATTTAACTGATGTGGAAGCACATCACGGGCCTTTTGAATACGTACCTTTGTCTTTAACTTCCTTGTTTAGTTTTAACTATTACCGAATTTACTACAAGCTTTGGCGGTCTGGTTATTTAGGAATTAAGGACGAGCAGTTAAAGGAAATTATCCCTAGAAAATATTGGAAATCGTGTACGGGACCAGCAGGAACGGTGATTTTTGTAGATACAAAGAGGGTTTTGCACCATGGAACTCTCCGCGCGCAAAAAAGAGACACACTCTTTTTTGTTTATACTGCTAATCCTCACAAACGACCTGAACTTTGTACCCAGTACTGGGATGATACTTTTCCCAAACCCCAGCTAGATACACAAGTTGTAGTTGCTTGCAAAGATGACTTTTGTCATGGATAGTTGGTGACTTTGGTACGATGTTCTGCTTGCTGAGGATTTCTACGATTATAGGTTAATAACAGCACTAAGAGAAAAAAACGAGCGACTTTTGTATTCGTGGCTACCAAATCCTAGCTCCTTTTCGATCCTTGCAGAATCAATTTGGTAGCCTTTTTTTTATGGGATTAATTATTATCCAGTTCCAGTAAAATAATTGGGCATTGTAGCAAGAGGTCAGGTGATAATGACTAAAGTTCAAATTGGTATTATTGGTGGTAGCGGCTTGTATAAAATGGACGCCCTCAAGGATGTAGAAGAGGTGGAAGTTACCACTCCCTTTGGTTCGCCGTCGGATGCTCTGATTTTAGGTACTTTGTCAGGAACGCGGGTAGCTTTTTTACCACGTCACGGTCGCCATCACACGCTTTTACCTTCAGAATTGCCATTTCGAGCTAATATCTATGCGATGAAGCAATTGGGTGTAGAGTATTTAATTTCAGCAAGCGCGGTTGGTTCTCTAAAACAAGAGGTTAAACCCCTAGATATGGTAATTCCGGATCAGTTTATTGATAGAACTAAAAACCGGGTTTCTACCTTTTTTGGGGAAGGAATTGTTGCTCACGTTGCTTTTGGCGAACCTATTTGTCAAAATTTAGCAGCTATTTTGGCAGATGCGATCGCTGCTTTGCATTTACCAGATGTGACCTTGCATCGCGGTGGTACTTACGTATGCATTGAAGGGCCAGCATTTTCTACAAAAGCAGAATCCAATCTTTACCGCAGCTGGGGTGCAACAACAGTTGGGATGACCAACTTACCAGAAGCAAAACTAGCACGGGAAGCAGAAATTGCCTATGCAACTTTAGCATTAGTAACCGACTACGACTGCTGGCATCCAGAACATGATAGCGTCACAGTAGAAATGGTAGTAAGTAATTTACAGCGTAATGCTGCTAATGCCCAAAAAGTTATTCAAGAAACCGTTCGTCGTTTGAGTGAAAATCCACCACCGAGTGCAGCTCATTCCGCATTAAAGCATGCCATTTTAACTCCCCTGGAGAAAGTTCCGCTTTCAACCAAGAAGAAGTTGGCGCTGTTACTCGATAAGTACAGCTAACTGGGTGCCTCCTAAATTAAATATCAAGGATAACTGTAGCTGTCCAACCATCTTTGGTTTTTTCTAATTGGAAACGGTGCAAAGTTACAGCTTTGACATCCACTCGCTGTTGGTGGCGATCGCAGTCTAATTTTTCTCCTTGAGCTCGAGCAGTAAGGAAGTATTGACCGTCTTTCTCGTTTATTTCCACTTGTTGGGGTCGCAACAAAAGTTGTTCGCTGTCTTTATAGTAAATCAGCTCCTGCAAAAAATTAAATAATAACAGATCCAATGCTTCATTTTGCAAATGAAAAATTTGCGTTTGTTTCGGTTCTATCACATCTAAATTTTCAATCATAGTGTTGATGGTCGCATCGCCTGCTGCTTGGAAAAGCTCTGGTAAATCTTTGCCAGTAGCGCGAAAGGCAATATCAGCAGTAGCAATATCTTCTAGAAATTCGTAAGGCATGGATTGGAAAATATCGAGTATAAATGGGTAGAAAAACGCTATTTTTAACTGCTTTGTGCTAGCTCGCATTTTTGCAAGCGTTCTCGAATTTCAACTTTGATTTCACTCAAACATTTACCGATAAAAACTAATTCTGTTACTTGTTGTTGTTCAAATGGCTCTAATTCCCAACGTCCAGCTACAAAATTAAATAAATAAACACCGTCTGGGAAGCGAACAAATCCTTTCGCTCGGTAAATATCCGTTTCTAAAGAATCTACAAATTCCTCAAAACACTGACGGTTAAAAATTGCGGGTGACTGGTGACTAAACGATTCAAATTCCGGTTGGTGAACGTGGTTTGGTGGTGCTTGCAGTCGTTCTCGACCAATTCCAAATAGTAAATCCGGGTCTACCCGACACCTGATGGTATGTAAAATGACAGCAATTTCATTAACAGAACGTATTTTTTTTCTACAGTTAGCAAATCGCTTTCTGAGACTAAATCAACCTTGTTTAACAAAATTATATCTGCGGCTTCAATTTGCAGGCGAGTGGTATGTCCTAAAGAGGGATATTTGACCATAGCATCGGCGTCAATTACCGTCACGACTCCATCTAGTCGCACTTTGGTCAAACTCTCTTGAATATCAAAAACGAGAGCATCTGGCTCTGCAACTCCTGTGGTTTCGACAACAATTAAATCTGGGTTAACAGTATCGATGATTTCGTTCACAGCAGCTTCAAATTCGCCCAGCAGCGAACAGCAGACGCAACCACCACCTAAATCTGCCATTTGCACATTTTTTCCTTGCACGATCTTGGCATCAATAGCAATTTCGCCAAATTCATTCATGATAATGGCGATTTTTTGGGATAAAGTTTCTAAAAGGTGACGCAGTAGGGTGGTTTTTCCACTTCCCAGCGGTCCTGTGATTACCGTTAATGGTGTGCGTACTGCCATAGGCGTGCAAAATCTGAAATTTTCTTATCCCTTAATATTTCCAACGGGAACAAAACGTACTACCCGTTTGCTAATTCCTGCTAATTCCGCAGCTTCAATCACATCATCGATATTTTTGTATGCTCCACCAGCTTCTTCTGCTAGTCCTGAGTAAGAAGTAGCGCGGACGTAAATTCCGCGACTTTCCATTTCTTTTTGGAGTTTGTCGCCACGATAGATTTTTCTTGCTTTTGCTCGACTCATAGTTCGTCCGCTACCGTGAGCAGTGCTAAAAAATGTTTGTTCTCCACTGGGTACACCTACTAATAAATAAGAACCTGTTTCCATACTGCCACCAATAATTACTGGCTGACCTGTATGCTTGTATTTTTCAGGTAAATCTCCCATTTGAGGAGCAAATGCACGGGTAGCACCTTTACGATGAACAAGTAGCGATCGCTCTTTTCCATCAATAATATGGCGCTCTAATTTAGCAGTGTTATGAGCTACATCATACACCACGTGCAATCCCAAATCTTCTGCCGAACGTCCGAGAATTTCTGAAAAAACTTCTCGGATGCGATGTAGAATTACTTGACGGTTGGCAAACGACATGTTGATGCCGCATTTCATTGCTGCAAAATAGGCTTGACCTTCTGGAGAATAAAAAGGCGCACAGGCTAATTCTCGGTCGAGAATTTTGATCCCATACTTACTTTCCATTACTTTCAGGAAGATTTGCAAATAATCGGTGGCTACCTGATGACCAAAACCTCGACTACCGCAATGGAACATCACTACTACTTGGTTGGGAATAGTAATTCCAAAACTTTTAGCTAATTCCCAATCAAAAATGTTTTCTGGTTTTGCAACTTGAATTTCTAGATAGTGATTACCAGAACCTAGGGTACCAATTTGGTTGAAACCTCTATCAATGGCTTTTTCGCTGATTTGGGAAGAATCAGCACCTGCAATGCAACCATTTTCTTCACTATATTGCAAATCTTCTTCCCAACCGTAACCATTGCGGATGCACCAGTGCGCTCCTTGTTCCACTACTTGGCGAAATTCATTTCGTGAAAGTTTTACAAAGCCAGTGCTTCCTACCCCAGCTGGAACTCTTTCGTAAAGTCTATCTACCAACTTTTTGATGTAGGGTTTGATTTCATCGTAGGTCAGATTGGTAACTACCAAGCGCATTCCGCAATTAATATCGAAACCGATACCACCAGGGGAAATGACACCTCCTTGCTCCACATCCATGGCCGCTACACCACCAATGGGAAAACCATAGCCAAAGTGTCCATCAGGCATGCATAAAGCATACTTGGTTATCCCTGGAAGGGTAGCTACATTTGTTACTTGCTCGTATACCGCTTCGTCTAATTCCTGAATTATTTTTTCTGTTCCGTAAATCCGAGCGGGAACGCGCATCCCTTGTTTGTAGTCAGTAGGGATTTCCCAAATAGTGTCGGAAATTTTTTTTAATTTTTCTATCATTGCCATACACTTACCACTCCCATACTAGTTTTTTGTCCTTGTTGATTGTAAAAAATTATTGCCACACAATTTTATTGTTTTGTGATGGGAGTCTCAAAATTTGTTCGGTAAATTTAAAGAGAAATTTTATACTTAATGACAGTTTCTGTCTGGAGAAATGCCTAAAGTGGGCAGATATCTATTTTATTTGGTTTGATGGTTTGTTAGTTACATCACTTTTTGAGGGTGAAAGCTGTTACTACTAATGGGGCTAAAGCCCCTACTACTAGCCTAACTCTACTACTAATGGGGCTAAAGCCCCTACTACTAACGAGAATAAAGTTTCTACTACGAGCCTCTACTACTAAGGTTATATTTTTTTATGACTTTGTTAATCTCGGAGCAGTTCTGGTGCGACCAATCCTTTTTGAATAGCTAGTACTGCTGCTTGGGTGCGATCGCGCACTTCTAATTTTTGTAAAATGGCGTGAACGTGAACTCGCACCGTACCGGGAGTAATATAAAGGATAGAAGCAATTTCTTGATTGTTTTTACCTGCGGCTACCAGTGCTAAAATTTCCTGTTCGCGCTTTGTGAGGGGACTTTCTAGTTGGGATGGAGTTGTTTTGACGGGCGATGGAAAGCGTTGTTTTTCTTCCTCGAAAGCTGCTTTGATTTCTGTGGTTGCAGTTTGATCCCACCAGGAGGCGCCTGCTGCTACCGAACGCAATGCTAATATCAAAGACTCGGAAGGAACGCCTTTGAGACAGTAACCCTGTGCTCCTGCTTGGATCAAGCGCGCAATCAGCGGTTTTTCGGAACGAGATGTTAAAACTAAAACTGGTAGGTGAGGATGTTGCTGCTTTATTTTGTTACAAGCTTCTATTCCGCCTATTCCTGGTAAACCAATATCCAGCAAAACTAAATCTGGTGAATAGCAATAGGCAAACTCCACAGCTTGTTCGCCATCTTCTGCTTCTGCTACGATTTCGATATCCGGTTCCTGTTGCAATCGTATTCGCAACCCCAGGCGGAACAATTCATCATCTTCTACGAGTAATATCTTCAGCACGGGTGCAAGCTATTACGGCCCTTCCTCAAAATTGGTGCGAGCTTTAATTAGAATGTTTACCATTAACAATTTTACCAACAAGATGGCTCTAGGGCGGAGAGTTGGTTTGATCTGAATCTAGACTATCAAACGGTAAAACAGGTAGCTGGAAAGCAAAAACAGCGCCGTGGGGAGAGCGATTTTCTGCCCAAATTTTTCCTCCGTGTGCTTCTATGATTTGACGACTCAAGTACAGTCCCAAACCAGAACCTTTGGCTTGGCGATCGCTGTGTCCTTGGTAAAATCTTTTGAACAAATTTGGTGCTTCTTGTGGTAAAATGCCCGGTCCGGAATCTATAATTTTGGCTGTGTGGCAAGATGAACCCGCTTCTAGCACGACCTCCACTTTTCCGCCCCTGGGAGAATGATTGATTGCATTAGTCAGTAAATTGACAAATACTCGTTGCAATTGAAAAGCATCACCGTATACCCAAAGATATTTGCGCCAGTCGGATTCTCCATGGTCGAAAGTAATGTGGACGCGACGGCTAGACGCTAATTGCGCCAGGGTTGTCGCTACCTCTTCCGCAATTTCTACTAGATTAACAGGTGTTTTATTTAACTGCAATCCTTCCACGTCGTTACGGTAAACGTCTAGGAGTGTTTCTACCAGTTGCAAACTGTTTTGATGACTGCGAATTATGGTAGCCAAAACTTTCTTTTGCTCTGGAAGCAGGTGACCAAAATTTTCTCGCTCTAGAGCTTGTAAAGTCTCGATTGCACCTAAAAGAGGGGTTTTTAAGTCATGGGTGAGAGTGGAAACAAAATCCTCTCGCATACTGGCTAATTTCTGCTGGGCTTGAAATTTTGCTTGTTGTTGTGAGAGTGCTTGTTGATATAAACGATTGCGATCGCTCAACACTCCCGTTACCACCAGCGCCAAAATTGCAATTAATCGACTAGCAACTGTAGAAACCCTAACAGCATAGGAACCTGGAACTTCGATATTGAGAATGGTTAAAATACCAGCAATTACAGTTGCTTGCAGCGTTACTATCCTGGGAAGGCGTGCACTTGCTAGCAAAATCGGACCAATATACAAATAACCGAATACATAATCAGGTGGAGTCATAAACTCCAACAGCGCTATAACTGCAAACAGCCCGATAACTAACCAGAATGTTCTCAAACGCGTGTCGCTCTTAAAAATAGCAAGTTTGAGGTTTAACATCTATCTGCAGAACTCACAAATAAGCAGAATTTGATTGATTATAATCCCCAAATTCTTGGATACTTAAATTCAATTTTCATGTAAAATATTAGCTGAATTTTTCAGTATTTTTTCTATACTTCCAGATATAGATCTAAACGCTTGTATTAATATCCATGTTATAAATTTCAATTTCTCCCTTGAATTTTGACAAAAAAAGTTCCATGATTAACATGGAAAGCGTCTTCAAAAAAAGAAGCATTAAGCAGACATAGCTGAGAAATTCAAGCTAGCAAAAAATGGCTAGAAAAGAGAAAAATAATTTCCACCCACTTATCTTTGGGAGTTTAACTAACCCATGCTACAAGGATGGATACAAATTGCCTTAACACTAATAATTGTCATAGCAATTACCCCTTTTTTTGGAAGATATATGGCACGTGTCTTCCAACAAGAGCAGACTTTTCTCGATCCAATTTTGAACCCAGTTGAGCGAGTGCTTTACTTTTTAATTGGCGTTCAAACTAAAGAAAATATGACAGGTTGGCAATATGCGCGAGCAATTCTGTACAGCAATGCAGTGATGGCATTGCTAATTTTTTTTCTGATTGTGAATCAGGGATGGTTACCGCTAAATCCTACCAAATTAGGTGCACCCACTTGGGACACAGCGTTGCACACAACCATTTCTTTTATCACCAACACCAACCAGCAGCACTATGCTGGTGAAACTACCATGAGTTACGCCAGTCAAATGTGGGGACTGGGGTATCACATGTTTACCTCAGCTGCAACCGGCTTAGCGGTGGGGATTGCGTTTATACGGGGGTTAACGGGAAGGCCTTTGGGTAACTTCTACGTAGATTTAGTTCGCTCGGTGACGCGAATTTTATTGCCAATTAGTATTGTGGGCGCGATCGCTCTTATAGCTGCTGGCGTCCCGGAAACTCTAGCAGGGCCAGTTGTGATTCCCACCCTGGAAAATCCCAGTGTCAGTCAAGCGATCGCCCGCGGTCCTGTGGCTCACTTTGAAATTATCAAACAGCTAGGAGAAAACGGAGGTGGCTTTTTCGGCGTCAATTCCGCCCACCCCTTTGAAAATCCCAACGGATTTTCTAACTTAATTGAAATTGTCGCCATGATTTCCATTCCCAGTGCCTTGATTTACACCTATGGTTTGTTTGCTAACAATACAAAACAAGCCTGGTTAGTCTACGGCATGGTTTTTGTCATATTTGTCGGATTTATTATTGCCACTGCCATTGGAGAATACAACGGCAATCCAGCAGTCAATAATCTTTTCAACACTCAGCAACCCAACCTAGAAGGTAAAGAAGTTCGATTTGGATGGGCGCAAACATCTCTATTTGCCGTCACCACAACCGGGACAATGTGCGGTGCTGTCAATGCAATGCACGACTCTTTGATACCCAACGGGCTTTTTGTAGCTCTTTCCAATTTGTTTTTGCAAATCATCTGGGGAGGTCAGGGGACTGGAACAGCTTATCTTTTTGCCTACCTGATTTTAGCGGTATTTGTTACAGGACTAATGGTAGGGAGGACGCCAGAATTTTTGGGACGCAAAATAGAAAAGCGCGAGGTGGTGTTGGCGAGTTTGTTAATTTTGCTGGTTCACCCCATTTCCATTCTCATACCAGCAGGTATTGCCTTAGCATTTCCGGAGCAATTGGCAGGAATTAGCAATCCAGGCTTCCACGGATTTTCTCAGGTAATTTACGAATATGCTTCAGCAGCTGCAAACAACGGTTCTGGTTTAGCAGGTTTGGGTACTTCTCAACCCGCACCGACCGCCCTGTGGTGGAACTTAAGTTGTTCATTTTCATTGTTGGTGGGAAGATATGTACCCATCATTGCTCTGCTGCTGTTGGCAGATAGCATGTCCCGCAAGCAAACAGTTCCCTTCACAACTGGAACGCTGCGTACCGACACTGGCTTATTTACAGGTGTAACCGCAGGAGTAATTTTAATTTTGGGTGCGCTTACCTTCTTTCCCGTACTGGCATTTGGACCTATTGGCGAAGCCTTCCAAATTGCTAAAGGCGCTGGTATCGGTGCTGGTTAGTCGCTCCTGCTCTCTAGACAGTAAACAACCAACAATCAACTACATCTATGGGATTTATTGCTGAATCATCTTCTTCACCCCGTCCACCCCGCCTACCCCACGGAACCCGTGATTCGCGCAAGCACACTCCCAAGCCAGATATGCGGGGATTATATCAAAGGGCAATTAAAGAGTCATTTGTAAAACTTCATCCTCGCATTGCTGTTAAAAATCCAGTGATGTTTATCGTCTGGGTAGGGACAATTATTACTTTCTTGATGACCCTCGATCCTAATTTATTTGGGACAATTCAGGCGGATGTGAACCAACAGCGCCTGTTAAACGGGTTGATTACCTTAATTCTATTTTTCACGGTTTTGTTTGCCAACTTTGCCGAAGCAGTAGCAGAGGGACGCGGTAAAGCCCAGGCGGATTCACTGCGAGCAACGCGATCGGATACGATCGCTCGCAAGATTCTACCTGACGGTTCTATTACAGAAATTAGTTCTACCCAATTACGGCGAGGCGACTTGGTAAAAGTTATTGCCGGTGACACCATACCCGCCGACGGAGAAGTGATTGAGGGTATCGGCTCGGTGGATGAATCAGCCATTACCGGAGAATCTGCTCCCGTACTCAAACAACCAGGTACGGATATTGCCAGTTCGGTAACAGGAGGTACGCGACTGCTCTCGGACGAATTAAAGATTCGCATTATCGCCGACCCGGGTCAGGGTTTTATCGACCGCATGATCGCCTTGGTAGAAGGAGCAGAACGCACTAAAACTCCCAACGAAATTGCTTTAACAGTTTTGCTAGCAGTACTAACTCAAGTATTTTTGATTGTAGTGGTAACAATTCCTCCTTTTGCTGATTACATCGCTAAGTTTATCAGCACCATATACGGTGCAGAAGCGGGAAACAGCTTGCGTGCTGGCGCTAGCGTTGCCATTTTGATTTCGCTTTTAGTAGCATTGATTCCTACAACTATTGGTGGCTTGCTCAGCGCCATTGGTATTGCTGGTATGGATAGGGTTGCCCAGTTTAACGTCATTGCCACTTCTGGGCGAGCGGTGGAAGCCTGCGGTGACATCAACACCCTAGTGCTGGATAAAACAGGAACTATCACCTTGGGAAACCGCATGGCTGATGAATTTATTCCCGTTAACGGTCATTCTCTCGAGGAAGTGGCACGGATTTCCCTGATAGCTAGCGTGTTTGACGATACACCAGAAGGCAGGTCAATTGTCAAGCTAGCACAAAGGCTTGGTGCCAGCGCAGACATTGATATGGAAAAAGCCGAGGGTGTGGAGTTTTCAGCCAAAACCCGCATGAGCGGTACGAATTTACCAAATGGTAAACAAGTTCGTAAAGGAGCAGTAGATGCAATTAAAGGATTTGTTCGCTCTCGGGGAGGGCGCATTCCCCCAGAATTAGATGCAGCCTACGAGCGAGTTTCCCGCTTGGGAGGTACACCCCTTGCTGTCTGTGAAAATGATGATATTTATGGCGTTATATATCTTAAGGACATTGTGAAACCGGGCTTGCGAGAGCGATTCGACCAACTTCGCCGCATGGGTGTTCGTACTATTATGCTTACAGGCGACAACCAAATTACGGCTGCAGTAATCGCTCAAGAAGCAGGGGTTGACGATTTTATTGCACAAGCAACTCCAGAAGACAAAATAGACGTGATTCGTTCCGAACAAGCGCAGGGAAAGCTGGTAGCAATGACCGGGGACGGTACCAATGACGCTCCTGCACTAGCTCAAGCCAACGTAGGTTTGGCGATGAACTCTGGTACGCAAGCTGCTAAAGAAGCAGCCAACATGGTGGATTTAGATTCTGACCCCACAAAGCTAATTGACTTGGTAACGATTGGCAAACAATTACTGATTACTCGTGGAGCTTTGACAACTTTTTCTATTGCCAATGATATTGCCAAATATTTCGCCATTATTCCCACTATTTTTGCAGCCGCTGGAATTGGGGCACTTAATATCATGGGTCTAAAGAGCGCCCAATCTGCTATTATTTCGGCTTTAATTTACAATGCTTTGATTATTCCGGCACTTATTCCCCTTGCCCTCAAAGGCGTAAAGTTCCTTCCTCTGACAGCAGACCAACTGCTACGACGGAATATCCTCATTTTTGGTGTGGGTGGCGTTATTGCTCCCTTCATTGCTATCAAATTGATTGATATTATTTTACCTTTGTCATAATTAACTTATGAAACTCAGACATGCACAACCCTTTGTTTTTCAACCCCAAGTTTTGCTTCAGGTACTTGAACAAATCAACGAAATTGGGCGCACGTGGCGCAAACAAAAGCTACCGCTGTATTTGTTTTTGGCGATGTGCTTTGACGTGGCGATCGCACCGATGGTTTATGCGGCCACAAACGAGCAACTGTCTCGCACTCAAGCTTGGGCTTTAGGACTTTTAGGACTGGTGGCGGTGGGTCTTTCTGTATATCTGTTTTTCGTTATGTTTGTACCGGAGAAATTTTAAATGGGTTTAAAACGCGAAATCAGCAGGGCCATTCGTTCTACATTGGTATTGTGGGTAATTGGAGCTATTATCTATCCATTCGCAACGATCGCCTTGGGACAGATCTTTTTTCCATTTCAGGCGAATGGAAGTTTGATCGTAAATGCCCAAGGTAATGTTGTTGGTTCTGTGTTAATCGGTCAGCCTTTTTCCAGCGATCGCTATTTCAACAGTCGTCCTAGCGCCAATAACTACAGCAGTGCAGACCCAAAAAAAGATGAAGCAGGAGTGCTCAAAACCGGGGTATCTGGCGGAAGTAACTTAGCTGCTAGCAATCCAGCTTTGCTAAAACGCATCAAAGGTGATTTTAATCGCCTTCAAGCTGCAGGCGTACAACCAACAGCGGATTTGGTGTACGCTTCCGCTTCTGGACTCGATCCCCACATTACTTTAGAAGCCGCAAGAGCGCAAATTTCCCGAGTAGCAAAGGCGCGGGGATTGCCACCGCAACAATTGGAAACCTTGATTGCTCAAAACACCGACGGTCGCTTTTTGGGTATCTTTGGTGAACCTGGAGTCAACGTTTTGAAGTTGAATCTTGCTTTGGATGATTTCCAAGCTGCACGGGGACGAAGCTAATTACGCGCAACCCGCTCTTAATTGGTACTTATTCGCCATTTTTGTTGTAAACGACCCAAGAACGCACGCAGGCGATCGCTTTGGGGATTGGTAAGAACTTCACGGGCAGGACCTTGTTCGGCGATCGCCCCTTTATCCATGAATATTACCCGATTGGCAACTTCGCTAGCAAATTGCATTTCATGGGTGACGACCACCATCGTCATTCCTTCTGTTGCTAATTGCTGCATAACTTGCAAAACTTCTCCTACAAGTTCTGGATCGAGAGCGCTGGTAGGTTCGTCGAAAAGCATGATTTGGGGATTCATGCACAAACTGCGAGCGATCGCCACCCGTTGCTTTTGTCCTCCGGAAAGCTGTTCTGGATATGCTGATGCTTTGTCAAAAAGTCCCACTTTTTCCAGGTAAAATCCTGCCAGCTGAATGCTTTCTTTACGAGTTTTACCTAATACTTGACAGGGAGCTAGTATCAAATTTTCCAGTACCGTTAAGTGGGGAAATAAATTGAACTGCTGAAATACCATACCCACTTGAGTTCGCAGTTGTCGCAATTTTTTCCGCTCCAAATGAGGATGGGATAAATCAATACCATTGACTGTTAAACGTCCGCCACTAATTGTTTCTAAGTAATTAAAACAGCGCAGCAGAGTACTTTTACCACACCCAGAGGGACCGATAATTGCCACTACTTCTTGGCGGTATACCTCACCGCTGATCCCTTTAAGAACTTGCAAACGGCCAAAGCTTTTTTCCAGATTTTCAAATATGATGGCGGGTGTAGAATTGTTCATTACCACTGGTGTTAAGCTCAAGGGCTTTGGGGCACAGACAAAAGACTAACGCGATTTATGCATTACAATTGATTCTAATCTAGCTCTGGCATAAGTATGGTTGGTAATTTTGAAGCTAACTGAATTTCCGAACCACAGCAAAGGCAGAAAATGTAGAAAAAGATAATGTTAAATATGGCTGGGTTGGCTATTTTACAGCAATGGCGCTTGCATTTGATAATTTGTTTGAGTTGTCTGCTGTTGCTTGGTGGTTGCAGTTCCAACTGGAGTGGAACTAGTGCAGGTAAAATTTTCAAAATAGGAACGGAACCAGCGTATCCACCGATGGAATTTCAAGGACCAACAGGTGAATTGCAAGGTTTTGATATTGATTTGATGAAAGCAATCGCAACCGCAGCTGGTTTTGAGGTGAATTTCCAAAGTTTACCTTTTGACGGACTAATTCCGGCGTTGCAAGCAAAAACTATAGATGCAGCAATTAGTTCTATAACTATTACACAAGAGCGAGCTAAAACTGTTTCCTTTTCTCGTCCTTATTTTAAATCGGGACTGGCTATTGCCGTGCGCAACGACAATAAAGATATTACAAATTTTGACAGCCTCAAAAATAAAAAGATTGCTGTCCAAATTGGTACTACTGGCGCTGAAAAAGCCAAGAGCATTCCTGGAGCGCAAGTTCGCAGTTTTGATTCTACACCTTTAGCTTTACAAGAATTAGTTAATGGTAACGCAGATGCGGCGATCGGAGATGCACCCGTAATTTTGTATGCAATTAATACAGGAAACTTACCAGCAGTTAAAATTATCTCTCAATTGCTAACGCAGGAGTATTTTGGTATTGCCACAAGCAAAAATTCTCCCCATTTAACCTTGATTAACCAGGGCTTAACAAAGGTATTGCAAAATGGTACTTACGCCCGAATTTATCAAAAGTGGTTCCAAACTGCACCTCCACAGCTACCAGAGAAATTACCATTTACAACTGTAACTGCAACTGGGATATCTGCACTGCTTGCTTGTGCAAGTGTGATATTGCAGTCTCTTCCAGTTTTGTTGCAAGGAGCTTCGATCACGTTACTGTTGACGATATTCTCTATCACAATTGGTTTGGTAGGAGGTTCTTTAATTGGGATTTTGCGCCTTTCCCAAATTAAGATCGTACGTTGGTTAACGAGAGCTTATGTAGATTTTTTGAGGGGAACACCCTTGCTGGTGCAAATTTTTATGATTTATTTTGGCATACCTGCCATAGCGCAGGAATTAGGTTTTACTTTCAGCTTTAATCAGTTTGCAGCTGCAGTTATCGCATTGAGTTTAAACAGTGCTGCTTACATTGCAGAAATTGTTCGTGCTGGTATTGAATCTATAGAACCGGGACAAACGGAAGCTGCGCAGTCTTTGGGTTTAGATGCAGTGCAAACAATGCGCTATGTCATATTTCCCCAAGCTTTGCAACGCATGTTACCGCCATTGGGAAATGAATTTATTAGTTTGCTCAAAGATACTAGCTTAGTTGCTGTTATCGGTTTTGAAGAATTATTTCGGAAAGGACAATTGATTGTTTCACAAAACTACCGCGCCTTTGAGATTTATGCAGCTGTAGCTTTAGTTTACTTATGCTTGACACTGCTTTCTTCCCAGGTTTTTAGCAAGTTAGAGATATGGATGAATCCTGTCAAGCGATCGCGCCAAGGTAAACCATAAAATCTTCTTGTGCACCCCCTGCATGCAGTAGCTAGTATTGTAGTGCAAAAAACAAACAGGAGCAAGTTGCATGAACCGTTGTTTGTTAGTTACCGGTGGTGCGGGTTTTATCGGTTCAAATTTTGTGCATTACTGGTGTCAGCGTTATCCTCAGGACCGAGTAGTGGTTTTGGATGCTTTGACTTATGCAGGAAATCGGGCGAATTTAGCACAGTTAGAGGAGCGAGAAAATTTCCGCTTTGTTCGGGGAGATATATGCGATCGCTATTTGGTAGAGCAACTACTACAATCGGAAAATATCGACACCATCGCCCATTTTGCTGCTGAATCTCATGTGGATAGATCGATTTTGGAACCCGGTGCTTTTGTCAAAACGAATGTAGTGGGTACTTACACTCTTTTAGAAGCTTTTCGCCAACACTGGCAAATCAATTCTAAACCCGCTAATTATCGTTTTTTGCACGTTTCTACCGATGAGGTTTACGGTAGTCTTGGCCCTGATGACCCTGCTTTTAGCGAAACTACCCCTTATGCTCCCAACAGTCCCTACTCTGCTTCCAAAGCTGGTAGCGATCACCTAGTTCGCGCTTATTATCATACTTACAAACTTCCCACAATTATCACTAATTGCTCTAATAATTACGGCCCTTACCAATTTCCAGAAAAGCTCATTCCCTTGACGTGTATTAACATTTTAATGGGCAAGCCATTACCAGTGTACGGCGATGGTAAAAACGTTCGAGATTGGCTTTATGTAGGCGACCACTGCAGTGCTTTGGATGCAGTCATTCATCGCGGTATACCAGGTGAAACTTACAATATCGGTGGTAATAATGAAGTGGAAAATATTAACCTGGTGCGAATGATATGCCAATTGATGGATGAATTAGCACCTTCTAATTTACCAGTACGTCCTGCCGAAAATTTGATTACTTTTGTTAAGGATAGACCGGGACACGATCGCAGATACGCCATCAATGCTACTAAAATTAAAACACAGCTTGGCTGGACACCTTCGGTAACAGTTTCACAAGGTTTGCGCCTTACCGCCAAGTGGTACCTTACCCATCACCAGTGGTGGCAACCCCTGCTATCACCAGAGTATCAAGATTATTACCAGAGGAATTATATTTTCAGCTAATACTTACTATGATATTTCGTTCGAGCAAGTTTGCACTTGGTTCGTAGTAAAGACTTTCGCCCTCGATACCCTAGGTGGGGGAGCGATAAATCGCTTACTACTAACTGAAGCGATAAATCGCTTACTACTAACTGAAGCGATAAATCGCTTACTACTAACTGAAGCGATAAATCGCTTACTACGAACAGTTGGGAGTAACTGCTGTTACGAATACCTTTGTTCCAGCATTGGTTTGATGTCAGCGTCTTCACAGTTTGCGTGCACTATACAATTTCTTCCTTGTGCTTTTGCTTGATAGAGTACTCGGTCAGCAGTAGCAATTAAGGTTGAAGGACAAGATTGATGGTCGGGAGTGACGGTTGCTACTCCCAAACTGAGGGTAATGAATTCACTAACCGGAGAATTGGGATGAGGTAGTTGTAAGGCGCTAATATTATTTTGAATTGTTTTTGCCACTGCGATCGCTCCTGCAGCGTTTGTATTTGGTAAAATTACTGCAAATTCTTCTCCTCCGTAGCGAGCTACTAGGTCGGCTGAGCGTTTGACAGCTTGAGAAATTGCTTTGGCTACGTGTGTGAGTGCTTCATCTCCTGCTAAGTGACCGTAGGTATCGTTGTAAAGTTTAAAGCAATCAACATCGCATAATATCAAAGAAAGGGGAGCTTGCTCCCGTGCTAATCGTTGCCATTCTACTTGCAACCTTTCATCAAAGCAGCGGCGGTTTGCTACTTGGGTAAGACCGTCTAAAGAAGCGAGGCGTTGTAGTTCTTGATTGGCTTTTTGTAACTGCTGGTACAATTCTGATTGCTGAATGGCGATCGCTGCTTGACCTGCTAGCTGGTAAAACAAGTTAATCTCCGATTGTTGCCATTGTCTGGTACTGCGACATTGGTGAGCAATTAAAAGTCCCCACAAGCGTTCTTGCTGTAAGATGGGTACGATCAGATTGGCCCGGATTTGTAAACTTCGCAGCAATTCTACATGACACGCAGACAGTCCTGCGTTTTCAATATCTGCGATCGCTTTGGCGTTACCTTGCTGGTAGTAAGCCGCTCGGGTAGATTTAAAGCAGGTGTCCATAACGTGAAATCCCAAAATGGACATGCATCCAGGGGCCAGGGATTCTACGGCAACCATACCGCTCCAGTCCGGTTCGAAGCGATAAATCACCACTCGGTCGACCTCAAACAGCTGTCGCACTTCAACTGCTGTGGTTTGTAAAATTTCGTCTAAATCTAATGATTGGCGAATGCGCTGGGTTACGGTGGCGACTATGCGTTCGTATTCGCTTTGGTACTGGACGCGCTGCTCGAGTAGCTGGTAATATACTGGTGATGCTCCTATTTGAGGAGTTACAGTCACCAGTTCCGGGCTGGGTTTGGCAATTAAATAGCCTTGAGCAAAATTTGCACCTCGTTGTTGCAACCAGTTCAGTTCTTCAATGCACTCAATTCCTTCTGCAACTGTTTTGATTTCTAACTTTTGAGCAATTTCTAAAAGTTTTTCAGTAATTGAGGCTTTGTAGTGGTCTTTATGTACGTCTCGGATCAATCCCATATCTAATTTCACAAAGTCCGGACGCAGCTGGTGCAGCAAGTTCAAACCGGAATAGCCAGAACCAAGGTCGTCGAGAGCTACTAAAAAACCTGCATCTCGGTAATATTTCAGTACTGCGTTGAGATGGTCTATATCCTGAGCGTTATCTGATTCTATCACTTCAAAAATTACCTGTTCGTGGGAAATTCCGGCGCGGTCGATCGCTTCTACGGTGCTGCGCAAGCAAGAAACGGGATCGTAAAGTGCTGTGGGTGCGAAATTGATAAAGATACGGCTGCTGACTTTATAATTGCTAAAGTGAGCGATCGCGCTAAGGCGAGCTATTCGGTCTAGTTGTGGTAGCAGTCCTGCTTCAATGGCTAATTCTACGATCGGTCCTGGCAGTACTAAATTGCCTTGTTTGTCTAGACCTCGCAACAAAGATTCGTATCCATATATCTGAGACGTGTCTTGAATAGAGACGATCGGTTGAAAGAAAGTAGTGAATCTTTCCGTTTCCAGCATTTCAATTAGCCAGTCAGACTGACTGAACTTAATAAAGCGTTGCAACGAAGCAATATCACTAAAGTCTTGTAGTTGAGGTTGTACCGCACCTCGAATAAAAAGAACTTGTGTTTCTTTTAATTCTCTTGGTGTTAGTTGTTGAGCTAGGTTGCGGGCAATTTCTTGCGCTTGTCCGAGTTTACAATTTAAACTCAAACCCGGTCGTTCGTGCATCAGTTCATACTCGATGGCGTACCGCTGCAAATAAGAAGTAGTTTTTTTGAGGGTGTGGAGAACGGGAAACCAAATAAAGAGTCTACCTGCTTCCTCAGTCCAGCAACGTTTGATGTGGCGACAAACACAAGTTTTGAAAATAGGAGGTATTTCGCTCATAGGCAACCATTTGGCTCAATCTCTTTACTTCCAGTATTCCCATTCGTATTTTTGGAAGAGGTAGACTGGACTTGGGATATGTGAAGATTTGACGAATTTGATCGATCCAGAAATGGGAAATAGCTGTTACTTTTGATGCTATGGTTGGGTCTGGCTAATTTCGGGTGTAGCAGTTGCAGGTATGAAATTGGATAAGGGTTGGTTTGTTGCCGCGACTGCAGTATGGTTAGTATTATTGGTAACGGGGATGCTTGCTTGTCCTGTCGGCTCAGCAATTGGTGAGAAAGCAAGATTGGGTGTGGGTTGCGATCGCCCCAGGGAATTTGTAGAAGTGGTGGTGTTTGCGACGGTATCGAGTGCTGTTTGCAAGGCGTTTTGTGGTGGTTGGGTAAAAGCAGGTAATAAAGGTGGACTTTGATTTATTTCTGAAGATGGTGACGATTTGCTTGTATCAATAGCGCGATCGCCGGACCAATTTTTCATTTGCAATAAATTTTCTGCTTGTACTACGAACGGATTTTTTTCTGGAGCAACGCTAACAAAAGGAATAGCTAAATTTGAGCCTAAATTGGAATTAGTATTGCCAAGTTCCTCTAGTGTACCTTTATTATCTATTCTGCTGCTTTTGTTGGCAAAGGTATTTGCAGTTGATGTTTTATCTGTATGTTCGAAGTCATAAAACAATACTGGCAAGTTATCAATATCTGCAGCGATCGCTCGGTCTTCTGAGGAAAGAGAGGAATCAGCGCTTTTTTGTTCCTGTTTTGGTTGCGAACGAAAAAAGTCTGGATGTGTCCAGTATTCTCTAATCACAAACCCTACTACAGATAAAAAAATTGCTGTTCCCCAAAAGCTAGGTCGAGCTAAATTCCACAACTTTGGTTGGAGGTTGCGTAAATAAGGAGGAAGGAAAGGACGATGTGACATATATAACCATTATTCCCGGCGTGCTTCGGGAACGAAAAGATAAAACAAGAATATTTTCGCTTATATTTCCAGTTTTTATACTTAAATTTCTTTTTTTGCCATTTTAACTTTTCTTTTCCCTGCAGGTCGAGACCGGAAATATTAATTTGCAAATATTAATTTGCTACTCGCCTCAACAAAAATATACCTATTCCCAAAAACACAAAGTTAGGCAACCAAGCTCCTAGAAAAGGAGACAGGATTTCTGCTTGTGCTAGGGCGCCGGTAATAAAGTAGAATAAGTAGTATGTAAATATAACTATGACGCTGACTCCAAAACTAGTAGCTCGTCCGGTGCGTTGGGGTATAGTTCCCATGGCGGAACCGACTAAACCAAAAACCACGCAGACAAAGGGTAAGGAGATTTTTTGTTGAATTCGCACTTCGAGTTTGCGAATTTTCTGCTCATCACCACCTAGACGTTCTAGTTCCAATTGTTCTAGCGATTGAGCAATGTTCATTTCCCCGTAGTCACGACTTCTTCGCGCCATATCCAAAGCTGTGCGGGGTAGTTGCAGCTGTTGTTTTTCAAAACGTAAAATGTTGCGATAAGAGCGATCGGGGGCAACCAAATAGATAGTACCGTTGTAAAAGTCCCAGACGTTTTGAGATGGATTCCATTGAGCTGATTCTGCCACAACAATTTGGTTGAGACCTTTTTGAGAACGGTCAATAATAGTCAAGCCTTTCATCAATTTGCCATCAAATTTATCGGCATAAAACAAGCGTGACAAAATCTTTTCTTTGCTACCATCCTTTTGCTCTACGTAACGATATTCCGGATAAAAAATGTTTTCCTGTTTGAATGTTGGCTTATCAGACTTTAAAGCTTTGTCTAGGGTTACGGATGCTTGGTAATTTGCTGCTGGTGCGATTTGTTCGTTAAAAATAAATGTCATTCCCGTGACTAAAAAGCTCATTACTACAGCAGTTAGAACCATGCGATAAACGCTCACTCCACAACCGCGCAAAGCTATCAACTCACTTTCACTAGACAGGCGACTGTAAGTCATTAGTGTAGATAGCAGCGTGGCCATGGGAAAGGCCAAAACGATAAAATTGGGGAATTTTAATAAGAAAACTTTTAAAGCAACACCTATTGGCAGTCCTGATTCTACTATTTTCCTGACCAAGTCAAATACCGAGTCGATGGTGACGCCAATAGATGAAAAAGCTCCAACGCCAAACAAAAAAGTTGGCAGTAATTCGCTAGCCAAGTAGCGATCCATAATCGAAAATGGTAGCAGCGAATTCAGAGTATAGAACGATTTGTACGCAGCCATTAGTTACTTCTTGCCATTAATCATGGGTAAGTGTCTGTGTTATTAACCAAAAAAAGGCAAACAATTTATCTCTAAACTCGGAAATTATCGCCCAAGTAGTATTGGCGTACCAGGGGGTTGTTATAGAGTTCTTTCGTATTACCAGAGGCGAGGATTTGTCCTTCGCGCATGATGTAGGAGCGATCTGTGATTGCAAGAGTTTCGCGCACGTTGTGGTCTGTGATTAAAATTCCCATATGGCGATCGCGCAATCGTTCGATTAAATCTTGAATTTCTGAAACTGCTATGGGATCTACCCCTGCAAATGGTTCGTCCAAAAGTAAAAATTTTGGTCCTTCCCTACCCGCTGCTAATGCTCTTGCTAATTCTGTTCTGCGTCGTTCACCTCCTGACAGTTGAATTCCTTTACTTTTCGCCAATTTTTCTAAACCAAATTCTCGCAATAATGTTTCTAGTCGTCTTGGCCATTCCCAACGCGGTACGTTAGTTTGCTCTAGAACTAAAAGAATGTTATCCCGTACAGATAATTGACGAAAAACACTAGGTTCCTGTGCTAAATAACCAATACCTAATCGCGCCCTTTTGTGCATTGGTAAATTTGTAATATCTTTTCGATCTAACCACACGGTTCCGCGATCTGGTTTTTCTAAACCTGTGGCGATGTAAAAAGTTGTGGTTTTCCCAGCTCCGTTGGGACCAAGCAGACCCACAATTTCTCCTTGCGCAACCGACAAGTTAACGCGATTGACAACTGTACGTTTGCCGTAGGTTTTATGAATATTTTCTAAGACTATTTTCACTTTTTGCACCCTTTGTTGGATGTACTCTGTGCGTTTTTATTAGTTCTTAGTGGCTAGGTGATTTTTCTATCCACTCTTAACCACTAATTAATAAAAACCAACAGGCACTAGTAATGATACATCAGTGTCATTCTCAATTAGAGCGCTGAAAAGTTCCTGGTTGGGGAGCAGCTGGTGCTGTTGCTTGATTGAGTTGATTGTCGTTGATAATGTATACTGACTCTACCTGGCGGCCGCTTTTGGGTTGAGCGACAAATCGCCCTTCATCTATGAGGTAGGTGACGGTTTCACCCCGGATACTATTTCCTCCCTGTTGCAAGATATATACGTTACCGCTCAAAACTATGCGGCGTTCTTTACTGAAGTATTGAGCTTGAGCAGCTGTTGCTTGAATTTGGCGAGCTGGATAGAGCAGCTGTACGTTACCGCGAGCTGTTACTACTTGAGTTTTAGCGTTATACTCTTGCACATCGGAACGAATGGTCAAGGGACGATTTTGACTGGAGTTTTGTGCGGTAGCGCTTGGCAATAATTGCTGACCGGGGAGAGAAAATGCGATCGCTCCTGCGAAAGTAGCTGGGAGCATCATTGTCCATCCTAGGCGACGCATCCAAATTGACACGGATAATCGTTGATAAAAAGGCTTCATAGCAATTATCAAATTTAACAGGATTTTAGTTTGTATTCTAATTATTTCTAGTAACTGTTCCAGACACAAAGTTTCCACGCTGGATTATTTCAGCATAGCTACTTACGGAAAGTATTGACGCTTGAGTTAGTTACAGGTTTCACAACCCTGGCAAAAAAGTGCGAAAGTCGTAGCAAAAAACTATATTGTAGTGTTAGCAATCCTTGTTGGAAGGCGTTGGCTTGTGCAGATAATTTTAATTGTTTTTTACATAACTTACTTTTTCTGTTGCTAACTTCACTTTCAGTATAGAAGTTTTTATCTTAACTAATGATTAACTTTATTTCTTTGTTTTGCCTACTCGTGTACGCGCTGAATTTTAGGAAGGGACAAGTTTCGATCTTTGTCCCCATTTTTGAAAATACTCTGATTTGCTTCTGCTTGTTGCAATCTTTTCAATAATTCGCTGCTTTGATGCAATAATCGATCTACATCAATGCTGCCAAAAATTGGTGGGTAACGTCGCAAGCGATTGCTACCTTCTCCTAGTAAGATTGTTGCGCCTCGCCAATTACGGTTACCCAAATGATACAGTGCTACGGCAATTTGCAAAATTCCTTGATAAAAGGTTTTTTCTGGCTCTGTTGCTTCTATCCACAGAGCTTCTAGTGTATCGTGACAGGCATAAAATTCCCCAGCGTTGAATTGATCTATTGCTTGCCAAAATTGCTGAGGTAGAGTTTGGCTCATAAAAATCCTTGCTTGGGCGAGGGGCCAGTCACACACAAGTGAGGCGCAAGCCCAAAGCTTGCAGCCAGCCTTGCGTTCCTTATACCATACTATCTCGTACTTGTTTAATAGTTTCTAAGGAAATTTCTTGTTCATCACCAGCAAATTCGTTATCTGGAGTTAAAAATAGCATGCAGTGGCATTCTTTGCGCTCTCGCATCGGTACGCAGGGACAGTTCCAAAAAGCAGCGTTCACTTCTGCTTCTTTGTCTTCGTAGTGACGACAGGGACACAAAGGAGCTCCGAGTTCATCTTTGTGCTTAGCAAGTCCTTCAATTACCACTGCGGTGACAGAAAGATCGGAACAAAAGTAGGTTCCAGTGCGTTTGGCATACTGTTCGGAAAAATGCCGCATCGCTTCTAAACCTTTGTCGCTGGATTTTGTGTTTTCCTCGTGTGAGATCATAGGGCCGGCTACTCATAATTTACACACTTCTTTGCATTGTACCGCAGCCTTACCAAGCTATGACCAAATGCGGGCGAATGCGGGCGATCGCCGATTTGAAAGTAACTGCCAACCTAACCATACACTACATTTGCACAAATTGAGTTGTTAAAGTTTGTTGTAGCTGCAACTGCAGTGGTTGATGTGGCTGCAGTACGATTCCCCGCTGATTTTGATTTACTATTACTTTTTCTGAGAAAGCTTTTGTACTCGGCCACAACACCCAACGACTACCTTGAGGAAGCAAGCTCAGCGTTAGGGGATTCTCGGTTAGCCAAATTAAAGGATAGTGTTGAGGGCATTCATTTGTGATATCTTCGTTGGCATTGGTTTTTGCTAAGGTTTCTAAAACTGCGCGCTGGCCTTTGACTAAACCTGCGGATGCTGTCCACAGTTGTACTTGTATCTGTTGCCGTTGTGCGTAAAAATACAGGGAAGCAGCGGCAATTACTGCCTGTTCGAAATTTTCTTCTTGCCAACTGGCCGCACTGTCTAGGGCGATAATCGTATCTTGACCACCGCTGGTTATTTCTAACTCTCGCAACCGCAACTGTCCGTAACGAGCGCTGGTGCGCCAGTGAATCAGGCGTATGGGATCGCCCAGGCGATAAGGACGCAGCGATCGCACTAGTCCTTCGTTTGCTGTTTGTGAAGATCTACTGCTGGAAGGGTCAGCTCTGAGGCTATCTTCCCGACCAATTTCGTCTATGAGAGGGCAAGCTGTCAAGGGCAGCACTACAGGATAAACAATTGCGGTGGCTGTACAATGATGTTGGCGGCGACACCAGAACAATCCCAAAGGCGCACCACTAGCAAGTTCTACTGTTTGCCAGCGGTACACTCCCCGGCGTACGGTTGGTTGATAGTATATCCAGTGGTAACTTTTTTGCGCTGGAATAATTTCTATTGCTTGCTTTTGCGGTTTACCTAACACAAAAGGTAGTAAATCTGTAATTTGCAGTAGCGTTACATCTTGCTTTTTGGGATTGATTATTTCTATTTGTACCGTCAAATCGTCTCCGGCGATAACTGGTTCGATGGGATGGCGTTTCACAATTAAACCTTGAAGCGATCGTGGCGGTAAGATTGCTGCTACACTCAGTAAAGCAAAACTAACGCCACTGAGAACGTATAGCCAGCCAGCCATCGTATTTACACCAGCACCAAAAAAACACACAGCAACTCCCACTAATACCCAGCCACTGTATGCAGGAGTACTGGCATGAATTTCTAGCCAAGTGGTTATACGTTTAAGCATTGTAAATATTTATACTTAATCGCGGACAAAGAACGAGACGAAAGACTTAAACACGGTCTGCCAACATCCGTATCCTCGGTATACAAGCTTGATAAACGTTAAAATTATAACACTATTTTTTCCGTTCTGCGCAAAACAGTTTGCAGTCAACACTTTGGTGCTAAATACTTTACAGCGAGTGCTTCATCGATTGCTAGCGATGCATCTAACTTTTAACCTCGATAACTTCTGTGTATTCAAACTCATTAGGACTTTGCTTTACCAAAGGATATCTTTCTTTCCCTAACTCGATATAATCTTGCTCGCAGTCAGGTTTGGAGGAATAGTAAGTTAGCACGTATTGCTTACCGATTTTGTTGGCTATTTCTGCTTCTACTTCACCTCGCCACTGGGTTTTGGTTACCATCACAACTAGTTGATTAGCTAATTTGGGAATTATTTTGGCAATTTGTCGCCGATATTGTTCGTCTAGACTACCAAAGGGTGAATCCATCACTATTGGGAAGGTGCTGCTATCGGGAATCATCAAAATATTCTTGCGATCGCTCCACTCTCGGACTTTATCGATAATGCTAGCAATAAAAGATAAACTGAGAATTTGATTTTCGCCTGTAGAAGCAGCAACAGGTGATTCTATACCTGTGGTATTTTCAACCAAGGTGAGTTCGTATTTATCACTAATTTTGGGAATATAAGGTGTAAATGAAATTTCTGCAAATATCTCTTGTATCCGCTTTTCTAGTTGCAGGCGAAATTGCTTTTGTTGTCGATTTCTAACTTCTGCTAGCCTATCAATTGCATCTTGGGTTGCAAGTATGCGACGCTGTGCAAGTGCTTGTTTTTCTTCATTTAGTTTCTGTTTAGCTATCTGCTTGTTCAAATTTTCCAATTCTGTTTTCAAATGTGAGTTTCGCTGCTCGTTTCTACCTAGATCCAAAGTTAGTTCTGTAATTTTCTCCTCTATTTCATCCAAACGTTTTTGCAAGCTGCTAATTTCTTCGTTAGCATCGGTTCGCAATCTGTATTGAATGTCATCTATCTCTGTCTCAATTTGACTAATTGTTTGTCTGAGTTGATTAATTTTTGCTTGTTCCCTATCAACTTCTCCCCAAAAATTTGTCGCTTGCTTGTCAATTTCATCTACTTGAGCGCTCATGCGAATAGCTGTTTCTTCTACTACTGAAGAACCTGCTTTTTGCAATAATTTCTTCACATTTTCCCGAGATTCCTTTCCCTCCTGTAATTCTGTACCGCAGATGCAACGTTGGGATTGCAATAAATCGCTGATAAATTCTTTAGAAATTCCGTAGTATATTTGCCCTTTTTGCTTCAAATCATTGATAATTTGTCTAAAATCTGTTGTAATTTCTGAAAGTAATATCGTATAGCCGCGCGAGGAAATGATTTTTTTTAATGTTTCTTTTGTTTGTTTGAGAGTATCTTGGCAGGATTTTTTCTGTTTTTCTAAATTTTGTCGGTTCTCTTCTAATTCCCTAGCAGCATTGAGCTCTTGCAAACGTTGGCTTGTTTCTTTTTTTAAGGTTTGTTGATATTCCAATTCCTGACTGATTTCTCGTTGTCGCTTCTGAAGATCCTCAATTTCTTTTTCAATTTTTCTCTGCTGTTCTAGAAGTTGTTTTACTTCGGAATTGCCAATCAACTTCAATTCATTTTCTAAACTTTTCTTTGCTTCTTTTAAATGGTTAATAGAACGGTTGATTACCTCGACACCCAAGAATATTTTTGTAGCTTCTGCTATTTCTGTTTTCTTATCAGAACGAACAATTTCTTCAATACGTTCGCCATCAAAGAAAAAGTATTGGTGTAAACTAGCGGGTAAAATTTGATTGATTATATCTTCTGGCTTTTGATCTGGTAAATTCCACTTCCCATCATCTCCTGCAAACTGCAAATATAATTTTGTTTCTCCAGTACTAACATCATCTTGATTTTTATAAACTCTAAATTCACGTTTTAATCGATAGCGTATATTGTCATGCTCCCAAGCTATCTCTACCCAACATTCTACTGGTTGTCCGATTTTTGCTTCTGCTAGAGCGCGTTTATTTACTAGTTGTTCCGTGGCGGAAAAAGCAGCAGTAAATTTCTCGTACAGCACCCAAGTAAAGGCGTTGAGGAGACTGGTTTTACCCGCACCGTTATTACCATAAATAATTGTCGTGTTGCGATCGCTGGCGTGAGCTAAGGCTATTTCTGGTGTTTTTCCATAAAAAGAGCGAAAGTTGCAAAGCTTAATCGCAGTCAGCTTCATTGTACTGCTTCCTTCACAATCCTCAAAATATCATCGTTGATGTGGCTATTTATTTTTTTATCTAGCCTCATTTTTTCTAATCTGCATACTCGTTCTATAATTTGCCGTACTTCTGGTGGAGCAGTAAGTATTGGTTCTTGGACGTCATCATTCATTTTTTATTGATTTTTTTCACTTTATTTTGGTAGCGATCGCTAACTGGAAATTAATTACTTTTGATATTTTATATTTAATCACAGATGCTTAGAAATGCAAACCAGGATGCTATTAAATATCTAATAACCCGTATCGCTTTTGTAAATCAAGCAACTTGATTCTTGCTTCGCCAGCATTGTCAGCCAAATCGGCAAATTCTACAAAACGCCGCAATTCTTTTTTTAACAAATTACGTTCTACTTCTAAAGTTTTTCTATCTAAACGGGGGGGTAAAACAATCATGTCAAAGATCGTGGCGCGTTCTTTACCTGGATGGGGACGCAAAACTCGTCCGCGTCGCTGAATAAATTGGCGAGGATTACCAGAGCTTGCTAAGATGACAGCTGTTTGAATTGATGGAATATCTACACCTTCATCCAAGCAGCGAATTGCCACCAATCCTTGCAGTTCACCACTTTCAAATTGACGGCGCAGAATTTCCCGTTCTTGTAGGGATGTTTGGGCTGTATAGGTACTGATTCTGTAATTTAATTCGACTCCTAAAATTCTGGCTACAGCTTTGAGTTGGTGCAAGCTAGAGCGCTGTCCTGCTTGGTAAGCACCGTCACTGCAATAAAAAAGTGTATGAGTTGTGTGGCGACGATTTGCCATTAATTTTCGCAAGGCGTTTAATTTATTTTCTGCTGCTCCCACTAACCTTGCTCTTTGCATTAATAAAGGTTTTAAGTCTTCGTAATTTTCCCAATCAATTTCTTCTAAGTTTTTTTGCTCTCGATACAGCAGCTGACGTCCAATTTTTTGAGTTAATTTCGCATAAGCAAGGCTTTCAGTTTCGGTTAGCTCTACTAAAATTGGGTAGTAAAGATAATGAACCAAGGCTCCTTGAGCGATCGCATCTTTTAAAGTTAATTCTGGTGGCAGAACCGGACCGAAGTAATTGTATAGTGATTGAGTTCCTGCTTCATCAAAATATCTTTCTGGTGTGGCAGATAATGCCAGTCGCAAACCAATGTTGCGCGGTAAACTTTCCTCTAATTTTGGTGCACCTAAATTATGAGCTTCATCACCAATAATTAAAGTTTTTTCCGGAAAAAATTTCAGTTGAGATTGGAATTTTTCACTAATTAAAGTAGAATTGGTAGTGATAACTGTCAAAAATGGTTGTGAACGAGAAACGACATTATAAAGTTGGTTGGAAAGTTGGCTTTGCCAGGTGCGAAAATTGTCAAAAGCTAACAGGGGTTGCAAATTAAATTTTTCACATTCTCGTGCCCACTGGGTGACAAGATGGCGGTAGGGACATACGACTAGTAAAGCTTGCAATTGAATTTTCTGATACAATTCGCAGGTAATCGAGAGTGCCGTAATTGTCTTGCCGCTACCTGTTGCCATTTTCAAAGTACCTCTACCGTTGTTGGCAAACCAATTTTCAATTGCTTGGCGCTGATACGGTCGCAGACACAGGGATTTTGGCATCTGCGGACATCCCGGTAGCGGTCGGTTGGTTTGATAGCTCCTTTTGCTCTCACCTACGCGTGCTAAGAGATAGTAGCGTTGTGAGAGCTTCTCTCTAGCAGCAATTTGCTTTTGGAAACTAGGTAGTTGTTGAATTCGATACTCGGTAAGATACATTCTGGTGGATTTTAACAGGGATTGGCGAGTGGGGAATGGAATAAGAGTTGGAAAGGAAAAGACAACAGCAGTAGGTTTAGTTTCACCAATATCCCTTCTTTTCTTGGCTCGAATGTTTCCCCCACTCTTACCTCTACTCCCCATTCTCCATTCCCTAGTTGTAACTGCGCCAGACAGCAATTAGGGAACCTTGTACTTGCACTTGGGTGGCGGGTACTTCGATGGGGTCGTACTTGGGGTTGGCAGGTTTGAGAGTAACGCGATCGCCTTGACGATAAAATCGCTTTAATGTCGTACCGTATCCATCAACTCTGGCAGCAACAATAGTGCCATTTTTGAGATGATCTGGTTCCGGTACTGGACGCAACAGCACTAAATCTCCATCGACAATATAATCCTCGATCATGCTGTCGCCTGCTACCCGCAATGCATAGGTTTGGGAAGGAAGGGAAAAATTAGAAAAGTCCAGATGTTCGACGGTATCGGTAAATGGTTCTATTAAACCGCCGGCAGCTATTGTACCCAAAATTGGTATGCCTTGCTTTAAGGAACGCAATATTCTGATCGTGCGCGCTTTTCCTTCACTCCATTCGATATACCCCTTAGCTCGTAAATGTTCCAATCGACTTTGAATTGGTGCTGGCGATTTTAAATTCATCGCTTGCATCATCTGGCGAATGGAAGGTGAGTGTTGGTGTTCTCGTATATATTCTGCCAACCATTCGTAAAGTTCTCTTTGTGCTTCTGTTAGTTTTTCCATATCTTTAGTAGGGAAATAAATATAAATGTCCCTAGAACATTAGTACTACAAAAATTTCCCTATGGAAAGTAGAAATTTAAAAGTTATAAAAAAATTCTTTTGAATAAATATGAATAAATAAATTAATCGCGGGTGAGGCGGAAGATAGAAGGTGATGCCTTCATTCTTACGCCTTTGGTTTTATTCTGCTCCTAAAATACTAGCGAGTAATGCTTTTTGAACGTGCATGCGATTTTCTGCTTGGTCCCAAACACGAGAGTGGGAACCTTCAATAACATCGTCAGTAATTTCTTCGCCACGATGGGCTGGTAGGCAGTGTAGAACAATTGCTTCTGGGTCGGCAAGGCTCAACAAGTGCTCGTTAATTTGATAGGGTTGAAAAATTGGCATGCGATCGCTTGCTTGTGCTTCTTGCCCCATACTTGCCCAAACGTCAGTATAAAGTACGTTGGCACCCTTGGTTGCTATTTCTGGATCGCTGGTGATCAGAATTTGGGTTCGATCGCCGGCGATCGCTTGCGCTTTGGCAATAATTGCTGCATTTGGTTCAAATCCTTTTGGTGTAGCAATTCTGATATTCATTCCCACTAAAGCGCAACCCAGTAGCAGGGAGTTAGCAACGTTATTACCATCACCAACATAACTCAAAGTTAATTTTGCCAAACTGCCAAAGGTTTCTTGAATTGTCAATAAGTCTGCTAACACCTGACAAGGATGCTCCAAATCGGTAAGAGCATTGATTACGGGAATTTTGGCATAATTGGCAAAAATTTCTAATTCTTCCTGAGCAAAAGTGCGAATTGCCAAAATGTCCAAGTATCTGTCCAAAACCCTTGCTGTATCTTGTACGGGTTCGCCACGACTAACTTGGGTAACATGAGGATTTAAATCTATTACCTGTCCTCCTAGTTGGTACATCGCCACGGAAAAACTTACCCGCGTTCGAGTCGAAGCTTTGGAAAACAGTAGCCCCAATACTTTATTACATCGCAATTCTAACTGTCGAGATTTTAACTGAGTTGCCATTTGCAGGAGTTGTTGAACCTCCTGAGAATTAAGATCCGCTAGACTTAATAAATCTCGTCCGCTCAACGCTGCCATGCTTCTAAATTGGTAAATAAAAAATGAATGATATATCCTAGTCTTTAGCATTAGTAGTGAGCAATTTATCGCTTTCTCCTCGGTAAGTGAGGGTTTTTAGCTTTAACTACGAACTTGTCAGCAGTAAGCGATTTATCGC